>Ga0209068_10000743_pt1 | contig 17064 bp, 17 predicted proteins | sample ColStrG_CSR_2012_FD_187200 | JGI IMG/M metagenome (GOLD analysis project Ga0209068, IMG submission 187200) | Freshwater sediment microbial communities in response to fracking from Pennsylvania, USA - Cold Stream Run_MetaG_CSR_2012 (SPAdes)... | ecosystem: Environmental > Aquatic > Freshwater >... | reverse complement strand
CCCTATGACCACGCTCCCGCCCCCCGATCGCCGTCCCCGCCGCGTGCCGCGCCTCGCCTCGTTGGCCATCGCCGCGGTCATCGTGGTCGTGGCCATCGCCGCCCTGGTGGCCACGAATTCGTCCACATCGTCGTCGCCTGCCGCCACCGGTTCCGATCGGGCGGGCAATCCCCTTCTGGCCAGTCCCACTCAGCTGGTGGGGAAGGCCCTGCCCGACGCGTCCTTTCAACGCCTCGACGGAACGACAACGTCCTTTGCTGACTACCGCGGGAAGCCGATGGTGGTGAATTTCTGGCAGGTGGACTGCGCGCCCTGTCGAACGGAGATGCCCGACCTCGAAGGGCTCCACCAGCGCTACGGCGACAGGGTGACGTTCCTCGGCCTCAACTCGGGTGACTCGTTGGACAAGGCCAAGACCAATAGCCCATCGTTCGGCGTGACTTACGACGTGGTGGTCGATCCCGACCAGACCGTCATCCGCTCGATCGGTGGCACCGGGCTGCCCACCACGCTCCTGGTCAAGGGAGACGGCACTGTGGCCCGGGTCAGTGGCCCCGGGGCGGTTGACCCTGATCAGTTGGACCGGTGGATCAACCAGGACCTGCTCTCGTGATCGACGCGCCCCTCGCCTACGCCTTCGGGGTAGGCATGGTGGCCACGGTGAACCCGTGCGGGTTCGCCATGCTCCCCGCCTATCTCTCGTTCTTCCTGGGCCTGGACGGCGCCGACACCGACACTCGCGCCAGTGTGCGCCAGGCGCTGGTCATCGGAGGGACCCTCACCGCCGGTTTTCTCCTGGTGTTCGGCATGTTGGGCCTCTTGTTGGATGGGGCGCTGGCCCCGGTGCAGGAATACCTCCCCTGGGTCACGATCGCACTCGGGGCCATGCTCGTGGTCATGGGGGTGGCCCTCCTGCGTGGTCGCTCCATCGCGCTGCGCCTACCGACCATCTCGGGGGCGGGCTCGACTCGGCAGCTGACCTCGGTGTTCCTGTTCGGGGTCTCGTACGCGTTGGTGTCGTTGTCGTGCACTATCCCGTTGTTCATCGCCGCCGTGGCGCCGAGCTTCGCCCATGCCAATCTGGCCTCGGGGACGGCCGCGTTCCTGGCCTACGGGTTGGGCATGGGAGTCGTGCTCATCGCGCTCACCGTGGCCCTGGCCCTGGCCCGGCACTCGCTGGTGCATTCGCTTCGACGCGTCCTCCCCTACGTCTACAAGATCTCTGGGGTCTTGCTGATCCTGGCCGGCGTCTATGTCGCCTACTACGGCTGGTACGAGATCCAGACCCGCAAGGGCGATACCTCAGCGGGCGGGCCTGCCAAAGTCGTTTTCGACCTGAATGCCTCGATCAGCAACTGGATTCAGCAGACGGGGCCCATCCGCATCGGGATCGTGCTTGCCGCGGCCGTTGGCGTGGTCGTGGCGTTGGCCGCCGGGCGCCGACGGTCGGCCTGAGCTCATGTTCGACGAGCTGCTGGCCCACCCTGGCGTCGAGGAGGTGAGCGAGCTGCGATCACGCTTCGGATTCATGGCCTTCCACGGGGGCAACCTCGAAAAGGGCACGGACGACATCGCCCGGTCCGCGGCCGAGCGCAGTGGAGCATCCCTCTACGCCATCATCCAGCCGCCTGATCTGCGGTGGCATCTGCCTTCGACCACCATCGACCCGGCCCATTCGCCGATGCTGGAGTCATTCCTCAACCACGTCGAGGTCGTGGTCACCGTGCATGGCTACGGACGAGACGGGTTGTTCACCACGTTGCTGCTCGGGGGTCGCAACCGCCTATTGGCCAGCCATGTCGGAGGCCACCTCCGGGCCGGGCTCCCCGACTACGAGATCCGCGACGAGCTGGAGCAGATCCCCCGCGAGCTGCGAGGCCTTCACCCCGAGAACCCGGTCAACCGGCCCCCCGCCGGAGGCGTCCAGGTCGAACTCCCTCCCCGAGTACGCGGCCTCGGCCCGTACTGGGAGCAGCGCCCCGAGGCTCGCGGGGGCGACGGGCGAGTGCCGCACACCGAGGCCCTGATCGCCGCGCTGGCGGCGGCCGCCCGATCCTGGCCCGTCGCACCCGGCTGACGGCGCCCGGGCCCGCCGCCCCCCTCGTTCCGGCGTCAATACCTCGCGCTGAGCGGCAGGTATCGACGCCGAAACAGGTGGAACGAAAGCAATTCGTCAGGGCCAGAGGCGTTCGATGAGCCAACGACCGGCCGGATCCCGGCGATAGCGGAAACGGTCATGGAGGCGGAAGGGGCGACCCTGCCAGAACTCGAACTCGGTGGGCACGATGCAGAACCCACCCCAGTTCGGGGGTCGGGGCACGTCCTGGTCGGCGAAACGTTGCTCAGCCGCGGCCAGGCTGGCCACGAGCTCCTCGCGACTGGCCAAAACGGCGCTCTGGGCGGAGGCCCAGGCCCCCAACTGGCTGTTGCGAGGCCGGGTGGCGAAGTACGCGTCCGAGGCTCCGCTACTCGCTCGCTCGGCTCGGCCCACGACCCTGACCTGGCGAGCGAGGATGTTCCAGGGAAAGCAGATGGCGGCATCAGGATGTTCGCCCAGCTCCTGTGCCTTCAGGCTGTCGTAGTTGGTGAAGAAGGTGAAGCCTCCGGCGAGGTCTCGCAACAGCACGTGACGCGACGAGGGCACAGCGGCGCCCCCCACCGTGGACAGGATCATCGCCTCCGGCTCATGGACACCGACCCGTCGGGCCTCCCCCAGCCAGGCCTCGAACTGCGCCATCGGATCGGCGGCGAGGTCAGCTTCAGCCAGACCTCGCGCTTCGAGTTCGGCCCGGTAGACGGCAAGATCCATGACTCCGAGTCAACTCGCCGCAGCCGATCGGCGCCACATCGTTTCGTTGAGGTCACGGCCGCGGAGCCCGCCAGGGTGTTGTCTGTTGGTAGGTGCGTCGTGTCTTGGCTGCGATCCGCCTGCCACCAGGTGAGAACGCCGAGACGGAGCACGATGTGACCGAGCACCACGATGCCGATGAGGGACCGTTCGACGCCACCTCCGGCGCGCCTCCGTCCGACGGATGGGATGACCAACCGGTTGGCGACCCGACGCTCGACGAAGCCGGACGAGCCCGACTCTGGCCCCGTTTACAGGCGGCGGGGCGCACGCTTCCTCCGCTCGACCTGCGCGGCCAGCTCGCACTGGCGGTCGGCCTCATCCGCTGGGTCGGGTTGGGGGCAGTCGTGGGCATCCTGGCCGGCCTGTCGTCGTGGGCGTTCACCAGGGCCCTCACCTGGGCCGGTGAAACCCGGCTGACCCACGGCGGGATCGTGTGGTTCCTTCCCCTCGCCGGCCTCGCCGTCGGTCTCGTCTACCACTACCTCGGAGGGCGAGCTATCCAGGGGAACGCGCTGCTGCTCGACGAAGTGCATGAGCCCACCGAGTGGGTTCCCCGCCGCATGGCGCCGCTCATCGCCGGGGCCACGATCGTGACCCAGCTCTTCGGCGGATCCGCCGGGCGCGAGGGCACCGCCATCCAGATGGCGGGCAGTCTCACCGACCAGTTCAGCCGGATGATCCGCCTCGCCGCCAGCGACCGGCGGGTGTTGCTGATCGCCGCGTTGAGCGGGGGATTCGGCGCCATGTTCGGTACACCTCTGGCCGGGGCCATCTTCGGGCTCGAAGTGCAAGCCGTCGGCCGAATCCGCTACGACGCGCTGGTGCCGGCCCTCACCGCGTCGATCGTGGGCAACCAGGTGATGTTGGCGCTCGGGATCCACCATGAGCTGCACCGCAACATCGACTTCATCAATCTCACCCCGGGCCTGGTGGCCAAGTTCGTGGTGGCGGGAGTCGCCTTCGGTCTCTGTGGCGCGGTGTTCATCGAGGTGACTCACGCCATCAAGGTGTTCGTCAAGGCCGCCCTCCCCTGGGCTCCCTCACGGCCAGTCCTGGGCGGCATGATCGTCCTCGCCCTGATGGTGGCGGTGGGAACCCGTCAATACCTCGGCCTCTCACTGCCGTTGGCCGGAGCGGCGCTGGCCGGCGAACAGATGGGCTTTCAGGTCTTCGCCCTGAAGTTGCTCTTCACCGCGGTCACGCTCGGCTCCGGATTTCAGGGCGGGGAGGTGACACCGCTGTTTGTCATGGGCGCAACCCTGGGGGCGGCCCTCGGCCACGCCCTGGGCGTGCCCATCGAGATCATGGCGGCGGTGGGGTACGTCGCCGTATTCGCCGGCGCCGCCAATACCCCGCTGACCTGCACGATCATGGGCGCGGAGATCTTCGGCGCCGGTGCGATCGTGCCCATTGCCATCGCGTGTGTGGTGAGCTTCGTCTTCTCCTCGCACCGCAGCATCTACGACACGCAACGAGTCGCGGTCACCAAGGGAGGCCTGACCCTGCCCGAGGCGGGTCTGATCGACGGGCTCCGACTCCGCCGGCGCCGCCGTCGCCCACCGGACGAACCGAACGCCTGACGCCCCTTCCCGACGCGCCACCTCTCGGCACTGGTCAGGCCACCTCGAAGGCGAAGATGGTGGCGGAAAGGGCGAGAGCCAGCACACCCAACGTCACACCGAGCATCACCGCCACACCGACGCGCAGGCGCCGGTCCCTGATCAGCGAGCCCGCCATGGCGTTGAGCCCGAGCCCACCGTGGGCTAGGGCGAGCATGAAGAAGAGCCAGTCGATGATGCGCCACGTGCCGGAATGCCACCGCTCGAGGTAGAACGCCACCCCCATCCGACCGGCATCGTGCACGAGCCAGATCGACCCCGCGTGCACGGGCACCAAGATCAGCAGGAGCCACGAGCTGACCTGGAGCAGGTGCCACCCCCAGCTGTGCAGTTCGGAGGTGGGTTCCACCTCGACGGCAACGACCTCCGTCACGTGAACGTCGCCTCCCACCACGGCCAGACGACGACAGCGGCGGCGGGCACAGCCAGCGCCCAGGTAGAGAACACCACCGCCGTGCTCAACCCGTCGTCGTGACGGCTGGCCGCCGGGACAGTGCCGACCAGCAGGCGCCGAAGTCCGTCCAGAGTGTGGAAGAGCGCGGCCAGGATCACCACCGAGACCACGATCCGAGCACCGATGCTGCCCAGGGCCTCACCCCAGCGATTGAATCGGTTGCGATCGTTGATCGACAACAAGGCAATGGCCTCGACGACCACGTAGACGAGAAGGACCGAGCCCGCCACCGCCCCCCATCGTCCTCGCCGGCCCGACATCAGCGAGCCGCGGGGCCGATGCTGGTGGCGCCGCGCAGGTAGGGCCACAGCGCCTCCGGCAAGCGGACCGAGCCGTCGGGTTGGCGATGGGTCTCGACCAGCGCCGCCCAGATGCGGGGAACGGCAAGGGCGGAGCCGTTGATGGTGTGCACCATCTCGGTGCCCTTGGCGCCGGTCGGACGAAACCGGATGTTGGCTCGCCGGGCCTGATAGTCGCTGAACCACGACACGGACGAGACCTCGAGCCAGCGGTCGACGCCCGGGGAGAACACCTCGACATCGAAGGACCGGTAGTGCGATTGGCCGAGGTCGCCGGTGCAGATATCGAGGATGCGATGTGGGAGTCCCAGCTCACGGACGAGCCCGACCGCCCGAGCCAGGATCTCGTCGAGGACCGCCGGAGCCTGGTCGGGGGTGGCGTAGGCGAGAAGCTCCACCTTGTCGAACTCATGCACCCGCAGCAGGCCCCGGGTGTCGCGCCCGGCCGAGCCGGACTCGCGCCGAAAACAAGGTGAGTAGGCCATGAGGCGCCGGGGAAGCTCCGCCTCCTCGAGGATCTCGTCCATGGCCACCGAGGTCAGGGGTACCTCCGCGGTGGGGATGGCCCAGAGATCGTCACGCTCAAGGTGGTAGGCATCGTCGGCGAACTTTGGGAGTTGGCCGGTGGCCGTGAGCGTGGAGGTCAGTACCAAGCTCGGGGGGCGGATCTCCTCGAAGCGATCACTGTTGCGGTCGAGGGCGAGTTGGCACAACGCACGTTGCAGGGTGGCACCCATGCCCCGAAAGAGGACGAACATCGACCCCGAGATCTTCGCCCCCCGCTCCAGATCCAAGATCCCGAGCTCCGAGCCGATGTCCCAGTGCGGCACCCGCTGATGATCGCCATAGGCCTCGGGGTCGAAGCCTTCGACGGACACCACGACGTTGTCCTCTTCGCCCGCCCCATCAGGCGCATCCGGGGCCGGGGTGTTGGGGATACGTAGGAGGAGCTGGCGGATCTCGTCGGCGACCGCCGCGGCATCGGCATCGAGCACCTGCTCTCGGCTCCCGAGTTGACGGCTCTCGTCCTGGAGGATTTCGGCCTCGTCCGACCGACCGTCGCGGCGCAGCACACCCACCTCCTTGGACAGTTGGTTGACCCGGGCCCGCACGTCATCGCGCTCTGCGGCCAGCTCCCGTTGGCGCTCGTCCAAGGCACGCACCGTCTCGAGTCCGGCGAGATCCTCACCCCGGCGGACGAGGGCCTTGGCCACCGCGTCGTAGTCGGTACGGATCCGGCGGAGATCGAGCATGGCCAGCAACGTAGCAAGTCGCCCCGGCACCGCCCGACCGAGTTGGGGGGAGCACCGGTCGCGGCGATAGCGTCGGCGGGTGCCTCGATCTGTCGCTGGTCCCGCCATCGAGGTCCGGGGGCTCACCATTCGCTACGGCGACCTCGTCGCCGTGGACGACGTCAGCCTGGGGGTGGAACAGGGCCAGATCCTGGCGCTCCTCGGCCCCAACGGCGCTGGCAAGACGTCCACGGTCGAGGCCCTGGAGGGCTATCGACGACCGACGGAAGGCCAGGTGCGAGTCCTGGGCCTGGACCCCGTGGCCGACCATAGGGAGCTCACCACGAAGATCGGCGTGATGCTGCAACAGGGCGGGGTCTACACCGCGGCTCGGCCCGACGAGATGCTCCGACTGTTCGCGTCCTACTACGACGATCCCGCCGATCCCGAGGAGCTCCTGGAGCAGGTCGGCTTGACCGATCGTCGGCGATCCCCATGGAAGACGTTGTCGGGCGGCGAGCAACAACGCCTGTCGCTGGCACTGGCGCTGGTGGGAAGGCCAGCCGTCGTGTTCCTCGACGAACCCACGGCCGGCATCGACCCGAGTGGGCGCCAGCTCATTCGACGGGTGATCGCCGGACTCCGCAGCCACGGTGTCACCATCCTGCTCACCACCCACGATCTCGACGAAGCCGAGAGGCTCGCCGATCAGGTCGCCATCATCGACCGTGGCCGGGTGCTGGCCCTGGGATCGCCAGCCGAGTTGATGGCTAGCCGGGACCACGACGAGATCCACTTCGGCGCGGCGGCGGGGATCGACACCACCAGCCTGAGCACCCATCTGGGCCTGGCGGTAGCGGAGGTGGCGCCGGGCGAGTACCGGGTGGACGGCGCACCGACTCCGACGACCATCGCCGCCATCACCGGCTGGCTCGCCGATCGCGATCTGCCCCTGGCCGACCTCCGGGCCGGACGCCAACGCCTCGAGGACGTATTCCTCCGTCTGACCGAGGATGCCAAAGCCGAGGCCGCGCCCCAACCACCGCAAGCGGCCGACGCCGGTCGACGTCGGTCCCGGCCAACGCGCCGATGAGATCCGCGGTCGCGCAGACGAGGATGGAGCTCGCCCTCAGCCTGCGCCAAGGCGAGCAGCTGTTGGTCAGCATCGCTATCCCCCTGCTGTTGTTGGTGTTCTTCTCCCTCGTGGACGTGCTGCCCAAGCCCAGTGGAGTCGACCACAGCATCCAGTTCCTGGCCCCCGGCGTTCTGGCGCTGGCGGTGATGTCGACGGCGATGGTCAGCCTCGGTATAGGCACGGGCTTCGAGCGCCAGTACGGCGTGCTCAAACGCCTGGGCTCCACCCCGCTGGGTCGACCTCGGCTGATCGCCGCCAAGATCGCCATGGTGCTGGTCATGGAACTGATCCAGGTCGCCGTGCTCGTACCCACCGCCTTCGCCCTGGGATGGGACCCCGACGGCACGGTGGTGTTGGTAGTTCCCGCCTATGTGTTGGGGACCGCGGCCTTCGCCGGAATCGGACTCCTCCTGGCCGGCACGCAACGCGGCACCGTGACCCTCGCCGCCGCCAACGGTCTGTACCTGGTGCTGTTGTTGCTCGGCGGCATGATCATCCCCCTTACCGAACTCCCGGCCGCCATCCGCGTCGTTGCCGAGCTCCTGCCCGCTGCCGCCCTGAGCCAGGCCATGGCCGCCGCATTCACAGCCGGATCGACGATGGGCGCACGGGAATGGATCGTCCTGGGCGTCTGGGCTATCGCCGCGCCGACGCTGGCGGCGCGCTTGTTTCGCTGGGAGTAGCGCCGGTCAGGGAACCCGTTGGGGATGAGGTTGCGGATCCCCGTCCATCAGCGCCCGCTCGTCGACCTCGATCACGCCTTGGCGGTCCGCTTCGAGATTGCGGCCGGCCCAGATGAAGAACTTGGTGGTGATGATGACCCAGAGATAGGCCACCTCCGCGAGCTTCATGATGAGTCCAGCCGCCACCTGATCGTCGAGGGCACTGATGCCCCACAGCCGCGGGTCATGGTCGTAGACGGTGTAAATGACGCTGTCGGAGTTGGCCAGCCACGCCGCCGGCAAGGTCGGGAAGATGGACATGGCGAACAGGTACACCATCTGGCCCGGAAGCGTCAGTCGCAGTTCCTTCCACGGCCCGACCACGGGGATCCACATGATGAACGCGGTGACCACCAGCACCAGATGGATCGTGAAGTGTGCCGGTCCATTGCGCACCGCCAGCGAGACGATCCCCTGCCAGTGGCTCAAGAGGTTGGGCAGGTTGAACAAGAGGTAGGCGACCAGCGGCTTGGCCAGTCGGCTCAGTACCTGCCACCCCTTGCCATCTCTGGGCACGATGAGGCGAGCGAGCCACTCGGGAGTTGCCAACCAGAACAACGGCGGCACCATCATGGTCAGGATCAGGTGCTGCAGCATGTGCGCCGAGTAGAGCCGCTGCTCGGCGATGTCGTGGAGTGGCCAGTCCGACGAGAGCCACAGCAGCACGATTCCACCGACGAACGCGGCGGTCTGGCGGGTCGTGAAGGCCCTCGTCCCCGGAGCGACGACCTTCGGGCCGATCACCCGCCCGGCATAGATCCGCAGCCCGATCGCTCCGAGTATCAGGAGCCAGACTTCGGGGTGCGCCCGCCAGATCCAGATCGGATCGGCGATCGCGAGGACGGGCACGGCCGTCAGTGTTGACCGGCGATGAACCCGTGCAACATCGCCAGCACGGCTACGTAGACGCCGAGGGCCAACAGCACCCCGGTGTAGAACGCGCGGGTCAGGATGGGCTTGTCGAAGCGGAGGTGCATGAAGAAGTAGGCCACCGTCCAGAACTTTACGGCCATGAGCAACAGCAGGAACATGACGAGGCCGACCTTGTCGTCCCAGTGCCACAGCGGGAAGCCGGGGGCGGCGTAGGTGGCGATCTCGAGCCCGGTGATGATGGCCAGGCCGATGGCCACCACCACGTACTCCACTTCGCGGGGATAGTTGCGCCGGGCGCCGTCGAGGAATCCGGTGGAGATCACCTTTGACCGGTCCGACTCCACGCTCTGGGTCTCCATCATTGATGCTCCTAGGGGATCAGGTAGACGACGGCGAATATGACGATCCACACGACGTCGACGAAGTGCCAGTACAGGCCCACCGTCTCCACGGTCTCGGAGCGATGCTCCGGGATCTTGCCCCGCAGAGACAACAGCAGCACCGAGATCAACATGATGATGCCCACGGTCACGTGCACTCCGTGGAAGCCGGTCAACGTGTAGAAGGCCGACGAGGACCGGCTGGTGGTGTAGCCCATGCCCTCGCTTTTGAACACGGTGAACTCGTACACCTGACCGGCGATGAAGATGCTGCCCAGGAGTGCCGTGCCCGCCAGCCAGGTCCGCACCCGATGATGATCGCCCCGCTCGATGGCGGCGACGGCCAACACCATGGTCAGCGAACTCATGAGCAGCACGAACGAACTGACGGAGGTGAACGGAATGTCGTAGACCTGTTTCGGGGCGGGCCCCTGCTCGATGGTCAGCGGGGTCTTGTACAGCAGGTAGGTGGTGATCAACCCGCCGAACAACAGGCACTCCGACGCCAGGAACAGCCACATCGCCAACTTGGTGTTGGAGATACCCGTGTTGGTGTCGTGCTCGATGTGGGCGTGGGGAGCGACCTCGTCGTGGTCGACCACAGCGGCGTCAGCCAACGGTCTCTACCTCTCGCTCGTCTTCGGTCGCGGCCCCGTCGGGGGCGACGTCGGACGTCGCTCCGGCGTCGGCGTCGGCGTCGGCGTCAGGGGCGGGCCCTTCGGCGCTCGACTCGTCGTCCGGGCCTTGGTGGTCGCCGTGATCGCCTCCGGGAGCGTCCGGTGGCTCGAGCGCCCAGCCGAACAATGCCGTGACCAGGATGATCCCGCCCACTAGGCAGAGCCAGAGGGTGAAGATGAGCCCGTAGGCGATGATGGGCAACGAGAACGCGGCGACAATGGGCCAGTAGGACGGCGAGGGCAGGTGGACGTCGGTCGCTCCGCCGGGCTGGGCCACCTCCTCGAGGGTGTGGACTCGAACGAGGCGGTGGTCGGGGGTCTCGGCGTACTTGCGGTACCAGAAGTCGTCGACGCGGGTCACGGTGGGTACCGGGTCGTAGTTGTACTCCGGGACCGGCGACGGGATCATCCACTCGATGGTGCGGGCATCCCACGGGTCGGGACCGGGGTTGGGCAGGTTCTTGGCCTTCACCCGGCTGTAGAAGACGTTGAACAGGAACAGCGCCACGCTGCTGGCCAGCGTAAAGGCACCGATGGTGGCGATCTTGTTCCAGATCTCGAAGCCGTAGCCAGCGTCGTAGGTGTAGATGCGTCGCGACATGCCCTGCAGGCCGAGGATGTGCATCGGCCCGAACGTCAGGTTGAAGCCGAGCAGCATCAGCCAGAAGTTGGCCTTGCCCAGGCTCTCGTTCAGCATGTGGCCGAACAGTTTGGGCCAGTAGAAGTACAGCCCACCCATAAACCCGAGGAACGCCCCACCGAAGAGCACGTAGTGGAAATGGGCGACGATGTAGTAGGTGTCCGTCTGCTGCGTGTCAGCCGGCGCCACCGAATGCGTCACGCCAGACAGGCCACCGATGGTGAACATGGTGACCAGACCGATGGAAAAGAGCATCGGGGTGGTGAACGTCAACTTGCCGCCCCACATGGTGGCGGTCCAGTTCAAGATCTTCACGCCGGTAGGCACGGCGATGAACATGGTCGTGAGGGCGAATGTCGTCACCGAGATGGGTCCGATGCCCGACACGAACATGTGGTGAGCCCACACGCCCCAGCCCATGAACCCGATGGCGACACCCGAGAACACGATGAATGGGTAGCCAAAGATCGGCTTGCGCGAGAACACCGGGAGCATCTCGGAGACCAGCCCAAAGGCGGGCAAGATCATCAGGTAGACCTCGGGGTGGCCGAACACCCAGAAGAGGTGCTCCCACAAGAGGGGATTGCCGCCCAGCTTCACGTTGAAGAAGTTGGCTCGGAAGAGCCGGTCGAACATCAGCAGGAACTGCGCCGCGGTGAGCACCGGGATGGCGAACAGCAACAGGAACTGCGTCACCAGGGTCATCCACGTGAAGATCGGCATGCGCATCAGGCTCATGCCCGGACAGCGCATGTTGAGCACCGTCACAATGAGGTTCACGGCGCCAGTCAACGACGCGATGCCGGTGATGATGAGAGCCAGGTTCCAGAAGTCGATGCCGTGCCCGGGAGAAAAGAGCACGCCCGAGTTCGGGGCGTACATGAACCAACCGCCGTCCGCGCCGCCGCCGAAGAACCAGCTCGAGTTGAGGAACAGTGCACCACCGAGGAAACACCAGAAGCTGAAGGCGTTGATGCGGGGGAAGGCGACATCCCGGGCACCGATCTGCAGCGGCATCAGATAGTTGGCGAAGGCGGCGCCGATGGGCATGACCACCAGGAACACCATCGTGGTGCCGTGCATGGTGAAGACCTGGTTGTAGAGCTCGGCCGACAGCAGCTTGCCCCGGGGAGCCCACAGCTGGGCGCGGATGAGCAGCGCCTCGGAGCCGCCGATCATGAAGAAGAACATGGCGGCGGCGCCGTACATGATGCCGATCTTCTTGTGATCGACGGTGAACAGCCACTTGCGCCACGCCGCCTTGGGCGCGACCGGCCGCGACAACACCCCTAAGGGATTGAAGCCGTCGGACGGGCCACCGGAGGGAAGCGCGAGGGGGCCGGGTTCAGCAAGTGCCATGCGGGGGCTCCATGACGGCAAGACGGGGGGTGATGACGGGGACCATGATCACCTGAGCGTGCCCAGGTAGGCGACGAGATCGTCGATCTGCGATTCGGTGAGACCGAGATTCGGCATTCCTCGGTACTGACCTTGGGCGTTGGGGGTGTTTGCCGCCGGCTTCAACTTGTCGGGGTTGCGCAGCCACGCCGACAGCGTCGGTCGGTTGAGATAGAACGGCGCCGGATCCTGCCCGAATAGGGCCTTGCCGGGGTTGCCCATGAGGGCCGCATCGGCAGTCTCCTGTGGGGTGCCGGGGACGTTGGGATCACTGGCGCTACTCGGCGAGTACAGGTTCTGGATCGAGCCGATGAACGTGCCCCGAGTGGCGAAGTGCGTGAGGTTGGGGGCCACCCCCGACACCAGCAGCGACTTCACGCCCTTCTCCGGATCGGCGACCTTGTCGTTGTTGACGCCGTCGATGAGGTGGCACGACGAACAGAGCTGGCCGAGGAAGAGCGCCTTGCCCGCCTCCGCCTGAGATCCCTTGGCTGGCTCGACGGCCGGCTTGAGCTGGTTCTTCACCCACGCGTCGTAGTCCTCTTGGGAGACGACCCGCACGATCATCCTCATGTTGGCGTGGGAGAGCCCGCAGAACTCGGTGCACTGACCCCGATAGACGCCGATCTGGTTGGCTTCGAGTTTCCACGGGTGATGCTGCCCGGGTACGGCGTCGCGCTTGCCGTTGAGAGCCGGGATCCAGAAACTGTGGATCACATCGTTGGACGTAACGGTCAGCTCGACCTGGGTGTTGACGGGGATGACCATCTCGGTGGCGGTAGTGATGTCGCCGCTTCCGGTGTAGTTCCCGTCGTTGTTCATGTCGTAGTGGTATCCCCACCACCACTGCTGGCCATAGACCTCGACGTGCATCGCCTTCGGGTCCGGCTGGTTGAGCTGCACGAGTGTGAGCACCGTGAACGCGCCGACCACCAGAAGGATCAGGGCGGGCAACGCCGTCCAGCCGATCTCCAAAGCGGTCCGCCCGTGGACCTGGTCGGGCATGTGGTCCTCGGTGTCGATGTCTCCCCTGTCGCGGAAGCGCCACGAGATGAACGCGATGACCCCCATGACGATCACGCCAATGAGCAAGCCCAGACCGAACACGCCGATGACGAGTTGCTGGATCTTGTCGGACCACTCGCCCTTGGGGCTGAGCGTGGTCAGTTGGTGCCCAGCGTTGCCGAAGATCGCTTCCCACACCATCGCCACGAACAGCGCGACGATCGTAAAAATGACGAGGCCACCCAGGAACCGGGCGATCCGCCTACGGGTAGGCGACGAGGGCATGCGGTCTCCTTGAGGGTCCATTAGTTTCCCTCACCGGCGGGCGCTTCTTGGCCCGGTACTTGGTGGCGTTCGAACTCGCGGGGACCGTTGATCGCACCGATGATGCCGCCGGCGATGATCAGCAGACCGAGGACGAAGAGGACCAGGACGGTGGCGGTCTTCGAGATGCGGGGTTTGATGGCGATAGCGATCGCCCCGATCAACACCACCACGCCGAAGGCGCCGAACACGATGACGGAGCTGCTCTTGGAAGGAAGCGTCAGCAGCACCCGAGAGAATCCGATGACCATCACCGCCACCAGCACGAGCGCCAACACGGGGAGCCGCAGCGGCTCGACCAACTGTTGGTACAGCTCGAGGTTGGCGAGGTCGTCGCCGGTCGCCCGCTCGGCCCAGGACCGGAGCGTCCAGACCACCACTGAGGCGGCGAGAAGACCAGCGCCGGCCAGAGCGAGGCCGCGACTGCTGATAGCCAACCCGATGAGCACGGCGGCCGCGCTGAAGGCGGCGAAGATCGGCCAGTAGCTGGCCCCCCGCGGCGCCCGGGTAAGGGGGACCATGTCGGTCTGGGCGACCTCGGCCAGCGCCGAGGCGTCGGCGTCACGGAAGGCCGTGAGCAAGATGCCGATCGTGGCCGAGACGACAGCAACCCCCAACAGCAGCGTGTAGGCGAGGTGGTCACCGACGCTGCCCTTCCAGCCCACGCTGAGCGGACCGATCACCCGGTTGATGACGGCGTCGGAGTCATTGGAGGACAGGGCAGCCACCAACGCGCCGAACAGAGCCGCGGCGGCGAGGCTCATGTAGAAGCGGAAGGTGACGGTGATGGCTCGTGACTTCAACATGTCGGCCTACTTGGTCACGAAGACGACGTACCAGACGAGCGCGTACACCGCGACCATCGAGTGCCAATAGAGAGCCGCGGCGGCGATGCCATCGTGGTGGCGGCTGGTGTACTCCCCGGCCAAGGCCCGGAAACTCATCAAGATGAGGAAGATCATGGCCACGATGGTCATGGCGATGTTGGCACCGGTGAGGGCGTAGATGAGCACGCCCTGCTGACTGTCCATGCTCAGCTTCATCAACGAGAAGAGGTAGCCGTACTCGACCAGATAGGCGAAGGCAAGGAGCAACGTCACGCCGATGGCGAGGTAGGTGTTCGTCCGGTCATCGTTCTTGATGGCCGAGACGGCCCATTGGACCATCAGCGACGACAACAACAAGGTGAACAACATCATGTTCGGCTGCACCAGGGGCACGATGACCCCGGAGGGCAGCCATGTCCCGACATCGGTAATCAGCGTGGTCCGCACCGAGAGGTAGACCCCGACCAGCCCCACGACGAGCATCACGCTGGCGCCGGCCGCGAAGGCGGTTCCGACCACCAGCACGCGCGGACGTGGGGTGGGGGGAGGCGGCGCGGCGCTGGGCAGCACCCCCATTGGTTCGGTAAGGGTGGCGGCCATCAGGAAGCGTCCTCCGACGGGGCATCGAGCACGGGCTCAGCCGATTCGATCCTGGGCAACACCCCGAAGTTGGCGTCGCCCGGCGGGCTGGAGGTGACCCATTCCAGGCTCTGGCCCCGGCCCCAGGCATCGTTGGAAAGTGCGTCACCGTTGCGGCCCAGCAACGAAAGCCACACCAGGACGAGAGCGACGATCACCAATGCGGTTCCGACCGCCGAGGTGCCGTTCAGGAACTTGGCCGAATCGGCCAGCCCACTGGCCTTGAGGGAAAAGCCGTAGACGAGCAGCGGCAGCCCGGCGACCAGACCACCAAGCAGCCCGACCAGAGCGGCCAGGCGGGCCAACGATTCACGGGCGAAGCGTCCGAAGAGCTTCGGCGCCCAGAACGTGAGGCCGGCGGACGCGCCCAACATCGCGGCTGACACCACCAGCAGGAACAGCCCGCTGGCATAGGGGGGGAGGACGAAGCCTTTCTCGGCCCATCCCGCACCATGCAGCTCGAACGGACGAATCACGAAGACGGCACCGGCTGCAACCGAGAGCAACATCAAGGCGGCGGCGCCGAAGGCGAACAGAAGTGGACTCTGCACGCCCGGCTTGCCCGACTTGAGGGTCACGGCCCATCCCGCCACGAGCGCCAACACGGGCAGGACGATGAGCACCCCCATCCCCACATAGAGCGCCTGGTTCCAGATGAGTGGGTTGAACGCCGGCTGGGCATAGGCACCGAAGCTCAAGATGCCGAAGGCGCCGATAGCGCTCATCATCAAGCCACGGTGGCCCTGGCGGACCCCGGCCATCGTCGCCACCACATCACTCACCACGCCCAACACCGGGATTGCGATGACGTAGAGCTGCGGCACCCCGAAGATCCAGCCGAGATGGGCGAACTGGTCAGCGGCGAAGGCGGCGCCGGTGCCGTAGTGATGATCGAGGTAGAGCACGACCAGGTTGGCGAGCACCACCGGCAGGGTCAGCAGCCAGAGGGTGGCCGCCACCACTACCGACCAGGAGAACAGCGGAACCCGAGTCAGCCACAGACCCGGTGCTCGTAGGGCGATCACCGTGGTAACCACGCACATCGAAGCGGTCAGCAGCGAGACAATGATGAGGGCTAGGGCGACGTAGAACAGATCGACGGCCTTGAACCCACCCCCATCGGGGCCGCCGTTGATGGCGTAGGCGGCGATGAGGATCCCCGAACCGATCAGCCAACCCCAGAACGCCGCCGCCGCCGCACGGGGGAACGCCACCGTGTTCGCGCCGACCTGCAGCGGCGTGATGTAGGTGGCCAACCCCAAGAACATGGGAATGGCGAACAGAAAGACGCCGCCCACCCGACCAAGGGTGAAGATCTGATCGATTGAGTCCTTCGGCAGGAAATGCGACGCCTGCTCCGCGTGGAAGAGCAGATCCAGGACGAGCGATCCGAGGCCGAACAGGCTGGCCAGTACGAGATAGGCGATGCCCAGGCCTTTGTGATCACCGGTACCGAGGAAGCCCGCGAAGCCACCCGGATCGTGGTCGGGGAGGCCAACGAACCGCTCGGGTTCGGGGGGGGCGAGCTCGCCCACCGTGGCTGGTCTGGTTTCGGTGATCGCCATGTCAGTAAAGGGATGACCTCGTCGTCAACACGGGCCTCGCAGGCTGGCCGGACATGGGATCACACCCGGCTCGATACAGCACGCTGACGCCTGAAAAGGAACGAACACGGACAATACACACCCCCGGCGGGTAGGCAGAAACCCCAGGCCCCACGGGACCGCGTGAAGGCTCGAGGGGGTCAGAGGCCATAGCGAACCAGGACATCGATCGCCATGGCCGCGAACAGCAGCGTGATGTACGTGATGGAGTACGTGAACAACCGCATAGCAGCCTTCGACGACTCGGTCCGCAGCACCACGACGCCAAGCCAGACGAACCCCGCTCCCAGCACAGCGGCACTGGCGGTATAGATGAGACCCATGCCCGCAACCGGTGTGAAGACGAGGCTCAGCGCCCAGACCACAACCGTGTACGAGAGGATCC
>Ga0209068_10000742_pt1 | contig 17077 bp, 17 predicted proteins | sample ColStrG_CSR_2012_FD_187200 | JGI IMG/M metagenome (GOLD analysis project Ga0209068, IMG submission 187200) | Freshwater sediment microbial communities in response to fracking from Pennsylvania, USA - Cold Stream Run_MetaG_CSR_2012 (SPAdes)... | ecosystem: Environmental > Aquatic > Freshwater >... | reverse complement strand
GGGCGGCAGCGTCATCGCCATCAATGGCCGCAACGCCGCGATGGCCGTTATCGCCGATTCACAGCGCGCCTCCGCTTCAGCACTTGGTTGACTGCGAACAGTATCGCCAAGACCGGCAACACCGCAAAGTAAGGCCAATGCGCCAGCAGCGGTGGTTCTGGTGGCAACACCTCGATCTCGCCGGTAACCAGCGCGCTTTCGCTTGCATTTTGGACGGAGATCTCGACCCGCCATTTGCCGGTCGTGTTCAAATCCACTGGTGCCGCATACAGCAGTTTGTTGGTCGCTTGCTCGTGGCGCGCGGGAGCGCTCACTTCCGCGATCGAGTTGGCCTCGCGCTTGATCAGGTGCAGCCGCACATCGGCATCCAGCACCGGCGTCTCTGTTCCGCTCTTCTGCACCATGACGCTGAAGTCGGCGCGCCCCGCCCGTACCGGCGTGGGCGTGCTGAACAGTGTGATATTGAACGCGCCGGCCTTGCGCTGGAACTGCACCTTGCCGCCATCGGCGAAAGCAAGCGTGGCCAACGCCAATAGTGAAATCAGCCTCAACGCATCATCCCCCGCATCTGCATCGGTTGAAAGAAGATCCACACCCCGGCCGCGAACAAAAGACACGCCACACTCGCCCAAGGCACGAATACTTTGAGCCGCGCTCCCTGGCTCAAGCGCCATGCCGTATACAACGTCAACAGCAGCCCCGCATCCAGCAAAAGAATCTGCAGCCACAGTATGGCGCCCAACGCATGAAACAGCAGGTGCGCGGCCCACATCCCAACTCCAAGCGGCACGAGCGCAAACGCCAGCCGCCTCGCCCGCTCAACGCTTCCCCCAATCGCCGCGCAAAGCCAGACTGTGGCCAGCGGCAAAACCACCGCACCCGCCAAAACAAACGCGCCAACGCGCCAACCGTGTTCCCACATCATCACCGGGTCCACCATTCCCGCCGCATTTACAAACGCTCCAAACACTAGCAGCAAAACCAGCGCCACCATATCGCCGCGCTTCGACAACCTGCCGATCCCAGATCGATAGGTATCGGAAAGCAGTGTCTTCGCCGGCGTCACCGTCAGCAAGCCGACGTTATTGTGCGGGCACGCCTTCACGCAATCCAGGCAAAACGTGCAGTCTAAATTACCCGCTTTCTTGGGCTGAAACAGGTACAGCTCGCAACCGCGCGCCGTCTCATTGCCGCGAATGCAATCGTACGTCCGGCAACTGCGGCACATCGCTCTGTCCTTGACGGCGATCTCGCGCGGCGAGACCAGCGACGCTACGAAGTGATACTGGCCTATCGGGCACACATACTTACAAAAGCTAGCCCCGCGAAAGACGGAGTCAACCAATAGCGCCGCCACGAAGTATCCGCTGATGATCCACGCCGTCATCCATGGGCTGTCCCACAGCGAAAACGCCTCGTAAGCCCACAAATACAAAACAATCAGGCCCGCCGCCAGCCACTTGTTGCGCAACGCGCTCGGCCAGCGCAGCTTCGGCGCAAAGAACCGCCGCCCCGCATCGCGCACGAACATAAATGGACAGCTCAGGCAGAACAGATTTCCGACAACCAGTAAAGCCAGCATCGACAATGCTCGCCAATGGATCCACGGCAATACTCCGGCCAAATTCAGCGCCGCTACCTGTTGTCCACCAAATCCATCCCACACGACGACGACTGCCACGAGCAGCATGGCGCTTTGCGCCAAGCGCCGGAACAAGGGCGCGCTCCTCCAGAGCGAATTCTTTGGTTTAGAGCTGCGCACGCGCTTCGGCGGGGCCGTTTGCCGCATCTGTGGAGTCGTAAATAAGCCCACCACCAATACGAATGCCGGCACCAGGTAAACAATCGAACCCGGAACCCACATAATCAGCCCCGCCAGCGATTGATCTTCCAGCGCGCTTAGATGGCTGGCGCGCACGGCTGCATAACTCGGGTAAAGCAGGTTTCCCGAGAACACAAACACCGCCGAGAGCGCCGTATTGAAGATATCGGCAAAGAGCAGGTACGGTATCGCCACCCATTTCGGCCAGCGCCGCTTTCCCGGACCCGGCTGAATGACCGGCCACCAGAACAACACGCCCGACCAGAAGAACGACGCATGCTGCACGCCGTGCCATGCCGGCGACGAAAGCGCCAGTTCATAGAACTTCGGCAAATGCCAAAGCACTGTGCTCAATGCAAATAGAACCCAGGCAGGCACCGGAGCAGTGAGCCAGGCGAAAAATTGCTGCAACGATTTCCAGGAAAGAAACGGCCCCAAGCCCTCTTTTACGAATGCCCTCGGCAGACCGCGCAGCATAGGCAGCAGCGGATGCGAAAACAAGAGCAACGGCGGCGCAACCATCAGCAGCAGTAGATGTTGCGTCATGTGCGCGGAAAGGAACAGGCTGTCGAAAGCGTCGAGCGGCGATTCCGTCGCCAGAAACAGAACCATCAAGCTGCTGAGAAACGCCATCAGCCGCGCTCCATTGCGCTCGCCGCGCAGCCAGCCTCGCCAATAAATGAGCGCACTGAGCAATAAGAGCGCGATCACTTGCCCGCTGAGCCCCCAGGATTGCAACGCGGCGCTGGCGGCCGATTCCACCTTAGCGGTCTCTCAGAAGCATTGCTATGTCGCGCGGCAAGTTGTTTTGAGGCTTGCTCGAAGGCCGAACCGGCGCGGTGGTGTGCAGCGTTGCCATGAACGATACCAGCGCTTCCACCTCGGCGGGGCTCAGCTTCTTGCCATAGGCCGGCATGTTCCCGCCGCCTTGAATCACCTGCCTCACCAGTTGATCTTTGGTGAGGCGCGTGGCCACTTCATCCAGCGCCGGACCGCGCTGCCCGCCTTCTCCGCCCAGCGCGTGGCAATTCCGGCACTGCTTGTTCTGAAACACCAGCGCGCCGCGCAATTCGAGCGGCGTTCTCCCCCTGACAAATTTCTCCGGGATCGCGTTGCCGCTCCACGCCGACATCTTGGGAGACCACGGCGACGTCTCACCCATATAGGTCAACACCGCAATCACTAACATGACGAAGATCACCGATAGCACTGCCACCGGCCGCCGTAGCGCGCTCTTCTCTCCCGTCGGCGAAATGAACGGCATCGCCAGCAGGAGAATAATACAGATTGTGGGAGCTACGAAAAGAATGAGCACTTCCATCCAATCGGGCAGCAGCGCCAGCGCCGCGAAGATGGATAGGAAGTAGAAGTCGGGCCGTGGATTCGTGTCTACAAGCGTAGGATTCGGCGGGCCACCCGGTCCTTTCGGCCCAAAAATCAACGCCGCGCCCAAGATACCAATGATCACAAGGGCCGCGAAAATCAGATCTTTGCCGATGGCGTGCGGCACAAACGGCACACCGTCTTTGCGGATAAGCTCGGCGTATTCGGCGTCGTAGGTCGCCTTGCGCACCGGCTTCCCGGGCGTCGGGAATTCGTTAATGCCCTTAGTCAACACCAGCCGCAGATGCATGCTGACTATGGCAATTATCAGCCCCGGAATGACAAACACGTGCAGCGTGAAAAAGCGCGAAAGCGTCTCACCCGCGATAATCGGCCCGGCCAGCAGCAAATGCACTAGTTGCGCGCCGATGATAGGAACCCTGCCGGTAATCGACGCGCCAATCGTCAACCCCCAATAGGCATCCTGATCGAAACGCATCACCTGCCCGGTGAACGCCATCGCCAAGGTAAACAACAGCAGAAAAATGCCGCTCACCCAAGTGAGTTCGCGCGGATATTTGTAAGCGCCGAATAAGAACACTTGAATCATGTGCAGCGTCATGATCGCAACCATAAAGTTCGATCCCCAGTTATGCACCGCGCGCAGATACCAGCCCCAGAATTGATCGTGGTTCAGATACTGCAAACTGGTCCATGCTTCGTTCGTGGACGGAATGTAGACAAACGCCAGGCAAGCGCCGGTTATGACCTGAATGACAAAACACAGCATGGTTGCGCTGCCAAACACGTAGAACCAACTGCCCGCGCTTTTGGGAACTTCATGCCCCGCGGTCGACGCAAAAAGCGCCGCCAAGTGCAGCCTGTCATCCAGCCAAACGGCTCCTTTCCGCAATGTGTTCATGCAGCCGCTCCTATATGGGATTGGAAAGCGTGGGCATCTGCCCGCCCTTCACCCATAGTTCGCCTTTCTCAACCTTGTAGGCATACTGAAACAGCCCGCGCGGAGGTGGACCGGCCGCGCGCGATCCGTCTTCCAGATAGGCGCCGCCATGGCAGGGGCACAGGAACAAACCCGACTCTTGAAACCAGCGCACTGGGCAACCGAGGTGCGTGCAGTTGATGGCAAAAATCTGAAACTGCTCGCCGCCGATGCGCCGTACCCAGCAAGGAATATCGGCCGTCTCGCCGTCCCACGGCCGGGTGTATGGATTGCGGTAAGTGGCGATGCGTGTGGTCTTTTCCGGGAAGCTGTCGAGCGGACCGAGCGAGATCCAATCGCGCGGATCTTTCTTCTCGGCAAAGCTCGAAAAGACAAAGCCGATGAGCGGCACCGCCAGCGCCATGCCGGCAATCACGTTCAGCGCCACGCCGGCGGGAAAAAGCCAATCGCGCCTCGTCGGATTGCCCACCGCCGTTTCCTGATGGTCTGGTTCCTTGATCTCACTCATTGTGTTTTCCCCATGGCCGACTCGGCGGGCCGCAACGACGCCAGATACGCCACCAAGTCACTCACATCCTGGCTGCTTAACGGATGTCCAGCGTTCAACACCCGGTAATTCGGCATGCCCAAATCCAAGCGCCCCACGATAATCGAAGTGCGCAAATTCTGGTTCGTCACCAATGACAGGTATGACGGATCTGTCACCAAACCGACGCGCGCTCCCTGGCCATGACACGCAAAACAGCCGCGTACAAAAAGCCTTTTGCCGGTTACCGGATCGCCTGGCGTGGTTTGCTCATACGCGGGTAGTTCGTCACCCGGCGGCGTGCTCACCGGTTTTTTCCAATTCTCGATTCCATTGACCAACGCATCCACCTGCTGTGGCGTTAGCGGGCCGCCCTCGCTCAGCGCCCACGCGGGCATGGCCGTGCCCGTTCGCCCATATTGAATCACGTGCTTTAACGCTTCTTTCGGTATCACCGCCAGGTACACCGCATCGTTCAAAATGCGGCCAGGCCCTTTCAACCCGTTGTTCCCATGGCAGCCGGAACAGTTCTGGGCAAACAGAATTTTGAAGTCGGTAATCTCCGACGCCGCGAGTTCGTCAGCCTTGGGCTTGCCCGGCGGATCGCAAGCCGTTAAGCTCAGCACAGCGAGAGCGCCGGCGAAGGCGCGCAAACCCAGCCGCATCACTTTTGATCCTTGTCCCGCGGCGCTTCCAGAAAAGCCCGCTCGGCCAGCGTCCACGATTGCATCGTGCGAATCTGTGTGCTGCGCGCAATCACATAGCCGCCCACTAAACCGAAGCCAAGTTGGCAAACGATGAACCAGGGCCAACTAATGCGCGAATTCATGGCTGGGTTCAGGATGTTCAGCGTGGTGGCCACCAGCCCGCTCCAGAACAGCGGCATCACGATTCCCGCCCAAACCACCGCATACTTGGGGAACATGGGCAGCATCACGGCGTACAAAACCCCAACCAAGATCGAGACCACGCCGTGCCCCGCCACCGCGGCGGCGAAGGCAAGTCCGTTAAATTTCCTGAGATGCTCCACCGTTTCGCTGCCCAAATCGGGAATTACAACACCCGACAGCAAATTAATGGGATACCAGATGCTGTGCTGGGCAATCAGGCCATACAAGCAGGCCAGCGCCGCCATCACAGCGCCACCCGCCAGACCGCCCCAAAACCCCGCCGAGTAAGGGTGAATCTCTTCCGGCACGCGAACGCGGTGGCCGCCCTCTCCCAGCTTCAATTTCACAACTGAGCGCGCGCCCACTCTGATGGGCGTGGGACGGCGGTCCGTCTCAATCCCCACAGACTCATGCTGTTCGTGAGGAATCACCGTGCTCCACCAACCCGTCACCGCCTTCGCCAAAATCACCAAGCCAACCAGGCTTACCGCCCAGTGCGTAACGATGCCGGCAATCAGCAGCGTCAGCCCGAAGGCCAGCACCATTGGCCAGAATGTGGGCGCAGGCATCTCAATCCGTGTTTGATCTCCGCTGGAATGCTGTGACATGCCGCTCATCTCCCAATCACATAAACCACGCTGAACACGATCACCCAAACGGCATCGACAAAATGCCAATACCAAGAGAGAAATTTCACCCGCCGCTCCTGGGTGTGAATGGGAAAGCCCAACAGGCTTACAATCATCACGAGCAGCAGAAAGGCCATGCCGACGATGACGTGGCTGGCGTGCAAGCCAACCAGCGAATAGTAGGTCGTGCCGAACAGGTTTGTGCTGATAGTCAAGTGGTCTTGGTAAATCAGCTTGCGCCACTCCAGCGCCGTGGAAACAAGAAATTCGAGGCCCAACAGAATCGTGGCAAGCCACCATAGCTTGAAGATCCCAATCCGGTGACGTTTCAGAGCGTGTTCGGCGAAAACAATCGTGACGCTGCTGGACAACAAGCAGATGCTCGCCACGATGGGCAGGTCGAGGACATCTTTCGGATAGGGTCCGCTGAGGCTCTTGCCGATGTAAACAAGATAGGCGACAACGAAAATCGTGAACAGCGCCGTCTCCGTGACGATGAGGAAAATGATCCCCATCGTGCCACGGTCGGGCAGCTTCCACTCAGCAGGGGGCGCTGCGGTTTCTGTGAGTACGGCGTCCATTATTCGAACTTCCAATCCGGATCGTTCGGATTCTTGAGGTCCCACAAAGGACGGCTGCTGCGCACTTCCGGAATGCTTTCGAAGTTGTATTCGGGAGGCGGCGAAGTGGTGGCCCATTCCAGGGTCCAAGCATCCCATGGGTCGTCACCCGCGCGCTCGCCCTTGAATTTCGACCACAGCATGTTCCAGACAAAGATCACGGTCGCCGGAAGCTGGAAAAGAAGACCGGAGGTGGCCAGCAGATTCCAGAAGTTCCAGCCGCGGTCGGGTGCATAAGTATAGATGCGCCGAGGCATGCCCAAGAAGCCCAGGAAATGCATCGGCACGAAAGTCAATTCCACGCCGATCAGGAACAACCAGAAATGCCACTTGCCCCATTTCTCGTTGTACAGGCGGCCGCTGACTTTTGGAAACCAGTAATACATGCCGGCGAAGAGGCCAAACACCAAGCCCGCCACCAGGGTGAAATGAAAATGGCCCACGACGAAATACGAATCGTGCAGTTGCCAGTCGAAGGGTCCCGTCGCCAGCATGATGCCGGTCAGTCCGGCAATGAGGAACTGGAACAAGAAGGCGCAGCAAAACAGCATGGGCGTGGCGAGGCGTATTTTCCCACCGTACATGGTTGCGGTCCAGTTGAAAATCTTGATGCCCGTGGGAATACCGACAAGCATGGTGGACGCCGTGAAGAAAGTGTTCGACCACGACGTCATGCCGACCGCGAACATATGATGCGCCCAAACGCCCAGGCTGATGAAGCCGATAGAAGCGACGGCGCCGACCATGGCGGGTCTGCCGAAAATAGGCTTACGCGAGAAAATGGGAATGACTTCTGAGAGAATCGCGAACGCCGGGAAAATGAGAATGTAGACTTCGGGGTGGCCGAAGATCCAGAAGAAATGCTGCCACAGCACGGCCGATCCGCCGGATTGCGTATTAAAGAAGTTGCCGCCGAGGAAGCGATCGATCAGCAGCATGATCTGCGCGGCCGAGAGCGGAGGTAGCGCGATGATGATGAGCCACGAATCGATTAGCATGACCCAGACGAACATGGGCATGCGGTTCAACGTCATGCCCGGGCAGCGCATGGAAATGGTGGTTACGATTACGTTGAGCGCGCTGGCAATGCTGCCGATGCCCGCGACGAAGATGCCCAAAATCCAATAGTCGGTACTGGCGCCGCGTGAAAAAGCGCGCGAGGTGAGGGGCGCGTAAGCGAACCAGCCCACGTCGGGCGCCGAACCCGCGCCAGACAACCCGCTACCGCCGATATAGCTGAAGTAGAGCAGGAAGCCGCCGAACAGGAAAATCCAAAAGCCGAAGGCGTTGAGTCGCGGAAACGCCATGTCGCGCGCGCCAATCATGAGCGGCACCAGGTAATTGGAGAGGCCCGCCACAAAGGGCATGCCCACCAAAAACACCATCGTCGTGCCGTGCATGGTGAAGAGCCGGTTAAAGGTATCGGGATCGACCACGCGCCCGTTGGGGAAGGCCAGTTGCAACCGAATGATGGTGGCCATCAGCCCGGCGACGACCAGAAATAGCAGCGCCGTGACGATGTACATCAGCCCCAACCGTTTGTGGTCGACAGTGGAGATCAATTCGTACAAGTGGCTTGAAAACGAAAACTTCGCTTCCGCTACCGGCGGGCGTTCCAGTTGTTGATCGATCGACGCCATTCGCTACCTCAGGGACTCCAGATAATCTACAACTTTCGTCAACTCGTCCGGCGTGAGCCGCATGCTGGGCATCAGGCAGCCCGGTTTGGAGGTTTGCGGATCGTTCACCCACGCGCGCAAATTCTCCGGGGTGTTGGTTATGACTCCCGAGCCCAGCGATTGACGGCTCATTAAGTGCGTCAGATCAGGGCCGAATTTACTGCCCGCGCTGGCTTTTCCCAATCCAGTAATGTTGTGGCAATTCACGCAAGCAAGCGATTCGAAAACCGCCCGGTCCCCGCTCGCGCCCGTATCGTCCACTGAGCGCTTCTGCTGCTCCACAGTCCAGCGCTTGAAATCGGCTGGGTCTTCCGCTACTACGCGCAACAGCATGTTGGCATGTTGCGTTCCGCAATATTCGGCGCAGTTGCCGACGTAGACACCGGGCTCGCGCGGGTCCATCCACATGAAGTTAGTGCGGTTGGGAATCAAATCGGTTTTGCCCGACAATTGCGGCACCCAAAAACTATGGATGACATCGGCGCTTTGTAGTTGTAAATAAGTAGCGTTCTTGCCGTCGCGGGAAGCCGGCATGTGAATCTCATTCGCGGTGACGATGTTGTAGTCGGGGTAAAGCACTTCCCACCACCACTGGTGGCCAATCACTGTCACCTTCAAGGCGGCTTGCGGTGGACTGGCGTTTTCCACGGCGGCAATGACGCGCGCCGAAACGCCGATGAGGACGAAGACAATGAGAATGGGTAGTACCGTCCAGGCGACCTCAATTTGGTTGCTGCCGTAAACTTGCGGCGGTTCCTGATGCTGCGCGGCATCGGAAGGTTGGCGAAAGCGCCAGATGGTGTAGGCGATCAGGCCCGCCACGCCGACAAAAATCACGCCGGTGATGGCGAAGATGAGCATGGCGATGTTGTATTCCGATTCGGCGGGCGTCGCTAGCGGCTGAAAGATATTGGTGATGCGGTGCTCAGGCAGCGCGGCAGCAGCCGCCGCCTGGAGCGTTGCCGCCGGGATGAGCAAAGGAAGAATGCCTCGTCCGCGCGTCATAGATTCCAACTAATTACTGTAGCGTTCCTCAAGTGAGGTTTGGCGGCGCCGCTAGGAAATGTGGGGAACGTCTCCGTCCCCACTCTTGGGTTATTGGCCGGGGAATCCGCCGGCAGCTTGCGCGAGCGCGGAAACAAAGCGGTCGCTGGCGAAAGCCGGCAACTTGATCATCAAACCGAAGGCGTCGACTATATCGACAGCTCAGGCCTGGGAACGCTGGTGGCGGCCCATTCGACGCTTTGCGCCGGCCTTGATGAACCTCTCGAAACGAAGTGCGGAGTTCCTGATCCTGACAAAGCCGGCGACGGTCTTCCGCATTTTCGACGACGAGAAGCCGCCGTCGATAGCTTCTTACCGAATCGCGAAGTGCGGCGCTCCGACATTCTCGACTTTGTCAAGAACTCGGCAAAAGACTAGCGAGCGCCTGAGCCGGTAGAAAAGACGGTCTATTTGATCTCCAAATCAAATTCGAAAAAGCCTTCACTATCCTTAAAGCCCGCTCCACTACGCGCATTCACCGAAAACCAAGTCACTCCTTCGCGGGTCTTCCTGATCAAGCTCCCCTCCGGCGCGTCCGCCGCTAGAAATCCTACGCCTGCGTTGGCACCCTTGCCGGAAGGCCCGCTGCATCCGTCCGAGCCCTGCGCCTTCACGTCCCAACAAACGATGCCATGAGCGTTGCCGACAACGAGCGGTTGCCCGGACGGGTTAGGAATCTTGACACCCCATTCCAAATTGGCCGGCAGAACGACGTGATAACCCTTGCCGTTGGCCTCGACAATGGCGCGCTCGGACGTACATAGACTACGGCCTGCGAGACATGTGGACCCAACAAAAGTGATCTGCGAGGAGACCACGGATATGTTGGAGGACACCTCTTCGTGCTCGAAAGACCAATTGAGGATGTCGTGATTCTGGTGGCCCCAACCGGTTGACGCGGTGAATCCAACCCACGCACTGCCCCGCGGATCTACCACCGTCGAAAGATCCACGGCAGCTGCCAACACTGGGGCAGCCGACTCATCCAGAAGGACGGAAAGAACCGGCGGCTGAAACCGGATGCGCGCAGTGTGGACCTTTTTGTCCTTCAACTGAAAGGGTAAATTCCGCGTGAACGCTAAACGAGGCGCCGGCCAGTTCTGCTTGCGAGGTCCACCGTAAGTGCAAAATGCAATGTAGTTATCCGAAGGATCTTTTTCATTCTTGTTTTGGAAAGTGTCGAAGAAGATCGCAACGCTCCATGGAATGGCCGTATTGCTCCTGCTACGGTACATCGGGTCGGGAAAAGCAAATCCTCCGGCCGAGCCAAGCCCTCCTAACGCCTCCGGGCCCGAATTCTGAATTACGAACGCGAACCCGTCCGCGCCACCCGCAAGTCCACCTTGCTCTGTCAATTGGAATTGGAACGTGGTCTCAAAGCCCGACCCCACAGGCTGCTTTTCACGAAGCCGGACGGCACCTCTCCGGGCATTCTTGGCCGGCGTGAGACGTAATATCTTGCCGGAGATCGCCGCATCGCCAACCAAACTAAAACCTTGACTGGCCGCGAAATCCTGGAACCGAATCGCCGAAGGCGCGACACCCATTGATACCAAGAATTGTGAGATCATCCAAGGCAGAGGAAACCAAGCTAACCTCACACGGTTAGCTACGTTGCCTGGCCCGTATTGGTTTCACAGGCTTCAGCTTTGCCTGGTGAACTTCGAGCGACGGGTGTCGCCAGCGGCCGGAAGGTGTTGCTGATGCGGGGCTCAGGCAGCGCAGCAGCAGCAGCCTGGAGCGTTGCCGCCAGGATGAGCAAAGGAAGAATGCCTCGTCCGCGCGTCACATCGAGTCCGACTAATTACTGTAGCGTTCCTCAAGTGAGGTTTGGCGACGCGGCTAGGAAATGTGGGGAACGTCCGCCTATTGCGTGAGGAAGGGCCACTTCATGATCCAGTGGAAATGGTAGCGGTAAATCAACAGCGCCACAACGCCCGCGGCCAGCACCAAAATCCCCAGGAAAACCAGCGCGATCATCCCCCACGGGAACTTCTTTCCTTCGCGGCGCAACACCAGCAAATAGCTGGCGAACAGGCCGACGAAATACAGCCCGACCATCGGTATCGTGAACAGCATCATGTTGAACGCATCGGGCGTCGGGGTAACAATGGCGGCAATAATCGTGATCGCCAGAATGGCGTAGCGCGAGTGGCTGAACAAAAACCGCGGCGACGCAACGCGCAGCAATGTCAGGAAGAACAGGATGACGGGCATCTCGAACACCAGACCCACGCCCAGCGTGACGTTGACGAAAAGGTCGAAGTACTCGTTGATCGAGACCATAGGCGACACGTTGATGTCGCGTCCAATGCCCAACAGGAAGACCAGCCCATAGCGGAAGGCTACGAAATACGCGAACAATCCGCCGGTGACGAAGAGGCCCGCCGTGGCCAGGATGAACGGCGTAGCCCACCTCTTTTCCCGCTGGTAGAGGCCGGGCGATATGAATGACCAGACCTGGTAGAAAATCCAAGGCGAGCCGACAAACACCGACACCAACAGCGGCAGTTTGAGATAGATGACGTTGAACTGCTCCATGGGCGTGATGGCAACCAGGCGCGGCGGGTTTACGCCGATCTGGCGGAGCGCATCCACGGCGGGCGCGGAAACAATTTTCCAGAGAGGGCCGCAGAAATAGAAACTGGCCAGAAAAGCCGTCACGATTCCGGCCAGCGCTTTGAGAATGCGTGAGCGCAGTTCTTCCAGATGCTCCATGAACGACATGCGCAGCATGCCGCGCTCTTCGGGATCGTCGCTCTCGTCCTCCGCCGGTGGCTTGGGCGGAGGTGGTGGCGCGGCTGCTGGCGGAGTAGTCACCAGGGCTTGCGCGGGCGGATGATATTGCGGCTCCCCGGCGTCGTAGACGCTAGGCTCCAGGCCGGGCGCAGTTTCACCGCTAGGAGCGGGTTGCTCCTGCTTGTCGTCGGGCATTTTCAAGGCTCACGAAATCAGGCGGAATGACCCTCGAACGCGGCGGTAGAGTGCGGCTCGGCAGGCTGAACGCCATTGGAACGAGGCACCGTTCCCGCTACGGGAGAAATGCTATCTGAGGGTGTTTCCCGGTTGGCCTCGGCGTCCTGTGTTGCGGTTGCGCTGGCGGTGAATGATGGTGACGAAGCGGGCTCCGGCGAAGCGCTCTGCTCATGCGGATACGGCTCGGGAGAGGAATAGGTCGGTTCGTAGCGGCCTGACTCGTCGTAGTTATAGGTAGAGGTTGCAGCGGAAATTGGAGTCGGGTAGGGCGACGTGGAATTTTTGAGTGCACTTTCGACGTTCGCTTCCCGTTCCAGTTCGCGGAGATGCGTTTCAAAGGTGGATTTCAACTCGTTTTTGGCGCGGCGGAATTCCGTCAAGCCTTTGCCGAGCATTTTGCCAAGTTCGGGCAGTTTTTTCGGCCCGAAAAGCAAAAGAGCAATGATGAAAATCCCCATCATCTCCTGCATGCCGATCGGTCCCATTTGAAAACTCCTGGTTACAATGATAGCCCACGATAAAAAACGGGGACATTACGGGCTCCGGGGTGCTTCACCGCCGAACCGGCTAGGTTGTTATGATTTCAACGAGCATAGCGAGGTGAACAGTCATGAAGAAGCATGTTCTGAGCGGGATGATACTGGCGGCTTGGCTGACCACGCCAGCCGCCGCGCAAGTGGATTTCAAGAACGTCGATGGCGACCACATTAGCGTAACGATCAACGGCCAGCCTTTCACCGATTTTCATATCGGCAAGGCGTATCCAAAGCCGTTCCTGGCGCCTTTGCGCACGGCGAACGGCTTGATTGTGACGCGACATTTCCCGCAGGAGATGGTGGATGGCGAATCGCGCGATCACCCCCATCACCGCGGGCTCTGGATCGGCTATGGCGACGTGAGCGGCATCAACTTTTGGGAAAACGAGCCGGCCTCGAAGACCAGCGGCGAGAATCCTTCGGTGAAGGGTTTGCTGACGCTCAAGAGCCTGGGCGAATTGAAGCCGGGTAAGAAATCGGGCACGATCAACGCGGTTTTCGATTGGGCCGCCCCTGGCCAAGGCGTGATGATCGAGGAAGACCGCGGCATGACCTTCTATGCCGACAGCGATGTCCGCGCCTTCGACGTGGACGTGACTTACACCGCGAAGACCGCGGTGAAGTTCGCGGATACCAAGGAAGGGTTTTTCGCGATTCGCTTGGCCGACAGCATGGCGGGCAAGAACGGTGGCCTGATGACGAATTCTGAAGGCGGCCAAACCGAGAAGAACGTGTGGGGCAAGAAGGCCGATTGGGTTGATTATGACGGCACAGTAGACGGGCAAAAGGTGGGCATCGTGATTTTCAACAACCCGAAAAATTCAGCCGGACCCCCGCGCTGGCATTCGCGCGATTACGGTCTGTTTGCGGTGAATCCGTTTGGCCTGAAAGAGTTCGATCCGAAAGCGGAGGGGCAGGGTGGCCGCGAACTGAAGGCCGGCGACATGCTGCGCTTCCGTTACCGCGTGATCATTCATCCGGGCGATTTTTCTAAGAAGAAGGTTGAAGATTTGTACAAAGACTACGTTAAGAAGGCCAAATAGAGTGGCGCGCCTCGGGGCCTTGTTCCTCTTGCTGGCGATTGGTATTTCGGCGTCTCCGCCTTTAACTCCGCACGTGCCCGAGGCGGCCAAGGCATCGGCGCATTTTGATGCGAAAGTGGCTACCGACGCTTGGCTGGCCAGCATGGGGACTAAAGAGCAGGCAAAATCGAACGCCTATTTCGAAGGCGGCTACTGGTTGGTTCTTTGGGATTTTCTTTACACCGTTGGCGTCATGGTGCTGTTGATGGAGACCAAGCTTTCAGCGCGGATACGCGATTGGACGGAGCGCATGGTGGGAGCGAAGTTTCTGCAGTGGTGGTTGTATTGGCTGGGGTTCACGGGGGTGAGCTACGCATTGTCGTTCCCTTTAACGGTTTATGAAGCATACTTTCGCGAACACCAGTACGGCTTATCGAACTTGAGTTTCGGCGGCTGGCTCAGCGAACAAATGACTGGCCTTGCGCTATCGGTTGTTTTGGTCGGCTTGGCCTTTACCGTCCTTGTTCCGATAGTGAGGCGGTTGCCTCGGACTTGGCACCTTTGGGGGACGTTGGTGGGCATCGGGTTCTTGTGTTTTGCCGTGGTGATTGGCCCGGTGTTTATCGCGCCCCTGTTCAACAAATACAAGCCGCTCGAGAATCAGGCAATCAAGCAAAGCATTCTGAGCCTCGCCCGGGCGAGCGGCATTCCCGCGACCAATGTCTACGAAGTGGACGCTTCAAAGCAGAGCAAGCGGGTGAGCGCCAACGTCAGTGGTTTCCTGGGCACGGAGCGCATCACACTGAATGACAATTTGCTGGCGCGTTGTTCTCCGCAGGCCATCCTGTCGACCATGGGCCATGAGATGGGCCATTACGTGCTGCATCACATCTACAACACGGTGATCTTTTTCACAATCGTGATCGCGGTGATGTTCTGGCTGCTGCGCAGCGGCATGGAGTTTACCCTGGCGCGCTGGAGCGAGCGCTGGAATTTGCGCGGCGTGAGCGACGTGGCGGCGCTGCCGGTGGCGGTTCTGATTTTGTCGACTCTAGGCTTCTTGTTTACGCCCATTGGCAATTCGTTTACGCGCCAGCAGGAATATGAAGCCGACATGTACGGCATCAATGCCGCGCGCCAACCCGATGGCGAGGCCGAAGTGGATCTGCTGTTGGGCGAGTATCGCAAGATGGACCCCGGACCGCTGGAAGAGATGCTGTTCTTCGATCATCCGAGCGGGCGGACGCGCATCTACGCTGCCATGCGCTGGAAGGCGGAGAATCTGTGCTTCTTTGATGCGGCGCTGCCGTGTACCAACCGGCCAGAGACGGTTACAACGCTTCCCAGCGGCCAGACTGACCCGCCTTCAGCATCGCGTCAATAACCTGCATGTTCGCTAGCGCGTTCTCGAGCGGCACAGGCACCTCGGTGTTTTCTCTGATCGCCCGCGAAAAGGCGTCGCCTTGAATCGTATATTGATCGACGGTCTCGAATTCCTCCGTTCGGGCGTTGCGGGCAGCGAGTTCGGAGCCGTCATCAATGAAGATGCGGCTGGGCAGGTCGGGCGGAATGTTGTAGGGAATCTCCATGTCTAGGCGCGCCTTCGTGCCCAGAACCTGCATGCGTTGGAAAGGCACAAGCTGGGTGCTGCAAGTGAAGATGGCGTGACCGGGCGAGTAGTCGAGCATGACGGAACTGAGGCGGTCGGTATTCATTTCGGGATCGCGGTCGATGAGGGCGGCCACGCGAGTTGGTTCCCGTTCGAAGAGAAAGCGCGACATGGTGATGGGATAGCAGCCGATGTCCATGATGGCTCCTCCGCCGATCTCGGGAATGTTGCGGATGTTCTTTGGATCGCGGTTGAAATAGCTGAAGACGCTGACGATGGAACGCAGTTCGCCGAGCGCGCCGCTGCGCACTAGTTCGCGCGCGCGCAGCCACTGCGGATGCGTGCGCACCATGAAGGCTTCGCCGATTTTGACGCCGGTCTTGTTGCGGACGGAGATCAGTTTGCGCGCTTCTTCGGCGCTGAGTGCAAGAGGCTTCTCGCAGAGGACGTGCTTGCCGGCCTCGGCGGCTTTGATGGAGAGCGGAACGTGCAAGTGGTTGGGAAGGGGAATGTAGACGGCCTGGATTGTGGGGTCGGCCAACAGTTCCTGGTAGGAACCGTAAGACTTTGGGATACCGAGCTTGGCGGCGGCTTGCCGGGCGCGTTCGGCATCGCGCGAGGCAATGGCCGTAATTTCCGTGAGCCGGCCCTTTTGCATGGCCGGAATCACTTTCTTCACCGCTATATTGGCGACGCCCAGCACACCCCAGCGAATTTTATCGGACATGACTAATCAGTCTCGCACGAAATAGATGGCGTAGGCTGCGTTCTCTGTTACGCTGAAATTTGAAGCTATACGACCTGGACCCAGGACACGATTGCCCGGAAGTTGTCCGGGCCATTATCGAAATCCCGAAGAATTCGGTCAATAAATACGAGTACGACGGCGAATTAGAGCTGTTCCGGCTCGACCGCGCACTTTACTCGCCCATGCATTATCCGGGCGACTACGGCTTCATTCCCGGCACGCTGGCCGACGATGGCGACCCGCTGGACATTCTAGTGATGGTGGACGAAGCGAGTTTTACCGGCTGCCTGATGGAAGCGCGGCCCGTGGGCGTGTTGCGCATGATCGACGGCCAAGAGCACGACCAGAAGATTTTAGGCATGCCCACGCGCAACCCGCGCTTCGACAGCATTCACACCATCGACCAGGTGTTTCCGCACGTCCGCCGTGAGATTGAATACTTCTTCTCAATCTACAAAGAGCTGCAAGGCGCACAGATGAAGATGGAAGGCTGGGGCGGCCCGCCCGAGGCGCGCAAGGTGATTAACGATAGCAGGCTTGCTTATCTGGAAAGACGCGACAAGCAACCGGGATTGTTCAAAGCCAGTTAAGCGATATCGGACGAATCGTCGGAGCTGGAGAAATCGTCATCGCCGCTCGAATCCACGTAGTCCGCGTCTTGCAGTTGCGAGTCGCCGCTGTCCTGGGTGTCT
>Ga0209068_10000741_pt1 | contig 17085 bp, 13 predicted proteins | sample ColStrG_CSR_2012_FD_187200 | JGI IMG/M metagenome (GOLD analysis project Ga0209068, IMG submission 187200) | Freshwater sediment microbial communities in response to fracking from Pennsylvania, USA - Cold Stream Run_MetaG_CSR_2012 (SPAdes)... | ecosystem: Environmental > Aquatic > Freshwater >... | reverse complement strand
GCTCCTGCAACGGCGGCACACCCGTCGTTGCCGCGCGGGGCGTTGCTGCAGATCGCCATCGGTGAGCGGCCGCCGTTGCAGGAGGTTCTCAACGGACCGTCCGACGATCCGTTCGGCGCCTTCAACCTGGTGGGTGGATTGCGGCGATCAATGGCCAAAGCCGGCTATTGCGACCTCAAGGAATTCCAGAAGGTCGGCCTGACCGTCGGCAGCTGAGCGCTGGCTATCCCCGCGAGCAGACGCTAAAACCCCTAATCCGACGGCGCGTCGGGGGATTTTGCGTCTGCTCGGCACGGGTCGATACTGGGGAAATGAAGCCGGATTACGACGTCCTGATCATCGGTTCGGGTTTCGGGGGCAGTATCAGCGCGCTGAGGCTGACCGAAAAGGGTTATCGCGTTGGCATTTTGGAGGCCGGTCGGCGCTACGCCGACGAGGACTTCGCCAAGACGTCCTGGGATCTGCGCAAGTTCCTCTGGGCCCCGAAGCTCGGGTGCTACGGCATCCAGCGCATCCACCCGCTGCGCAACGTGCTGATCCTGGCAGGCGCCGGAGTGGGCGGCGGCTCGCTGAACTATGCCAACACGTTGTACGTGCCGCCGGAGCCGTTCTTCAAAGACCGGCAGTGGTCGCACATCACCGACTGGCGGGCCGAGCTGACACCGCACTACCAGCAGGCTCAGCGGATGCTGGGCGTGGTGCAGAACCCGACCTTCACCGACGCCGACCGCATCTTAAAAGAGGTCGCCGACGAGATGGGGTGCGGCGACACTTGGGTGCCGACGCCGGTCGGGGTGTTCTTCGGAGTGGACGGCACCAAGGCGCCGGGCACGACGGTGCCCGATCCTTTCTTCGGTGGCGCCGGACCGGAGCGCACCGGTTGCCTGGAATGCGGCTCCTGCATGACGGGCTGTCGCTTCGGTGCCAAGAACACGTTACTGAAGAACTACCTTGGGCTCGCGGAATCGGCAGGTGCACAAGTTCTTCCGATGACGACGGCGCAGGGGTTCGAGCAACGGTCCGACGGGTTGTGGGAGGTCCGCACCGCTCGTACCGGAAGTTGGCTGCGCAGGGACCGGCGCACGTATACCGCCACCCACCTGATCCTGGCCGCGGGCACCTGGGGAACCCAGCATCTGCTGTTCAAGATGCGGGATGACGGCAAGTTGGCCCGGTTGTCAAAACAGCTGGGCGTGCTGACCCGCACCAACTCCGAATCGATCGTGGGTGCCGCGACGTTTAAGGTCTCGCCCGATCTGGACCTGACCCACGGGGTGGCGATCACGTCGTCGATTCATCCGACGCCGGACACCCACGTCGAGCCTGTCCGCTACGGCAGAGGTTCCAACGCGATGGGTCTGCTGCAGACCCTGATGACCGACGGCGCCGGCCCCGAGGGCACCGATGTGCCGCGGTGGAAGCAGTTGCTGCGGCAAGCCAGCGAAGACCCGCGCGGCATACTTCGGATGATCAACGTCCGCCAGTGGAGCGAGCGCACGGTGATCGCGCTCGTCATGCAGCACCTGGACAACTCGATCACCACGTTCACCAAACGCGGGAAGCTCGGTATCCGCTGGTTTTCCAGCAAGCAAGGACACGGCGAGCCGAACCCGACGTGGATCCCGGTCGGCAACCAGGTCACCCGCCGCATGGCGGAAAAGATCGACGGAGTGGCCGGCGGCACCTGGGGCGAGCTGTTCAACATCCCGCTGACCGCGCACTTCCTCGGCGGGGCGGTGATCGGCGACAGCCCCGAACACGGCGTCATCGACCCGTATCAACGGGTCTACGGCTACCCGACGATGTTCGTCGTCGACGGGGCAGCGATCTCGGCGAACCTCGGCGTTAACCCCTCGTTGTCTATCGCCGCGCAAGCCGAGCGCGCTGCCGCGCTTTGGCCGAACAAAGGTGAGAACGATCAGCGGCCCCGACAAGGAGACGCCTATCGCCGGTTGGCCCCGATCCCGCCGCAGCGGCCGGTGGTACCGGCCAGTGCGCCAGGCGCGCTGCGCTGGTTGCCCATCGACCCAATCAGCACTGCGGGCTGAGCGGTCAGTGACGATCGCAAGGGCGCCGTAGCCGGGCGCGGCGGGTCGTCACCGTCGGCCCCTGTTCAGCTCGCGACCGCTTCCAGTGGCGCGCCGCTGACCACCCGGCTGCGCTGCCCGTGCACGTTGACGGGTACATCGCCCTGCAACGTCACCCGGTGCATCAGCCTCGGCTGATTGTCGTAGTCGTCGATCGCGCGGTGCTGGGTCGCCCGGTTGTCCCAGATGGCGACGTCACCGGCAGTCCAGTGCCAACGGATCGTGTTCTCCGGCTGCGTGATTCGCCGTTGTAGCAATTCAAACAGTGTGTCCGACTCGTGGCTGTCCAGGCCGACGAAGCTGCGCACGAAATCGCCGAGCACCAGGGTGCGTTCGCCGCTTTCTGGGTGTACCCGCACGACCGGGTGCTCGGTGCGGAAGTCGGCCTTTTCGAATGCCTGCCGGAACGCCCGCTGGGCGTCGGTCATCGATGCGTAGGCCTCGTCGGTGATGTAGTCGTAGCGGTTGGTGTGCAGCGCCCACAGGTTCTCGACCAGGTGCTTGAGCGGTTCGGGCAGCTCGTCATAGGCCGCCGCCGTCGACGCCCACAGCGTCGACCCGCCGTAGCTGGGGAGCGTGATCGCACGCAGGATCGAGGCTTTCGGGTAGTTGGCCGCGAACGTGACGTCGGTGTGCCAGCGGTCAGCCTTGCCATATTCGGAGTTGATCGGGGTGATGATCGGCGCGTTGTTGGCGGCCAGGAACGAAGCGGCCGGATGCCCTACCGGCGTGCCTAGCAGGCCGCCGAATGCGAGCTGCTCGGCGTCGTCGAGGTGGTCCTGGCCGCGGAAGAAGATGACCTTGTTGGCCACCAGCGCCTGGCGGATTTTCTCGACGGTGGCCGGGTCCAGGTCGCCTCCGAGGCGTACCCCGTCGACTTGAGCGCCGATGCGGCTGGCCAGCTTGGTGACGGTTACCGGGTGTGTCATGTCCTTCAGTCCTTATGGGATCAGTAGCTAAATAGGATCGGCCGTGTGTAGTCGATCGACTACATCAGCTAGTGTATACACATGACTACAGGGTCGGCAAGTGCTGTGCGCCGCAAGATTCCCACCGGGCGTGTGGAGGTGGCAGAGGCTGTCTTGGAGGCCGCCACCGATCTGTTCGCCGAGCGTGGTCCGGCCGCGACGTCGATCCGCGACATCGCCGCCCGATCGAAGGTCAACCACGGACTGGTGTTTCGTCACTTTGGTACCAAGGATCAGCTGGTCGGCGCCGTGCTCGACCACCTGAGTACGACGACGACCGCTGCGCTGCAGGCCGACGCGTCGGCCGCGGAGGCCGAACACGCGATGGACCGACATATGCGGGTGATGGCCCGGACCTTGCTCGACGGCTACCCGGTGGGGAAGTTGCAGACGCAGTTTCCCGGTGCCGCGCAATTGTTCGACGAGATTCGCCCGGACCACGAAAACGACCGCAGCGCGCGACTGGCCGTTGCCAATGCCTTTGCGCTGCAGTTGGGTTGGCGGCTGTTCGCGCCTTTCGTGCGCTCGGCGGCCAGTCTCGACGAGCTATCGGACGCCGAACTGCGCCAGTCGGTGGCCGCCGAGGTAGCCCGGATCGTCGCCGAGCCGCACTGACGGTCTCAGCTGTCCTTGCGCGCCAGACTCCGCCGGTGCATGGGCTCGCGGCCCGGGGGCTGGGGGGGTGGCGGCAACAGTGACTTCCGCGGGCGCACCGCGACCGTCGTCGGTGAATCCGTCTTCAGGGTGAGCTCTTCACCGGCGTGCCGGATGGTCAGTTCGGTACCGGTCCCGTCGCTCAGCGTGTAAGTGACGTCGGAGTGGTTGGCGTCGACGATGAGGCGGAAATCTCGCCACCGCACACGGAACCGCAGCCGGGTGATGCCGTCGGGCAGTGCCGGGTCGATGTCCAGGATGCCTTCGTCGTCGCGCAGACCGCCGAAGCCCCCGACTATCGCCGTCCACGCCCCGGCAAGCGAGGCCATGTGTAACCCGTCGCGGGTGTTGGCGTGCAGATCGCGCAGGTCGATCAGGGCGGCCTCATAGGCATAGTCATGGGCCAGCTCGAGATGACCGACCTCGGCGCACATCACCGCCTGTGTGCAGGCCGACAGCGACGAGTCGCGCACCATGCGCCGCTCGTAATAGTCGACGTTGCGGGCCTTCTGTTCCGGCGTGAAAGCGTGGCTCTGCCACTGCATCGCCAGCACCAGGTCGGCCTGCTTGATCACTTGAGCGGGGTAGAGCCGCACATAGGCCTCATGTAACAGCAACGGGTATTTGTTGTCGTTTACGAAATCCCATTCCGCGAACTTGGTAAATCCTTCGCATTGCTGGTGGACGCCGAGTTCCTCATCGTAGGGGATGTTGACGGCTTCGGCGGCGTCCCGCCAGGTGGCCGCCTCCTCGGAGGTGACACCCATCGCCCGCGCCGCTTCGGGTTGGCGGTTGCAGGCATCGGCGGCGACGACCAGATTGTTTGCAGCCATCAGATTCGTGAAGACGTTGTCACGGACGATCGCCGTGTACTCGTCCGGACCGGTGATCCCGTCGATGTGCCAGACGCCGTGCCGGTCGTGGTGCCCGATCGACATCCACAACCGGGCGGTCTCGACCAGCACCGTGACGCCACACTCCGCCTCCAGAGTGTGATCGCCGGTGACGACACGATACCGCTCGAAGGCCATCGCGATGTCAGCGTTGATGTGAAAGGCCGCGGTGCCCGCCGGCCAGTACGCCGAGCACTCCTGCCCGCGGATGGTCCGCCAGGGAAAGCTGGCACCTTTGAGGCCGAGTTCGGCCGCCCGCTCCCGTGCCATGTCCAGAGTCGATGCCCGCCACCGCAGTGAGTCGGCGACCGCGTGCGGCAACGTGTAGGTGAGCACCGGCAGCACGTAACCCTCGGTGTCCCAGAAGGCGTGGCCGTCGTAGCCGGTTCCGGTGAGCCCCTTGCTGGGGATCGCCCGACGCTCGGCGCGGGCGCTGGCCTGCAACAGGTGAAAGAGTCCGAACCGCACCGCTTGCTGAGATTCGCCATCGCCTTCGACCTCGACGTCGGCGTTGTCCCAGAAGTCATCGAGGTATTCGCGTTGCGAATCGACCAGCCCCTGCCACCCGCTGTAGCGGGCGTTGTGCAGCGCCGCGGCAGCCTGATCGCGCAGGGCCGGACGGGAGCGCTTGCTGGACCAGCCATAGGCCAGGTATTTGACTATGCGCAGCTTCTGCCCAGGACGCAGCCCGCAGATCACGGTGGTGCGGGCCAGGTCGGCGCGAGCGTCGGTAGTGACCTCGAACCGCCCGGGCACCTCTATCTCGTGATCCATTCCCGCGGCCATCATCAGGTCGCTGGCCCGGGTCCGGTGCATGAGAATTGCCCCGGTATCGGTGTTTTCGTGGTCGACGGCCTCCAGCGGATTGTCCAGGATGGCCGCCACCCGGGGGTCGGCCGAGGTCGTCGGCTGATCCTCGTTGGTGACCAGTTCGGACTGCACATTCACTCGGACGAATTCGTCGACCGCCTCGACCACGTACTCGATGGCTGCCGCACTGCGGTGAGTCAGCGACACCAACCTGGTGGAGGTGATCTTGACCTGCTTGCCCGAAGGTGAGCTCCAGTGCGCTTTGCGGACCAGCGTCCCCGCGCGCAGGTCGAGGACCCGCTCGTGGGAGATCAGTTTGCCGTACCGGACGTCGAACGGCTCGTCCTCGACGAACAGGCGAATGATCTTGCCGTTGGTGACGTCGACGACGGTCTGGCCGGCCTCCGGGTACCCATAGCCGGCCTCGGCATAGGGCAGCGGCCGGATTTCGTAGAAGGAGTTCAGATAGGTGCCCGGCAGGCCGTACGGTTCGCCCTCGTCGAGGTTGCCGCGCAAACCGATGTGCCCGTTGGACAAGGCGAACAGGGATTCTGACTGGGCTATGACGTTCAGATCGAGCCGGGTCTCGCGGACCGCCCACGGCTCGACGGGAAAGGCTTCCTGCGTGATCATGACTTTTCCTCGTGATCGTGATCTAGCAATTCTGCTAGATCGGTTACCACCACATCGGCGCCGCTGCGACGCAAATCCTCGGCCTGGCCCACTCGGTCGACACCCACCACGAAGCCAAAGTGACCGGCATGGCCTGCCGCCACGCCCGACAATGCGTCCTCGAACACGGCCGCCGCGTCGGGGGCGACGTCAAGCAACTGAGCCCCACGCAGGTACGAGTCGGGTGCCGGCTTGCCGGCGATGTGCTCTTCGCGCAGCGTGATTCCGTCTACTCGCTGCTGGACGAACCGCTCGAGCCCGGTGATGTGGAGCACCTCGCGGGTGTTGGCGCTCGAGGACACCACCGCGATACCGAGACCCGCGGCCGAGGCCGCCTCAAGATAGCGCCGCGACCCGTCGAATACCTCGACGCCGTCGCGGTCGAGGATCTTTTGAAACATCTCATTCTTGCGGTTGCCCAGGCCATAAACAGTCTCTTTGTCGCCGGGGTCGTCGGGACCGCCATCGGGCAGCTCGATTCCCCGGCTTTGCAGAAATGACCGGACTCCGTCCTCGCGCTTCTTGCCGTCCACGTATTTCCGGTAGTCCGCGGCCGGATCGAACGGGACGAACTTCGCTCCGGTGCGCTCGGCGCGTTGGGACAGGTAGGCGTCGAACATGGCCTGCCAGGCCTTGCTATGCACGCTCGCGGTATCGGTGAGCACGCCGTCGAGGTCGAACAGGCAGGCACGCACTTTGTCTGGCAGACCCAGCACGCGGGCCTCACTCTCAGGTTGTGGGGGAGTAGTTGGGCGATACCACTCCACCATGCTTGCCTCTGCGCCGCCACCGGTCTTAGTTTCTTGCTAGGTGGTGGTTGCCCGCGCGACCGCTTGGATGGCTCGTAGGCGTCCATCGGCAAGCGCACGGGTGAGGTTCTCGGCCTTTCGTTTGAAGTCGGGAACGAAGGCGTGCAGACCCAGCGGGTTAGCGGGCTGGTTCAGCAAGGCTCGCATGATGGTGCTCGCCTGATCGGTGCGATCATTCCAGTGCTCGATGGCGAAGCCACAGGACTCGACGATAACGCGTAACTGGTCGGGGGCGACCAGATGGCTGCGTTCGGGTTGGTCGGCCCACGGCAGCGGATGGTCGAGCCTTTGACCTTTATCTCTAATTGTGATGTCCCACATGGCGAGTCGACCATCTTCGACCAGGACACGACGCGCTTCGGAGTAGAGGCGGGCTTTGTCGGCCACGTTCATCTGAACGTGTTGGCTGATAGTCACCTGAAACGTGGCGTCGGCGAAAGGTAGGTCGGTGACATCTGCCTGACGAACAGATATCCGGTCGCCTAACCCGACGAGTCCATTGAGCCAACGGTTGGTTTGGCAGTACTCCTCGGTCAGATCGACGGCGGTGATCGTGCAGCCGCTGCGGCGGGCAACGAAGCGTGCGGTGCCGCCGATCCCGCTTCCGGCGTCGAGTACTGTGCTGGTGCTGGTGATCTCGAACAGATCCAGCAACTGGCCGGTGGCGATGCGACCCATGGTGTGGAAGTCCTCCAGTGGGCCCAGGTCGGCGGGCTGCAGCTGGTCGAGGTCCTTGCCGGCGGCGATGAGGGCGTGCTCGATATTGCGTCGTGACAGGCCGGTCGAGTACTGGGCCGTGATGGTGTCGTTCATTGCGGCTCCTCCTGATTGGGTTCGTTCAGCGTGAAACTGGCTCCACGCTCGGCGGGCGGGATGGCCCGGCGATTTCGCCGATGCGCGACGGCAAGAGCCTCGCGACGGCAACCGCTGCGGCCAGCGCGATGCCGGCGCAGACCAGCGCGCTTACCTGCAGACCGTCCAGGAAGGCATGGTTAACGGCGCCACGTACACGGCTGGCCTGCTCCGCGGGTAGTTGCCCGACCACCTTGTACGCCAGCGCCATTGACCGCCGCATTGCATCGGCAGGCAGTCCTGCCAGCTCAGACGCCGACCCGAGGTGACTGGAGTACACCGATGCGAAAATGCTGCCCGCGATGGCCACACCCAGAGTGCCGCCGAGTTCGCGGGTGGTGTCGTTGACCGCCGAGCCGACCCCGGCCTTGTCGGCGGGTAGGGAACCCATAATCGCTTCGGTGGCTGGCGCTATCGTCAGGCCGAGGCCGCCGCCGAGCAACAACATCTGCGCCGCGATCTGGTTATAGGGCGTGGCCGCGTCCGCCGTGGACGCCCACGCCAGGCCGGCCGCGAACACGGCCAGGCCGCCGGCGGTGACGGCGGTGGTGCCGATCCGCTCGACAAGCCGCGGCCCCAGGACGCTGGCCAGCGCGATCGACACGGCGACCGGCAGCAGCCGAACCCCGCTCTGAAATGCGGTGTAGTCCTTGACGAATTGGAAGTACTGGGTGATGACGAAGATGAACCCGAACAACGTCAGGAAACCGGCGGTCACAGCCAGGCTGCCGCCGGAGAACCGGCGGTTGGCGAACACTGAGACGTCCAGCATGGGATGCGCGGTGCGCCGCTCCCATAGCGCGAACCCGGCGAGAACGATTGCGGCGAGGGTGAACCCGGCGGCGGCCTGGGCGCTGGTCCATCCCCAGGTAGGTGCCTGGATGACGGTATAGACCAGTGTGGTGATGCCGGCTGCGGACAGGATCAGGCCGGGGACATCGACGCGGGGCGCCGCCGGGTCGCGGGAGGTCGGTATGAAGAGGATCCCGCCGATGATGGCCAGCACCGCGATCGGAATGTTCACTAGGAAAATAGCGCCCCACCAGAAGTGTTCGAGCAGCCAGCCGCCGCTGATCGGTCCAACGGCCACCCCGACGCCCACCATGGCCGCCCACAGCCCGATCGCCTTGGCGCGCGGTATAGGGTCGGTGAAGATGTTGGTGATCAGGCCCAGGGTGGTCGGGAAGATCACCGCCGCGCCGACGCCCATGGCGGCACGCGCCGCGATCAGTGCATCCGCCGAATTCACTTGTGCCGCGACGCCGGAAGTGATGGCGAACAGGGCGAGACCGAGGCTGAGCCAGCCTCGCCTGCCGTATCGGTCGCTCAAACTGCCGACCGACAGCAGCAGGCCGGACATGACCAAGGTGTAGGCGTCGACGATCCATTGCAGTTGCGCGGTGTCGGCGCCGAGTTCGCGCGACAGGGTGGGCAGCGCGACGTTGACGATGGTGGCGTCGACGCTGATGACGAAGGCGCTGAGGCAGATGACGGCGAGCGCGGCCATCGGGTGATTGCGAAGCACAGGGTCGGTACGCATGACAAGAGATTAAAGTTAATAGACAATAATATCAAGTAATAAGTGGAAAAAGATGTCTAGCGTCGGTATGATGGGAGCATGCCCACTCGCAACTACAACCAGAACTGCCCCATCGCGCGCGGGCTCGACGTCCTGGGCGAGCGGTGGACCTTGCTGATCCTTCGCGAGCTGGTCGGTGGGCCGCGGCGTTATGTCGACCTGCGCGCCGAGCTGCCTGGCGTCGCAACCAATCTGCTCGCTGAGCGGCTCAAAGAGCTACAAAACGATGGGCTCGTCGACCGGACTGACCTACCGGCTCCGATCGGGCGCACCGTCTACACGCTCACTGACCTGGGCTGGCAGCGGGTGCTCCCCATTCTGCAGAGCATCGCGTGGTTTGGCCTGGACCGGCTGGACCCGATCGACGGGGCCCCGGTATCGCCGTTGAACGGGTTTCTGGCCGGAATCCTGCTGGGCTTCAACAGCGGTAGCGCCGCGGGTGTGGACACCACTTGCCGGGTCGAGATCGATGGCCGCCGTTTCGAGTTCGCGGTCACGCAAGGCCGCCTTGCGGGCGCTCACGGCGAACCTTCGGTGACGATAACGGCAAGCGCGGCAGACCTGGTCACCGCCCGTCTCGGCGGGGGCGAGGCGAAGCGCAAGGCGGCCCTGCGGCGCATCAGCTTCGACGGCAACCAGCATGACGTCGAAGCGCTGCGCGCCGTGTTTTCACTCCACTAGACTGCTGCCGTGGCCGAACCTGCTGACCTCGATAAACCCAGAGCGGTTGACCGGCCGGTGTTGGTGGTCGACTTCGGCGCACAGTACGCGCAGTTGATCGCCCGCCGGGTGCGGGAAGCGCGGGTGTTCTCCGAGGTCATCCCGCACACTGCCACGATCGAGGAGATAAAGGCGCGTGATCCACTGGCGGTCGTGCTTTCCGGCGGGCCGGCCAGCGTCTACACCGACGGCGCTCCGCAACTCGATCCCGCGCTGTTCGACCTTGGTCTCCCGGTGTTCGGCATCTGCTACGGGTTTCAGGCCATGGCGCAGGCACTCGGCGGGACCGTCGCCCATACCGGCACCAGCGAATACGGCCGCACGGAGCTGAAAGTCCTTGGTGGTGAATTGCATTCGGGCCTACCGGATGTCCAGCCGGTCTGGATGAGTCATGGCGACGCCGTCACGGCTGCGCCGGACGGGTTCGATGTGGTGGCCAGCAGTGCCGGTGCCGCGGTGGCCGCCTTCGAGAACCGGGGCCGACGCCTGGCCGGGGTGCAATACCACCCGGAAGTGATGCACACCCCGCACGGACAGCAGATACTCAGCCGCTTTCTGCACGACTTCGCCGGGCTCGGCGCGGATTGGACGGCTGCCAACATCGCGGGTGCGCTGATCGACCAGGTGCGTGCTCAGATCGGCGACGGCCATGCGATTTGCGGACTGTCCGGCGGTGTGGATTCCGCGGTGGCCGCGGCACTGGTGCAACGGGCCATCGGCGACCGGTTGACCTGTGTTTTCGTCGACCATGGGCTATTGCGGGCCGGTGAACGTGTGCAGGTGCAGCGCGATTTCGTGGCCGCCACTGGGGCCAACCTGGTCACCGTCGATGCGGAGGACACCTTCCTCGAGGCGCTGGCGGGTGTGACCGACCCCGAGGAAAAGCGCAAGATCATCGGCCGCCAGTTCATCCGGGCCTTCGAGGGGGCCGTGCGGGATGTGTTGGGAGACAGTGGGTCCGACGTTGAATTTCTGGTCCAGGGCACGCTGTATCCCGACGTCGTGGAGTCCGGCGGGGGTAGCGGCACCGCGAACATCAAAAGCCACCACAATGTCGGCGGCCTGCCCGACGACCTTCAGTTCAAACTCGTCGAACCACTGCGGCTGTTGTTCAAAGACGAGGTGCGCGCCGTCGGACGAGAGTTGGGTCTGCCGGAGGAAATCGTTGCACGCCAGCCATTTCCGGGGCCTGGGCTGGGAATCCGGATCGTCGGTGAGGTTACCGCTGAGCGGCTGGACACGTTGCGGCGGGCCGATTCGATCGCGCGCGAGGAGCTGACGGCGGCCGGCCTGGACAACCAGATCTGGCAGTGCCCGGTAGTGCTGCTGGGCGACGTCCGCTCGGTCGGTGTGCAGGGTGACAACCGCACCTACGGGCACCCGATCGTGCTGCGGCCGGTGTCCAGCGAGGATGCCATGACCGCCGACTGGACCCGGGTGCCCTACGAGGTGCTGGAGCGCATCTCGACGCGCATCACCAACGAGGTGTCCGAGGTCAACCGTGTAGTACTGGACATCACCAGCAAGCCGCCCGGCACCATCGAGTGGGAGTGACTCCCGCGAAGGCTTAACTGACGACGGCGCTTCTCGCGGTGCCGGTTGACGTCTGTCGGAGGGTGGGTGTTTACTCGGACATGTATCGAACATAGTTTCGAATGAGACAGAGAAAAAGCTGGTAGGAGGCTTAGATGACGGTGGCTACTGTCTCTGATGCCTCTGGCCCAGGCCTGCGCCGCGCTGAGCAGCTCGAATCGCTGCGCCGGCAGATGGCTCTGATCTCAGGGAAGACCTCGGGGAAGACCTCGGCCGTCACGCGCTCTGAAGACCTGCTGCCGGAATCGGAATCCCAGCTGCCGGTCCCGCGATGGCTTGCGGAGCTGTTGCCGGCCCAGGTGCCGCGGGGGACGGTGGCGGTGCTGTCGGGAGCCCGGTCACTGCTGCTGAGCATGGTGGCCGCGGTGACGGCGGCCGGGGGTAACGCGGCCATCGTCGGTCAGCCGGATATCGGACTGCTGGCCTCGGTGGAGATGGGGGCCGATCTGAGCCGACTCGCGGTGATACCGGATCCCGGGACGGATCCGGTGGAGGTGGCCGCGGTGCTCATCGACGGCATGGATCTCGTGGTACTTGGTCTGGGCGGGCGCCTGGTACCGCAAACCCGGGCGCGGGCAGTGCTGGCCCGCGCCCGCCAAAAAGGCTGCACCCTGCTGGTCACCGACGGCGACTGGCAGGGGGCGCCGACGCGGCTTCAGGCCCGGGTCTGCGGCCATGAGATTACGGGGGCCTCGGTGGGGGGCGGGGCCGAAGCGCCCGCTCCCGGATTTGGACGAATCAGTGGGGTGCGGCTGCAGGTCAGCGGAGTGTGCGCGGGGAGACGGATGGTCGGCCGGGCGCGGGCCGGGTGAATTCGGGTGGATGCATCCCGAGTGCTGGCGATCTGGTGCATGGACTGGCCCGCGGTCGCGGCCGCGGCCGCTGCGGGTCAGCCCGCGACGGCCCCGGTCGCGGTCACCCTGGCCAACCGGGTGATCGCCTGCTCATCGGCCGCGCGTGCGGCGGGAGTACGGCGCGGGCTACGGCGCCGGGAGGCGGCGGCCCGTTGCCCACAACTGCACGTCACGACCGCCGACGCTGACCGCGACGCTCGCTTCTTCGAGGGGGTGGTCGCGGCGGTCGACGATCTGGTGCCCCGCGCCGAGGTGCTGCGACCCGGGCTCCTGGTATTGCCGGTGCGTGGGGCGGCCCGCTATTTCGGGTCCGAGCAGCAAGCGGCCGAGCGGCTGATCGACGCGGTTGCTGCGGCGGGCGCCGAGTGCCAGGTGGGGATCGCCGAGCAGTTGTCCACCGCGGTCTTCGCTGCGCGGGCTGGCCGCGTCGTGGAGCCGGGGCAGGATGCGCGGTTTCTGTCGGTGTTGTCGATCCGGCAGCTTTCCGCCGAACCGAGCCTGTCCGGCCCGGGGCGAGAAGACCTGACGGATCTGTTGTGGCGGTTGGGGATTCGCACCATCGGGCAGTTTGCCGCACTGCCTCGTACCGACGTGGCTTCCAGGTTCGGCGCCGACGGGGTGACCGCGCACCGGTTCGCCCGCGGCGCATCCGAGCGTGGACCGTCCGGGCGGGAGCTGCCGCCGGAACTCGAGGCCGTACTGGACTGCGATCCGCCGATCGACCGGGTTGATGCCGCGGCATTCGCGGGGCGCTCGCTGGCAGCCACGTTGCATCAGACGCTGATGGCCGCCGGGGTGGGATGCACCCGGTTGGCTATCCATGCCGTCACCGCCAACGGCGAAGAACTGAGCCGGGTGTGGCGGTGCGCGGAGCCGTTGACCGAGGACGCCACTGCCGACCGGGTGCGCTGGCAACTGGATGGGTGGTTGAGCAATCGGACCATCCGGGACCGCCCCACCGCGCCGGTGACGCTGTTGCGGCTGCAGGCGGTGGAAGTGGTGTCAGCCGGGGCGTTGCAGCTGCCGCTCTGGGGTGGTCTCGGCGAGGAGGACCGCCTCCGGGCCCGTCGGGCGCTGGTGCGGGTGCAGGGTTTGCTCGGCCCGGAGGCGGTGCGGGTGCCGGTGCTCAGTGGCGGTCGCGGGCCGGCCGAACGCATCACGTTGATCCAGCTAGGCGACGAGACGGTACCGCAGGCCGATCCGGATCTGCCGTGGCCGGGCCAGCTGCCCGAGCCATCGCCGGCGGTGCTGCTCGATGATCCGGTGGAATTGCTTGATGCCCAAGGAAATCCAATACGAGTGACCAGCAGGGGGATGTTCTCGGCCGACCCCACGATCCTGACTGCTCATGGCCGGGACGACAGGTTGCGCTGGTGGGCGGGACCGTGGCCGGTCGACGAGCGGTGGTGGGACCCGGGCCGGTCGGCAACCGCCGGCGGCCGCACCGCCCGTGCCCAGGTACTGCTGGAGAGCGAGCGCGCTTTGCTGCTGTGCTTCCGTCATCGGCGGTGGTACCTCGAAGGAATCTACGAGTGAGCGAGGACGGTCAGCCCAGTCGGCGCGCGAACGGCCCAATCCGTTCGATGAGCCGGTCGAAGAACGCCGCCGGGTCCACGCCAACTCCGATCATTGCATTGGGTTTTCGGCTCCAGCTCCCTGGCCAATCGGTCACCGTCATGCCGCGGGTCAGCGTTCCCGTCAGCTCGACATCCACCGTCGCCGACCGGGTCGCGATCAGTTGCGGATCCAGCGCGACGGCCGCTGCCAGCGGGTCGTGCAGGTGTGCCAGGTATCCGTGCCCATTATCGTGGTAACCCTCGAGGTAGAACCGCAGTGCGTCCTCGATCACGCGGATTATCGGATTGGACGCCGTCGACCGGGTACCCCGCTCGTCGTGCACGCTCAGCGCCGTGCTGGTCGATCCCGCGGCGCTCGCTAACCTGCCGAGGACCTCCGGTGTCACCGCGACGTTGCGGGTCAGGTTCAAGCCGCACAGAATCGGGAGCCGCTGCGCTTCAATGTCTTTGACGGACCAGGCGGCGAACACCTCGGCGGCTGCCTCAGGGTCGACGTTGATGTTCCATTCCGCGACCGGGGTCGTGTTGCCGAGGTGGTCATAGGAGCCGCCCATGATCACCAACCGGCGCAACAGCGCCGGCAGCGCGGGTTCGGCGCGCAGGGCCAGCGCCAGATTGGTCAATGGGCCGGTCGCCACCCCGACCAGCTCGCCGGGAAACGCCCGTGCCGCCCGCACCCAGGCCGTCGCGGAGTCGTAGTCGGTGAGCCGGCGATCGGTCGGTGGCAGCTCGGCATACCCCATTCCCCGGGGGCCGTGGACTTTCGAAGGGGCGCGCATTGGGCCGGTCAGGGTTTCGTCGCAGCCCTTGGACACCGGGATATCGGCGGCTCGGCACAGCTCGAGCAGGCCAAGATTGTTTTCGCAGACCTGTTGTACCGCAACATTTCCGCCAGTTGAGGCGATGCCGACCACGTCGGCTTCGGGACTTGCCAGCAGGTAAATCAACGCCAGCGCATCGTCGACGCCGGTGTCGACGTCGACGAAAACGGGGGCCTTCATCATGGTGAGGATACCGGTACGGGGGATTAGGCTGAGTCAATGCCCAAAATGCCCGAACCACCTGAGGGCGACTTAACGCCACACTTCAGCGACGTGCAGGCGCACTACGACCTGTCCGACGACTTCTTCCGGCTGTTTCTCGACCCGACCCAGACCTACAGCTGCGCCTACTTCGAGCGCGACGACATGACGCTGCAGGAAGCCCAGATCGCCAAGATCGATCTCGCGCTGGGCAAACTCGGACTACGACCGGGGATGACGCTGCTCGACGTCGGCTGTGGATGGGGCGGGACCATGATGCGCGCGGTGGAAACCTACGACGTCAACGTCGTCGGCCTGACGCTGAGCAAGAACCAGGCCGATCACGTGGAGCAGTTGATCGCCAAGTCTGAAAGTGCTCGCTCCCAACGGATTCTGCTGCAAGGCTGGGAGCAGTACGACGAGCCCGTCGACCGGATCGTCAGCATTGGCGCCTTTGAGCATTTCGGACACGAACGCTATGACGCGTTCTTCGCCACGGCGCACCGTCTGTTGCCTGATGACGGGATCATGTTGCTGCACTCCATCACTGGGCTGCATCCGAAGGAAGCGCTCGAACGCGGCCTGCCGATATCGTTCACCTTCGCGCGGTTCATCAAATTCATGCTCACCGAGATCTTTCCAGGCGGACGGCTGCCGTCGATACCGATGGTGCAAGAGCGTTCATCCGCGAACGGTTTCACTGTGACCCGTGTCCAGTCGTTGCAGCTGCACTACGCAAAAACCCTCGACATCTGGTCTGCGGCACTGGAAGCCCACAAGGATGAAGCCATCGCGCTGCAATCCGAAGAAGTGTACGAGCGCTACATCAAGTACCTGACGGGTTGCGCCGAGATGTTCCGTATCGGATACATTGACGTCAATCAGTTCACGCTGGCGAAGTGACTACCAATGCACACCGGGCATCCGCCGCACTAATCGTTTGACCGGTTTCGGGACCCCCATGCGGTTAACGGCGCGAACCGGAAGCTCGGGGCGGCGACGCGGCGTGGTGGGGATCGGGTCCGCGCGAGGCCACCGCACCCTTAGCGGGCTTGCGGCGGGCCATCATCCGCTGATACCGCCCTAACCGGGCCGCCGCCATACGGCCGTGTTGGCGATGCGGCAGGTCATGGTCGTCGATTGTCGTGGTCGCCACATCGGTGACGCCCCAGTCGATCCCGATGCAACGCCCCGTCGCAGGTAGCGGCTCCCGTTGGGGGCGGGCCACCACGAACGAGCACCACCACCGGCCCAGCGCGTCCTGATAGATACGCACACTCGACGGCGCAGCGGGCAACTCCCGCGACCACACCGGCCGTACCACGATCCCGCCGGCCAGCTTCACCACCGGTCCGTCCAGAACGAAGCCGCGCAGCGAGTAGTTCAGGGTCGGGACCGACCGGTGCTTGGACTTGAACTTCGGCATCCCCCGCCGCGCCCGCGGCGACAGCTTGCTGTCCATACGGTCCTTGAGCGCTTTGGCGCGGGCGCGGCCAAAATCGCGGATCGTCTGTTGCTGAGCCACACTGGACCCACCCGAGAGCCACTCATGCTCGGCGCGCCACCCGGTCAGCCGTTTATCCAGGTGCGCTGGCCCGCATTGCACCTTCACACCGGTCTCAACCGATTCACCGCGTGCGGCGTTGGAGGCTTCAACGCACTGATTCCACACCCACCGGCAGCGATCCCACTCCGCCAGCAACAACTGCTGCGCGGTCCCCGAAATCCCTAGCCGGTAGGTGTAACGCACCCTGGCGGGCTCGGTGGACGAACTGATAGCGGCAACGCTAGCGCCGGGCACCGACAACTCAGCCACACCAGCGGCCCTGTCAGGCTCGGTGCCAATCCTCAGCACTTGTAGCGGCGGCAAGAACCGAACTCGAGCCCAGCCGACGCGCGGTACACACGCGGCACTGCACCTGGTGCACGCCACGAAGTGGCGGCGCCCGGTATGCACCGGGGAGATACTCACCAGCTGCGCGCACCTCATGATCG
>Ga0209068_10000738_pt1 | contig 17111 bp, 18 predicted proteins | sample ColStrG_CSR_2012_FD_187200 | JGI IMG/M metagenome (GOLD analysis project Ga0209068, IMG submission 187200) | Freshwater sediment microbial communities in response to fracking from Pennsylvania, USA - Cold Stream Run_MetaG_CSR_2012 (SPAdes)... | ecosystem: Environmental > Aquatic > Freshwater >... | reverse complement strand
GAAAGCGCCGGACGAGGCCGGCTTGGCGGCGGACGATGCCGATACAGCGGTCACCGGATTGGGGAGCGGTACTACTTGCATCGAAGTGCTCACCTCGTTCGATTGCACTCCGTTGGCCAATGTCTTTGGGACCGCAGAGACGCGGCATGGACGCAGTGTCAGCGAGTTACAGACGGAAGGCTGTCAGGAAGGAGTGAGAGGGCTCGATGAAGGGGCAGTGGCGGCAAGAATTGCCGCTCACGGCCCGGCAAAATCAGCCACTCCGCCGACGCCAGCGCTGGAGCAGATGTGCGGCGTCAAGTTGTCGCTGCTCGCGGTGCAGTTCCTCTCGTTGGTAGTCACGGCGCTGGCGGGCGCGCATCGTCTCGATCACCTCGCGCTCCCGGAAAGCTTGATGGTATGCGGCAGCGGCCTTTTGCCGTGTGAGTTCGAGTTCGTGCACCTCGGATTCAAATTCGTCGCGCAAACGTCCGAGGTTCTCAAGATAGAGCGAGGCAAACTGTAGCTCGGCGGCCCGGCGACCGGCCAACAGGCTGGCGGAGTCGGATTGGGCAGAATCGGCGAGAAAGCGGTCAAGTTGTGCGAGAGCCTCCTGGGCGCGAGCGACTGCCAGACTGGCTTCGCGCAATCGCAGAGCGCGCTGACGCTCGACGCTTTGGCGTAGGCGGAGCAGCGGCGCAAGCGCGAAGCGAAACGGCATGGGAGTCAGGATGAAAGCGCCATCAGGCGGTCAAGAGAATCGTTCATGCCAGCGACTTCCTGGGCTCCCTGGATGAGGAAATCGCGCAGTGCAGGCATGAGCGCGATAGCTCGATCGAGATCGGGATCGCTGTTTTTCTGATACGCGCCGATGCGGATCAGTTCTTCGGAGGATTTGTAGGTCGCCAGCAAGCGGCGGATCTGTTGTGCCTTGCGCAAATGATCCGGAGAAACGACCGCTGGCATGATGCGGCTGATGCTGTCGAGGATGGAGATGGGCGGGTAGTGGCTCTGGGCCGCCAGACGGCGGTCGAGCATGATATGGCCGTCGAGCAGGGCGCGGGCAGCATCGACTAATGGATCGTTTTCGTCGTCGCCTTCCATCAGTACAGTGTAGAACCCAGTTATGGTGCCGGAACCGAAGGCCCCGGCGCGCTCAATGAGCCGGGCCAGCAAGGTAAAGACGGAGGGCGTGTAACCCTTGGCGGTAGGCGGCTCGCCCGCCGCGAGTCCGATTTCGCGCTGTGCCATGGCGAGCCGCGTCAGAGAATCGACGACCAGTAGAACGTGTTTCCCGCGTGCGCAGAAATATTCGGCAATCGTGGTGGCCGCAAGTCCGGCGCGGATGCGAAGGAGCGGGTCCTGGTCTGACGTGGAGACAATCACGACGGAGCGGCGGCGGCCCTCCTCGCCGAGAGCGTTCAGCAGTTCGCCAACTTCGCGGCCGCGTTCGCCGATCAAGCCGAGCACGGTGAGGTCGGCATTGGTGTTGCGCGCCATCATCCCGATCAGCGTGCTCTTGCCAACACCGCTTCCGCCGAAGATGCCGACGCGCTGGCCGCGTCCGCAGGTGAGAAAGGCATCGATCGCGCGGATGCCACAGCCGAGAGCGTCGCGGATGGGCGTGCGATCAAGGGCCAACGGGGCTTCGCGATCCAGAGCGTAGCGCTCACGACACGCGGGAGCGACAGCGCCGTCGATGGGAGTCCCGGCACCATCGAGCACGCGGCCGAGAAGTTGCTCGCCGAGACGAAGCGAGGGACGGCGTCCCCAGACCACGACTTGATCGCCATAGCGGATGCCGGTGGGACGACGCAGTGCCATGGAGAGAACTGTGTGGCCGCGAAAGCCGACGATTTCGCCCGGCCAATGCCGCTCGCGGGAGTCGATGATTTCGCACGCTTCGCCCACGGTACAAAATGGCCCCTCGGATTCGACAAGTTGTCCCACGACCTGGACGACCTTCCCCTGCCAGCGCAAGGCAGACGAGTTTTCAAGGTGAGAAAAGTACGCGGAGAGAAGCGGAGTACTCATTCAGCACCGCTCCGGTGCGTGGAAGGCCTGGTCGAGGGTAACGAGCCAATTTCCGGCCTTTCGGCGAGCAAGTCGAGCAGTCCGGTTTCGATTTCCTTGAGTTGCGATTGAAAACCGACTTCGGTGACGCCCAGTGAGGTCTCGATGCGGCACTCGCCGGCGGGTATGGTTGGGTCCTCGTGAACGTCGGGCACTGGAAGTCCTTCCATCTGGCAAGCAAAGTAGTGTCGCCAGTCGGCGGCTTCCTTGGGACTCACGTGCAGGTTGACGGCCGTCCCCGCATCGAGTTTCTCGAGCGTAACGCGAACGATGCCGGCAAGCGCGCGCGGATCGAGCTGAGCTTCGCGATGCAGAATCTTGCGGGCGATGGCGAGTGCGAGTTGCACGACTTCGCCTTCGACACGACGATAGTAATTCTGCCGTTCCGCAGCGAACTGCTGGAGGACGGCGGCGATCTGCTGGCGATTCTTGTTGAGCGCTGAGTCAAGTTCCGCGCGCAGCTGCTGGTGGGCGGCTAGACGTCCTTGCTCGAAGGCGGCAGCCTCCCGCGCGTGACTTTGTTCTTCGGCCGTGAGATTGCCGCCGTGAGCGCCAGCCAAAGCACCACTTGAGAGTTCCGTTTCTGCGTAGGGAAAGGGCGAGGCTTCGGGCACGGGCTGACGTTTGGGGGCGCTAGACGACGTACTCATCCTGCGCCTCCGCGCTCAATACGAGTTTGCCTTCGGCCTCAAGCTTCCGCGCTACTTCGACGATTTCGTGCTGCGCCTGGTTGACATCTTTTGTGCGCACCGGCCCGAGGACTTCCATGTCCTCTTTCAGCATGTCGACGGCACGCGTCGACATCGACTTGAAGATCAGGTTCTTGAGCTCCTCGGAGGCGCCACGCAGGGCCATGGCCAGGGTCTTTTTGTCGAGTTGCCCGAGCAGTTCCCGGATGCCGGTTTCGGGCACGCCGAGCAGGTCTTCGAACGTGAACATGAGGTTGCGGATGCCAAGCGCCATCTTCGCATCTTCTTTTTCGATGTTCTCAAGAATCGCTTTGCTCGCATTTGGCTCCAGTTGATTGAGCAGGTCGGCCGCTCCTTTGAAGCCCGCGTAGGCCCGGCGGCTCTGCTCGCCCAGCGACTCCAGACGCTTGTGCAGCGCGAGCGAAACCTTCTGCGCCACTTCCGGAGAGAACTGCCGCAGCTGCGCCAGCCGCTTGATGGTTTCCGCGCGAATCTCCTCGGGCAGGCGCAGCAAGAGAGCGGAGGCTTGGCGCGCGTGCAGGTGGGCAAGGATGAGCGCGATCGTCTGCGGATGCTCGGTTTCGAGAAACTTGGCCAGCTGCTGCGGATCGGCCTTCTGCAGGCTCTCCAGCTGCCCCACGCTCATCTCCATTGCTTTAGAAACCTGGTCGAGCAGTTGCTTCGCGCCATTTTCACCAAACGCCTTGACCAGCAGTTTTTGCGCATATTCCGGCCCGCCTTCGGCAAGGTAGCTCTGGGTGAGCGTGAGCTGGTGGTATTCCTCGAGCACCGAAAGCGCGGCCTCGGGCTTCACATGTTCCAATTCCGCAATGCGCTGCGTCAGCCGTTGCACGTCCGACTCGGCGAGGTTGCGGTAGATATTGCTGGCTGCTTCTTCTCCGAGCAGCACCATGAGGATGGCGGCTTTTTGAAGGCCCGGGTTGGCAGCAGGCGCGGTCATGGTTCGCTTTCTATCGCAACACTATTTCGTCTTCTGATCGCGAATCCAGGTCTGGACCAGGCGGCTCGCCGCCGCCGGCTCGGTCTTGATCTTCTCGCTTAGTTCTTTCTTCAACATTCCGGCGCGCTTGGCTTCTTCACTCCCCGGCGGAAGCTCGATACTCCCGAGTGCGCCGCCGGCCGCCCCTCCCGCCCCAAGCGGCTGCGCCAGTTGCGCGGGAATCTGCTTGAAAGCGTCGATGGCGTGCTTCTTCACGGGGCGCAAAACCAGGGCGTAAACAATCAGGAACAGCAAGGTGATGCCGGCGTAACGCAACGCCCCGGCCCACTGCTGCAGGAGAAGACGGATTCTATCCCACTTGCGTGGCGCCGAAATCGTTTCGGCGGGCGCACTCTGGAACGAGAGATTCTCGACAGCCAACAGGTCCCCGCGCTGATCGTCGACCCCGATGGCGGCGCGAGCAAGTTTCTCGATGGCCGCCATTTCTTCGCTAGTGCGCTTGCGGCGGACGGCGATGTTCTTGCCATTCTCCTGCTTTGTATCGGCCGCGTCATCGACCAGAACAGAAGCGGTAATACGGTGCACGCGCCCTGCGGGCTGTGAGACGTGGCGGATGTTCTTGCTGACGGCGAAGGTCGTGCTGTCCGTCTTTGACAACTGGCTATCGAGCGTCGAGAGAACGGTGGGCGTAGGCGCGGCGCTGCCGGGCACGTTGCTGGCCGTGCCCGGAACGCCCGCCGGGTTGGCGCCTCCCGCCTGCTCTTCGGTGTGCTGCTGCGTCAGCGCCGCGGTAGCCTTCGGGTCGTAGACTTCAGAAGTGTCTTCGCTGCTGCTCAGGTCGTAGTCGACGTGCACGCTCGCCCGGACGTGCTCGCTGCCGACGACAGGTTCGATGGCATGGACGGCGGCCGCGGCCAGTTCTTCGTCGGAGTCGAAGGAGACGCGCCCGCCCGGCCCGTGGCGCGGCAGGAAGGGCGTCGCTGTTTCGGCGTCAACGACCGTGACGTTGTCGGGACGCAGCCGGTCCACGGCACTCGCCACCAGTTGCGGAATCGCCTGCTGCGCTTCGCGCGAGAGCGTGCCGCCGCGGGTTTTCACGATGACGGCAGCTTTGGCTTCGTGCTCCTGTTCGCTGAACAGCGACTCGCGCGGCAGGACCAGATGCACCCTCACCGCTTCGATTTCGGCCAGCGTCTGAAGCGTGCGCTCGAGTTCACCTTCGAGCGCGCGCTGATAGTTGACCTTTTCGCTGAAATCCGAGCCCGCCCAATTAGGCGTATCGAACAGTTCGAAGCCGAGCCGGGCATTGCGCGGCAATCCCTGCGAAGCGGTCTCGAGCCGCGCGGCATCGAGATTTTCGGTGGGAACCAAAACGCTCGCGCCATCGGTTGAAATCTGGTACGGAATGTTTTTGGCAGCCAAGCGGCCCGCGAGCGACTGCGCATCTTGCGGCTTCAGCCCGGAGTAGAGCGTCACGTATTTGCCCTTGTCGAGGAGCGAAACAAAGAGCCACAGCGTCAGGGCGACTGCGGCGGCGCCTCCCGCAAGCAGAGCTTTCTGCCGCAGGCTGAGCCCGCGCAGAAACTCCTGGATCTGATTGACGCCCTGGTTCAAGCGTTGTGGCTCCAATACCCTTTAATCACAGAGAAAACCAATTGCGCAGGCGTTCCTGGCCGAGTTTCCTTTGTGGACTCTGCGCTCTCCGCGGTTCAAGGTGTTGCGGCTTCTCGTTCGCCACACACTCTCAGAACTGCATGTTCGAAATCTGCTGATACGCCTGCACGATCTTGTTGCGCACCTGCATCATGAGCTGAAACGAAAGGTCGGCTTTTTCGACCGCGATCATCGCGCTGTGCAGGTCCACGCCTTTGCCGTTGAGCAGCTGGGCGACTTGCGTTTGAGCGGCTCCCTGCGCACCTTCCACCTCGTCCATCGACTGCTGCAAGGTCTCGAGGAACTTGCCGCCCTCGGCGGAAGCGCCCGGGCGCGGCGTGGCCACGTCGGCAGGCAGAATGCGAATCGGAGAAATTGCGTTGTTCATCGTCGAGCCTTCCCGCTGGATTTCCCTCCTACCGCAACAGGTCCAGCGACTGTTGAATCATGTTCTTCGTGGCCTGCACGGCCGACGCATTCAGCTCATACGCTCGCATGGCTCCGAGCAGGTCCGTCATCTCTTCCACCGGATCGACCTGCGGATAGGCGACGTAGCCTTGCGGGTTCGCGTCCGGATGCCCGGGCTCAAAGCGCAAGACCGGCGGCCGCCCATCGTTGACCACGGACGAGATGCGCACCGCCGAAGAAGTTTCTCGGTGGGCGCCCGCCAGTGCGAGCGAGAATCGTGGCACTCGTTGCGATTGGAAGACCACTAACTGGCGGCGATAGGGACCCCCGGCGGCGGTGCGGGTGGTCTGGGCGTTCGCCATATTGCTGGCGACAACTTCCGCGCGCTGACGTTCCGCGCCCAGCGCCGAGCCGCTGAGTTCGAGCATCCCAAACAGGTTCATGACGCTCCTCCTCCATTGATGGCGGTGGACAGTCGATGGAACTCGGCTTTCAGAAATTGCGCCGCCACCTGAAAACGCAGCTGGTTCTCGGCCATGAGCAGCGATTCGCGCTCGACGCTCACGTTGTTGCCGTCCGGACGCTCCATCAGGCCGCGCATGCGGCGCGCCACCGGAGCGAGCGGCTGCTGCTCACCGGCCATGGCCTGCTCGATTTCGCCGGCAAATGGGCCTAGGTCGCGCGTGCGGTATCCGGGGGTATCGACGTTGGCAAGGTTCGACGCAATCAGCTGCTGACGGAAGGCACTCAAGTCGAGCAGGCGAGAGAGCCCACGCATCAGCGGGGTTTCAATCATGGACATAGTTGCTCCTCGGAGGAAGACCATATTCGCGGACTTTGTTGCGCACGGTGCGCAGGCTTACGCCCAACAGCTCGGCCGCACGTGCCCGGTTGCCGTTGGTTGCTTCCAGCGTCATGGCGAAGAGGCGGCGCTCCATTTCGACCAGCGAGAGCCCGGCTTTCCACTCCGGAAGCCGGGGCAGGGCAGCGGCCAGAGCCTTGCCGTGATCGAACGCTTCCACGCCTATCTCCCCTCCGCGCGACAAAGCCACTGCCCGTCGCACGAAGTTTGCCAGCTCGCGGACGTTGCCGGGCCAGCTATGCTGTTCCAGACGCGCGAGGAGGACCGGAGACAGGCCCGTCTGCCTTCCCGGTTCTCCATAGAGCTGCGTGAAGTATTGCGCCAGTTCGGGGATATCGCCCACGCGGTCGCGAAGCGGAGGCAGCGCCAGCGGAATCACATTCAACCGGTAGTACAGGTCGGCGCGGAAGCGGCCCTCCGCAATCGAAGCTTCGAGTGGACGGTTGGTGGTGGCAATCACGCGAATATCGACGCGAACCGTCTGGTTCGATCCAAGGCGGTCGAACTCGCGTTCCTGAAGCGCCCGGAGCAGCTTCGGTTGGAGTGCAAGCGGCATCTCTCCGACCTCATCGAGCAACAGAGTGCCGCCGCTCGCCGTTTCGAACTTGCCCGGCCGCGCGTCGATAGCGCCCGTGAATGCGCCTTTGGCATGCCCGAACAATTCGCTTTCGAGCAGCGCTTCGGGAAATGCCGCGCAATTCACCGCTACGAACGGGCCTTCGCGCCGATTGCTGAGGCGATGAATGAGACGCGCGACGAGTTCCTTGCCGGTGCCACTTTCGGCTTCGATCAAGACGTCGGCGTCGGCCGCCGCCGCCTGCCGCGCCCGTTCGAGCGCCTGTTGCCAGACGGGCGAGCGCCCGACGAGCGATTCGGTTTCCTTGCTCTGTTCCTGGGCGCGCCGCAGAACCTGCTCGACCGCAAGCTCCAGTTTCTCAAAGCAGACGGGCTTAACCAGATAGTCGCAGGCGCCGCTGCGCATGGCCTCGACCGCGTCGGGCACGCAGCCATAGGCGGTCAGCAGGATGACGGCCGTGCGCGGCGAAGAATTTTGTATCTCGCGCATCAACTCGAAGCCGTCCTGGCCAGGCATGCGCACATCGGTGATGACCAGCGTATGCAACCCGTCGCGAAACTTGGCCAGCGCGTCCGCGCTATTGACGGCGACGTCAACGAGCCAGCCCCGGCGCCGGAAGCGCGCTTCGAGCGCCGCGCGCATCCCGGCATCGTCGTCGACGATCAGGAGCCGTTTCATGGTTGGGTTCCCTCGCTCCCGGGAAGGTGGAGCCGGAACGTCGCGCCCTCACCCGGACGGGTCTCAACGCCAATCGTGCCACCGTGCTGTTCGAGAATGCGCTGGCACACGGCCAGGCCGAGTCCCGAGGAGCCGGGACGCGTGCTGAACCCGGCTTCAAAGATGCGGGGCAGATTGTCCGGCGTAATGCCCGGTCCGGTGTCGCGGACGGCAATCTCCACGCCGTCCACACCGTGGTCCGTACCGTGGATACTGAGCCATCCGCCACCGGACATAAATCGGAACGCATTCAGGGCAAGGTTGAGCAGCACTTGCTCAAGCCGGTGGCGATCGGCCAAGATAGAAGTCCCTCGCAGCCCGTTAACGATCTGTAGTTCCACCCGCGCTTGCCGGGCGAGGGGCAGCAGAAACTCGTAGGCCCAGTCGAGCACCTGCCCAATGTCGGTCGGGGTGCATTCCGGCTGGGGCGTATTGTGCAGGTGCAGGACGTTGTTCACGGTCGCGGAGAGTGTCCGCAGTCCCGCCTGAATGTGTTCAATCCAGCGCTGGCTTTCACCTTCGAGATTGGCCTCCGCGAGCAGGCCGGCAAAGAGTTCGAGGCTGCCCAGGGGATTGCGGATTTCATGCGCGAGCAGCGCTGACATTTCAACCAGCGCCTGCTGCCGCCGTAAAGTTTCCCGGTCCTGTTCGATTTTCTTGTTCTCGCTGATGTCGCGCAGAATGAAGACCGAAGTCGTTTGAGGCTGGTTCGCCTCGAGCCAACCATGGCGTACCGTGATCCAGACAGGGTTGCCGTCACCTCCGGAGGGAAGCAGCAATTCGGGTTCTGCGCCTGTTACGCGGGCCAAATCAAGGGCGGCCGAGAGGGTGGGCGGCAGCGCTTCTTTGTTCTGTCCGACCGCTCCCAGAAGGCGCGCCGCCTCGGGATTGAGGATCGATATGCGGTTCGCATTTTCGATCACGAGCACTCCGCACGGCAAGCCTTCGAGAATACGGCGCAACCGTTCCCGCATGAGACGGTTTTCTTCTAGGCTCTTCGCCAGGTCGCGGTTAGTGACTTCCAGTTCCTGACGCAGGTGAGCGACCTGCCCTTGCAGCTGTCCGTAAGTGCGCTCTAACGAACCCGCTGCCTCGGTGAAAGACGCAAAGGCGCGCGCCAACGGATGATCGGTATCACGCGCAGGATCTCGGGGAGTTGGAAAAGACGAGGACATGAAATATCACCTCCTGCAAAAGCCGGGCCAGCCCGGCACAAATTGCCTTAGATCCCTCTCACGGTCGAGTACGGATGAAGATGGCCTATCGCCCGGGGCCCAGCCCGACGTCGAGCAGCGCCACGTGCTCGGAGCGAATGAAGGCATCCCCTTCCGCAAGAATGAGCGCGCGCTCGATCACGTTTTGTAGTTCGCGGACATTTCCCGGCCACCCGTGCCCTTTCAGCCTTTGCAGTGCCTCCGCCGACAGGTCGGGTGCAGGTAACTGGATAGCAAACTTTTCGAGAAAGTACCTCGCAAGCGGCACGATGTCTTCCACACGTTCGTGCAGCGGTGGAATATCCAGCGGAAAAGTGCAGAGCCGGTAATAGAGATCCTCGCGGAATTTTCCGTCCCGTACCAGCGCCGGCAGGCGCGCGTTGGTCGCGGCAACTACGCGGGCATCCACTCGCACGACCTCTGAGCTTCCCAGACGCTGTAATTCCTTCTGCTCCAGAAAACGCAGCAGCTTGGGTTGCAGGGCCAGCGGCATCTCGCCGATTTCATCCAGGAAGAGCGTGCCCCCCTGCGCTCCCTGGATTCTTCCTCCATACGACTGCATGGCGCCCGTGAACGCGCCCCGCGTATAGCCGAAGAGTTCCGCCTCGAGAAGAGTCTCTGGAATCGCCGCACAATTCACAACCACAAACGGGCGATCCGTGCGTGGGCCCAAGATATGAATCGCGCGGGCAACCAGTTCTTTTCCGCTACCGGTGGGGCCCTGGACAAGTACCGTTGTGGTGCGCCGGGCAAGCAGACGTGCCATTCGATATACCGGCTGCATGTTCGGCGAATTGCCGATCATGCCAGGCAAGGGTGCTTCGAGAACAGACCGGACGGCGACCTCGCGTGCAGCGGACAGATCCCTGGGCGCCGCAGGATGGCTGTCCCGGAGCGGTTTCCCGTTCGTTGAGGCGGTTACCACCTCGTTCTCACCGTCCGCGTCGAGCAGCACCACTTCGATCTGCGGGAAACGCTCCCGGATTGTCCTGCTTAGTTCTTCGGCATCCAGGTCGGGCAGTTGCCGGTCGAGAAAGAGCACCTGCCAGGAGCCGTTCTCCAGATGAACCAGCGCCTCTGCCCCCCCCGTTGCCTGACCGATGCTGCGGGCGGGCGAGCGTAGACTATCGAGGACGCGCTGCCGCACAACGGTGCTGGGGCTGGCCACCAGGACATGGTCTGAATAGTTCGGCGTGATCGGTAAACTTGTCATGCCGTCGATTTGAAACGGCGTAGGTTAGAAAGAGATTAGGTGGAAATTAGAAGACTCTGCGAGAAGCAAACCGTCGTGTAGCACGCTGGGCAATTTTTGCTTTACAAGTTGCGCCCCTTCTGTATGGTGCGGCATTTCTTGCCGCAGGAACCGCGGCCCATGGCGAAATCGGCGGCGGGCTACTTCTCCACGAACACCAATTCGCCGTTCTCCACTTTCAGGTCCTTAACGTTGTTGGGCAACTTGAGTTGGTCACGCTGCTCCGTCAGTTTCTTTTGCAGCACCTCATTCACCAGAGACGCTGGGACGCTCAGATCGCCGACCTTGACTTCGGTGGCGTCAAAAGTGGCGTAGCCATCTTTTGAGCCAAGATGTCCGGCCAGGGTCAGATACACATCTTTGCCGGCAATCTGCGTAAGGAATTGTCCGCGGACCACGTCGCCATCCATCGAGACCTGGTAAGCCTTAATATTGGGCACGGCACCCGGGAATTCCAGCGACCCTGTGGGCGACCCAGACGTGGCCGAACCATTCCCATTGGAAGGCGCCGCACCCGGGACCTGTCCCGGGGTCGAGGCCGACACAGGCAATGCGCCGGCCGCCTGAGCAAGCGCAGCCGCCAATTCTCCGGCGTTCATGCGGACTTCACTATCGGCTTCGCCAGGCGCCTTGGGCTGCGCGAGCCGGTTCACTTTTTCCTGAAAAGACTGCGCGTTGGCGGCACTGACGGCGGACGAAACCGGAGCCGCGACCGGCGCGGGCTTTCGCACGACCAAGATCAGCGTGAAGATCGAGATGGCTAGGGTTGCAAAACTGATGATCCGCTGTAGCTTCAAACGGCACCTCCGATCCTGCCTTATGTTAAGCCCAGAAAAGGGATGGGGCTTAGATAACGGAGGTACTCGGGCCTTAGCGGATTCGGCCCGTGGGCTTTCAACTCTGGCCCCCGGCCATCAGCACGTGGTAGAGGGTTCGAGGCTCAGGATTGCTGTGGCTGGGCGGAAAACAAGCCACGATGAGCCATTTCCCCTCAACTATCCTGAGACCTCATTCCACGATGGCTAACACGTCGCCGGCGTTCACAGCGGCACCGGGTGCGGTCAGGATCTTTTGCACGATGCCTTTTTTCGGTGACTTAATCTCGTTTTGCATTTTCATGGCTTCCACAACGACGATGCCTTGGCCGCCTTCAACTTCGGACTGCTCCGCCACCAGCACCCGGACAATCCGCCCAGGCATCGGCGCTACGAGTTTCTTGGGCCCCTTCTCGTCGTCAACGGCCCTGCGGCGGGAGTGCAGCGAGCGAGGATCACGCAGTTCCACTCCATAACGAGTGCTGCCCACCCACAGGTGGAGATCGGTTGGGGTTTGCTCGCGCTTGATTTCGTAGGAATGGCCGTCGACCAGCATGGAGAGTACATCGCGGCGCGGTACAACCGCGTCTACTCTGATCTCCCGGCCGTCGAGGCGGCAGGTCCATCCGCCATCAGCCTTCTCGAGTTCGACGCGATGCTGCTTTCCATCGACAGTAATTTCGTAGATCATGAATTAGCGCAAGGCTTCCGACCGTCCTTTGTGCTTCCAGTGGGAGGGAATGACCCCGATTCCGGCAGAATTCCCATTCTTGTTAACGGATGAGAGCGGATCGAGCACAGCAAACAATCCGGCCGCGATCGCGGCGATGGCGGGTTCTGCCCCGTTCACTGTCCCACCAGTAGCCTTGCTCGCGAGCAACCGATCCAGATAGCCGGTGTTGAGTCTGCCGGCCTGGAAATCGGCGTCGCGCAGAATGCGTTGGAACAGGGAAATATTCGTTTTGATCCCGGCCACGAAATATTCGTACAACGCCCGCTGGAGCCGCATGATAGCTTGCTGGCGATCGGTTCCATAGCTGATCAGTTTCGCCAGCAGCGGGTCATAATCCATGGGGACATCCCAGCCTTCGTACATGCCACTGTCGCGCCGGATGCCCGGCCCAGAAGGCGCCAACAACAACGTGATCTTCCCAGGGCTGGGGAAATAATTGTTGTCAGGATCTTCCGCATAGATGCGGCACTCGATGGCATGGCCGCGAATCCGGACGTCGTCCTGCACAAACGGAAGCGTCTCGCCGTTGGCAATGCGGATCTGCAGGTGCACAAGGTCAAGCCCGGTGATCAGTTCGGTTACCGGATGTTCCACCTGGAGGCGAGTGTTCATCTCCAAGAAGTAGAAGTTTTTCTGCTGGTCAACCAGGAATTCAACCGTACCCGCATTGGTGTAATGGGCGGCTTGTGCAACCCTGACGGCTACTTCGCCCATGCGTAGGCGCATGTCCGGATCGACGATCGGCGAGGGCGATTCCTCCAGAACCTTCTGGTGGCGGCGTTGGATGGAGCACTCGCGCTCACCCAGCCAAACCGTATTGCCGTGCTCGTCGGCCAGCACCTGCATTTCGATGTGGCGCGGGTTGACGATCGCTTTTTCGATATAAACTTCGCTGTCGCCGAAGGAGCGTTGCGCCTCGCTCTGTGCGGATTCGAGCGCGGAACGGAGGTCTTCCCGCCTGTGCACCAGGCGCATGCCCTTGCCACCGCCGCCTGCGGCAGCTTTCAGCATGACAGGATAGCCGATGCGTTCGGCAACTTGTTCGCCTTCTTCCGGTGACGAGAGGCCGCGCGAAGTGCCTGGCACGAACGGTACGCCTGCTTTTTCCATTTCCTGGCGGGCACGAGTTTTCGAGCCCATCATCTCCATCGATTGCGGAGTGGGCCCGATGAATTTCACGCCCGCATCGGCACAAGCCTGGGCAAACTTCGAATTCTCCGACAAAAAGCCGTAGCCAGGATGGACGGCCTCGGCGCCGGAACGCTTGGCTACGTCGAGGATCTTGTCCATGCGGAGATAGGATTCAGCGGCGGGGGCCGGACCAACGTGGTAGGCTTCGTCGGCTTTGCGGACATGGAGCGCTGCGCGGTCCACGTCGGAGTAGACAGCAACGGTGGCGATCCCCATCTCGCGGCAAGCGCGAATCACGCGCACCGCAATTTCGCCCCGGTTGGCAATCAGGATTTTTTTGAACATGCCGTGTCGCCCTTGATTCTACCTTCCCACGTGGAGGGTACGCATGGCTCAAATCACCGGGGCCTGTGATGCACCGCACAACAAGACTCGCCGCGGCCCGCAATCAGGAAAGCAAAAGGCCCCAGCGCAGAACCGCGTGGGGCCTTTCTTCTGAGAAGAAAAAGGTCTACTTGTTCTGATCCATGACAATGCCGCCCGTACCGGGCTGTTTCTCCGCTTTGGCTTTCTTGGTAGCCATGGTCTTGTCCACCCACTCCTCGGCGCTCTTCAAATCGGCCGCCCGCGCCGCCGGGTCGTCGCATTGAATGTCCGCGCGTTCGCGGTACATCAGGTTCAAGTAGGCCATGGCGTCGTCGTAGTCGGGGCGAAGCTGGAGCGCCTTGTTCAGGTTGTCGATGCCTTCCTGCACGTTGGCGGTATTCTTCTCCTTGACCGTGGCACAGACCTTCTTGTCCTTCGCAGCCAGGGAATCATCGGATTTCATGCCGAGCTTAGCCCGTTCTTCCTGACGTGGCTGGTAGGTCTGCGTCCAGTCGATTACGGCGACCGAGTAGTACGGCTCCGGGTCGTTGGGATCGGCTTCGGAAGCTTTCTTGTAGAACTCCTTGGCCAATTCGAATTTTTTCATCTGCAGGTAGAGATATGCGATTCCCTTGATGCTGTTGACATTCTTAGGATCGGTTTGCAACACCTGCTTGTACTGGTCGATGGCCTGCTCGCCCATCCGGTTGTTGTCGGGCGTGTCGGCGCCGGGGATGTACTGCTGGGCGAATGCGGTAGCCAGATACAGGCGGGCGTTGATGAGCGTCGGGTCGAGCGAGACGGCTTGCTGGAAGTGTTCGATTGCCTGCTCATACTTGGCGTTCTTGTAGGCCTGCACGCCTTTGTTGAGATGGTCTCGCGCCTTAAGTTTGCTGCAGCCAGTGCTGGCAAGCAGCATGAGAGCGGCAACGAGTACCACCAGCAACTTCCGAGTCGTTTTCATTGCTTTATGAATCTCCCTTGCCACGGAGTGGAAGAACTAGAGGGATGGGGAACGACCGACGGCCGCACCTTTCTCTCCGATTCATCGCTGGGCCAGTATTCTAACCACCCGCTTCGATTTTGGCTGTGATCAGGCCAACTTTATCCACGCCCGCCGAGTGTGCGATGTCGATCACGTTCGCCACGTCGGCAAAGGGGATGTTGTCGTCGCCCTTTACGAACATGACTTTCTCGGCGCGCGTCTTGAAGACATCCGACAAGCGGCCCTGTAGATTCTCCCACGTCGCCTCATCCTGATTGATCTTGAGGCCGGGAGCCTGGCCGGGCCCCTTATCGATCAACTGCACGACGATGGTACGATCCGGTGTCGGCGGTGGCTGCTTCTGATTGGGCGGCGGGGGCTGCGGCACCAGGGCGTCCAGACCTTTGGGCGTCAAGGGCGTGATCACCATAAAAATGATGAGCAGCACCAACAATACGTCGATGAGCGGCGTTACGTTAATGTTTGCGTTTTGACCCCCGCTCGGGCCAACTGCCATTCCCATATACGATCTCCTCTATTGCCCGCCGGTGGGTCCCGATGGCGGGGCCAGAGCTCCGGACTTTTTCTGGTCGGTCAGCAGGCCGAGTTGGTCCACGCCCGCGGAACGAACGTTATCGACAACCTCGACCACCGAGCCGAACTTCGCCCGCGCATCCGCTTTGATGAATACACGCTTGTCGGTCCGGTTCGCCAGGCGGTCTCTGATCTTCTGCGTCAGATCGGCCACATTGATAGGATCCGTCCCGAAAAAGACCTTCCCGTCACGCATGACGGCAACCAGCAAAGCGTCTTCTTTGTCGGCGTCCGGCATCTGCTCGGGATTGTTTACCTTCGCCATGTCCACGGTAACACCATGCTGTAGCATGGGCGTGACCACCATGAAGATGATCAGCAGAACCAGCATCACGTCCACCATGGGCGTGACGTTGATATCGGAGTTAACCTTGGCGCCTTCGTTTCGTTTTGCTAATGCCATGGAATTCGTCTCCTGCGTATCCCCGCGCTCGCCAATATTGCGTTAATGAAAAAGAAGGGGGCGCCAGCCGGACCGACGCCTCACCAGCAACTCATTCTCGCAACCGCCGAGTCCCGCTTTAGGACCGGCGCAAGCTCCGGCGCTTCAGGAAGTAGTCGATCAGTTCGCTCGAAGAGTTATCCATCTCGACGTCGAACGCTTCCACGCGACCGGTTAGGTAATTGAACATCATGACGGCCGGGATCGCCACAAACAGCCCGACCGCAGTGGTCACGAGTGCTTCGGAAATGCCGCCGGCAACGGCCGCCAATCCGGTCGCCTTTTCTTTGGCAATTCCGTTAAATGCGTTCAGGATGCCGACCACCGTTCCGAACAGCCCCACAAAAGGAGCGGTCGAACCGATTGTGGCCAAACCACCCAAGCCGCGCTTCAGTTCGGCGTGCACGATGGCTTCAGTGCGCTCCAGGGCGCGCTTGGAAGCTTCGATGGTTTCACCCGGAATCTCGCCCGGGCTGTCCTGGTGTGCCTTGAATTCCATCAGGCCGGCCGTCACAACCTTGGCGAGGTGGCTCTTCTTGTTGCGCTCGGCAACCTTGATGGCCTCATCAATCTTGCCTTCCCGCAGGGCGCCAGCCACTGCCGGAGCGAACGAGCGGGACTGATTGCGGGCGGCATTGAAAGCCATCCAGCGGTCAATCATGACGCCAATCGACCATCCCGACATGATGAAGAGCACGATAACCACGACCTTCGCCAGAAGACCCATCTGCTTCCAGAGCGAAATCGGGTCCCAACCGACTGAGCCCTCTTCAAAGAGCCAGGCGGAAAAAATATGCATATTGCAGAGCGCGATTGCTGCTAGGTTCACTACCATGAGTTGCCTCTCCTCCTCAGAACTGTAGAACTGACTAAGCTCGCCTTGATTGCCGCTTCCATGGCTTACTCCCGGTTCGCACCAGCAGCAGCCGCCCAGGCTCGGCCCGCTCGTTCTAGCCGGATCCTGCGTTTGAATCCTTACAATACTGCTTATGAAAACAGTGGACGAGCAGCCTTCGGGTGTAGAGCCACCCTGTTTTCCCGTCTGGGAAAAGGTAGGACGGGGAAGGTTGAAAGCCACAAAACCCGGCCGGGGTCTAGCCTCCGGACAAGCTAAAATTCACAACGACCTGGGTCTCCACCGGTACCGGCTCACCATTGAGCAGATATGGTTTGTAGCGCCACTGCTTCACGGCTTCGATGGCCGCCGGCGCCAGCATGGGGTGCCCACTAATCAACTGCAGGTTTTGAATGGTGCCATCTTTGCTAATCTCCGCTTGCAGCACAACTTGGCCCTGAATGCGCGCCTGACGCGCCAGGGGCGGATAGTTAGGCGTAATTTTCTTAATCAGAAGGCCCTGCGAGACGCCTTGCGAAACCCTCACGCGCTGCGGAATTACCTGTTTTGGAACCGCCGCAGTGGTCGAGCCGATGATTCCACCGATGACGCCACCCATCGAGCCTCCCGGCACTCCACCGGGAACACCGCCCACCACGCCTGCGCCCATCACTGGCGGAGGCGCTTCCTCTTCCTTGATCATCTGGACCTTCTCGGGAATCTTTGTGGGCGTGCGGAGCTGGCCGTTGATGAGGTCGCTCTGTATCTGCTTAACCACCTTGATCGGGGTCGCGGCCGGTGGCGGTGGCGGCGGTGGTGGCGGTG
>Ga0209068_10000737_pt1 | contig 17167 bp, 16 predicted proteins | sample ColStrG_CSR_2012_FD_187200 | JGI IMG/M metagenome (GOLD analysis project Ga0209068, IMG submission 187200) | Freshwater sediment microbial communities in response to fracking from Pennsylvania, USA - Cold Stream Run_MetaG_CSR_2012 (SPAdes)... | ecosystem: Environmental > Aquatic > Freshwater >... | reverse complement strand
TCTTATTGCAGAACTACTGCATGACGGCTTACTGCATGATTCTTACTGCATGAACCCGCCGCCCTCGCGGCGAGCGGTACCACCAACGGTAAGGCGGTCTACCTTGATCGTGGGGATGCCAACTCCAACCGGCACAGACTGCCCGTCTTTGCCGCAGGTCCCAACCCCTTCGTCGAGTTGCAAGTCGTTTCCAACCATGGAAACACGCGTCAGAACGTCAGGCCCGTTGCCAATCAGCGTCGCCCCACGCAGGGGCGCGGTAATCTTTCCGTCTTCAATCAGATACGCTTCCGACGCCGAGAACACGAACTTTCCGTTGGTGATGTCCACCTGTCCGCCGCCAAAGTTGACGGCGTACATGCCGCGTTTCACGGATTTAAGGATGTCCGCGGGATCATCCTCCCCAGACAGCATGTAAGTATTCGTCATGCGCGGCATGGGGATGTGCTCGTAGCTCTCTCTCCGTCCGTTGCCGGTATCGGGCAGGCCGGTTAGTCGCGAGGAAAGCTTATCGCTCAGGTAATTCTTCAGAATCCCTTTTTCGATGAGCACAGTGTTCTGCGTCGGCTGCCCTTCATCATCAAAATTCAGCGAACCGCGCCGCCACGGCATGGTCCCGTTGTCGACGATCGTGCATTTATCGCTGGCCACGCGCTTGCCCAGCAGCCCGGCGAAAGCGGAAGTCTTCTTGCGATTGAAGTCCGCTTCCAGACCATGCCCAATCGCCTCGTGCAGCAACACTCCCGGCCATCCGGGACCCAGCACCACTTCCATATCGCCGGCCGGTGCTTCCCGCGCATCTAGTTGGAGAACAGCCTGCCGCGCCGATTCCTTCGCGAAATGCTCCGGAGACTTCTCCCCGGAGAAAAAATCCAACGCCACGCGCCCGCCGCCGCCATGGCTGCCGCGCGCTGAATTTGTTTCGGTCTTCGCGATGCATCCCACGTTGAAGCGTGCCAATGGTTGCGAATCTTCCGCCAAAGTTCCATCCGAGCCGACAATCAGAATCCGGCGCAGCTCGTCGCCATAACTGACGCGCACTTCCTTGATCCGCGAATCATAAGCTCGCGCCGCCACATCCGCGCGTTCCAGCAGTGCGACCTTAGCCGCAATTTCCGCTTCGACCGAAGCCAGCGCAATCGGATACAGACTCCGATGCGGCTTCTCGTTGAAGGCCGCGACGGTTTCTTTTGTGGAACCGCTGGCAATCAGTGCCGCCGTCTTCGCGGCATGCAGCAGCCGGTCGGGGGACAGATTGTCGGTGTAGGCATAGCCCGTGCGCTCGCCGGACAAAACCCGAACTCCGCATCCCGCCGAGATCCCCTGCGACGCCGACTTCACCATCGATTCGTCCATGCTCAGCGAGGTCGAAGTCTGGTACTCAAAATAGAGATCCGCGTAGTCGCCGCCCGCCGACAATGCTGCCGCGAGGTAGCGCTCCAGGTCGCGATGGGTCAGGCCATACTGATCAAAGAAAAACTTCTGCTTATCAACGCTCTTGAGATTCATAGGTAGAAAATCCATCAATTCGTTAGATGCCTGCTGCGCACACCTCGAACTATGGCGGAATTCTCATTATCCCACAGCGTGCCAGCGCCTAAGATCGTTACCAAAGGTCGCCAGTAACTGTCTGAAGCCCCCTCTAGCTCCCTTCGTAGACTTGAACCCGCGAGCCCTTGCCCTCACGATCAAGAGAGGAGTCCCAGCCCTGCTCGCAGAAGCGCTCACCCGCACTATCGGAGACTACCTGGCCGGATCGCGCAACGCGACTGTGCTGGAGGACGGCGCTGCCATCTTCGACCTGACGCGCTCGAAGTATTCGCTTTCTGGCGAGCACGGCAAGTGCCTGCTGCACTTTTGGTCCGACGAGCGCAACGCCGTGCGGCGCGTGATCGAGGTGGAAGAAAAAAGGGGGTCGCTTCAACTCACCGTCCAGCGCATGGGCCAACCGCGCCCTTCCAAGCTGGAAATCTGCCGCAACCAGGACTCCCGCACGCCCTCAACCAGAAAGGCCGCCCGCGCGGCGTACCAAGGCAAGCTGCAACGAATGCTGGAGCGGAAATTTCCCGGGTTCCACGTTACCCACATCACCTCAGGCGCCGATCTGGAACGTTCCTTCGGTCCGGTTTATGCGCGGGGTCTGCTGCGACGCGGCCAGTCGGCCTTCGCAGTTCTCGGCGTGAATGCCCAGGAAACGCAGGCCTCCATCGATTCAGCGCTCACCTTCGCCATCCTTTGGCTCGACGTCTGCCGCCAATCCCATGTCAGCAAAATTCATGTCGAAGGACTGAAGCTCTTCGTTCCCGCCGGAATGTCAGGCTTGGTCCGCGCTCGCATGTCGCACCTGAACCCGGAGGCCGCCAAGTGGCAGCTCCACGAAGTCAATGAACTCGAAGAGTCGATCCACGAGCTCGACTGTGCCGATTGCGGCAATATCGAAACCCGTCTGGTCCGCTGTGCGGACGAAGCGGCTGCACGCGAGCGCTTCGCTGCGGCTGCCGCCGCCATCCGGGAAATCATTCCGGAAGTAGACGCCGAAATCCTCTCGGCGGGCCAGATGTCCTTCCGATGCCACGGCCTCGAATTCGCTTGCGCCCGCTGGGGTCCCGATCCCGCTTCTTTTCGCAACCGCGTCGAAATTGTTTTTGGTGTCGGTGCCGAAGAGACGGTTCTCAGCGAGGAAAATTATCCCCGCTTTATTCGCTGCATCCACGAAATCGCCGAAGTACGCCACGCTGAAGGCCCGCGCGACCACCCGATGTGGCGCCTCCAACCCGAGCGCTGGCTTGAAGCCTTGGTCATGCAAAACGTCCGCGTGCTCGACGACCGTCTCGACGCCGCGTGCCGCTATTCGCAAATGCCTGCATTCTCAGCCGCCGACCGCGCCATGATCGACGTGCTGGCGGTTACTCGCGACAGTCGTCTATCTGTTCTGGAGTTGAAAGCGGAAGAAGACATCCATCTGCCCATGCAAGGCCTCGACTATTGGTCCCGCGTCACTTGGCACCATGAACGAGGCGAATTCCAGCGTTTCGGATATTTCCCCGGCCGCGAGCTCTCTCCGGCACCGCCGCTGCTGATGTTGGTCGCGCCCGCTCTTCATGTCCATCCGGCCACGGACACGCTCTTGCGCTATCTTTCCCCGACCATCGACTGGATGCTTTTCGGCATCGACGAACGCTGGCGTGAAAATCTTCGCGTCATCTTCCGGAAGCGACCAGGTTCCCAAATCGCGACAGGGATTCAAATACCTCCGGACGTGGACGCAGCCTAGGAGGGGAAAGCCGACACTACCACACCCGGCTCGGCTTTTTCGCCCCGCCACACTCTCCCAATTCCCCGAACCACCCTCCGCATCGGCAACAACCCCTTATCGTCGGCCAGAAAAATCTCTCCCACGCGGTTCGAACGGTAATACCAGCGCTTCAAAATCGCCAGATGCTCCATCGTCTCGGCTGCGGAAACAGTGTCGGGTGGCGGTGCAGCCGCAATACAAGCCTCCACTCGCGCTTCCATCGATTGTGACTTCGCATGCTCGAGCGCTTGAATCAGGAAATTCTGCGGCCCTCGAATAACCCCGCCCTGCAATAGGAACAGCGCGACGGAATCCACTTCCTCTGCATGGGAGGCCGACGCTGCAGGCTGTACGATCAGCGCAACCAGCCGGTCAATCCTGCCCACAACCTCCGGCAATTGACCGAGCAGTGGCTTCAGCTTCTCCAGTTTGGCGTGAATTGCTGCTGCTTCTTCAAATGCCAGGTTCTGTGCCGCCTCTTCGCGGGCTGATGAAATCTCCCGCACCAGCGATTGCCCCCGCGAATCCAAATATCCACGTACCCGCTCCACCTCGCCGCTGTACTCTTCCTCCGTGCAGCCTTTGAAACAAGGTGCAAGACACATCTTCATCTCCGAGTAAATGCATCCAGGAAACGCCGGATCGGGATGCAAATCCTCCACACATCGCCGCACCTTGAAGAAATCCAGCGAGTCGTTGAGAAACTTCTCCGCCGCCGTCCGCCCCGAAAACGGCCCGTAGTAAAGCGTCGCCCCGGGTTTTTCTCCAGAAGTCAACCGCCCCAGCCGCGTCGTCACAGAAGCCCGTGGATATTCATTCTCCAGGTGAAATTTCACCAGCGGCGCAAAACGAAACCGCATCCGGTCCGCATAAGTCTTCGGAAAATGCTCCCGTAGCAGCCGATAGAGCAAGAAACCAGACTCAAAGTCCGATCCCGTCCGCGCATACTCGATCCACCGCACTCGCCCACGGAGATTGAGCCGTCGCGAACGCTCTTCGGGAGCCCCCAAGAGCCGTTCCAACCGCCGCCGCAGGTTCGCTGTCTTGGTAACGTAAGGCTCGGCCGCCGCATCCTCCCCGCGCAGCAGAAACACTCCCGCCGCCGCCGGCACGCCAGCAAAAATCTCGCGATCATTTTCCGGGACGAACTCCACCCGCTCAGTAAGCACCACAAGATTCTAGCTGGTGTGGCGCGGGCGCCCCCGCCCGCTTGGTCTCGGTGGAACCAAACCCACCACGGAGACGCCGAGACGTTGAGAACAGCGATCGCACCTACGGCCCTCCGTACCGTTGACCGGAGTCGGCAGAGAACCTATTTTCGGACTGGAACTTAGCGCGTGTTTCAAATATGCGCCTTGCCCAAAGTTAAGCATCGCCCAACGAGGAGACGTTTTGAAAATTCAATCGCTGCTTGTCCCGTTCCTGGCCATCCTGGCTCTGGGAACGGCAACCGGGTGTGGCGACAGCCATTCCGTTCCACCATTCACCAATCTTGCGTTCCTATCGAGCCCCAGCGCAGGCCAGGCGACGCAGCTGGTTTCTGTCAAGCTGGCAGACGCTACCGTGGCCGCCATTCCCTCCACCAATATCAACTTTTACTACCCTTCCTCTTCAGCCGACTTCAAATTGGTAGCGTACGAATCGCAGGGCGATCCGTGGGTACAGAACGCGGACGGCACGGGTCTTTTGCGGTTGACCAACACTGGGACGAACAATTTCGTCCGGCTTTTCCCGAATGGCAAGAAGGTGCTGTACACCGACAGCGGGGGCCACGTTCTGACCATTCACGTGGACGGCACTGCAGGAACGGACCTTACGCCGACTCTGCCCACCGGCATCACCGATTGTTACAGTGCGGGCATTTCCGCCGACAGCTCCCAGATCGTGATCGTTTGTGAAGGAGCTTCCATCTTTGGCATTTACACAATGAAACAGGATGGCACGGGCCTGAAAACCGTTCTCTCGCGAACCACCTGGACGGATACGCCGTCGTTCAGTCCGGATGGCAGCAAGATCTACTTTGTCGCCACCGTTTCGGGTGTCCTCACGGTCGAGAGTGTCAAGATCGACGGCAGCGGGGAAACAGTCGTAATTCCAGCTTCCTACGAGGCTATTGTCCTGAATTCGACCCTCTACTACACTTTTTCCGACCCGGTATTGAATAAGACTCAGGTCTACAAATCGAAACTGGACGGAACCAACCCCACATCCATCAGCAATGGAATCAGCCTCGATAGTCTGTCGTTGTCGAACTAGCATCAAGCGTTCCCCACAAGAAGCCCGGCTCCCGCCGGGCTTTCTGGTTATAGAACTGATGCTCTTGTCCGCGGGATGCGATGATGCATCATGATCCTCGGTGTCCTCTCCGACACGCACGGCCTTCTCCGCCCACAAGCTCTCGACCTGCTGCGTGGTTCCGACCACATCCTCCACGCCGGAGACATCGGCGACCCCGAAATTCTCGACACACTCGCCACCATCGCCCCAGTCACCGCCGTCCGCGGCAACATCGACAAGGGCCCTTGGGCCAAGAAATTGGCGCAGGCCGAAGTTTTCGAAGCCGAGGGAATTTCCATCTACCTCCTGCACAAAATTACCGATTTGGATCTAAAGCCGGAAGCCGCAGGCTTCGGCGTCGTGGTGTATGGCCATACTCACATGCCGAAAATCGAAACGCGCAACGGCGTTCTCTACTTCAATCCCGGCAGCGCGGGCCCGCGACGCTTCAAGCTCCCCGTCACAATCGGAAAGCTAGTCGTCGAAAACGGCGGGGTGCGGGCAGAAATAGCCCAGCTCTCCGTCTGAATCGTTCCCGATTTGGCATACAATCTGAACAATCCTCTGGCAATTGGGTGGCTATGCAGTATGTAGGGCTCGGGGCAACAGGGTTACAGGTTTCGCGGCTGGGCATCGGAACGGCTGCGTTGGGGCTGGAGCGCTATGGCATTCCAACTCCGGGCGAAAGGGTGATGGATCGCGCCACGGCGATCAGCTTGATTCGCCAGGCGGCCGATTGCGGCATCAATCTCTTCGATACGGCTCCTCGGTACGGCCTGAGCGAGGAGTTGCTGGGACAGGCTCTAGCCGCTTACCCGAACTGCCTCATCGCCACCAAGGTTTCGGTCCCCGACACAATCGAGACCATTTCCTCAAGCGAATTGTGCCGGATGGTTCACGCTTCCCTGGATGCCAGCCGGCGGGCTCTGCAGCGGGACGTCCTCGATATTGTGCAAATCCACAACGCCACTGTCCCTGTTTTGCAGCAGGGACGGTTTGTGGAATGCCTCGAGTGCGCCCGCGAAGCAGGCGCTCTAAGATGGATTGGCGCTTCCGTCTATGGCCCAGATACGGCTATGGCGGCCATTCAAACGGGTAAGATCCAGGTTCTTCAGCTGGCACTCAGCCTCCTCGACCAGCGCATGTGTAGCCAGGTGCTTCCGGAGGCCGAAAAAGCGGGAGTTGGCGTTCTCGCCCGATCCGCGCTGCTGAAGGGTGCGCTCACAAAGCGCGCACGATGGCTTCCCGAGAGTCTGCGGCCGGTAGCCGAGGCTAGCGCGCGCGCGGTTCGCGGTCTTGGCACGACCTGGGACGAGCTTCCGACCATGGCCCTGCGGTTTTGCCTGACGCTGCCTTCCGCTCAATGCGTGTTGGTGGGTGTCCGTGAGCCGGCGGAGCTGGTCAAATGCTTGGAGGCGGAGGCCGACGGCCCCATGCCGTCAGAGCTGCTAAAGATTGCGGGCACGCTCATGCTCAACGACGAACATCTCCTCAATCCCACCTATTGGGGCCTTCAAGAGAGCGATACCTGCGAAGTTGAGCTGTAACCCCGGCGTACTGCATTTGTCATTCCCAAGGGCTTCAGCCCTGAGGAATCTGCTATTTTCTTGATGCTCACAGTGAGCCTTTCCATGCCCACCAACGACTCCAGCGGCCAAGGCTACGACGCCATCTACCAGGACTTCGACACGCCGCTGCAGCGCCAGCTCCGGCGCGAAGCCTATGGCCAAGACATCGGCCAACACTCCTGGGTCACGGCCGAGGACCTCGAAGCTGATATTGCCCGGCTGCAGATTTCACGTGACAGCCGTGTTCTTGATTTGGGATGTGGCCCCGCCGGACCGCTCACGTTTATGGTAGAGCAGGCCGGATGCCATGGCGTCGGCGCCGACTTCAGCCAGCCCGCGATTGCCGCTGGTATTGCGCGCGTAAACTCGCAAGGCCTGGGCGCTCAGATTGCGTTGCAGCAGGCAGATCTCAACGACCCGCTGCCATTCGCCGAGGCTTCGTTCGATGCGGTGATTTCACTGGATGTGATTCTCCACCTCCGGGACCGGGCCAGAATCTTCCGTGAAGTCGCTCGAGTGCTGCTTCCCGAAGGGCGGTTTTTATTCACCGATGCCGGAGTGATCGCAGGAGCAATTTCCGACGAACAGATTCGTCGCCGGGCTCTGCACGGCTGCACACAGTTCGCGCCCGCGGGTTTCAACGAGCGTGTCCTGCAACAAGAAGGCTTTCGCGTGCTGGAGACCAGCGACCGAACTCCTAGCTTGCTCAGGAACGCCACCGGGCGCCTTACTGCCAGACTCGCGCATCGAGTCGAACTCGAGGAGCAGGAAAGCCCTGCCGGCTTCAAACAACAACAGGAGTATCTGGAAACCATCATTGAGCTGGCACGAGACGGCTCGCTGAAGAGGCTGATGCATCTGGCCCAGCGCTAAGGGAGGGTCACTGGTCGGCAAATCCTCTACAATCCCTTAAGTGCCCTTCCAAATCCAAGCCACCGCTGGCCCTGCACGCCTCGGGAAGCTCGTCCTGCCCAACGGAGTCGTCGAGACCCCCATCTTCATGCCTGTGGGCACGCTGGCGACGGTAAAGGGCATCTCCCAGGACCTCCTCGAAGACCTCGGCGCTCAGATCATTCTCGGCAACACCTACCACCTGTACCTGCGACCGGGAGTCGAAACCGTGCGCCAAATGGGAGGCCTGCATGGCTTTATGAGCTGGCCGCACCCCATCTTGACCGACTCTGGCGGCTTTCAAGTCTTTAGTCTCAATGAGTTACGCAAAGTCAAAGAAGAGGGCGTGACGTTCCGCTCCCACCTCGACGGCTCCAGCCACTTCTTCAGCCCCGAAAGCTCGATGGATGCCCAGATTGGCCTTGGCGCGGACATTATCATGGCCTTCGACGAGTGCACGGAGCACCCCGCCGATCATCGCCGAACCCTTGATTCCATGGAACTTACGCTTCGCTGGGCCGCCCGTAGCAAGAAGTACTTCGAGCAGCATAAGCTCGAAGTGCCATGGAAACTCCCCGGGGCCACCCAGTCGCTCTTCGGTATCGTGCAGGGCGGAATGGACTTGGCCCTGCGCAAGGAATCCGCCGAGCGGACTATCGAAATTGGCTTCCCCGGCTACGCCATTGGAGGTCTTAGCGTCGGCGAACCGCGCGAGCTTACCCGCGAGGTTGTGGAGGCTACCGTCCAGCACCTGCCTGCCGATAAACCCCGTTATTTGATGGGGGTAGGGACGCCGGAGGAGATCGTGCAGTACGCTGCCATGGGAATCGACATGATGGATTGCGTGATGCCCACCCGCGCCGCGCGTCACGGTTTGCTTTTTACGTCAGAAGGCAAGGTCTCGATCAAGCAGACGCGCTACTCGAAAGATGAGTCGCCGCTCGACCCAAATTGTCCCTGCAAGGTGTGTCAGAGATACTCACGAGCGTATTTGCGGCATCTGTATGCGGCCAACGAAGTATTGGCGCAAGTGTTAAATACCGTTCACAATCTGAGTTTCTACCTTGACACTATGCGCCGAGTGCGGCAATCTATTTCACTTGGGGATTCGCCGCAGTTTTTGACCGTGGCTAAAGCGTCAAACAACGCCGACCAGCTTCTCCGCAACAAATCCTAGCGAAGGAAGTCCGCTCGAAACCAGAGACGAAAGCCCCCAAACGCCCGTAAACGCTAGGCATTCGCCGAGCCCGGTCGGTCAGGCCTTTGAAAAATCCCGATGATCCCCCAAGCATTGATCTCCCAAACGATGATTCCGCAGGCAATCCTGAGCGCCAAGCCCGCCTTAAGCGCTGCTGCCCTTTTATTGTGGCAAGCCGCTGGCGGAGGCAGCCTGGTGATGTTTGGGACCATGGCGGCGATTTTTGCTGTTTTCTACACCCTTCTGATCCTTCCGCAGCAGCGTAAACAGAAGAAATGGCAGGAGATGCTGGACACCCTCAAGACCGGCGACCGGGTCGTCACCAGCGGCGGTATTCGCGGGGTGATCATGACCATCAAGGACGATTATTTGTACCTGCGCGTGGCGCCCGACAATTTGAAGATTGAAGTAGCACGCACGGCCATCATTTCCGTTACCGGAGACGATGTGAAGAGCTGATTTTCGTTCTGTCATGCTGAGCGCAGCGAAGCATTCCTGCCCTCAAGAGCGCAAGTTGGGAAAGGGATTCCTCACTGCGTTCGGAATGACAAGTTGAGGTTTGAGGTAGCACAAGGTTTTCTATGAATAAGTCATTCGGCACAAAATTCGCCATTATCGTTGGAATCTTGCTGTTCTTTCTGTACGGAATCTTTGGGATTCCGAAGAGTTTCACGCCGAGCGGATTTGGCGCGGCGCTTCAGGATCGCATCAAGCTTGGCCTCGACCTGAAGGGCGGCATGCACCTGATTTTGCAGGTGCAGGTCAACGATGCCGTGAATGCGGATTCCGACCGCGCCATTGAGCGCCTGAAAGACGTCCTGCGCGAAAACAAGATTACCTACGCAGACATCTCGAAGCCTGATCCCCAAGCCAATCCGGACAAGATCGTCCTAAAAGGCGTCTCGGGGGACGCAACTTCGGTGTTGCGCACCGGCGTACAGGATAAGCTGCCTGACTATGACGCGAACAGCGGGGTGGACAATACCTGGACGCTGACGATGAAGCCGACCGCGCTGACCGATCTCAAGAACCACGCGGTTACGCAGGCGATTGAGACCATCACGAACCGCATCAATTCGTTGGGTGTCAGCGAGCCGGTAATCCAGCCGCACGGCCTCGGGCAATATCAGATTCTGGTGCAGCTCCCAGGCGTGGACGACGTGGCTCGAGTTAAGGACATCATCAAGTCCACCGCCATGCTAGAGCTCAAGCAGGTTCTTAGCGGGCCCTATCCGAGCGAGCAAGCGGCTTTGGCGGCAACGAACGGGATTCTTCCGCCGGACGGCATGCTCATGAAGGGCAAGCCCGAAACCGCCTCCGATACCTCGGACTTGTACTGGGTGGTTACCCGCAGCTCTCCAGTGACTGGAAACGATCTCCGTGACGCCAAGCCCGGCACAGACCAAAACGGTATGCCGGATGTAGATTTCTACCTGACCGGCGACGGCGGCCGGCGCTTCCATGCTTTCACGGGAGCACACATCGGCGACAAGATGGCAGTCGTGCTCGATGATCGCGTCCAAACCGCGCCCGTGATCAATTCAGCCATTGGAGACAGTGGGCTGATCGAAGGGCGATTTACGGAGGAGCAAGCGAAAGACTTGGCGATGATTCTTCGTTCCGGCGCGCTGCCAGCAGGGATTCACTATCTGGAAGAGCGAACGGTGGGGCCGTCGCTGGGCAAGGAATCGATTGATGCAGGCGTCCGAGCCTCGATTATCGGCATGGTAGCGGTCATGATTTTCATGCTGGTCTACTACCGCGGAGCGGGCATCAATGCGGATCTGGCGCTGGTCTTGAATCTGGTGATCTTGCTCGGGTTCCTCGGATTCAGCAGCGCGACGCTGACGCTGCCGGGGATTGCGGGCGTGATTTTGACGATTGGTATGGGCGTCGATTCCAACGTTCTGATTTTTGAACGTATTCGAGAAGAATTGCGGTCTGGAAAGAACGCGGCGACGGCGGTCGAGCAAGGGTTTGGGCGAGCATGGGTCACAATTCTGGATACCCACGTCACGACCGTAGTATCCGCTGCCATTCTGTTCATCTTCGGAACCGGTCCGGTGAAGGGTTTCGCCATCACCCTTGTGTTCGGTTTGTTAGCCAATCTGTTTACCGCAGTTTTCGTTTCGCGCGTGATTTTCGACTGGCTGCTGAGCAAGAAGCAGCGCGGGGAAGCTTTGAGTATTTAGGTCGAGATAGTTTTGAGTTTCCAGTTTCCAGTTTCAAGACCTGCTCTTTACTTGAAACTCGAAACTTCGAAACTCGAAACCAGGTTTCATAAGGGGTTTTTACTGTGGAGTTTTTTCGCGATACTAACATCGATTTCTTAGGCAAGAAGTGGTACTTTCTTGCATTCTCGCTGGTGTTCAGCGTGGCCGGACTGCTGTCCATGTTGTTCTGGCATGGGGTGCCGTTGAGCGTGGATTTCCGCGGCGGCACATTGGTTTATGTGAAGTACGCCGAGGCGCCGGATGTGGACAAGGTGCGGGGGACGCTGCAGTCGGCTGGTTTGCATGGCTTCCGCATTACGACCTACGGGCCGGACGCGAACCACGAGTTGCTGATTGCGCTCGACCAGAAAGATACCGGCGGTCAGGAGCTCGATCAGGGCAGGAACAAGATCATCGAGGCGCTCGAGGGCAACGCCCCGGCGGGCAAGCAGGATCTGAATAACGCCAGCTCGGTGCAGGTCGCCAAGTATTTGCTGGACAGCGATCCGCTGCACGCGGGGACAGACGCTGCTGAGCGCTACAAGGCGGAAACGCAAGCCATTCTGAGCTACCGGAACGATACCAAGGGCGGGGTTTTGAATAGTATTGGCGAGCTCAGCGCAGCCACCAAGCCTGAGGTGGTCGCCTCGCTGAAGGACGGGTTCTATCTCTCCGGATTCGGCGTCCGCAACGTCGAAATCGTAGGGCCGCAAGTGGGCCAGCAATTGCAAGGACAAGCCATGCGTGCGGTCCTTTACTCGTTGGTCGGCATGCTGATTTACCTCGGTTTTCGCTTCGAACTGATTTATGGAGTTGCGGCTGTTTTGACGGTTTTTCACGATACATTGATCACTGTAGGAGCATTCTCCTTGACAAATAAGGAGATTTCGCTGACAGTGATTGCCGCCATACTTACACTCATTGGATACTCGAATAACGACACGATTGTCGTCTTCGACCGCATCGCCGAGAACCTAAAGCAGTTGCGCCGCGAGAAGCTGGCGGATGTGGTTAATAAGAGCATCAACCAAACCCTGAGCCGAACGATTTTGACGGCGGGATTGACGTTTTTAACGGTTTTGGCCTTGTATCTGTTTGGTGGCCAAGTGTTGCATGATTTTTCATTTGCGCTGGTAGTGGGCATCCTGATTGGCACGTATTCGTCGATCGCAGTCGCCGCCCCGATTCTGGTTGCGTACCAGGAATGGCGGGCAGAGAAGGCAAGATCGGGCGTAGTGCCAGCCAAGGCGAGGGCGTAAAGTTTCGAGCTTCGAGCGTTGATCCGAACTCGATGTAGTCCATAAAGCACAGATTCTTAAGGAAGTTAATCTCTTTCACGCTCGACCAGACGCAGAGCTGGCGAGTAACGAAAGGCTTCGAGATTCGACACATTGCAGGCTCGAAACTTGCAACCCGAAACTCGAAACTGCACTTGGGAGCAAAAGGGAAACGGCTGGTGTCTAACGGTTAGGAAGAAGTCTACGGAGACAACATATGTTTGAAGACAGCCTACTGGAATCAGGAAACCGGCTTAGGACGAGGCAGGGAGCGACGACCAGCATCGCGTTTCTGATCGAAGCGATTTTTGTCGGCATTTTGGTGCTGATCCCCCTGATCTTTACCGAGGCATTGCCCAAGGGGCAATTGACGTCCTTCCTGGTGGCCCCACCGCCGCCGCCACCGCCACCACCGCCGCCAGCCGCGCCGGTGAAAGTAGTGAAAGTGCAGACCGAAGTGATCAACGGCGCGCTTCGCACGCCTACGAAAATTCCCGAAAAAATCAAAATGGTGCAGGAAGATGAGACGCCTCCTACCAACGCAGGTGTGGCTGGTGGCGTTCCGGGCGGAGTTCCGGGTGGACAGATGGGCGGCGTGATCGGCGGAATTATCAGCTCGACTCCAGTCGCTGTGCCGAAGATTGCGACGCCACAACGCGTGCGCGTTTCATCCGGCGTCATCGCGGGCCAAGGACTCAGCCAGCCGCAGCCGAATTATCCTCCGCTGGCCAAGCAAGCGCGCATCCAAGGTACAGTCATTCTGCACGCGCTGATCAGCAAAGAAGGCACGATTGAAGGTCTCACGCTCGTGAGTGGACACCCGATGCTGGCGCCTTCCGCCATTGAGGCTGTGAAGCGCTGGAAGTACAAGCCGTACCTGCTCAACGGGGAACCGGTGGAAGTGGATACCACGATCGAAGTCCACTTTAACCTGAGCGGCGGATAGGAAGTAGTTTCAAGTTGCCAGGTACGAGTCAAGGCGGGAATTTTGTAACTCCGCTTAGAGTTTCGGTTTGTTTCGATGTTTGGGTATGTTAGATTTTCGGTTTCCAAAAAATTTTAGAGAAATAGTTTCCAGAGGAGAGAGCGACTCATGTTCGTAGCCAACGTAGCAAACGTAGTGTTCAGCCATGCGCACCTTGTAGCCACCTGGTTGCAGGCCGCCGATACCAGCAGCAGTGGCGTGGATCTGGTCGAGATGTGGCATTCCATGGGATGGCTAGCCAAGGGCGTGGTCATCATTCTGTTCATCATGTCCGGTTGGTCGATCGGCGTGATGATTGACCGCCTGATGGCATTCAACGCGGCACGCTCACAGTCGCGGGCGTTTGCTCCGGCAGTGGCGGGCGCGCTGAAGCAGGGCAACCTGGATGAAGCGATCAAGGTCGCCGAACGCAACAACAAGAGCCACTTGGCCAAGGTCGTGCAGGCTGGCTTGATGGAATTCCGCGCGCATCAAGTGAGCACGGACATCCCAGGCGAAACCATTGAAGCTTCCAAGCGCGCTCTGGAGCGCACGGAAGCGATTGTGCACGCCGAGCTGAAACGTGGCTTGGGCGGATTGGCGACGATTGGTTCGACGGCTCCGTTCGTCGGGCTGTTCGGCACGGTGGTCGGTATTCTGAACGCCTTCACCGGTATCGCGCACTCGAAAGTTACGGGCCTGGCGGCGGTCGCCGGCGGTATTGCCGAAGCTCTGATCACCACCGCTATGGGTTTGATCGTGGCCATCCCGGCCGTGATGATGTTCAACTACTTGACCAACCGCGTGGAAGCATTCGACGTGGAAATGGATAACTCGTCCAGCGAGCTGGTCGACTACTTCCTGAAGAAGCGCCAGGCCCGCTAGGTCTTCGTCGCGATTTCCGATCGAGCGCACGGGCGAGAACGCCCGTGCCTCGGTCGCATCTGGGAAGTTCGGAGAGTAGATTTCATGGCTATCAACGTTAGAAACGAAGGCGCCAAGGTTAATTCCAACATCAACGTCACTCCGATGGTGGATGTGATGCTGGTGCTTCTGATCATCTTCATGGTGATCACGCCCATGTTGCATAAGGGCGTTGACGTGGACATGGCGCGGGTGGACAATCCTACGCCGATGCAGGACGCCGATAAGGACGATGCATTGATCGTCGCCGTCCAGCGGACTGGAGACGTTTTCTTCGGTTCCGAAAAAGTGGCGCCGGAAGCCCTGACGCAAAAAATCAAAGACAAGCTGGCGAGTAAGTCCACGAACAAGACGGTGTTTTTGCGAGCCGATGCGCGCGCAAAATACAAAGCCGTTGCTGACGTGGTGGACAATGTTCGCGCCGCGGGCGTGGATGCGCTGGGTTTGCTAACTGATCAGCGCAAGACGACGCCGGAACCGCCGCGACCGGGCGGAATGTAGAACAAGAGCAGATTCCTCAGGGCTGAAGCCCTTGGGAATGACAAGCCTTGAGAGTTTAGGGAGATTGACCTATGAGTATGGGAGTCAGTTCTGGCGGTGGCCAGAATGCTGAAATTAACGTAACTCCGCTGATCGACGTGCTGTTGGTGCTGCTGATTATTTTCATGGTCATCACGCCGCTGACGCCGAAGGGGCTGGATGCGTTGGTGCCACAGCCTCCACCGAAGGATCAGAAGCAGCCTCCTCCGTCCGACCGGACGATTGTGGTGCAGGTGTTGCAACGCGGCAACGGGCAGGATCCGGCCGTGAAGATCAATCAGGATGATGCGACCTGGGACAACCTGCAGGGACGTCTGACGGACATCTTCAAGCAGCGCGCCGAGAAAGTGATGTTCGTCAAAGCGGACGACGACATCAACTTCGAATGGGTTGCACGCGGCATCGATATTGGGCACGCAGCTGGCGTGGACAAAGTGGGCTTGATTACGGCGAAGATTGAAGCTGGGAATTAGCAATCGGCTATCGGCTATCGGCTTTCGGCTAAACCCTTAATGTCTCAGTTGGTTTAGCCGAAAGCTGACAGCCGATAGCCTCTTTCCCTGCGTTTTGCAACTTCTAGGAACATGGAGAGAGCAATGAAGCGGAGCGTACGACTGCTGGCACTCATAGCGGCCGCCCTCTTGCTGGTTTCGGGCGTGGGCTGCGATAAGCTCCGGGCGCGCGACCAGCTAAACAAGGGTGTGAAGGCTTTTAAAGACAACAAGTTTGAAGAGGCGATCGAGAAGTTTAATAACGCAGTCAACTACGATCCGAAGTTGCTGAACGCCCGCATGTATCTGGCGACAGCGTACTCCTCGCAGTATGTTCCCGGGTCGGACAACGCCGAGAACATGCAAGTCGGCAACCAGGCCATTGAGCAATACAAGAAAGTGATTGAGTCAACAGATCCAGCGCCATCGCGCGAGCAGCAACTCAACAGCATCAAGGGCGTGGCTGGCCTGTATCTGCAAATGAAGAAGTTCGACGAATCTCGCCAGTACTATATCAAGGCGACAGAAGTCGATCCGAACGATCCAGAGCCGTATTACTCAGTCGGCGTGATCGATTGGACGAAGACCTATCAGCCGCGTATGGAAGAGCGGGCGAAGCTGGGCTTGAAGCCGACAGAGCAACTGAAGGACAAGAAAGTCTGTGCCTTGCTGCATGCCAAGAATTGGGACACAGCCGCCGACGGCATTACGATGCTGACGAAGGCTCTCGATTTGCGTCCCGACTATGATGACGCGATGGCGTATCTGAACCTGATGTATCGCGAGCGCGCGGACATCCAATGCGACGATCCATCAGCGTACCAGTCGGACACGAAATTGGCGGATAGCTGGGTCGACAAGAACCTGGCCACCAAGAAAGCGCGAGCGGACAAGGCCGCGAACCAGCCGGGCGGCATTGTGATGGATCCGTCCAAACAGTAATCTGTCATGTGTTCAGAAAGGCCTCTTCTTCGGAAGAGGCCTTTTTGTTGTGGGAGTTGGAGCGCGATTTCCAGTCTTGGCGAGCAAGAATGCTCGCCCTTCACAATCCAAGAAGCATGACGGGGAACACACTTCTACGCGAAGCGGCTTGCTATAGTGGAGTGCGGGAATGAAGATGTTCAACAAAATTCTAATCGCAAACCGGGGTGAAATTGCAGTGCGCGTTTTGCGCGCGTGCCGCGAACTCGGGATTCGCTCGGTGGCCGTTTACTCCGACGTGGATCGGGCCTCCCTGCACGTTTCAAAAGCGGATGAGGCCTACTATCTGGGCGCGCCACCAGCGACGGAATCGTACCTGAACATCGAAAAGATCCTCGCCGTCGCCAAGCGTTGCGGGGCGGATGCCATTCATCCGGGTTATGGATTTCTTTCCGAGAATCCCAAGTTTGCGCGAGCTTGCGAAGCAGCGGGCATCAAATTCATTGGGCCCACGGGCGACGCGATGGAAACGATGGGCTCGAAAACGGGCGCGCGGCGGGCGATGGAAAAGGCTGGGGTGCCGTTTGTGCCCGGATCGCTGCGCGGCC
>Ga0209068_10000736_pt1 | contig 17171 bp, 16 predicted proteins | sample ColStrG_CSR_2012_FD_187200 | JGI IMG/M metagenome (GOLD analysis project Ga0209068, IMG submission 187200) | Freshwater sediment microbial communities in response to fracking from Pennsylvania, USA - Cold Stream Run_MetaG_CSR_2012 (SPAdes)... | ecosystem: Environmental > Aquatic > Freshwater >... | reverse complement strand
CTATGCGTGCTGCTCTCCGCCCGCGTTCCGACGGTCCACCACGGCGGCTACTGGCAACGTCGCGGCGAGACGCTCCTCCTCGTTCGCCTGAAGGTGGCCGGGTAGTGATCGTTCCGGGAGGCGGCGCGACCGTACGCACGGCCTGGGTTGGCCCTCCAGTCGCTCGACGACGGCCAGCAGGAGAGCCCTATCCGATGGACCGTTCGGCCACATCACGGTCTGCTCGCCAGTGAGGTACAACTCGCCGGCACGAGCGCCTACGTCCCCAACATCGACCGGGTTCAGGTGCAGTGCTTGGTCGGCCAGGTCCGGCTCGCCAAACCGCCACAACTCCCGGGCGAGGGAGAGCGACGACGTGATCATCTGCATGCTTGGCGCGCGCACATACTGCCCCATGCTGCGCCCGAGGACCCGCTGCCTTTCGGCACGTCGGTGCGGCCGTCACCAAGGCGATTGGACAGCCACGGTGGCACGCCTCGTAAGGTCGACCCATGCCCAGCCATCCGCACCGTGTCCGCCTCCGCCATCTCTTGGTGTCCGTCGCGGTGCTCGCGCTCGTGGTGGCGTGCGGTGCAGTCCAACCATCCACCCGCTCCTCGGGCTCGGGTGTGGCTGTCCTGCCTGGTCCCCAACCGACCGCGCACGGTGTAGCGCTGGCGTCTACGTACTCGCCACGGCGCGTGGCCGCTGCGGCCAGCCTTACTTCCTGGAATGCGCACGTCGTGTGCGTGCCCGTGCTCACGACGCTGAGCCAGCTGCTGGGCTCGCAACGCTCCGCACAAGGGGGAGCCACGCTGGCCGGGGGAGGCTTCAAGCCCGGCATCCCCGATCGCCGCTCGACCAACCCGCCGTGCTCGGTAGCGGGAGTCCCCACCTTGGTCGAGCTGCACAAGGTCACCGTCGGAACCTGCTCGAAGATCAACAATGATGGCGATTGGACCTGCGAGCTGACGGACCCGGCCATCCCAGCCTCCGTCCCGGCAGACTTCCACTCCATCCACATCGAGATCGACGGCAACTTCCGGGCCAAGGGATGGGCACCGGCGATCCCGCCGGGGGGCAGGCTCATAGACGTACAGGGCTTCGTGTTCTGGGATCCCGACCATACGACCGCGGCGTTCCACCACCACTCAGGCTGGGAACTACACACCTTCACCGCGTGGCGGCTAGCCGCCTGACGCCGCGGATGCAGTCGCACAGAGCCGCTCCCCTCTGGGTCTTGCTTGTGCTGGGGGACTTCTACTGATCAGAGGCAGCTCATTGTGCGCCCGATGACCAACTTCCTGCGGTCAGGCCTTGCGCCAGACAGACACGTGACTGTCGCTCGTGGCTAGGAAGGGGCTGCCTTTCCAGTCGGCCGACCGTGCCTCGAGTTCGAGGCCCGCCAGTTGGGCCATCAGGTCGCACTCTGTTGGCCAGATGTATCGGAAGTGTCCGGACCCGTACCGCACGGTCTGGTCGTTGCCTCGGTAGTAGTGGTGCGAGGTGCAGGCCTGGGTGACCACGTCGTAGGTGTCGAAGACCAGATGCCCCTCGTCGATGCTGATCGGGACTGCTTGTTCGCCCGGCGCGAGGCGCTGGATTGGAGGCACCCAAAGGTCGATGACGAATCGGCCCCCCGGCCGAAGGTGATGTGCCGCGTTCTTGAAACACTGCACCTGTTCGGCCTGCGTCCTCAGGTTCGAGATGCTGTTCCAGACGAGGAAGACGAGCGAGAACGTCCCCGCACCGGGCACCACGGTCGTGGCCATGTCGCCGACCAGCACTGGGATCTGGTCCTTGTCCACCTTGCGGCGCAGCTGCGCCACCATCGGCTCGGACAGTTCGATTCCCGTCACAGGCACGCCGCGTGCGGCCAGCGGGACTCCGACTCGTCCGGTCCCGATTGCGAACTCCAAAGCCGGACCGCCATCGGCCAAGCGCTCGAGGAGGTCGACCGTTGGATCCAACACCTCTGGCGTGAAATGTGCGGCGGCATGGGCGTCGTACTGGGCGGCGGTGTCTTCGTCCCAGACGTCGCTACTCGTCACGTCGGGCAGTGTTCCACTGGGCACAACGTCGTAGCCAGCCGATTCAAGCGGCAGGATCAGACTGCGCAGGACACCAGGGCTCGCCCGGGCAGATCACGCGAGACCTGCGCACCTGATCTCCATATCGTCGCGCCTAACTGGCAGCGGTCGGCGATGTCGCAACGCGGCGGCCGGTGGCCGGACTCGATCCAGGACTGCTGGTCGTCCTGGTAGGAGTCGTCGGCCGACTGGATCGCTGCCCAGAAGTCTGCGGGGAACCGCCTGGCTTCGAGCAGGTCGTCGAGTTGCCTCCGCGTCATGGCCAGCGGGCGGCCGTTGTCCGGCCACGCCTGGTGAGGACAGCGGCGGCAGTGACGAGCCCCACCTTGAGCCTCTCGACCTCGACGAACTGAACGAAGACGTCGCCGACTGGGCGAGCGACCTGGGACTAGCCACGGACTAGCCACGTCACCCAAGTGAGAACAAGGCCCAGTCATGTCCGAGGTTGATGAGCTAACCTCGGACATAGAGGTGGGTCGTGGGGTTGTGGGAAGAGCACACCTGGCCTGGTGACCCGTCAGGCCCGACTCGGGCGCAACGAACGCCGTGCCGGTACCGGGCCTTTCTCCATCCGCCGGTGGCGCAGGACGGCTGACCTCAATGTCTGGAACGGGTCAGCGTCCACCAGCGCAACTGGCCCACTGCTCACCACCGATGACGAGGTGTCCGAGGAAGTCCAGCCCCACGGCGTCGGCGGCGAGCCGCAGCGAGGCCGTGACGTGTTCATCGGCCTCGCTGGGACGCACGTCACCGGAGGGATGGTTGTGCGCGACCGCGAATCCGGCTCCGTCATGGAGCAGGACGGCGGTGAGGATCTCGCGGACCGGCACCAGACAGTGGTCGGCGGCCCCTTCGGTGATGACGAACGCTCGCCGCACGCGCAGGGCCGCGTCGCAGACCACCACGACCAGCCGCTCGCGCTGCGCGTGGGCCAGCCAGGGGCGGACCGCCTCGGCGATCGAGGCGTTGTCCCGAAGCTGAACGCGCGCGTTGGCTGGGGACATCCGTCGGGCCAGGTTGAAAGCCGCCACCACGCGCGCTGCCTTGACCGGGCCTATTCCGCCTCGCCTGGCCAGCTCGGCGGGCAGCGCCCCGGCCAGTCCTGCGGGGCCGCCGTACTCGGCGAGGAGGTCGTGCCCGAGGTCCAGTGCGCTGCGGCCGCGCTTTCCCGTCCCGAGCAGGACCGCCAGCAGCTCCGCGTCCGCGAGCGCCTCCGGCCCTAGCGCGAGCAGCCGCTCACGGGGTCGCTGCGGGGTGGGGATCGCGGCCATGGGACGCGGCGCCGTGGGTTCGGGGAGCACGCCTGCCAACGTAGGAGCCGTCTGTCAGGCAGGGGGCACAGCCGCGGCTGGTGTGGGTGGGTCAAGCCCCTGTGGACGGCGCCCTACGCTGTCCCGGTGACCCTCACCGACCCCCCGCGTCTCGACGACGACGGCAACCCTGGCGCCACCACGATCCGGCCTGGGGCCGCCTGGGTGCCGGCCGGGACCTGGACCGACATCGTCTATGCGACGGCCCAGGGGATCGCCAAGATCACCATCAACCGTCCCGAGAAGCGCAACGCGTTCCGGCCGCAGACGCTCTTCGAGCTGCGCGACGCCTTCGACCTCGCCCGGGACGATCCCTCGGTCGGGGTCATCATCTTGACCGGGGCGGGCGACTACGCGTTCTGCTCCGGCGGGGACCAGATGGTCCGCGGTGACGACGGCTACCTTGGTGACGACGACGTCGCCAAGCTGGGGATCGGCCGACTCAACGTCCTGGATCTGCAGATCCAGATCCGACGGACGCCAAAACCCGTGGTCGCGATGGTGGCCGGGTATGCGGTCGGCGGCGGGCACGTGCTCCATGTGGTCTGTGACCTCAGCATCGCCGCAGACAACGCGCGTTTCGGCCAGACCGGACCGAGGGTCGGCTCGTTCGACGGCGGGTACGGCTCGGGCTTGCTCGCGCGGCAGATCGGCCAGAAGCGCGCCCGCGAGATCTGGTTCATGTGCCGGCAGTACGACGCGGCCCAGGCGCTGGAGTGGGGGCTGGTCAACGCCGTCGTCCCGCTCGCCGACCTTGAGACCGAGACGGTGGCCTGGTGCCGGCAGATGCTCGAGCACTCACCGCTGTCGCTACGGCTGCTGAAGGCCAGCCTGAACGCTGCGGACGACGGCCTGGCCGGAATCCAGCAGCTGGCCGGTGACGCGACCTTGCTGTTCTACCTCAGCGAGGAGGCCCAGGAGGGGCGTAACGCCTACCAGGAGCACCGCCGCCCCGACTTCAGCCAGTTCCCCAAGCGCCCCTGATGGCGGCTGTCGCTGCGTCGCTGGCCGAGCTCGCCGCGACGGCCCGGGTGGTGCGGCTCCCGTTGGTGACCCGGTTCCGGGGCATCGATGCCCGCGAAGTGCTGCTACTGCGTGGACCAGCCGGCTGGGGTGAGTGGGCGCCGTTCGTCGAGTACGGGCCGGCCGAGTCGGCCCGTTGGCTGGCCTCGGCGGTCGAGGCAGCGTGGGGGCCGCCGTGGCCGAAGGGGCAGCGGGACACGGTGGCCGTCAACGCGATCGTCCCTGCGGTCGATCCGGCTCGGGCGGCGCAGATCGTCCGGGAGTCCGGTGGGTGCCGCACGGTGAAGGTGAAGGTGGCCGAGCCCGGCCAGGACCTGGCGCAGGACATCGCCCGGATCGGTGCAGTTCGCGGGGCGCTGGCCGAAGGCGGCCCGGGCGGCTCTGTGCGCGTCGATGCCAACGGGGGGTGGTCGGTGGCGCAGGCGGTCACCGCGCTTCGCGAGCTCGCCGGCGGGGACCTGGAGTACGCCGAGCAGCCGTGCCGCACGCTGGCCGAGCAGGGCGAGCTGCGACGGCTTGTGGACGTCCCGCTGGCCGCCGACGAGGGGGTGCGCAAGGCCGCCGACCCGGCACGCGTGCGCGGACTCAGGGAGGTCGCGGACCTCGTGGTGCTCAAGGTGGCACCGCTCGGGGGCGTCCGGGCAGCCATGCGGGTGGCGGACGCCTGCGGGCTGCCGGTGGTTGTCTCCAGTGCGCTGGACACCTCGGTCGGGCTGGCTGCCGGACTCGCCCTGGCCGCGGCGCTGCCCGACCTGCCCTACGCCTGCGGCCTGGGCTCCGGGTGGCTGCTTGCCAGCGATGTAGTCACCGAGCGACTGCTTCCTGCCCACGGCCAGCTGCCGGTGGCCCGCCCCGACCCGGACCCGGCGCTGCTCGCTGCCCTCCAGGCCCCCGACGATCGCGTCCGCTGGTGGCGGTCGCGGCTGGAGTCCGCGTACGAGAGCATGCTCGCGTCATGACCGCCACCTTGCCGCCCTCGGTCGCATTCGCCGCGGTGATGGTCGACGAGCTCATCCGGTGCGGTGTCAGCGAGGCCGTCCTTGCCCCAGGTTCACGTTCGGCCCCCCTCGCGTTCGCGCTGGCCGACGCCGAATCGAGCGGTCGGCTGAGACTGCACGTGCGGATCGACGAACGCTCCGCCGGGTTCCTGGCTCTCGGTCTGGCCAAAGGTGGCCACGGTGCGGTGGCGGTGGTGACCACGTCGGGCACTGCCACTGCGAACCTGCACCCGGCGGTCCTGGAGGCCAGCGAGTCCGGCACCGCCCTGGTGCTGCTCACCGCTGACCGGCCGCCCCATCTACGGGCCACCGGGGCCAGCCAGACGGTCGACCAGGTGAAGCTGTTCGGCGACGCAGTCAGGATGTTCCACGAGGTCGGCGTCCCGACTGGCGGTGCCCACGAGAACCCGTACGCTCGCGCGCTCATCTGCCGGTCCGTCGCAGCTGCCACCGGTGTTGCTGGCGGGCGGCCAGGGCCCGTGCACCTCAACCTGGCGCTGGCCGAACCGCTCGTCCCTGATCCCGAAGGCGTCGGCAGCGCACACCCCGGCGTCCTTGCCGCCGCGCCGGCCGGCCGCGACGCAGGTCGCCCGTGGACCAACGTGGCGTCCGGTGGTGGGGCCGGCGGTCACGACGCAGGTCCGTTCAGGCAAGCGCCGTCGGCCGATGACTGGCCCGCACGCTGTCTGGTGGTCGCCGGTGACGGCGACGCCGCTCAGGGTGCGTCAGCTGCGCGCCTGGCGGAGTCCCGGGGCTGGCCGCTTGTCGCCGAGCCGTCCTCAGGAGCCCGAACCGGCCCCAACGCCCTACAGGCGGGGCACCTGTTGCTCGGGGATGAACGGTGGCTGGCTGCTCACCTGCCCCGGCGGGTCCTGGTGGTGGGGCACCCCACCTTGCACCGGCAGGTCGCAGCGCTGCTGCGCCGGCCGCAGGTCAGGGTCGAGGTGGTGTCCCGCGGCGGCTGGTGGCCGGACGCCGGGCGTTCGGCGGCAGCGGTCCTGGACGAGGTGCCTGTGCAAGGCGGTCATCACCCTGACGTCGACGTCGGGTGGCTCGCCGCCTGGCGGCAGGCCGACGAGGCGGCATCCGCCGTGGTGACCGCGGTTCACGACGGTGGGGATGGAGCCGGGCCTAGCGGCGTGCGCGTGGCTGCCGACCTGCTGGCCGCTCTGCCAGCTGGATCACTGTTGGTCGCCGGCTCGTCGATGCCGGTCCGGGACCTGGCCCACGCGGCGCCGCGCGACGGGGTCAGCGTGCTGTCCAACCGGGGGGCAGCGGGGATCGACGGGACTGTATCGACAGCGATCGGTGCGGCGCTGGCGTGGCAGTCCCGCGGCGGAGGACCAGCGTTCGCGCTGCTGGGGGACCTGACGTTCCTGCACGACGCGAACGGGCTGATCCTCGGCCCGGACGAGCCGCCCCCCGATCTTGCCATCGTGGTGGTCAACAACGACGGCGGTGCCATCTTCTCGTTGCTGGAGCAGGGGGACCCGGCGTTCGCCACCATGTATGAGCGGGTCTTCGGCACATCGCACGGTGTCGATCTGGCAGCCCTTTGCGGGGCCACGGGCACGCCGCATACCCGAGTGAACAGCACGGCGGAACTGGTCAGCGCCGCCACCGACCCCCGCGGCGGACTCCATGTCGTGGAAATCAGGATCGCACGCACGTTGGATCGGGCTCGCGCCGAGCGTGTCCGGGCTCAGGTGGCTCAGGTGGCGAAGGCCGCAGATCAGTCAGCTTGACTCGAGGGCGTCCCGGATCGGCACGAACTTCGCCTGGGCCTCTGACAGCTCGGCGTCAGCGTCCGATCCGGCGACGATGCCGCATCCGGCGAACAGCCGGGCTCGGGTCCCGGTGACATCGGCGCAGCGCAGCGCGATACCGAACTCGCCGTCGCCGTTGGCTCCGATCCAGCCGACCGGACCTGCGTAGCGGCCACGGTCCATGCCCTCGAGCTCGCGGATCAGGTCGAGAGCGACGCGGGTCGGGGTGCCGCACACCGCCGCGGTGGGGTGCAGGTCGGCGGCCAGGGCAAGGACCGTGGACCCGTCGACAATCCGTCCGGTGACGTCGGTTGCCAAGTGCTGCACGTTGGCAAGGCGCAGGACCCGGGGGTTGGTCGGCACGTCGAGGTCGGCACAGTGGGCGGCGAGCGCGGCGGCCACGGAGTGGACGGCGAGCTCGTGCTCCTCGAGGTCCTTGTCGGAGTCCATCAAGGCGACGGCGAGCTCGCCGTCGGCGACGTCGTCTCCGAGGCGCTGCACCGTGCCGGCGAGCACCCTGGAGCTGACCTGCTCCCCGGTTCGCCGCACCAGCAGCTCAGGGGTCGCGCCGACCAGCCCGTCGACCGAAAAAGTCCAGCAGGTCGGGTAGCTGCGCGACAGTGCCTGCAGCAGGTGACGGATGTCGATCGGGCGCCCTGCCGTGGCGACCAGGTCCCGGGCCAGGACAGCCTTGTCCAGGTCGCCGTTGGCGATGCGAGCCACGACCTGTCGGACGGCCAGCTGCCAGTGCGCCGCGCTCGTGGAGCCTTCGCTGTAACGAACGTCCACCGGGGCCTCGGGAACCGACACGGGAGGAAGGCCGGTATCAGCAGCGCCGATCACGGTGATCCATGCCTGGTCGCCGCTGCATCCCAGCAGGACCTCCGGCACGACCAGGACCGAGGTCGCTGCGAGCGGGTCGAACGCGAACGAGGCGAAGGCCACCGGTCCGCTGCCTGGGCGCCCGACACCGTCGCTGACCTCGAGCCCGGCCAGGAATCTCGACCACCAGGCTTCGGCGGCGTTGAAGTGGTCGGTCCCGGTGAACTCGGCGCGCGCCGCCTCACCCCAGCCGACGAGGCCGGAGCCGCCGCGCACCCACGCCAGGGCCCCGTCGAGCGGCAACCGGTCGAGAAGCTCGACAGGTTGGTCGACGGGCAGCGTGCGCACGGTGGTGGGCGCGACCACAGGGGCGGTTGACACAACCCGTCCAGGGTAGGCCCGCGGCCCGATACCGGCAGCCAGAGCCCCCAATCCCGCGGCCGACCGTACTCTTCGCGCATGGAGCTGACGGGAGCAGTCGTGGTCATCACCGGCGCCGGGCGCGGGATCGGCGCGGGGCTCGCCAGGCGTCTTGCCGCCGAGGGCGTCGAGGCGCTGGTCCTGGTCGACCACGACGGCCCGGCCGCCGCGACGGTCGCGGCCGAGCTGCGCGCGCAGTACCCGCGGCTGCGTGCCACCGAGATCACGGCGGATGTCGTCGACCCCGGCCAAGTCGAGGCCTTCGTGGACCGGACCTGGTCAGTGCTCGGGCGCATCGACCTGTTCATCGCCAACGCCGGAGTGGGCGGCGGTGGAGGGCTCGAGACGCCCGACGAGGTGTGGACGCACACCTGGGATGTCAACGTCATGGCACACGTGCATGCTGCCCGGGCGGTAGTCCCCCGGATGGTTGCCCGGGGCCACGGCGCCTTCGTGACCACGGCTAGTGCGGCCGGCCTGCTCACCAACCTGGGAAACGCGCCGTACTCGGTCACCAAGCATGCCGCGGTCGCGTTCGCCGAGTGGCTCGCGATCACCTATGGAGAGCGCGGCCTGTACGTGGCATGCATCTGTCCGATGGGGGTGGACACCGAGCTGTTGCGCTCGGGCGCGGGGACATTGGAGGGAGAAAGCGTCTCGGCTCTGCCGGTTATCAGCGTGCAGGAGGCAGCCGACAGCATCGTCGCAGGGATCCAGGAGGGCCGGTTCCTGGTGCTGACCCACCCCGAGACCGCCCAGTACGAGCTCTTCCGGGTGGCCGACCGCGACCGTTGGATCTCCGGCATGCAACGCCAGCAGGGCACGATCTTGGACTCGATCCGGCAGCGGCAGCGCTGAAGATGCTCCTCAGGCCGGGGCGAGCTCTCGCACTGCGGCCGCCATGTCGTAGCCGAAGGGAAGCAGGGCCAGCACCGGGGTGGTGACGCCCGCCTCGACGTAGCGGCCGACGTGCTCCCGGCACGCCTGGGCCGGCCCGTGCACGACGAGCTCGTCGACCAGTGAGTCCGGGATAGCCGCGGCTGCGGCGCGGCGGTCGCCGGCCGCCCACAGCCGCCACGTCTGCTCGAGCCGGTCGCCGTTGCCGATCCACTGGTGGAAGGCCGCATAGGCCGGCACGGTCAGGTAGGCGGCCAGGGCCGTCTTCGCCGCCGGGCGCACCCGGTCCGGGTCGGCGAGTGGCACGACGAAGATCCGGGCCACGATCTCCCGCTGCGCGCCTTCGGCGGCCGCCAGGACCGGCGCCACGGCCTGCGCCACGTTGTGGGCGCCGAGCCAGTTGAGGATCGCCCCGTCCCCCTCGCGACCGGCCAGCCGGAGCATTCCCTCGCGAAGGGCGGCGACCACGATGGGTGGCGCCGGGTCGGGCACCAGGGCAGGACGGAACCCGCGCACCGTCAGGGTCTGGTAAGCCGCGTCGACCTTCCCGGCGTCGCCGCCCGCGAACGCCGCACGCAGGAAGCGCAGCGTGTCCCGCACGCGCGCGTACGGGGCGTCGTACGCGACTGAGTTCCAGCCTTCGACGATGACCCGGCTCGACGCTCCGATGCCCGCGACCACCCGTCCCGGGGCCACCGCGGCCAGGGCGGCGAAGCTCTGGGCGAGGACTGCGGCGCCGCGGGTGTGCACGGGTACGACGGCGGTGCCCAGCCGCAGCGCCGGGGCCCACTGCGAGGCCAGGACCAGTGGGGTGAAGGCGTCCGCGCCGGCCGTCTCGGAGGTCCAGGCGTCGGTGTACCCGAGGTCGGGCAGCGCGGCGACCAGGTCGCGTTGCTCGCCCAGCGGGATCTGCTCGAAGGGGAGAGTCAGGCCGTAGCGCATGGCCCCTGTCTACAGGCTGCGAGACTGGTGCGCGTGATCCGCGCCAACCTCGACAAGGAGCCGGCCGACGTCGCGGCCATGTTCGACGACGTCGCCGACCGCTACGACCTGACCAACGACGTGCTCAGCCTCGGCCAGGCCCGCCTGTGGCGACGCGCCGTCCTGCGGGCGGTCGACCCCCGGCCCGGCCGGCGGATCCTGGACGTCGCGGCCGGCACCGGTACCAGCGCCGTCCCCTTCGCCGCCGCCGGCGCGCACGTCGTCGCCTGTGATTTCTCCCTGGGCATGCTCGAGGTAGGAAGGCGTCGTCAGCCGGGCCTGCCCTTCGTTGCCGGCGACGCGCTGCACCTGCCGTTCGCCGACGCCGTGTTCGACACGGTCACCATGTCCTTCGGTCTGCGCAACGTCGCTGACACGTCCGCGGCTCTGGCCGAGCTGCTCCGCGTGACCAAGCCCGGGGGTCGGCTCGTGGTCTGCGAGTTCAGCCGCCCTACCTGGGCACCGCTGCGCACCGTCTACGTTGAGTACCTGATGCGGGCCCTGCCGCCGGTCGCCCGGCGGGTGTGCACCAACCCCGATGCCTATGTGTACCTGGCGGAGTCGATCCGCGCCTGGCCGGACCAGCCCGCGCTCGCGGCAGTGATTGCCGGGGCAGGGTGGCAGCAGGTGGCCTGGCGGGACCTGTCCGGCGGCATCGTGGCCATGCACCGGGCGGCCCGGCCGACTGAGGCCTAGGATGGGGATCCGTTAGTGAATTCGTTCACAAGCATTGCGGCTCGGCCGTCCAGCCAGCCCGACGAGCAGCCCGGCGAAGGAGTGACGTGACCAGCACCGGCCTCTCCGACGCCACCGCCGACGCTGACGTCATCGTGGTGGGCGCCGGCCCGGCCGGCGCGACGACCGCGTTCCATCTCGCCCAGGCCGGGCTGGACGTGCTGCTGCTGGAGAAGACGTCGTTTCCGCGGGAGAAGGTCTGTGGCGACGGACTGACCCCCAGGGCGGTCAAGTCGCTGGTGTCCATGGGGGTGGACATCTCGACCGACGCCGGCTGGCTTCGCAACAAGGGGCTGCGCATCATCGGGGGAGGCCACCAGCTCGAGATCGGCTGGCCCGACCTGGCCGAGTACCCCTCGTTCGGCCTGGTCCGCAAGCGGATGGACTTCGACGAGACGTTGGCCCGCAGCGCGCAGAAGGTCGGCGCCCGCCTGCACGAGCGCACCTCGGTCACCGGGCCGGTGCTGGACGAGCGCACCGGCCGCGTGCTCGGCGTCACGGCACGGACCACCGACGAGTCCGGAGCCCGCGGGGCGCAGACCACGTACCGCGCGCCCCTAGTTGTCGCAGCCGACGGCAACTCCTCCCGCCTCTCGCTCGCCGTGGGGCTGCGCCCGCGCGAGGACCGTCCGATGGGCGTCGCGGTCCGCACCTACTACACCAGCCCCCGGCACCGCGACGACTGGCTCGAGTCGTGGCTGGAGCTGTGGGACTACTCGGGCAAGGAACCCACCCTGCTACCCGGGTACGGGTGGGTCTTCGGCATGGGAGACGGCACCTCCAACGTCGGCCTGGGGATCCTCAACACCAGCAAGGCCTTCGGCCACGTGGACTACCGTGCACTGCTCAAAGGGTGGCTGGACCACACGCCCGACGAGTGGGGCTACCGCGACGAGAACATGACCCAGCCCGTGCGCGGCGCCGCGCTGCCGATGGGCTTCAACCGCCAGCCGCACTACCGGCAGGGGCTCATGCTGGTGGGCGACGCCGGCGGCATGGTCAACCCCTTCAACGGTGAGGGCATCGCCTATGCGATGGAGTCCGGTCAGCTGGCCGCCGAGGTGGTGGCCCAGGCCCTGGCTCGTGAGACCGCGGGAGCGCGCGAACGGGCACTGGAGGCCTACCCGCAGGCCCTGAAGGACACCTACGGGGGCTACTACACCCTCGGGCGCCTGTTCGTCCGCGCGATCGGCAACCCGAACGTGATGCGCCTGGCGACCCAGCGCGGGCTCCCACACCCGACCCTGATGAAGTTCACGCTCAAACTGCTCGCCAACCTGACTGACGCCCGCGGCGGGGACACGATGGACCGGCTGATCAACGGGCTGGCGAAGATCACCCCGGCCGCATGACCGCGCGACGGCGACCCGGGTCGGCCCCGGTCGCGGGCGGTCCTAGGATGGGCACGCCCGAATGACCGGCACACGGACCGCTGAGCAGACCGACCGAACCGCAGGAGGGGCCGGGTCACCATGAACGTCACCGTTCCGATCCTCGTCCTGGGGGCGCTGGCAGCGGGCTTCGCAGTGTTCTCCGTGCTCGCCGGTGCCCTGTCCGGGCCGAAGCGGTACAACCGGGCCAAGCTGGACGCCTACGAATGCGGCATCGAGCCCACCCCGCAGCCGGTCGGCGGCGGGCGGTTCCCGGTCAAGTACTACCTGACGGCGATGCTGTTCATCATCTTCGACATCGAGATCGTCTTCCTCTACCCCTGGGCCATCGCGTTCGACCGGCTCGGAGTGTTCGGCCTGGTCGAGATGGTGCTGTTCATCGCGACCCTGGGTGTGGCGTACGCGTACGTGTGGCGGCGGGGCGGCCTGGAGTGGGACTAGCAGTCGGCCGAGCCGGCACGCACTGACCGAGTGGAGCAGGGACGCACTGTCCCCGGAAGCGGAGCACACGGATGGGTCTCGAGGAGAAGCTGCCGAGCGGCATTCTGCTGACCAGCGTAGAGAAGCTCGCGGGCTACGCCCGCAAGAACTCGCTGTGGCCGGCGACGTTCGGGCTGGCCTGCTGTGCCATCGAGATGATGGCCACCGGCGCGGGCCGCTACGACCTGGCCCGCTTCGGCATGGAGGTGTTCCGGGCCTCGCCGCGGCAGGCCGACCTGATGATCGTGGCCGGACGGGTCAGCCAGAAGATGGCCCCGGTCCTTCGCCAGATCTACGACCAGATGCCCGAGCCGCGCTACGTCCTGGCCATGGGCGTGTGCGCCTCCTCCGGCGGCATGTTCAACAACTACGCGATCGTGCAGGGGGTCGACCACGTCGTCCCGGTCGACATGTACCTGCCCGGCTGCCCGCCGCGTCCGGAGATGCTGATGGACGCGATCTTGAAGCTTCACGACAAGATCCAGGACCAGAAGCTGGGCTCTCAGCGTCGACGTGAGGTCGTCGAGCTCGAGGCCGCAGCTATGGCGGCGGTCCCGTCGAGCGCGATGAAGGGTCAGCTGAGGTGACCGAGACCAACCTGCCTGAGCCCGCCGCGTCGGGGGGCATCGCGACCCCGGCGCCCGCGGTGGACCCCGACGCTGCCTACGTCGGGGGCGAGGCCGTGGCGCAGCGGCGCGGGATGTTCGCCGCGCGGGGCAGCGGCGACACCTCCGGCTACGGCCTGCTGCAGCGGGTCGTCAGCCTGCCCGGGGCCAGCGCGCGGCCCTACGGCGGGACCTTCGACGAGACCGCCGATGCTTTGGCCGCGGCCTACCCGGCCTACGGCGAGGCCGTCGAGGCTGTCGTGGTCGAGCACGACGAGCTCACGTTCCACGTCCGGCGAGAGCACCTGCTGGAGTTCGTCCAGGCGCTGCGCGACGACCCGACGCTGCGCTTCGAGATGTGCATGGGCGTCAGCGGCGTGCACTTTCCCGAGCAGACCGGGCGGGAGCTGCACGCCGTCTACCACTTCCTGTCGATCACCCACAACCGCCGGGTGCGGGTCGAGGTGTCGGTTCCCGACACCGACCGGCACCTGCCCTCGATCGTCTCGGTGTACCCCACATGCGACTGGCACGAGCGCGAAACGTGGGACTTCTTCGGGCTGGTCTTCGACGGTCACCCCGCCCTGACGCGGATCATGATGCCGGACGACTGGCCGGGCCACCCGCAGCGCAAGGACTACCCGCTCGGTGGCATCCCGGTGGAGTACAAGGGTGCCGAGATACCGCCCCCCGACCAGCGCAGGGCGTACACCTGATGCCGACGACCGACAACATCACGTTCGAGGGCTCCGGCGGCTCCGACGGTGCCGGCGGTGCCGGCGATGCGGCCGCCGCGGGACGTCGCGAGACCACCGAGGGCACGGTCTTCACCGTGACAGGCCAGGACTGGGACAGCGTGGTGTCAGGAGTCGCGGACGAGCACGCCGAACGGGTCGTGGTCAACATGGGACCGCAGCACCCGTCGACCCACGGGGTGCTGCGGCTGATCCTCGAGCTCGACGGGGAGACGGTGACCGAGGCCCGGGTGGGGATCGGCTACCTGCACACCGGGATCGAGAAGAACCTGGAGTTCCGCAACTGGACCCAGGCGGTCACCTTCGTTACGCGCATGGACTACCTCGCGCCGTTGTTCAACGAGACCGCATACTGCCTGGCGGTGGAGAAGCTGCTCGGGATCACCGAGCAGATCCCGGAGCGGGCCAACGTCATCCGGGTGATGATGATGGAGCTCAACCGGATGTCCTCGCACCTGGTCGCGCTGGCGACCGGCGGAATGGAGCTCGGCGCCCTCACCGCGATGATCTTCGGGTTCCGCGAGCGCGAGACCGTGCTCGACCTGTTCGAGCTGGTCACCGGGCTGCGGATGAACCACGCCTACGTCCGGCCAGGGGGCGTCGCCCAGGACCTGCCGTCCGGAGCGGTGGAGAAGATCGGCGAGAGCGTCAAGCTGCTGCGCACCAACTTCAAGGACACCGCGAACCTGCTGGTGGACAACGGCATCTGGAAGGCCCGCACCGAGGGCGTCGGCTACCTGGACCTGGTCGGCTGCGCCTCGCTCGGCGTGACCGGCCCGATCCTGCGGGCCACCGGGTTGCCGCACGACCTGCGCAAGTCCCAGCCGTACTGCGGGTATGAGAACTACGACTTCAACGTCGTGACCCGGGACACCTGCGACGCCTACGGCCGCTTCCTGATCCGGCTCGAGGAGCTCAGCGAGTCGCTCAAGATCGTCGAGCAGTGCCTGGAGCGGCTCGAGCCTGGCCCGGTCATGGTGGAGGACCGCAAGATCGCCTGGCCGGCCCAGCTCGCCTTGGGCTCGGACGGCCTGGGCAACTCCCTGGACCACATCCGGCACATCATGGGCGAGTCCATGGAGGCGCTGATCCACCACTTCAAGCTGGTCACCGAGGGGTTCGCCGTCCCGGCCGGCCAGGCCTACTCGGCGGTGGAGTCCCCCCGCGGGGAGCTCGGCGTCCACGTGGTCTCCGACGGCGGCACCCGCCCCTACCGGGTGCACTTTCGAGACCCGTCCTTCACCAACCTTCAGGCGACGGCCGCGATGTGCGAGGGCAGCATGATCGCCGACGTCGTCGCAGCCGTGGCCAGCATCGACCCCGTCATGGGTGGAGTGGACCGATAGCCATGTCGAGCAACCACACGACCCCCGGGGTCCCGCAGGGTCCCGGCGCCCGGGCGGCTCACGGTGGGCACGAGGCGCCGCAGTTCGAGCCGGCCGCCGAACCCTTCGGCCCCGGCGTGCCGGAGGCGATGCGCGAGATCATCGCCCGTTACCCCAAGCCGCGCTCGGCGCTGCTGCCGATGCTGCACCTTGTCCAGGCCGAGGCTGGCTACGTCACCCCGGCCGGCATCGAGCTCTGCGCGCAGATGCTCGGGCTGTCCACCGCCGAGGTCTCGGCCGTGGCGACCTTCTACACCATGTACAAGAGGCGTCCGGTGGGGGACTACCACGTGGGGGTGTGCACGAACACGCTGTGCGCGGTCCTGGGCGGCGACGCGATCTTCGCGGCCCTGAAAGCTCATCTCGAGGTGGGCAACGACGAGACCACCTCGGACGGCAAGGTGACGCTGGAGCACATCGAGTGCAACGCCGCGTGCGACTACGCCCCCGTGGTGATGGTCAACTGGGAGTTCTTCGACAACCAGACGGTCGACAGTGCCAAGGAGATCACCGACCGGCTGCGCGCGGGCGAGGACGTCGTGTCCACCCGCGGCCCGCGGGTCTGCAGCTTCCGGCAGGTCGAGCGCGTCCTGGCCGGGTTCAGCGACGGCCTGGCAGCACAAGGCCCCAGTGCCGGACCCGCGTCCCTGGCCGGCCTGAAGGTCGCCCACGAACGTGGCCACCACGCGCCGGTCGCACTCGAGGGCGCCGCGCAGGCGGCGCCGGCAGCCACTGACTCTAGGGAGGCCTGAGGTGCAGCTGACGCCGGTGCTGTCGGCCCACTGGGACGAGCCCGACTCCTTCACCCTCGCCGGCTACCGGCGCCACCACGGCTACGAGGCGCTGCGGGCGGCGCTGGCCCGGCACCCCGACGAGCTGATCCAGCTGATCAAGGACTCCGGTCTTCGGGGGCGGGGCGGTGCCGGGTTCCCGACCGGCATGAAATGGGGGTTCATCCCCCAGGGCGACGGCAAGCCCCACTACCTGGTCGTCAACGCCGACGAGTCCGAGCCGGGCACGTGCAAGGACATCCCGCTGATGATGGCCAACCCGCATGTGCTGGTCGAAGGCGTGGTCATCGCGTCATTCGCGATCCGGTCCTCCCACGCGTTCATCTACATCCGCGGGGAGGCGGTCCACGTCATCCGCCGGGTCCAGGCCGCGGTGGACGAGGCCTACCGAGGTGGCCTGCTCGGCACTGACATCCTGGGCAGCGGGTTCAACCTGGACGTCACCGTGCATGCCGGCGCCGGCGCCTACATCTGTGGGGAGGAGACGGCGCTGCTGGACTCGCTGGAAGGCATGCGCGGGCAACCACGGCTGCGTCCGCCCTTCCCGGCCGTGGCGGGCCTCTACGCCTGCCCGACCGTGGTGAACAATGTCGAGTCGATCGCCAGCGTGCCGGCCATCGTGCGAAACGGCGCGGACTGGTTCAAGGCCATGGGCACCGAGAAGTCGGCCGGCTTCACGCTGTACTCCCTGTCCGGCCACGTCACCCGGCCCGGCCAGTACGAGGCACCGCTGGGCGTGACGC
>Ga0209068_10000735_pt1 | contig 17189 bp, 16 predicted proteins | sample ColStrG_CSR_2012_FD_187200 | JGI IMG/M metagenome (GOLD analysis project Ga0209068, IMG submission 187200) | Freshwater sediment microbial communities in response to fracking from Pennsylvania, USA - Cold Stream Run_MetaG_CSR_2012 (SPAdes)... | ecosystem: Environmental > Aquatic > Freshwater >... | reverse complement strand
AGACAGTCTCTGAAGCGGATATTGTGAAAGCGACCGAGCTGAAAACAGGCTCCCAGGTTACAGGCGACGATCTCAAAAAAGCTGCCGAACGGCTGACACAGTCCGGCGCTTTTGCCCAAGTCCAATTCCGTTTTGATATGGGTACCGCGGACTATCTGGTAGTGGACTCCGAGCAGTTTGTCCCCGCAGCCTTTGAGAATTTTGTGTGGTTCCCGGATGCAGATCTAATCGCGCGAGTCCACAATGCCGTCCCATTGTTCAATGGCAGCGTTCCATTGGCGGGAAATCTCGCCGACCAGATATCCGCGGCACTCGATGCGATCTTGAAGGAAAAGGGCGTAAACGGACATACAGTCTTCGCCCTGCAAGAACCACTCGCCGGACAGCCGCAGACCGCGCAGTTCCAAATTGCGGGGGCTGCAGCGAAGATTGAGGAGTTCCGCTTCCCGGGAGCAGCACCCGCCCGCCTGCCACTCTTGCAGGCCGCCACGAAGTCCTACGTGGGTCAACCCTACTTGCGATCCGGTCTGCTGGGTCAGGTCAAGGCTGTCCGCCCCATCTACGGCAAGCTCGGTTTTCTAAAAGCGCAGTTCGGCGAGCCCAAATCCGTGCTACTGAAAGACGACCCCACGCAGCCGACCGTAGCCATCGAAGCCGCTGTCATCGAGGGAGATCAGTACACCTTCACGGGCACGACTTGGAGCGGGGCTAACAAGATTCCGGCGACGGATTTAGCCAGAGTCCTGGAGGCCCAACCCGGCTCTCTGAAGCCCGGCGACCCCGCCGATACCACCCAGGTAGGCCGCGCGACTGCCATCGTGAAGGAGTTGTACAGCACCAAGGGCTATATGCTGGCACAGGTAAAGTCCACTGCCACACTCGACAACGAAAAGCACACAGCTGCGTTCAACGTGGATGTCAACGAGGGGCCTGTTTACCACATGGGCAAGCTGGACATCCAGGGCCTCGATCCGGCCCGCACGGAATTAGTACGAAAGGTCTGGAGTATGCACGAGGGCGATGTCTACGACTCGAATTACGTTAAGACATTCATCAAGAAACGCAACATCGCGCTGGAATCTCTGAACGGCTGGAACGCGCCGTACATCCAGACCATCCATGACGACACCGCGACCGTCGACCTTGTCTTGAAGTTCGAGAAATTCGAAAAGGAAGCGAAGTAGCTCTTGGCAATTACCGGAAAGCCTTCGCCAAAAACACCTTCCCCAGCGTATTCTTATGCGAAGCGCTGTTGTGCAATTAATGTGCGCCCTTAGCTCAGCTGGATAGAGCATCTGGCTTCGAACCAGAGGGTCGGGAGTTCGAGTCTCTCAGGGCGCACCATTCTCACTCCCCTGTCTTTTCACTGTGAGCACATGTGGGCGCAGCGAAAAATCGTGAGGCTGGCATTGGTTCTTCTTTCGGCAACTCTTGCGACGGCCCACATCACCGCGCAGGAGCCACTTCGCACGGTTCACTTGCTAAATAAACGGATTCTCAATCCGCACGCCTGAAATCACCTGTCCAGCGTTCATATCTTCCGAGAGGATCCGCGTTGCGCCCGCCTTGACAGCCGAAGCCAGGATCAAAGCATCCCAAAATCCGACGCGTGATTCGATCTCAATCCGGAACGCCGACTCAATTTCCGCGGACGAAGTCTCGCCACACCAACTGGAGTAAAGGCCGACGATTTCTCTCGCCGCATCTTTCGTCAGAGGTTTCCCAATCTTCCGCGTCACGTTGACGTAAAACTCCTGTAGCACCTGCACGCTCAAAACGCCCGTCCGGTTACTCCAAAGCTCATCCAGCGCTGCTTCGGCTACTTTTTGCTTGGCCGCGCTTCTGACGTCGAAGGCATAAATTAGCACGTTCGTATCGATGAAAGTTTTAGTAGCGCTCATGCAACTCGTCGCGACTCACTTTGGGCCTCTCGCCCATATCAAATCCCTGTTTCATCAGTTCACGCGCCCGCTTCTCAGCCCGGGCATAGTCGTCATCCTGGCCCACAAGTGCTTCAATCTGTTCCGCCAACAAGCCGCTGATCGATGTCGAACGGCGAGCGGCCAGTACCCTGGCTTTTTGTAGCGTTTCTTTTTTCAAGCTGATCGTAACGTTCTGTCTGTCGGTCAAAACAGCCATGGAAACACCACCCTATCACGTGATTTACGTGAATCACGTGCTCTACGTGTATCACGTAGGCCACGTGGTGTCAATCCGGCAATCCCAAGAAGGTCTCGCGCATCCTTGGACGGCCAGCATGAATTATGCTTGCCGGAAGGTCATGAAGCTTGCATTGATTCTTCTTTCGGTAGCTCTTGGGACAGTCACCCTGACCGCGCAGGAGCCACCACGCACGGTTCACGTCTTCGTGGCCCTCGCCGACAATGTCAATCAGGGTATCGTTCCAGTTCCAGCAAAGCTCGGCAACGGCGAGGATGCAGAACACAATCTCTATTGGGGTTCCGCATTCGGGGTTAAGACGTTCTTTTCTCGAAGTAAGGAATGGGAATTACTTGCCCCGGCGCAAAGTCCGAAGCACGAAGTATTGGAACGCTGCGTATTCCGTCATCGGACCGCGAATGTGTTCGTGGTGGCGGACGCTTATCGAGGCAGCCAGATCAAGCAGGCCATCGTGGATTTTCTGGATTCCGCCTCCGGCTCCAGTACGGAGCAGATTGCGGTCAAGACCGGATCGCGAGCGTTGACTCTGGATATCCGTGGGGGCGCCAAGCTTGTAGCCTACGTTGGCCACGACGGACTGATGGATTTCCAACTCCCGGTTTTCCCCCGCAGCAAGAATGCCGGGTCACATCAAGCAATAATCCTCGCCTGTGCCAGCAAGCAGTACTTTACCGAGGCGTTGCGGGCCTCCGGTGCTCAACCCTTGCTGTGGACGACCAACCTCATGGCTCCCGAGGCTTACACACTCAAGAGCGCACTCGATGGCTGGATTCTCAACGAAGATCCCGAACAAATCCGCAACCGGGCTGCAACGGCCTACGATAAGTACCAGAAATGCGGAATCAAGGGAGCGCTGAGACTGTTCGCAACGGGCTGGTAGGCCTGCTAGCAGTGCGCCCCGCTCTGATCCTTCTTCTTGCTTTGAATAGTGTGCGGAAGACGTTATGATGACTGGCAGGGCTTTTCTCGAGGAGATGCGTTTCCGATGTGTCCCAGTCTGTCTACGTCGCTGCGGAAAATTGCGCTTCTCCCGATGCTGCTCGCGTTGCTTCTTGCGTCAACGACTTGGGCGCAACTGCAACCGATTAAGACCTCCCCACTGGCTGTGCCGCAGGTCTCCGGCAATTTCCTCGAGCAGACCGGCGCACGTCCCCATTTTGCTCGTTTTAACAAGATACCCTCGGGACTGATCTCGGCCTTACGAACTTCCAACCCTGCAACCCCGTCGCGTGCGATTCCATTCTTTACGGGAGCGTTTTTCTTTAATGGATCGACCCACCCCTACTTCATGGCGGGCAACGATCCGCAACGCGGCGGCGAAACCCGGATTAGCACCGCGGCGATCCCGCTTAATTTCTACTTTGACGAATGGCTCGACTCCAACGGCAAACACATCACCATCAAGGTCGCTTCGGTTCTCGATAAGACCGTTACCTCGCCGAACTTTGTGAAGTCCGCTTTCAGCAACGGTTTCGGCCAGTTCGGAGATGCCGTCCAGCGCGCGGAATTCTTCAGCGTCATGAAAGACAGCTGGCACACCACGCTCAACCGACCACGTCTACTGACGCCGGTAACGATTACGGTTCCCTTCGGCCAGTCCCAGGTGTTCCAATTGCCGGACGGCTCGTTCATGGCGACACTGAGCGCCGACTTTTTCGAATCGCAGCTCAGCACCATTCTGCAGCTCGCTGGACAGAAGCCGCAGGAATTCCCCATGCTGTTGAGCAAGAACGTCTTCCTCTACGCGGGCGACCCCGCCAACTGCTGCATCCTCGGCTTCCACTCCGCCTATGACGTGAGCACGCAAGGACATCCCGCCGTCCAAACATTCGCCTGGGCCAGTTGGGCCAGCGAAGGGATCTTCTCGTCGTTCTCGGATATAACCCCTCTCAGCCACGAAATCTCCGAGTGGATGAACGACCCTTTTGTCAGCAACACCGTCCCGGCGTGGCAGTCTCCGAATGGCCGCGACTGCCAGGGTAAACTTTCCTCTGGCGACCCCACCGAAGTCTTTGCCAACTCCGTTTTCCCGGTCACGCTGCATGGCTTTACGTACCATCCGCAGAACGAAGCTCTGCTCCCCTGGTTCGCTCGCGAAGACCCCTCCAGCGCCTTCCGCGGCGCCTACAGCTACCCTGACACTAGTTTGCTCACCGAAGCCGCCCAGGACTGCGCCGAGTAGCCGCACCGCTTTCTCTCTCAATGAATCGTCATCACTCCTAACAATTGTCGTCACTCTTACAATTGTCATCCTGAGCGGAGGAATGTCTTCACGCAGTGAAGGCATTCCGCAGTCGAAGGACCCCTGCGTTCTCAAAACTGCTTCCTATAAGCTCTGCTCTTCGAGCTCTTTTGCTGGAGCAGCGATTCAACAGCCCCCGGTGGGATGAGGCTTCCTGCCCAAAACTCGTTTTATTGGGCTGACAACTGCTATTCTCAATCGCGAATGTCCTCAGAGCTTCCGCCTGAAAATCGTGCTGCGCGCCTCCTCTTCTTCGCAGCCTTACTCATTGCACTCGCACAGTTGCTCTGGTTCGGCTCCAAGACGATCCATGAAATTGACATCGACGGCATGGGCTACACGGGAATTGCCCGTTACTTGAAGCTGGGTCAATTCGCTGCGTCGATCAACGCCTTCCGCAGCCCGTTGATGTCCTGGATCATCGCTCTTCTCCCCGCGACGGACACTCAACTGGTTCTCACGGGGAAACTCGTCAACATCGCTTCGTACCTCGCATGTCTGTGCCTGCTTTACCTTTTCACGAAGCGTCTTTGGCACTCCAGCGTCGTTGCATCGGTTGCAGTCTTGCTTTTTTCTTTGGCTCGCGGGTGGGCAGCAGTTCCAGTCGGAGCGGTGGTCCCGGATTTTCTCTTTGCTGCGATCGTTCTCGCCTACTTTATGGTTCTTCTGCGCTGTTTTCGAGTCGGCGACAATCGCAGTTGGGCCTACCTCGGCGGCTTCCACGGCCTGGCGTATTTGGCGAAGGCCTTCGCGTTGCCGTGGCTGGCTCTTTGCACCTTGATCGCGGTACTCCTGTCGCGGGATTCGTGGATCAAGCGCGCGCAGCGATTGGCCTTGGCAGCTCTTGTGCCTTTATTGGTGGCGCTGAGTTGGGGCGCCGCGATGCATTCAAAGTACGGGGCCTTCACGACTGGCACTCAGCTGAAAACGAACCTTCTGCAGTGGACTCTGAAGGCGTATGACGCGCCTCACGATTCGAAATATGCCCTGTTGCGGGATGACACGGAAGACACCGACGAATTCGTAGTTGATGATCCTATGCCGCCGCATTCGTGGCCCTGGTCTTATCCGCTCCGGGCAGCAGATGTCGCTCCCAAGATTCTGTTGGCTGAACGGCGAAATATCCCACTCGTCTTGAAAGAGATTCTGATCGTGATCACCCCGGGCGGGCTGCTGGCATACTTGGCGATGACCTGGATCTTGCTTCGCGGTCGCGAACGGTACGGCGCCGAAGCACAAATCGCCATCGTCATCGGCGTAGCGACGGCCAGTTTGATTCTTGCCTACTCCATGCTGGTGTTCGATATGCGCTACCTCTTTCCACTGGCACCGCTCCTTCTTGCCATAGCAGCGCGGTTCCTGGCTCGAAATGGGCAATGGAATTACGGCGGTTGGCGAAAGACCTGCCTTGCGCTGACTGTCCTTGGAATACTTGTTTCGCTGTTGTACCCGTCGTCTCCGTTTCGCCGGATCACGCGGGACCGTCAATTGAGTTGCTACGCCGCAGCCCGACTGTTGGATGTACGGTCCGGATCGCAATCCGGAGTACGAAGTCTGGTAACGCTCGGCGTTGGCCCATTTCCCGAGAGCGGCGTTGGGTGGGAAGCCGGGTACAAGACCGCGTTCTTTGCGGGCTACAGGGTCACGGCGGCGCGAATCTTCCTTCCAACTCCCGGCCAACTCCCCATGCTACTTGCGGACTTGGACCAGGCGGCACCCGACGCAATTCTGTTGTGGGGCAAACCGGGCGACGGCCAATTTATAGCTTCGGCTGAGGCTCTCCGATCGCGCTATCCAGGCAATTCGCCCACAACCAAGATTCTCGATCCGTTGGCAGGAGAGGTTGGAGCGATCTTCTTCACGCGCCCATAAACGTGGCTGCCCAGAATCCTACAATGGCAAATTTTGGACACAAAAAAGAGCGCTCCGGACCCGAAGGTCACAGAGCGCCCGAACAGCCCTCCCCCAGAACTGCTCACTGACGACTCTAAGACAATCGCAGGAACCAGGGAATACAACTTTCCGGCCCCCGAATAGCACCAGAGTGCCATTCCAAACACTGCCGCCGAGCGGACATCCTCGGAGCGCAAAGTTCTGCACACTCCCAGGCCACTTCCCCCACCATGTCTTACGTAAGTTGCTGATAAATAAGGAGGTACTCCCACATGACCCTCTGGCAGCGCGGATGCACTTATGAAAGGCGTAACCCAATATAGCTCTCTAGGCAAGGTCTTCACCCCAGGGACCGAGCTTTAGCAAACAAGGTCTTTTCGGAGGAAGTAAAAGTCATGAAGAAACTGATTCTACTGGCGATAGTAGCTTTGGCCCTGCCGCTCAGCGCAATGGCCAGCAGCGTAACTTTTAGCACCCAGAGCGGTAACGCCTGGGTTGGCAGCACCCTCTCCACCACGTCGAGCTCTGGGTTTACCACACCGGGCCGGGTTGGAACGATTAAGGGTCTCAGCGGCCACAATTACTCGGGCCTCAACCTCGGTCGCCTGACGTTCACCACGGGTGCCCTTGCAAGCGGTTCCCTGGCCTCTGGCGCGACGTTTGCCGGTGGCGGGAGCTTCACCATCAACCTCAACGGCAGCGTCAAGGGCATGCCCAATGCGACGGTCTTCCAGGGCTCCTTCAGCAGCCCTGTAATCTGGACCAGCCTGGGCAATGGTTACTATTCCTTGTCGGGGACGATTGTGGGCATGTTTAATGGCCACAAGGTCAACGGCGGCGTAACCATTCTGTTCGCGGGCGGCATCAAAAACGGCCACATCAGCATGAGCGGAGCCACCGTCAACCTTCCGATGCCAGTGCCGGAGCCCGGAACGCTCACTATGCTCGGAACGGGCTTGATCGGCTTAGCCGGTTTGGCGCGCCGCAAGTTCAAGACTACGCAAGTTTAAGGCAATCTAGATCCACCTTGGTTCCACCCTACGCCAGTGGGAACTCGGTTACTTCTAAGGGCTCCGTCAACGACGGAGCCCTTATTTTTTCATCAACTTACGCGCCTCAGCGACCCCCAGGTCACCGCCTGCTTTCATTACTGACGTAATCGCCCCGGACCCCTTGGGAATTGACCCTGACGGTTGCTGCCCCTAAATTCGTGGATGGGGGTTCATCATGCAAGACATTCATGAAGTTTTGCGCCGGAAACAGGCGCAGCACGCAGAATTAGGTCGTCAGATTGAGGCGTTGCAAGGCGCTGCGGAAACGCTCCGTGCGGTCGCGCCGCTGCTCGAAGATTCGCACGACGGCGACGCCAAGTTGGGTAGCCTTTCGGAAGCTCCTGCGCCGGCAATCGCGAAGAGCGCTGCCGCCGGAGCCACGGCTTCCACGCCGGCCGCCGGTGCGAAGCCTGCCGCTGCGCGCACAACTGTGCCGCGCTGGCCGTAAACCGTCCCACGCCGATAGATATGTACGAGTAAGCAAGGGACATGCGATGGTCATGATGAATACGCGAGCGCTGCTGGTTGTGCGGGACACGGTGGCCGTGGACACGCTCACCAGCCTGCTGCGCAGCGAAAGCGTGGAGGTAACACGTGTCCCGGACGCTACCAAGGCCGTCGTTGGCCTGCCCGATCACGCCCCGGACCTGATTTTCGCCGATTTCGCCGATGCCGACGCCATGACCCTGCTGGAGACTCTGCGTCCTACGGCGGGCGCGCCTTCCCTGCTTTCCGTGTTCCTGTTACAGGACGAATCTGAGCGGGCGGCGGCGTTGCGGTTGGGAGCGCAGTTCATCATCTACAAGCCGGTTTCCTCCTCGCAGTTGCGGTCGGTTTTAATTGCAACTCGAAGCCTGCGCAGCCGCGAACGACGTAGAACGACACGCGTGCCCGTTCAACTTCCCGTCACGTTGGGATGGGCGGGCGAGGAGAACGTGGAAGGCATCCTTCTCGACGTAAGCGGGACTGGCATGGACGTATTGATTTCGCGTCCGGCTTCGAACTTCACGGAATTGAAATTCCAGTTTGACTTACCCCAGCGCACGACGCCGGTCACAGGCTCTGGGGTCGTCGCATGGACTCGTTCCACCGGGGAAACAGGCGTGCGCTTCGAGAATCTTTCTGAAGATGCGCACCGGTCTCTGGTCACATGGCTCGACTCGGCTCCGCAGGAGTCTCCGGAAGACAACGCAGCCACAGGCGTGGTTTGCAAACTCACAGACTTAAGCCTGGGTGGATGCTACGTGGAATCGGAGTCACCTTTCCCGATTGGAACGCGTCTGGATCTGATCCTGCAGGCGCGTGGGACGTTTGCGACTGCGCAAGGCCGCGTGCGTGTGCTGCATCCTGCTTATGGCATGGGCATCGAGTTCCTTGCCGACACGGAAGAGAACAAATCCGCTGTTTCCGGGTTCCTCAATTTTCTGGTTTCGCAAGCCGGGGTTGCGCCGGAACTGCGCGCCAGCCCCCGCGAGATCGTACCCTTGGATCCAGTCATTCCGGAAGGTGAAGATGATCCCGAGGACGCGCTGCTGCATCTCCTCCGCCACGAGATTGGCATGAGTCAAGCCGATTTCCTCACCGCTCTCCAGAACCAGCGCGGAGCCGCGCCGCAAGCCGAAGAAGTAACCGCCGAAGCCGCCAACGCGTAAGCTACCCTTCCCGTTGTAACAAACAAGTGTCGCAGGCCGCCCACTAGCCCTATTGGAAGTATTGGCTCCATGTTCAGCGCCAGCGGATTTCCAATCGTGGGCTTGTGCATACATGCCAACCTAGACCAGCGAAAGGTGGTCCTGCAGTTTTACTATTCATTCAAAATTGTCATTCCGAAGCGCGGTAGTATCGCGCGAGAGCCGATAAAACTGGCTCGAAATGACAAATTCTGGTTGACTGGGTTCGCCAAGCCGCACCGTTACCCCAGCGAAACAAACCATCGTCGAACCCCGTTGGTACAATTCCGCATGCGTGATTCTTCCCGTCTGCTTGTGGCGGCCATTTTCCTTCTCTTCCTGATCTCGGCTCCGACTGCGTTTGCTGCCTCGTGGACCGGAGTGCTGCGCGACGCTGCTGGCAACCCCGTTGCGGGCGCGACAATCACGCTGGCGAACACTTCCGGCAAGTACACAGCTATAACAACGGCTCTCGGAGAATTCACGTTCTCCAAGTTTGACGGCGCAAAATATGAAATCTCAGTCACTCCGGCAGCAGGTGCGAAATCTGGCGCGTCCCTCGCAGGTACGATCGCGGTCGCGATTGAGATAAAAGACGACGCCCATCTTACGTTTGCGCTGCAAATCTCAGCCAACGATAAAGTAGTTGTCCTCGCACAGGAGCAAAACGCGACGCCAGCCCAGGCCAGTGGCGGCGAGCGGCTTTCCAGTTCCGAAGTCTCCAGCCTGCCGCTTAATTCGCGGGACTTCAGCAAACTTCTGCTGCTTGCCGCAGGCACCATGACCGACGCGAACGGCGCGGCCAACTTCACGCAGCAGTTTGCGGTTAACGGACAACGGGGCTCCACCACCGTCTTCGCCGTGGATGGTATCGACACCACCGACCCCGAGATGGGCGGCGCTACGTTTTCCAACTTCAATATCGATGCCATTCAGGAAGTGGAATCCAGCTCCGGCGTCATGTTGCCCGAGATCGGCCACGGCGCGGCGGGCTACACCAACGTGGTGACCCACTCAGGCACCAATGCAATCCACGGCAGCGTGTTTGAATTCTTCCGCAACGCTTCGCTGGACGCGCGCAACTACTTTGACCATGTAGGGGTCGACCATCGCCGGATTCCCGCCTTCATTCGCAACGAATTCGGAGGAACGATTGGCGGGCCGGTCGTGCTTCCGGCCTACAACGGGCGGGATCGCACCTACTTCTTCGGCGAGTATCAGGGGTTTCGCCAGATCCTCGGCACGACTCAAGTGTTCCCTGTGCCGACTGCTAACGAACGGCTCGGTATCGACACGGCGACCTTTCCGGGCGATACACTCACGGTCAAAGTAGACCCTGCGATCCAGCCGGTACTCAATGCTTATCCGCTACCGAACGACCCGGCTGGCCCTTACGGTGACCGGACGTTTGCCACATCGTCCAAGGTCAAAACCGTTACCGATCAATTTTCCATCCGGGTGGATCATCGCCTCTCGGACAAGGCTCAACTGTTCACGCGGTTCAGTCTGAATCAAGTCACAGGCCCGCTCACGAATCCCGATCAGACAGCTATTGATCCCAGCTTCGCCATCCAGTTCTTTGACCATCAGCGCAACGCCGGCGTGAGCTACACGCGCACAATCAGTCCGCACCTCAGTTTTCAGACGGCTCTTGGATATATCCGCAGCACTCCATTCTTTCCCTCCGCCAACCACACGCAGCCCGCGATTCTGTTTGGCGACGGATTGTTGTCGGCCTATAACGCCTCCGCAGGTTCCATATTTGGATCGTATTCCAACCTGTATCAGCTCAAGCACGACATGACGGGAATTCGGGGCAACCATACCTTCAAGTGGGGAGCGGAGATTCGCCTGAATCGCGACTCGACGATCTTTGGCATAACTCCGAATGGGGCGTATTCGTTTGGCGGAGGAACGGCGTACTCTCCGGTTGCGATTACTTCGGCGAGCGGCACGCACGACATCGCTAAGGGCGGGCCACTACCGGATTCTCTAACGGGTCTGCTCACTGCGACGCCGTATTCCTACAACATCAGTGCTCTGGCGGATTTCACTCCCGGCGGGAGCAAGTTTGACGAAGCGGGAGTGCGCCGCGAGGCCTACAACTTCTATTTTCAGGATGCATGGAAAGCTACCCCACGGTTGACCGTTTCCTACGGTCTACGCTACGAGGTCAACAGCCGCATTCACGAGCAAACGAAACGAACGTCGCTGCCGTTCTTTTTTGATGCCAGCGGGAAGCCCACGTCGTATTGGAACCACCAAGCCAATCAACTTTTCGTGGTGAACCCGCAGCCGCCTTACAACAAGGACTGGAACGGCTGGGGACCGCGTCTGGCGCTGGATTACGCCCTCTCGGACCACACCGTATTCCACGCCGGTGGGGCGATCACGACGCGCCTCTCGAATTTGTGGCAAGAGAATGCTCTGACTGCGGCAATTCCCTATGTATTCAATCCGTTCTTCACAGCGCAGCCTGGAATGGCCGTTCCGTTCTCGAATCAAGTCGTTCCCGAGAGCCTCCCTCCTGCATACGATGTCGCGGGCCATTTGATTTTCCCGAATGGAAACAGCCGCGATGCGAAACCGAACACGGTCATGGATCTTCAGCGTTTTCAAAACAAAGTCGCGGACATGACGCCTGGACACCAGCCCCAGTTACCCGTGGTTTATGGAATTGCGAAGAACTTCCGCAATGGGATGGTTGCCAGCTATACGCTTGGCATCGATCACGATTTCCGCGATTTCAAAGCAAGCGCCGCGTACGTCGCCACGGCCGGTATTCATTTGCCGGAGCCGTTCTTCCCGAACAGCTACAACGGCGCGGATCCAGCATTTGCGCCGTTTACAAAATTCGACAGCTCTGGAAACCGCATCGGCGGCCTCGGCTCTGAAAGTATCGTGACCAGCGAATCTCACTCCAGCTATCACGCGCTGCAAATGAGTCTGGCCAAGAATTCGCCGCGCGCCGGAGTCGGGCTGCAGGCCAGCTACACTTATTCCAAGGCGCTCGACGACACCAGTTCCGTCATAGGAGGCTCCATCGCCGGAGCGGGTGTGGTCCTGCAAACCACGCCACAGGACCCCTGGAACCCGCGAGCGGAGAAAGGCGCATCGACATTCGACGTGACCCACGTTTTCACGGTCAGTTGGATTCAATTGCTGCCGTTCGATCGGGTCAGCTTTTTGCGCCCGTTGGGAAAGCCGCTCACGTCGGGATGGCAGTTTCTGAACATTACAACCCTGATGACCGGCCCGCCCTTTACCGTGTATTCCGGAGTGCAGCAGACAGGCGGGGGCTCCGGAGGAGCGGATCGTCCCGACTTGGTTACGATGCCGCACTTCTCGACCAGCGGTCCGGTGCGCGCCGATTATTTTGGCCGCGGCGCTAACAACTCGTCCTTCTTCAACATTCCCATCAACGTCCCGGGCGGCACCGGGCCGAATCAGGGACGTTTTGGCACTCTCGGACGCAGCACGTTTCGAGGGCCCGGCTTCCACAACTTCGACGTGGCGCTGGTCAAGGACACGCCGTTTGGCCGCCGCGACAATGGACAATTTGGCACAGTCGAATTTCGCTCCGAGTTTTTCAACGTCTTCAACATCGTGAATTTTGGATTACCCTCGAATATTGTGCGAGGCAGCGGCTTCGGCCTGATCAGCAAGACATCGGGATCGTCGCGGCAGATTCAGTTCTCGGTGAAAGTGATCTTCTGAGGACTATGACTACCAAAAACCGCAGCCCCCAACTCCGTCTCTAGCGGAGGGCTGCGGCTGCCCAGTGAAGGGCGTTCCACCTCGTTACGTAGGAAGTTAGGCCAATCGTATTGCGGGAACGTTGCAGAACGATTGCGGAACGGTAAATTCTCGCCCAAAGCGCCTGTTTTTTCCCACAGGCACTCCTCACAGTCTTCTGTGATTCGCGTCACGGCGCTTTCCGCACATAAGAGCGCACTCTGGTAACAGCTTCACCCAAGGCAGGCAAAGGAGGTCTTCCATGCAAGCCACTTTGACGAATACTCGAGTTAAGTTCAGCAATATCCTGTTTCCCACGGATTTTTCGGCTACGTCGGAAGCCGCGTTTCCCTATGCCGAAGCGATTGCCCGGCACTACGGAGCGACACTCTATCCAGCCCACGTAGTTCCTCCGGAGCCCTACCAGGCACTACCTATGGATCCGTTCCCTGTAACGCTTGACTATGCCTGGCGTAACGCCGAAGAGGGCCTGGCTAGACTGGCGACCGCGGATTGCATCAAGGATATTCCGCATCAGGTACTGCTCAAACAAGGGCCGCTGTGGGATGTGATGTCCGCAATGACGTCGAAATATCTGATCGATCTAATCGTGCTGGGCACTCACGGCCGAACTGGGCTGAGCAAATTGGCAATGGGCTCGGTGGCGGAAGAGATCTATCGCCGCGCCAGCTGCCCGGTTCTCTGCGTCGGTCCAAGAGTTCCTCAGCACGAGCGCACGCCGGAATTCAAGCGCATTCTGTTTGCGACAGATTTCTCGGAAGCTTCTTTGGCGGCGCTGCCCTATGCGCTCTCTTTCGCCGAGGAGACGCAGGCACAGTTAACCCTTCTGCATATGATTCCGCTGGCTCCTCTGAGCGAGCAAGACACCGTGCGGGCGGCGGCACTCGATAAGCTCATGAAATTGGTCCCGACGGACGCAATGGCTTGGTGCAATCTGGATTTCGAAGTCCGCTTCGAATTTCCAACCGAAGGCATTGTGGCGGCTGCCAAGCGTCACGCCGCTCATCTGGTTGTCATGGGCGTGCAGCGCAGCGCCCATCCGCGAGCGGTTTCGCACTTGCCATGGGCAATTGTGGCGGAAGTCATTGGTCAGGCGGTGTGTCCTATTTTGACGGTGCGTGGCTGAGTTACCGCGAACCGTTTGCTATGCTGTCTAGGGAAGAAGGCCGGGGCATTTTGCTCCGGCCTTCTTGTCTCAGACAGACCGATGACACGCGTCCTCATTGCTACCTCCAATCCCGGGAAGCTGCGAGATTTTGCTGGTGCTGCGAAATCGTTTCACATCGAGATCGCGGGCATCCCGAACTTTGGCTCGCTTCCGGAAGTCGTCGAAGATGGTCTTACTTTCGAGGCGAACGCTCGTAAGAAAGCGGAAGAATACAGCTTGTATGCTCCCGGCGAGGTTGTTCTCGCCGACGATTCCGGGCTTGCGGTGGATGCCCTGAACGGGGCGCCGGGAGTGCATTCCGCCCGCTATGCCAATCTGGGAACTGACGTCGGCGCCAATGCTTCCGACGAAGCCAACAATGCGCGGCTGCTGCGGGAAATCGCGGGACTGCCTGCTGAGAGGCGCGCAGCGCAGTTCGTATGTTTCCTGGCTGCCGCTCGCCACGGAAAAACATTAGCCGTATTTTCCGGCGAAGCACACGGCATACTACTGGACGCGCCGCGAGGCTCGCATGGATTCGGCTACGATCCGCTGTTTTACTTTTCCGCGTTGAACAAAACTTTCGCCGAGTTGACTCCCGAAGAGAAAGCGATGGTCAGCCATCGCGGCGCCGCTTTCCGGAAATTTCTGGAGTGGCAACTCGAAATCAAGTAGCTCTGTCGCTTCGCTTGGTGTGCTCATTCAAATGTAAATGGAGAGGCAGCGTTTCCGCTGGGGCAGACTCTGCCCCTCCGGAGTGCAATTTCAAGACGGCTAATTCCTCTGGCCGAATGGTGCGCCGAAAGAGCGATACCGGTTCATCCGGCGCATGAGCGATGAGGGCAACCTGCGGCTGGATGCGTTGCGCGCCCCCGCGCTGGGTGCCGTCCGCGCCACAACGGCGTTCGCGTCCACCATGCTGTAGTCGCAGCCCTCGACGCCGGGATGGTTCTCGTCGCAGGGGACCAGCAGAACGGCATGCTCGTCGCCATTGGGAAGCACTCCCTTGGCTGCGATCTCTCCGCGATCATTGATGCCAATGGCAGCTGGAACAAAAACACTCGATCCAGGAGGAACGAGCGTGTTCAAGTCCGCGATGGAACCGCCGTCTTCCCAAAGGAACCCGTGCAGGTCGGTGAAGTTGGAGTCAAACGAACCTCCCACGACCTGACCTCGCGAATTGATGCTGGTCGCCTGGCTGTTGGGATCGCTGCCAACGGTCAGGAGATCGGTCATGACTCCATCTCGCCAGAAAAACGCGTGGAGTCCGTTACCTGTGTCGGAAAGGCCGACCACCTCACGGGCATCGTTAAGCCAAGTTGCGAACCCGTATGTTCCTCCCGGTAGTGTGCCCAAATCCTGCATGCCTCCGGACTTAGTCCAAGGGAAGGGGTGTGTGGTCACATCTCCCGCCAGGCTGGATGTGCCGATGACATCGCCACGGTTATTGAGTCCCCCGATCGATTCAGGGCCAGAGGGCCCATAAAATGGGCCCGCGAGAGTGCCGCCAAGCGTGCCCAAGTCGGTCATCGTACCGTTCTCCCACAGGAACGGGTGGGTGGTCGGCAAACCGGTTCCCGGGTTCACGATGGAGTCCGTAAAGGAGTATCCAGAAATCTGGCCGCGATCATTAATCCAGGCAGCAGTGCTGTCAGCGCCGCCCAGAGTGCCCAGATCCTGCATACCCCTGGACTTGGTCCAGCGAAAGGCATGGGATTGGGTTGCGCCGGGGATACTGAAAAACCAGGCGTAAGGGTCGGGGATCGTATTTAGGGCCACGCCCACTGCCTCGCCCCGGTTATTGACAGAATAGGCTACGCCTTCGTTTCCCCCCAAAGACCCGAGATCAATGATGGAACCGTCCTGCTCCCAGGAAACGGCAACCAGCGCCCGCCCGCCGGTCAGGGGATCAATCCCGTTCTCGGACGTTCCAACCACGTGCCCGTTATTGCTAACCCCTAGAGCACCGCTGCTGTTGAATCCAGGAAGCGCGTCCAGCTTATGGGTGATGCCATCCTCCCATTTGTATCCGTAACTGATATAGCAGTCGCCGTTGAAGCAGGTGCTCGTGGGGTCGGGAATGGAAGTATCGGCGCCACCCACAGCTACCCCTCTGTTGTTCACGTCCCCCCTCGGACTGGGGTAAAGCTGGCTGCTGTTTGCCCCACCGAACGTGCCGGGGTCCACGATCTGGTAGTGATGGTACTGGTGAGGTTGATGTTGTTTCACCTTACCCTGCGGGGCCTGAAGAGGCAACGCCAGTGCGGTAAGCAAAGCTATCGCGGTAAACCAAGTCGATGTTCTTGATTTCATCTTTGATTTCTCCTGTGGGGGAGAGCGGCTGGAAGGCCGATACCGTCGAATGCGTGCCAGGAAAGGGGTAACGGTGAGCCAGACGGACCCGCCCAAGTCTACAGCTAAAGCGGCCTTTGTCAAAGCGAATCGCTTTTGGGGTGATTTCGAGCTTGTTCCACACATTAGTATGTGTAACACTCTACACATGGCAACGAACCTTGCACTCGACGACAGTCTGATCGAAGCGGCTCGCCGCGCGGGCGGGCACCGCACGAAAAAGGAAGCGGTTACCGCCGCGCTCGACGAATACATTCAGCGCCGGAAACAGTTGCGTATCCTGGAGTCGTTTGGCACCGTTGACTTCGATCCCACCTACGACTACAAAGCGGAACGGAGCAAGAAGCGTTCATGATGGTGCTGGTGGACACTTCTGTTTGGTCTCTTGCTCTACGGCGAAAAGATGCCGATCTCAGCTCGCAGGATCGGAAGCTCGTAACAGCCTTGCAAGAACTGATTCGAGAGGGGCGCGTTCAAGTTGTGGGCCCCGTTCGGCAGGAACTTCTCTCCGGGATCCGTGAACCAGAAAGGTATCGCAAGGTGCGAAACCAGCTTCGCGCCTTTCCCGAACCCACGGTCGAAGCGGGCGACTACGAAAACGCCGCGCACATGAGCAATCAATGCCGTGCGCGGGGCATCTCCGGTTCGCCGATCGACTTCCTCATTTGCGCTGTCGCTCAACACCGTCACTGGCAAATATTCACAACGGATCGAGATTTCACGAACTACCGCAAGGCTATTCCGGTAAACCTCTACCAACCCCTCGGGAAACTCTGAACAAGTATCTCTTTTTTGAAATTGTCATTCCGTCTCTAACGAAGCTAGACGCTGTCAAGCAGATTAAGGCAACACTTCTCCGGAGGCGCGAAGGTTTGCGCTTTTGCACTCCCCAGAAA
>Ga0209068_10000734_pt1 | contig 17196 bp, 10 predicted proteins | sample ColStrG_CSR_2012_FD_187200 | JGI IMG/M metagenome (GOLD analysis project Ga0209068, IMG submission 187200) | Freshwater sediment microbial communities in response to fracking from Pennsylvania, USA - Cold Stream Run_MetaG_CSR_2012 (SPAdes)... | ecosystem: Environmental > Aquatic > Freshwater >... | reverse complement strand
CGTCCAGCAGGAAGTATCTCCTTGCAAGGCGGCGCCGTAAGCGTGCCTACCAAACCTTACGAGATTAAGACGGTGAAGATCTCGTTTGCTGGTTCTTCGGGAATCGACTATTCCATAAAATGAAGAAGCGACCATTCTCGAACCGGTAGCCCAGCCCAGCCAGCCGCAGAATCCTCGGGAATGTCCGCTATGTTGACTCGCCTGACGTGTGGGTCCTTCGAAAGGGGCTTGGCTCTCGGTGAAACATCTCACTCGAGCTCACCCTCATAGCGAGTGCTCGCGCCCTCGCCGAATCGGCACGGATGTGCTTGAATGTGAAGCGGATCAAGTTGGAGGTTCTCAGATGAGCGTTTTTCGTCGGTCAACGGCGATTGTTTTCGGTGTTCTATGTCTGGCCAACTGCGGCGTTGGCCAGACTCAGACCGTGGAGAGCCAAGGAAAGACACAATCGCAGGAGAAAAAGTGGGTACTGGTTTGGAGCGACGAATTCAATTCTCCCAATGGGTCAGCGGTGGATCCTACGAAGTGGGTCCTAGAAACCGGTGCAGACAAGTGGGGAAATCAGGAGCTGGAATACTATACGGATCGGCCGCAGAATTCACACGTTGAGGACGGGAATCTAGTCATTGAAGCTCGAGCTGAGAAATACAAAGGCGATTCGGGAGCGACGAAAGACTATACGTCTGCCAGGATGAAGACCGCCGGTAAGTTCTCTCGGACTTACGGACGGTTTGAGGCTCGCATCAAGATTCCTTTCGGGCAAGGCCTGTGGCCCGCGTTCTGGATGCTCGGTGACGATATCGAAAAGGTAGGTTGGCCTGCGTGCGGTGAGATTGACATCATGGAAAATATTGGCAAAGAGGCTTCCATGAATCACGGGTCGATCCATGGTCCTGGCTATGTCGGCGGCGACGGAATTGAAGCGAACACCTCGCTTGCCGGGGGGAAGAAACTGTCCGACGACTTCCATATTTACGCAGCCGAGTGGGAGCCAGATGTCGTCCGCTTCTATCTGGATGACCAACTCTACGCGACTCAGACTCGCGCCAGCTTGAAGTCGGGACAGAAGTGGGCTTTCGATCATCCATTCTTTCTGATTCTCAATGTCGCCGTAGGGGGTGACTGGCCGGGAAACCCCGACGCTTCCACGGTCTTTCCACAAAGAATGCTCGTGGACTATGTCCGAGTCTATGGGCGGCCTAGCGAGTAGACTTCTTCTTGCGGAGTAAGCTGGGGAGTCAACGAAATGTCAAACCAATTGCCGGTGGCGAGGTGGTTCTGCAGGCCATTAGCGAGGTTGCGCAAATGTAGTTTGTGGTTGCTGCCGTTGATCGTAGCTATGGCGGGCATCTTTGTAACGAATACCTCGGCCCAGACCTCCCTTCCAATGTTGACTAGCGCGGAGCAAGTAAGACGGCTCACTCCGGACCAGGCTGCTTTGGGTTATCCCGTACGAATTCGTGGTGTCATCACCGATGACGTTCCCGCTCCGGATTTCTTCATCCAGGATTCCACGGCTGGAATTTACGTTGAGGGCAGTCATTCTCCTGAGTTTCCGCACGTTTTCGGCGATGAAGTTGAGGTGGAGGGAATAAGTGGACCGGGGAAGTACGCTCCTGTGATCCTCGAGGAAAGCGTCCGAGTACTTGGGAAGGGTGTTCTTCCCGAAGCGCATCTCTACACATTCAGTGAACTCGCGAACGGCCAGCTTGACAGCCAACGCGCGCAGGTGCGCGGCATCGTGCGATCGGTTTCCATCGACCGTACATCGTGGCGCGAGGTTGCCCTCGCGATGAACGTAGCCGCCGGGAACGGGCAGTTCAAAGTGCGAGTTCCAATCGAAGACAGCGGCCAGGATTTTTCCTTGTGGGTCGACAGCGAGGTGCTGATTGAAGGAGTGTGCGGCAGCCTGTTCAATGGCGAACGCCAGTTGGTGGGGGTGCTGTTCTACGTTCCCAGGCTGAGTTTTATCAAGGTTGAAACGTCGGCGAAGGAACTCCCCTTCGCAGCACTGATGCGCTTTTCTCCCGACCAAGGTACTGGGCACAGAGTGCGGGTCCAGGGCGTGGTCACTTACCAGCAGCTTGGCAGCGCTTTGTTCCTGCAGAGCCAGGGCAAGGGGCTCCGAGTGGTGACGCGGCAGAACGCCCGAGTTGAGGTGGGCGACGAAGTGGACGTCAGCGGATTTCCCGCAGTCGGAGAATCGGCGCCGTATCTCGAAGATGCAGCTTTTCGCCGCATCGGACGCGAGGCTCCCCCAACCCCGGTCCAGCTCAATCTGAATTCTCCATGGGAGACCTACGACGGAGCGCTCATAGTGACGGATGCCAAGGTTGTGCAGCACGAGCAACGGCCCGATGGATTGACGGCTCTGGTGCTGCAATACCGAGATGGAACTCTGTTTAACGCAACATCGTCCGGGCAGGACGCCGCTCAGCGGTTGATGGCCATTCCGCTGAACAGCGAAGTGCGGATTAAAGCCATTTGCCTTGTGCGCAGCGGAGGATTGTGGGAGCTGCCCGAATCGATGCGCCTGTTAGTTCGCTCCCCTGAGGATGTTGTCGTTCTGAGGGCGGGAACCTGGTGGACCTTGCGCCATACTTGGCAGTTGCTGGGAATTACGGTCGCGGCTCTGTTCGTCGTGTTGCTTTGGACGTTGGTGTTGCGGCGCCGCTTGAGGGAACAGATGGAAGTCGTTCGACGGAAGTTGCGCAGCGGAGCCGTGCTGGAAGAACGAAATCGAATCGCACGCGAACTGCATGACACGCTGGAACAGGAGCTCGCGGGTATCACGATGCAGCTGGACTTGGCCGCCGACAGCTTTCAGCGATCGCCGCGCGTCGCCCAGCAGGCCTTGAAAGTCGCGCGTAGCATGACCCGCCACAGCATGAGGGAAGCGCGCCGTTCGGTTTGGGATTTGCGGTGTCATCTGCTGGAAAATGGGGACTTGGTTTCTGCGCTGCGGCAAGCTGTTGGTCCTTTTGTGATGGGCACCCAGGTCAAAGTCGAAATTAGCGTAAAAGGGCAACCGAGACGCATGACCGTTCCCGTCGAGATGAACCTCCTGCGCATTGGGCAAGAAGCTGTCACCAATGCCATTAAGCATGCGCACGCACAGCACATCGCACTCGAGTTGCGGTATGATCCGGAAACCGTTTGTCTTCGGGTGATCGACGATGGCCGTGGATTTTCCGAAGATGAAATTGCGCTATCCGGGAATGGCCATTTTGGATTGCTCGATATGCGGGAGCGGGCGCAGGCACTGGGTTGTAGCCTGCATGTCAAAAGCGAACCGGGTGGCGGCACCTGCATTGAAGTAGACGTAACGGCCAACGCGAAAGAATTATCCGATGGCAAACTCGAAGCCCATACGTATTCTGGTAGTTGATGACCACTTCATGGTTCGCATGGGTCTGTGCGCCTCACTCAATGTCGAGCCGGACATGGAGGTCGTCGCCGAAGTGGGCAGCGGTGAGAGTGCGCTGGAAGCCTACCGCAAGAGCGCGCCGCTGCTGGTGATCATGGATGTGCGTCTGCCCGGAATGAGCGGTGCAGAAGCTACGGCAGCCATCATCCGCGAGTTCCCCGATGCGCAAATCCTGATGCTCTCCACGCACTCCAGCGAAGAAGAAGTTTATCGTGCTCTGCAAGCCGGGGCGCGAGGCTACGTCTTGAAAAGCGTGGTACGGGAAGAACTCTTGCGCGCGATTCGCGAGGTCCACGAAGGCCGACAGTATCTTGATTCGGTTGTGGCTCCGCTTCTGGCGCAGCGAGCTGGTCACCGCTCTCTGACCAGTCGCGAGATGGAGGTTCTTCGTCTTGTGTCAAAGGGGCTCGGCAACAAAGAAATCGCGTCCGCGCTGAGTATTGCCGAGGTGACCGTAAAACTGCATGTCAGCCACGTCTTTGACAAACTCAACGTGAAGGACCGTACCGAAGCGGCGACCGCCGCGATTCAACGCGGCATTATCGCGTTGGAATAGTGTTGCCAGCCGAAAACTTCCAAGACTCATACATTTGCTATGAAATCCTGTATGGGCCCGCCCTTTGCACGGCTCAACCACTACGGTATAGCTGGTTAGCCTATACGTCCGTACAGTATCGAGCCGCATTCTCTGCATGATAAATTTCGATGTTGCTTATCGAAGAGTGCGTTCTGTCATGACTTTGGAGCTCCTGCAACCTTCTTAGTCTTGAGAGTCGAGAATCGGAGAATTAATCCCATGGGCAGGTTCAGTTCTGGCACGAACTTCTTCATTGTCTTGCTGGTTGTTCTAATTGCGGCTTTTCCTTCTCTTGCGCAGGTCACCTCCGGTTCCATTTACGGAAGCGTCGCGGATGCGACCGGCGCCTTCGTCAACAACGCGACGGTTACCATTGCTAATCCCGACAATGGGATTAGCCGCAAAGTCACGACGTCGGATTTAGGAGAATTCGTAGCCACCGGCCTCTATCCGGGGACCTACACAGTCACAGTGGAAGCGTCAGGCTTTAAGAAGTTAGAATCCGCTGGCGTCGTTCTGAGCGCAGCCGACAAGTTGAATGCCGGACAGTTCGTTCTCACGGTGGGAACTACGAGCGAGTCGATGACGGTCACGGCCGACGCGGGCCAGGTTCAATTGCAATCGAACTCGGGCGAACGCTCCGACCTGATCACAAGCAAGCAGTTGAATAGCGTCGCGATGAACGGTCGGAACGTGCTGGACTACCTGAAGCTGGTTCCGGGCGTAGTTAGCGGTTTTGATGGCCACGCTTCAGGGACCGGAGGCTTGGATCAAATCAACATAAATGGAACGCGCTCCAACCAGCACGAGTTCACCATTGACGGCGCCTCCAACGTGGATACAGGCAACAATGGCGGAACACACGTGACCCTGAACACAGACGCCATCGAGGAAGTAAAAATCCTAACCTCCAATTACCAAGCTGAGTTCGGTAAGGCTGCTGGTGGGCAGATTGCGATCGTCACAAAGGGCGGCACCAACCAGTTTCATGGCAACGGTCGTTTTTTTCACCGCAACGAGGGATTGAACGCCAATGACTGGTTCAACAATCAAAACAAAACGCCGATTGGTATCTATCGCTATAACTATGCCGGATATCAGGTTGGCGGCCCCGTGCTCTTTCCGGGCCTGAATAAGAAGAGGGACAAGCTCTTCTTCTTTTGGAGCCAGGAGTTCTACCGTCAGAAAGTTCCGACGTCGGGCGGAACCACGTTTTATACTCCGACAGCCCTCGAACGGCAAGGGGACTTCTCGCAGTCGATCGATGGCAATGGGAAACCCGTCATCATTGCCGGGCCGGGAATCACGAATGACAAGATTGACTCCAGTGCCATCAATCCTCAGATCCAGAAGATTCTGAATTTGTTTCCTCTACCCAACGTCACAGGCCATAACGATTACAACTACGGGATTGTCTTCTCGCAACTCGATCCGCGGCGAGAAGACATTCTCCGCGTCGACTACCAAGTCAACGACAATAACCGCCTTTATGGACGGTGGATTCACAATTCTGATTTGAATACTTCTCCGTTTCAACCCTTTCCCGGGCCTTTTGGTATCTTCGCGTGCGCCTCGTCGATCAACTTTCCCGGCGGCTGCGTTCAAAAGCACCCCGGCTGGAACCTTTCAGTAAATCTGGTCAGCACGGTCACGCCGACATTGTTGAATGAGTTCTCTATGGGTCCAAGTCACAGCGTTTCTATTGCTGAGGGCGTGAACGGGAACATCTCGCTGGGGAAGAACGGCATCAACCTGCCCTTGCTGTTTCCGGTTACGGCGGACCAGTCCATTCCGGACATTGGCTTTGGTGGTCTTGCGAACGTCAGTTTTGGGGGGAGCTACCTGGGAGCCACGCCCTGGTCCCAGAAAAACACGACGATTAACGTAAATGACAACCTGACGAAGGTTTTGCGGAGTCACACGTTAAAGGCCGGTCTCTTCTATCAGCGCAGCCGTAAAGATCAGATTGCCTGGGGCAATCTGAACGGCCAGTTTAGCTTCGATGTTGGCCCGACAGGTGGAGGCACATGCCCGGGCGGGGCCAATACCTGTTCCCTTGGGGATCCAATCGCGAGCGCGCTGCTAGGAGACTTCAATAGCTTTAGTCAGTCTACTGCTCGTCCCACGGGTAAGTTTCGGTACAACCAGTTGGAGTTCTATGTCCAAGATACTTGGAAGGTATCTTCCCGGTTGACCCTGGACTACGGCATGAGGTTTGCGTGGATTCCCCCGCAATACGATGCCAACAATCAGATTGCGCTCTTCGATCCAGCGGCTTACAAGGCGGCGAATGCAGTCACGATTGATCCTCACGGCGGTACGATTATCCTCGCTGACGGCGGTGACCCGTTGAACGGCGTGGTCTTGACTAAGGGCGGCCAGATCCCGGCAGGAGGATGGAATAGCCGCGGCATCATGCCGGAGCCGCGCTTTGGTTTTGCGTGGGATCTGCTCGGAGATCACAAAACACTCCTGCGTGGCGGTTTTGGGATGATGCACGACCGAACTCAGGGCAACTTGATTTTCAACACAGTCTTTAATAACCCGGCAGTGGTTCAGACGCCGGGGGTTTCCGGCAACAACGTGGCCAACCTTCCCACTCTGGGGGCGACCTCGAATTCGCCGCTAAACAATGTCTTCGGTGCAGCCAGAGATGGCAAGGTTCCGACAGTTTATAGCTACAGCTTGGGCATTCAGCACGATCTGGGCAAGGGTACGACATTCGATGTCGCATATGTGGGGACGGCCTCGCGTCACTTGGTCACTTCCCGCGACATCAATGCGGTACCGTACGGTGCGGCGTTTGCCCAAGCCAACCAAGACCCAACCTGCAAAGACGGCAATGGCAATCCTGTCTTCCCAGGCGGTGTTGTACCTAGCGTTCAGTCAGGATTACAACCAGAGTATGTCGCTGCGGGTGTGAACTTTAACGGGTACTGCGCGTTCGGGTTCCAAGCTCCGTACTACACGTCTGCCGCCCTGGTGCCCTACAAAGGGTACGGACAGATCTCGTACCTCGAGTTCAACGGAACCTCCAACTACAACTCACTGCAAGCTTCTTTGCAGCGTCGCTTCAGCAAGGGCCTCACCTTCGGCGCGGCTTACACTTGGTCGAAATCGCTAGCCACGGCTGGGTCCGATCAAGACGCCCAGGATCCGGTCAATCCGCGGCTCGACTATCGGGCTGCGAGCTGGGACCGCACGCACGTCTTGGCGGCGAACTATGTCTATGATCTGCCGAACATCGCCAAGCATTTCGGCGGGGCAAAATGGTTGGGCGTAATCACCGACAATTTCCAGCTCAGCGGCGTAACGCAGTTCATGACCGGAACACCGATCGACCTGAATAATAGCTTTGCGTTTCCTTCCGGGAACTTCAACGGTGGGAACCAATGGGGTGCCGTCCCGCTCTATTTCATCCTCGACAAGAGTGGGAATGCGCTCCTTCCTCCGATTGGGGCTCCGGTTCGCGGCACGCGCGACATTCTCCGTGCCGGAGGCATGCAGAATTGGGATATGTCGTTATTCAAGAACATTAAGTTGGGATCCGGCGAGCGGTACTCTCTCCAATTACGCTTGGAAGCGTACAACGCGTTCAACCACCCAAACTTTAATCAGAAGAACTACGGTGTCTCCGTTAACGGACCTTGGCCTTGGACGGGTGATCCCACTCTCCCTTTGACCATTTCAAAGAATTCCAACTGGGGGACGAATTCAAGCCAGTACTCTGGAGCGGGCGGACCGCGAGTTGTGCAGCTCGGCGCGAAGGTGTACTTCTGAAGAGTCGGAGGCCCAGCAAGAAATGCCCGTCCGCGGGAGCTGGGCTCCTGCTCAACTAACTCTCGTTAGATCCAGATACGACTTGGCAGAAGATGGGAGTTGGTTGTTTCACAGCCAGTGAGCGCTTGCTGAAACCTGACTGGCGGCAGGCGGGGCCTTCGGCGTAAAGAGTCCAGTGCGCCAAAAGTGGTACCGCAGGAGCGCACAGTTTCCTGAGAGCATTGTGCCCTTCCTCTTAAATCCCCCGTATGAATGCATGGCTGACGGGGCGCGGAGATTGAAAGCACTTTCTGTAGCAAAAACCCCTGCATCAATAAGCCGTAGTGTTTTCGCCCGTAACAGGAGTGGGCCCCCCCTTGTGCCTGCAGAGTATTGACAAGCGGGCGACTTCAACGTAAAACATTTTAACGTCTGGTTAAGCGCTTACGCGACTCGTTGAACGGTGAAATTCTTGCCGCTGCGCACGGCCGCCCCCTAGCTCGCGGCGTTGTTTTCGAGAAGATCGAGCTTGGCCAGGCGTTGCCTGAAGAAGGTGTCGTTGTCCATATGGGAGGCTATAGCTGCGTCCCGACCCGCAATGGTTTGACCATGCTGTGGTTCCAGCGAGTGAGCTGCGATGCACGATAGAGATCTGACGGTGGATGACTCTCTTCAGATTCTTGGAGACGTTTTCGTGCGCTTGTTCGCGGTGACGCCGCGCATCTACCAAGCTCCCGGGCGAGTCAATTTAATTGGAGAGCACACGGACTATAACGATGGTTTTGTCATGCCAGCGGCGATCGGGTTGGGTACCTGCGTGGCAGCCGCGCCGCGCTCAGATCGCAAGCTTGTTGTGCATTCGGAAGATTTCCTCGAGCAGATCGAGGTGCCGCTTAACGACGTAGCGCCACGGGGAAACCATCATTGGATTGATTACGTCGCTGGCGTCGCGAAGATGATAGAGGTGTCTGGGCGCTACCTTCCTGGCGCGAACCTCGTAATCAGCGGAAATGTGCCACAGGGAGCCGGGCTTAGCTCGTCCGCGTCCCTGGAAGTTGCGGTGGGTGCGGCTCTGCTCGATCTTACAGGCAGCAAGGCTACTCCCGTCGAGCTGGCGCGGCTCTGTCAGCACGCCGAAAACGATTTCGTGGGAGCGCGTTGCGGCATCATGGATCAGTTTGCCGCGACACACGGCCAGCGCGAGAGAGCGTTGCTGCTCGATTGTCGCTCCCTGGAGTACCGGTTGCTGCACCTACCTGAGCACGTGCGCCTCGTGATTTGCAATTCCATGGTTCGCCATAGTGTGGCGGCTGGGGAATACAACCAGCGGCGGGCTGAATGCGAAGAGGGCGTGCGAATCCTGGCAACGCTCTTACCCGGGGTGAAGGCATTGCGAGATGTCTCGCCATCCGATCTTTCGGCCTTTGGCCATGAGTTGCGTCCGACCGTCGAGCGACGTTGCCGACACGTGATCGGCGAGAATGATCGAGTGGTTCGTGCAGCCAACGCTCTAGAACGAGGGAACCTCGAAGAATTTGGCAGACTTATGCAGCAGTCTCATCAGAGTCTGCGTGACGATTTTGAAGTTAGCTGTCACGAACTCGACTTGCTGGTGGACCTAGCTTCGGGAATCGACGGCGTGTACGGAGCGCGGATGACGGGCGGGGGTTTTGGTGGTTGTACCGTCAATTTAGTGCGTGCAGGGTGCGTAGATAAGTTCGAAGCGGAAGTCCGCAAGGGGTATGAACAGGCGACTGGGAAGACTCCCGAAATCTACGTTTGCTCGGCGGCAGATGGCGTGAGCCGGGTAGCTTGATCGATCAATGTCGCGCGGCATTGTGAAAGGGAATATGAAGGTTCTGGTTACGGGTGGCGCGGGTTACATTGGGAGCGTGGTGGCAGAGGAGTTATTGGCTGCGGGCCACGAGGTTATCGTGTTCGATGACTTGAGCCGGGGACATCGTCAGGCCGTGCCGACGGGTGCTGAGTTGGTGGTGGGGGATTTGTCTGACTCGCTCAAGCTCGACGCGATATTCCGTTCCCAGAAAATCGATGCCGTGATGCATTTCGCCGGTTTCATTGAAGCGGGCGAATCGATGAAAGCCCCCGCAAAATTCTTCCGCAATAACACTGCCAACACTTTGAATCTTCTGGATGCGATGGTCGAGGCGGGCGTCCTACGATTTGTGTTTTCCTCAACCGCCGCGCTTTTTGGCAATCCGGACCGGACTCCAATCGAGGAAGAAGACCCGATTCACCCCACGAACGCCTATGGAGAATCGAAGCTGCTGGTTGAACGGATGCTGGCCTGGTTCCACCAGATCCACGGCCTGCGCCATGCGAGTCTGCGGTATTTCAATGCCGCTGGGGCGGCGAGCGCGGATCGTGGCGAAGCGCATGAACCGGAAACTCATCTTCTCCCACGGATTCTCAACGTCGCCCTCGGACGTGCCGAGGATGTGAACATTTTCGGAACAGACTACGCCACTCCCGACGGTACTTGTGTGCGCGACTATATTCACGTCAGCGATTTAGCGTCTGCCCACTTGCTCGCTCTGCATGCCTTGGGAAAATCCGACCGGCTTGTTTACAACCTGGGCAATGGAAACGGATTCAGCGTACGTCAAGTGATTGAAGTTGCGCGCAAGGTCACGGGGCATTCGATTCCCGTCGTAGAGTCTCCTCGTCGCGCTGGCGATCCAGCAATCTTGATCGCAAGTTCAGCGAAGATTCGCCGCGAATTGGGCTGGATCCCGAGATTTCCTGAATTGGAAAGTATTGTCGCAAGTGCATGGGAGTGGCATCGCCGGCACCCGAACGGGTATGCTGACTGCGAGCCCGAGACTGCACATGCAATTGCCGAAGTGGGTTTGAGGTCGGCAAAGGATGAATGACCCCTCGGCATTCTTCGATCTTGCGGCACATCCTCACAGACGCTTCAATCCGTTAACCGGGGAATGGGTCCTTGTGTCGCCGCATCGCTCACAACGCCCCTGGCAAGGTCAGGTGGAAACGCCTGCCGCTGAAGCGTCCATGACTTTCGATCCAGCTTGTTATCTTTGTCCCGGCAACACCCGAGCAGGCGGCGCCAAGAATCCACAGTATGCGGAGACCTTCGTTTTCGACAATGATTTCGCTGCGTTGCGGCCTGAGACGCCCGCCGGAAATATCGACAAAAGCCAGCTTCTAGTTGCCCGGAGCGAAGTAGGGCGATGCCGCGTCGTTTGTTTCTCGCCGCGACACGATTTGACCATGGCGCGGATGAGCGCGCATGACTTGCTGTCAGTGATCGATGTTTGGGCCGCAGAGAGCAGCGAACTGGGGGGCGACCCTCGCATCACTTCGGTGCAGGTGTTCGAGAACCGGGGCGAGATGATGGGATGCAGCAACCCGCATCCTCACGGTCAGATATGGGCCAATGAAACTCTACCGAACGAACTCGCGAAAGAACTTATTGCCTTCAAAGGCCACTACCAGTCCCATTCAACCACCCTGCTTAGCGAATGTCTTGAATTGGAATTAGAACAGAAGGAACGTATTGTCTATGCCAATCGACATTTCGTTCTGCTGGTCCCCTTTTGGGCTGTGTGGCCTTTTGAGACTCTCGTGGTAAGCCGTCGCGCCGTTTCGAGTCTGCCCGCCCTCACTCCGGAAGAACGCGAGGCACTTGCTGATATCCTGCGCCAGACTACGATCCGCTATGACAATCTGTTTAAGGCGTCCTTCCCTTACACCATGGGATTTCACCAGGCGCCAACTGACGGCTTGGAGCATCCTGAATTTCACCTGCACGCACATTTTTATCCGCCACTGTTGCGCTCGGCCACGGTGAAGAAGTTTATGGTGGGCTATGAGATGCTTGCTATGCCGCAGCGCGACATCACCGCAGAAGCGGCGGCGGCTCGACTGCGCAATTTACCTGCTACTCATTATTTGGATGTCTTGTGACCATTCTGAACGCGAAACTCAAGGATGTCGCGGAGTTAGCTGGGGTTTCGACCGCCACTGTTTCCCACGTCATTAACAAGACGCGCTTTGTCGGAGAAAATACCAAGCGCAAGGTCTTGGAAGCAATTGAAAGCACGGGGTACACGCCCAATGCCTATGCGCGGAACCTGGCCTCCGGCAGCAGCCGTACTCTTGGGTTAATCATTTCGGACATCACCAATCCCTTCTTTCCGGATTTGATCAAGTCCATCCAGGAGCGCGCCCTGGAGCCGGGCTACGAGGTCATCATCGCGAACACTGATTACGACTCGGAACACGACGCGCCATGCGTCCAGCGGCTGTTGGAGTTGCGAGTGAGTGGCATCATGGTGATGACGACGGAAAAAAACGATGCCGCGGCCAAGCGCTTGCACCAGAGCGCGGTGCCCACCGTCTTTCTGGATATCGGAAAGGTAGGGCCGCAGGTCAGCAATATCCGGGTGGACTATGCGGGCGGGATCCGCCAAGCCGTCGAGCACCTTTTGCATTTGGGGCACCGGCGCATCGCGTTCATCGGCGGGCCGGCCCACCTCATGTCCGCTGAACTCCGCCACCGGGCATTCGCCAAGGTCATGGGGCAAAACGAGTCGTTTGAAGGGGCAAAGGGTATCTTCTGCGAGGGCGACTTCAAGTTGGAGAGCGGCCAGAGGGCTGTCAAGAAGCTGCTGGCATCGGACCAGCGGCCGACAGCTATCCTTGCAGCCAACGATATGATGGCGGTCGGTGCCCTCCGCGAGCTGAAACGAAACGGGTTACGGGTGCCGGAAGACGTTTCCCTGATTGGTTGCGACGACATCTGGCTGGCATCGCTGACCGAGCCTCCTCTCACAACCATTGCAATTCCTCGCGTCGAGATCGGCCGCGCGGCCGTGGAGGCTGTTTTGCTTGGCAACGCAACACGACGCGGACGGGAAATCGACATTTTCACCTCCCTGGTGATTCGGGACTCTACGGCAAAAGTGAAGCGCCTGTAAGAACCTCCTCAGAGCCCTGCACGGTTGAACCTTCCTGCCCCAGGAGTCGCATTTCAGCAAAATAGTAAGCGCTTGCGTTTTTGATTGACAGCCTCCTCGAAGCGGAGTAATGTGACCGCCATCGTAATTAAACGAAAGTCAATCGCGTAACCAGAAGTGCATCGGAATTTTCTAAAGCTACTCGATGGAGAGAGATCACATGCTGAATGCAGTTGCTTTCTGCCGCAGTTTCCGTGGGACCGTGACGTTGCTGGCGGCGCTCGTCAGCCTTGTCAGTGTTGGACCGGGACAAACCACAACCACGCTCGTACCTTCGTCCTACACGACGACAAGCGGAACCAGTGGCGGCCAGGCGGTTGCTAGCTCCATCGACATTCTCGACGAATCGGGCGCCACCAACACGTGGACGAAGTACGTGGAGTTCCAAACTACTGCTACCAAAACCTACGCGGGCTACCAAGTCTTTACGCTCCCCACCACCATCGCGCCGACTTCCGTCACTGCGGTTCAGTTGAAGGTGAACTACCAGGGGCCACTCCCGAGCACGCAGACGTGGACGTGGCAGCTCTTTGACTGGAGCGCCAACGGGTACGTGACGGTTGGAACGAACTCCGTCGACACATCTGGTTGGTCGGCGTGGCAGATTTTGACTTTCAATGCGGGTGGCACCCTGGCCCACTATGTGCGTGCCAGCGATGGCCAGATGCGCGTGCAGTTGCTTTCGAACAACAGCGCGGACAACGTAGACATCGACTACGAGGCTTTGCTGGTCACTTATTCCACGACACCGGTGGTCAACATAACGATTTCGCCCACGACAGCTTCGGTGCAGACTTCGGCTACGCAGCAGTTCACAGCCACAGTTACAGGTTCCACCAATACCGCCGTGACATGGCAAATCAATAACGTGACGGGCGGCAACACGACCGTAGGCACTGTCTCGACTGCTGGCTTATACACCGCTCCAGCGGCTGTACCCAGCCCCGCGGCCGTGACTGTGAAGGCAATTGCCCAGGCGGACACCACGAAATCCGCGTCTGCGACGGTGACCGTGACAGCGGTACAGCCTGTCAGCGTAACGGTCGCTCCGGCGACCGCGACTGTGTCAACCAGCGCCACCCAGCAATTTACGGCCACAGTTACTGGAACGACGAACACGGCTGTGACATGGCAAGTAAATGGAGTGGTCGGCGGCAACTCTACGGTCGGAACCGTGACCTCAGCGGGACTCTACGCGGCGCCTGCCACCGCTCCAAGTCCGGCGGGTGTTACGGTGACGGCCGTTTCGCAGGCCGACACCACAAAGTCCGGTTCGGCGACAGTTACGATTACGGCGCCTAGCGGACTCACTTTCTACGTTTCACCCAGCGGCAACAACGCGAACAGCGGCACTTCTACCAGTTCCGCATGGAAGACGATCACCTACGCGATTTCGCAGGCTACGCCCGGCGCTACGATTCACGTGCTGGCGGGTACCTATAACGAGCTTGTGAACATTAACAAATCTGGAACACCCTCGGGCGGCTACATTACACTGCTGAGCGACCCGGCCAAGGCCGCGATCATCGATGGCACAGGCCTCAGCATTCCGAACTCGCAGAATGGTCTGGTCAACATCGCGAGCCAGAGTTACGTGATCGTCAATGGGTTCGAGATCCGCAACTACAAGACGACCAACGATAGTCTCGAACCGCTGGGCGTGTTTGTTTCAGGGGCCGGAAGCCACATCCAGATTCTGAACAATCACATTCATGATATTGCCAACACTGGTACCGCACACCCAGCCAGCAACTGCGGCAGCCCGAACCCGCAGGCGCATGGCCTCCTCGTGGCGGGGACGACCGCGCCCACGGCGCTCACTAATATCACGGTGGACAGCAACGAGCTGGATCACCTGACAACAGGCTGCAGCGAGTCCATGACGTTTGATGGAAATGTAGATACGTTTTTCGCCACCAATAATCTCGTTCACGACAATACCAATATCGGGATTGATGCTGCGGGGTACTTTGGCTATAGCCCCGATCTCAATTACGACCGTGCGCGCAACGGCTACATCGCGTTGAACACGGTTTACAACATTACCTCCGACAACAATCCGGTCTATGCGAAAGGCTGTCTCTGCGCGGATGGGATTTATGTCGACGGCGGAACGGCGATTACGGTTGAACGCAACCGGATTCACAACGTGGACATAGGTCTCGAAATGGCGAGCGAGAATTCCGGCAAGGTCAGCAGCTACGTGATCGCACGGAGCAACCTGATTTACTTGAACAACACGGTAGGAATCTCCATTGGCGGCTACCAGAGTTCCGTCGGCGGGACCGACCACGTGACCATCGTCAACAACACGCTGCTGGAAAATAACAGCAAGAATGCCGGTAGCGAGTTTCAGGTACAGTTCAACGCAACCAACAACATTTTTGAAAACAATATCGCGTACGCTAACAGCTACGGGTTCTTCGTGAACAGCGTGTCCACTCAGGCCAATCCCGTGGCGATCAATTACAACCTGTATTTTTCGTCGGTAGCTCAGAGCTCCAGTTCCTGGACCTGGAATAACACGAGTCACACCGGTTTTGGCTCTTCCGGATGGCAGGGTACCGGAAACGATGCCACTTCCTCCTACGCCGACCCTATGTTTCTCAGCCTGACCACTCCCGATCTGCATGTTTCGGCGAGTTCTCCGGCGGTGAATACCGGGAACACCAGCTTGGGGGCGACGGATTTCGGAAACTACGACTTCGCCGGGAATGCGCGCGTGCAGGGTTCTAATGTGGATAAGGGAGCCTATGAGCAATAGGTCTTTCTGAGTAGTAAAACAAGGCTGACGGGACAAGTCGGGGCCAGATTTGTCCCGTCGGACTGGAAAGCGGGTTGCACGGTTATGCGTATGTCATTAGCTGCTCGGATTGTTTGCTGTCTCGTTCTGCTGGGCCAAGTTGTTGCCAGCGCTGGGGTTGCACTGGCTGCTGCCCCTTCGCATTATGTTGCGGTGTCGGGAAATGACGGCAATCCGGGGACGTATGCGCAGCCATGGAAAACTATCCAGCACGCCGCCGACTCGGCGGTGGCGGGAGATACGATCTACGTGCGGGGAGGCATTTACCGCGAGGTAGTCGGCATCTGGAATTCCGGCAACAAGGTGGACGGCTACATCACGTTCCAGAATTATCCCGGCGAGAATGCCATCCTTGACGGATCGACCCTGATTCCTCCATCCGATACCTGGAGCGCTTTCTTTGGACTGTTTGACCAGAGCTACGTGGTGATTCACGGTTTCGAGATACGCAATTATTTCGCGCATCGTCCGGGGCAAGAGCCAGCGGGTGTTCTCGTAACCGGGAAGGGAAGCCACATCGAGATTTCCGGGAATCGAATCCACGGAATCCAGGTGCTGCGAGACGCAGATACCAGTTGCGATCCCAACAGTTGTAACGGCCACGGCATCGCGGTCTATGGAACCGATGCCTCGGGCAGCCTGCACGATATCGTGGTTGCAAACAACGAAGTCTACGACCTCAAGACGGGATGGAGCGAAAGCGTTTCTGTCGATGGCAACACTCAACATTGGAGCGTCGTCAACAACACCATCCATAACAACGACAACATTGGCATTGATGTTGCGGGGTTCTACGGATTTGACCCCGATCCAAAGACGGACTTTGCGCGCGATGGGGAGATTCGCGGAAATGTTGTTTACGGGATTGATACAACAGGTAATCCGGCTTACCGGAATCCCGATGGCACCTATAGCCGGTTTGCTGGCGGTATTTACGCGGACGGCGCAGCTCGCGTGGTGGTCGAGCAGAACGATTCCCATGACAACGATATCGGCATCGAAGTGGCCAGCGAGAACTTCGGCCACAACAGTGACCGCGTCACAGTCCGGAACAACCTGATCTATCAATCCGTCAATGTGGGCCTCGCCATTGGAGGCTATGACCCGACCGTCGGTGGCACCAGCCACACTCGAATCGTCAACAACACTTTTTACGGCAACGACACGCTCCACGCTGGATTCGGAGAACTATTCATTCAGAGCAATGTGAATGACTGCGAGTTCAAGAACAACCTTCTCTACGCCAATGCCCAGGGCCTCTTCATTAGCAACTATGTACCCTTCACTCCAGGGCTAAAGCCGCTCGCCGTCGACTTCAATCTCTATTTCTCAGTTGACGGGGAAACAGGCAGTAACTGGATGTGGAACAATACCTACTACACCGGATACCAGAACTACTTGTCGGCTTCTGAAAATGACGTCCACTCTCCGTTCGCCGACCCCGAGTTTGTAAATCGCGCGGGGAGACCGCCTGATCTCAGAGTTCGCCAGAACTCTCCGGCGTTGAACGCAGGGTCGAATTTGGGTCTCGCGATCACCGGGCAGTATGATTTCGCCGGCAACCCTCGAGTGCGGGCCAGCAAGATTGATATCGGAGCCTACGAACAATAAGGCCGGTATAGTTCAGAGA
>Ga0209068_10000733_pt1 | contig 17248 bp, 16 predicted proteins | sample ColStrG_CSR_2012_FD_187200 | JGI IMG/M metagenome (GOLD analysis project Ga0209068, IMG submission 187200) | Freshwater sediment microbial communities in response to fracking from Pennsylvania, USA - Cold Stream Run_MetaG_CSR_2012 (SPAdes)... | ecosystem: Environmental > Aquatic > Freshwater >... | reverse complement strand
CTCGTCGCGGAACTCGTGGATGAGGTCCAGGAAGCGGTGCAGGTTCACGTCGTCGAGCGCGGCTTCGACCTCGTCCATCAGGTAGAAGGGCGAAGGCCGGGCCCGGAACACCGAGAACAGATACGCGAGCGCGGTGAGCGAACGCTCGCCACCGGAGAGCAGCGAGAGCCGGCGCACGTTCTTGCCCGACGGGCGCGCTTCCATCTCGATGCCGCTGTTGAGCAGGTCGTCGGGGTCGGTGAGCGTGAGCTTCCCGGCGCCACCGGGGAACAGCGTGGAGAACAGTTGCGTGAAGTTGCGACTCACGTCGTCGAACGCGGAGGAGAACACGGTGACGATCTCCTGGTCGACGGCGCGGATGACGCGGTTGAGCTCCTTGCGGCTCGCCTTCACGTCGTCGAGTTGCTCCTGTAGGAACTCGTGACGTTCGAGCAACGCGTCGTGCTCTTCGAGCGCGAGCGGGTTGATCGGACCCATGATGCGCAGCTCGCGATCGAGGTCGCGTCCACGACCCGCGAGCGTGGTGCCCGCAGGCACCTCGGGCGCGGGTGCGTCGAGCGCGGCCGCCGGTTCGACGTCGAAGTCGGCGCGCAGCTTCTCCACCGCGCTCTCGAGCCTGAGGCGCGTCTCGGCTTCGTCGACGTCGCGCCGTTGCTGGTGTTCGCGCAGCTCGACGAGCTCACGCTCGGCTTCCGCGCGCGACCGGCGCAGAGTCTCGAGCGCGCGGGTGGCTTCCGCGGCGCGCTCCACTTCTTCGCGACGCGCGGTGCGCACGCGCTGCAGCAGACCGTCGACGCGCTCGAGCAGCGCCTGCAACTTCTCGGCGAGCGACGCGTAGTCACGCCCGCGCGATTCGAGGGCCACGCGGTGACGCTCGGCCTCGGCCCGGCGCTCGGGGTCGCGCGCGAGGCGCTCCTCGACGTCGGCGAGTCGGCGCTCGAGCACCTGACGACGCTCGGCGATCTGGGCGCCGCGCATGTCGAGTTCGCGGCGACGGCGGGCGACGGAGGCCTGGCGGTCCTCGAACTCGGCGCGGGCCACCGCGCGCGCTTCGTCGCGCACGCGCTCGTCCTGCGCGGCCCGCTCCAGGTCGGGGAGGCGGGCCTCGAGGTCGGCGAGGCGGGCAACGTCGGCGTCGTGCTGGACCCGCAGCGCCTCGACCTCGGCGACCGTGCCATCGGCCTCGGCGCCGCGCTGGTTGCGTTCGGCCTCCACGCGCTCGAGCGACCGCCGCGCGTTCTCCAACGCGGCGGCGGCCTGGCGGGCGGCATCGGCGGCGGTGCCGTCGTCGCGACGGCGTTCGACGAGCGTGGCCCGGGCCCGCTCGACCGCGGCCTCGGCGTTGCGTTCGGTCTCGGCGGCGGCGCGGGCACGGCCCTCGGCCTCCTCCATCGCCTTGCGGGTGACCCCCGCGGCATCGCCCCCGAGGCGCCACGGCCCGCGGCCGCCGAAGCGGTCGCCGGTGCCGGTGACGACGGTGAGCTCCGGGTGACTCAGCGCCACGTCGAGCGCCGACGACCACCCGCCGTCGGCGATCACGACGCCGGAGAGCATGCGCTCCAATGCGGCGCGTAGGCCCGGCACGTCGGTGCGCACGGAGTCGGCGAGCGGGCGGGTCCCGGAGGGGGCGAGCGTGCCCGAGACCGGCGGACGGTCACCCTGGTCGACGAGCAGCACCAGCGCGCCGGCGTCGCCGGCGGCCAGGCGGGACAGTGCGCCGCGCGCGGCGGTGGGCCCGTCGACCACGACGGCACGGAGCGCGTCGCCGAGCGCGGACGCGACCGCAGCCTCGGCCCCGGCGGCGATCTCCAGGTGGTCGACGAGCGGACCGACCACGCCGGCCATACCCGACAGGGTCTCGGCGCCGGTCTCGGCGCGAGCTTCGTCGAGCGCGAGGCGCAGCGCTTCGGCGCGCGCCTGCCAGCCGCGCGCGTCGGCCTGGGTGACACGCCAGTGCGTCTCTGCCGCCTGCAGCGCGTCGTCGGCGGCAGTGCGCGCGTCGCGTGTGGCGTTGGCCTCGGCCTCGAGCCGCGGCACTTCGCCCGCGAGACGCGTGACCTCGGATTCGAGGGTGGCGTGCTCCTCGCCGAGCGAGCGCGACCGGTCGGTCACGGTCGCGAAGCGCGACTCGGTGCGGGCCAGTTCGGTGGTGACGCGCGTCAGTGCTTCGCGTCGCGTCTCGATCTCGCGGCGCACGACGCGCGCTTCGTCGGCGGCGGTGGCACTGCCGACCGGCTCGCTGGTGGCGACCGCTTCGCGGGCGGCGGCGACGTCGCGTTCCTCGGCCTCCACCTCCACGAGGTCGAGCGCGATCTCGCGGTTCGCGACCTCGACCTGCTCCAGGGCTTCGCGCATCGCGGAGGAGTCGGCGACCAGCGTCTCGAACACGCCTTCGTCGGCCACCGCGGCGAGCTCGCGCTCCAGGCCACGACGCTTCTCCGACAGGAGAGCGACGGTGCCGGCGGTGCGCTCGCGCAGTGCCTCGACCCGGCCCAGCGCGTCGGCGACGTCACCGTGCCCGGCCGTGGTGAGTGCGCTCTCGGCGTCGAGCACCGCGACGTCGAGCTCACGCAGACGGCTCTGCACCGCCGCTTCCTTCGCGGCGAGCTCGGCCGCGCGGTCACGCAGCCGTTCGCCGCGCGCCTGCAGGCCCGCGATCTCATGGCCCGAGAGGTGCAGGCGGATGGCGCGCAGCTCCTCGACGATGCCGCCGTGGCGACGCGCGGCGTCGGCCTGACGTTGCAGCGGCGTGAGCTGACGGCGCACCTCGCGCAGCAGGTCGTTGAGACGCAGCAGGTTGCCCTCGGTGGCCTCGAGCCGGCGCTCGGCGCGCTCGCGACGCTTGCGGAACTTCAGGATGCCCGCCGCCTCCTCGACGATCGCGCGGCGATCCTCGGGACGGGCGTTGAGCACGGTGTCGAGCTGGCCCTGGCCGACGATCACGTGCTGCTGGCGACCGATGCCGGAGTCGGAGAGCAACTCCTGGATGTCGAGCAGGCGGCAGGGCGCGCCGTTGATCTGGTACTCGGAGTCCCCCGCACGGAACAGCGTGCGGGTGATGGTGACCTCGGAGAACTCGATGGGCAACAGCCCCGCGGTGTTGTCGATGCAGAGCGACACCTCGGCGCGGCCCAGCGCGGGGCGGTCGGGCGTGCCGGCAAAGATGACATCGTCCATCTTCCCGCCGCGCAGGGTGCGCGGACCCTGGGCGCCGAGCACCCACGCGACCGCGTCGACGAGGTTCGACTTCCCGGATCCGTTGGGCCCGACCACCACCGTCACGCCCGGCTCGAATTCGAGCACCGTCTTGTCCGCGAACGACTTGAAGCCTCGCAGCGTCAACGACTTGAGGAACACGCGAGCGGCTCCGATCCTGGCTCGATCCGGCGATGGGCCCGGTGGTGGGCTCCGGCGGATCGTAGCGAGCCGAGCGCAGGTCCTACCGGACGGCGAACCCCTGCTCCCCCGCGGGCTCCTCGGCGGTGACCTCCACCCCGCCGACCTCGGCCCGCGGCGGTCCCTCACGGCACCACGCGACGAGCCGACCGACCGCGGCTTCGGGCCCCTCGAAGACGCCCTCGACCGCGCCGTCGGCCCGGTTCCGCACCCAGCCGGTCACCCCGAGCAGCCGCGCCTCGGCGCGGCAGGAGTCGCGGAACCAGACTCCCTGCACGCGCCCGGTGACGACGACCCGGCGACGCACGAGGCCGTCGCGCATCCCGCTCATACCTGGCCGTTCACACCTGGCAGGCCTCGCAGTAGAAGGTCGAGCGGCCGCCGACCTTCTCCCGCACCACGGTGTGGCGGCAGCGAGGGCACATCTGGCCCTCTTTGGCATAGACGTTGTGGAAGTGCTGGTACCCGCCCGGCTTGCCGAACAGGTCGACGTACTGGGCGTCGGACAGCGACGACCCACGGTGCTTCACGGCTTCCTGGAGGGTCTCCATCATCGAGCGGTACAGCCGGCGCACCTCCTCGCCGGTGAGGCTGTCGCTCATGTGGTCCCACCGCAGGCCCGCGCCCCAGAGGATCTCGTCGCTGTAGATGTTGCCGATCCCGGCGATGAACTTCTGGTCCATCAGCAGCGGCTTCAGCTTGGCGTGGCGATCGCGCAGCATCGACCCGAAGATCTCCCACGACATCGCCTGCTCGAGCGGGTCGAGGCCGAGGTGGGCGAGCTCCCCCACCACCTGGTCGACCTCGTCGGCGGTGGTCACGAACATCTCACCGAACGTGCGCGGGTCGACGAAGCGCAGCTGCCCGCCCTGGGTGAACGTGATCGCCACGTGGGTGTGCTTGGGCATGGGGTCCTTGGACGACTTCGCCCGCAGGAGCTGCCCCGACATGCCGAGGTGCACCACGAGCACGTCGTCGCCGTCGAGCCGGCACAGGATGTACTTCCCCCGCCGCGTGACGGCAGTGAACTTGTGGTCGACGAGGCGCTCGGTGAACTGCTGCTTGCCCGCGGGATTCTTGTCCGTGTGACGACGGATCGCGCGCGCGCCGGTGACCTCCACCGACTTCACCTTCTTCCCGACGATCTCCTTCTCGAGATCTCGGCGCACCACTTCGACTTCGGGCAGCTCCGGCATCCCCCCACCTCTGCTGCTAGTCGGAATCTGTCTCGGGCTCCCGCGCGGCTGGCTCCTGCGAGTCGCGTGCTTCCTGCGCCTCGCGGGCCTGCTGCGCCTCACGCGTCAAGGCGTCCCACGCGACCCGGGCTGCGGCCTGCTCGGCCGCCTTCTTCGAGCGCCCCTCGCCCGCGCCGTACTCCACCCCGCGCAGCGACACCGTCGCGAAGAAGCGCTTGGAGTGGTCCGGGCCTTCGTGGCGCACCTGGTACTTCGGGAGCTGGTCGCACTGGCGCGCGGCGAGCTCCTGGAGCCGCGTCTTGTAGTCGCCGCCGCCGGGACCGGTCGCCTGCTCGCGGATGCGCTTCTCGAGTGTGTCGAGCACCAGGCGCGACGCGGGTTCGAGGCCACCGTCGAGGTACACCGCCGCAATGAGCGCCTCCATCGCGTCGGCGAGGATCGACGGCTTGGCCCGCCCGCCCGATGCGTCCTCGCCCTTGCCCAGGCGCAGGCTGGCGCCGATGTCGAGCTCCTCGGCGACCTCGGCGAGGGTCTCCGCGCTCACGACCGAGGCCCGGAGCTTGGCGAGTTCGCCTTCGGGCAGATGCGGGAACTGCTCGAAGGCGAACGTGGTGACCACGAAGCCGAGCACGGCGTCGCCGAGGAATTCGAAGCGTTCGTTCGACTCCTCCACCCCGTGTTCGGAGCAGTAGGAGCGATGGGTCAACGCCTGTTCGAGCAGCTCGCGGTTCGTGAACTGCCAGCCGAGCGCAGCCTGGAGGCGGGCGTCGTGTGCCGGATCGACTCCGTGCATCGCCCGCCCCATCGGATCAGCCCGCCTTGCCCAGACGGGCGACGACGTAGTCGACCGCCTCCCGGACCGTCTTCAGGTCTTCGAGGTCTTCGTCGTCGATGGAGAAACCGACGGTGCGCTCGCCGAGGTCCTCCTCGAGGGCCTCGACCAGTTCGATGAGTGCGAGCGAGTCGGCATCGAGCGAGGCGAAGGTCGCATCGAGCGTGATGGCGTCCTCGTCGATCTCCAGGATCTCGGCGAGGCGCTCACGAATCAGTGTGAGCACGTCGTCGGGACCGATGGGACCGGTTTCGACGTGGGTCTCAGCCGGCACGGGCGATGGCCTCCTTCACGCGCTCGACGACGCGCGCCTCCACGTTCTGGGCGGCCCGCCGGGTCGCGCTCTCGATGGCGCGGGCATTCGACGAACCGTGGGCGATCATGCAGATCCCCTCGACGCCGAGCAGCACGCAGCCACCCTCGGTGTCGGGGTTGAGGGTGTCGGCCGCCTCGAGCAACGCGGGCATCACGGCCTCGGACGCCTGCCGCAGCTCGGGAGTGGCGGTGAGCGCGTCGAACACCAGGCGGGCGGTGCCCTTGATCGCGCCCTCGATGGTCTTGAGCGCGACGTTGCCGGTGAAGCCATCGGTGACGATGACGTCGACGGTGTCGTGCATGAAGTCGCGACCTTCGACGTTGCCGATGTAGCCGGGCATGCCGGCGAGCAGTGCGTGGGTCGCCTTGCGCAGCTCGTCGCCCTTGCCGGACTCCTCACCGTTGGACAGCAGGCCGACGCGAGGCGTGTCGATACGCAGGAACACCCGCGCGTACTCGGCGCCCATCACCGCGAACTGCCGGAGCCACTCGGCGGAACAATCGACGTTCGCGCCGCCGTCGACGAGGATCTGCGCGTCGCGTCCCGGCACCGGGACGGGAACCGCGATCGCCGGGCGCGACGCACCCTTGATCCGGCCCATGCGCAGCAACGCTGCCGCCATGGCCGCGCCGGTGTTGCCGGCCGAGACCATCGCGTCGGCGCGACCGTCGCGCACGAACTCGGCGCAGCGGACGACCGACGAGTCCTTCTTCGAGCGCACGGCGGTGGGCGGATCGTGCATCGCCACCACTTCGGAAGCGTGTACGAACTCGATGCCCGGCGCGTCGGCGGGCAACAGCGGCGCCACGGCGTCCTCGCGCCCCACGAGGAGCACGTTGACACCCAGGTTCGCGGCAGCGCTCACCGCGCCCGCGACGATTTCGTCGGGGGCGAGGTCACCGCCCATCGCGTCGATCGCGACGGTGATGCCCATTGCGTCAGGAAACGTCGATCACCTGGCGGCCGCCGTACCAGCCGCAGTTGCCGCACACGATGTGGGGCTGCTTCACCGCACCGCAGTTCGGGCAGGTGGAGCGGGACGGGGCGGCGAGGCGCCAGTTCGACGCGCGGCGCTGGCGCGTCTTGGCTCGCGGGGTCCGTCGCTTGGGGACTGCCATCTTGGTTGTGCTCCTGTGTGGTGTGGTTCGAACGGGCGACGCGAGCGCTAGAGCTCGAGCTCCGAGAGCGCGGCCCACCGCGGATCCATGGGCGCATCACCGGGCTCGTCCTCGAACGGCTCGTCGAAGGACACGCCGGGCGGGATGACAGGGGCGCACTCGCGACCCTCGACGCTCCGGCAATTGGGGGCCAGCGGCAACTCGAGCAGCACGGCGTCACGCACGAGCAGCTCGAGGTCGATCATGTGGCCGTTCTCGATCGGGTAGGTCTCGCCCTCGGCGGGACTGGTCTCGTAGAGCTCGGCGACCGACAGTTCGAGTTCGCCGTTGAGGTCCTGGAGACAGGTGCTGCACTGGGCGTCCCAGTGGGCGTGCACGCTGCCCCGGGCGACCAGGCCGTCGGGCACCCGCTCGAGCACGAGGTCGACGGCGACGGGCTCCACAACCCGCGCGGCAGTACCCCCGAGGTCCGCGACGGCGGCCTCCACGTGGAGCGGCCGGCGTGCCCCGGGGTGCGTCAACAGGTCGGCGACGTCGATGCGGAGTGCACTCATGAGCTTCAACCGGGAGCTTTGGTGGCTCGACCGGACGCTCGATGCTACTCCGTCACCCCTCGTCCTGGTCGAACACGACCGGTTCGCCCGGGTCGGCCAGTTCGTAGAGGGCCTCGTACCCGTCGTCGAGGGGGTGCGCCTCAGCGCTTTCGGCGCCCGCGAGCGGCTCCACCACCGCCTGGAGCTGCTCCCGGCCCTTCTGGACGGTCTGCATCGTGCGCTCGAGCACCACCTCGAAGGCGGCGAGCTTCTGGTCGATGTAGTCCTCGGCCTCGTGGCGCAGGCGCCGGGAGTCGGCCTCGGCGCTGGACACGACCTGCTGGGAGACCCGCCGGGCCTCCCGGGCCACCTCGGTGCGCTCCACCATCCGCTCGGCCTGCACCCGGCCGGCCTCCACGATGTCCTCGGCGTCACGGCGGGCCTGGGCGAGGTACTCGTCGCGCTCCTTGAGCAGCCAGCGGGCGTGGCGCAGCTCGTCGGGGAGCACCCCGAGGGCCTCGTCGATGAGCTCGAGCGTTTCCTCGCGGTTCACCAGCACCGACGCCGACATGGGCATGGTGCGGGCGGTGTCGATGATCTCGCGCAGCTCGCGGAGGATCGTCTCGAGGTCGTAGGCCTGTTGGTCGCTCATTGCGCGCCGCCCGTCGCCGCCTCGGCCGCCTTGATCTCGGCGAAGCGCTCCTCGAGCCGGGTCTGGATGCTCGGCGGCACCATCCCGGTGACGTCGCCACCGAAGCGCGCGACCTCACGCACGAGGCTCGACGAGAGGAAGGAGTACTGCGGGCTGGTAGAGATGAAGAAGGTGTCGATGCCCGACAGCTTCTGGTTCATCTGGGCCATCTGCAGCTCGTAGTCGAAGTCGGAGACGGCGCGGAGCCCCTTCACGATCGACTCGGCGCCCCGTTCCTTCGCGAACTCCACGAGCAGCCCCTTGAAGAACTCGATGCGCACGTTCTTCAGGTGCCCGAGCTCCGACGACAGCATCTCCTGGCGCTCTTCGAGGGTGAAGAGCGACTGGGTCTTCTGCGGGTTGCGGATGACGGCCACGATCACGTCGTCGAAGTGCCGCGCGGTCCGCTCGATGATGTCGAGGTGACCGTTGGTGACGGGATCGAACGAGCCCGGACAGAGGGCGGTGGCCAAAGGGGACCTGCTCCTGGGGATGGGTGCGCGTGTGGCGCCGCTCAGGCGGACACCAGGATCAGGAGCGTATCCCCGTAGCTGCGCTCCCTCCGGACATCCCAGCCGTCGGGCAGCGCGATCGCCTCGCTCCCCCGCCCCCGCTCGATCACCACCGTGGCGCCGGGTTCCATGGTCCCGGCGGCCGCCAGGCCGGCGAGCACGCCGGCCACCTCCACCGAGGGAAGGTCGTAGGGCGGGTCGAGGAACGCGAGGTCGAACGGGCCACCCGGGGCCCCGCTCTTCACGAACACGTCGACCGGGCGTTGCGAGATCGTGGCCTGGCGGCCGAACCCGGTGGTCTCGACGTTGGCCCGGATCGCCGTCACCGCGGCGGCGTCGGAGTCGACCATCACCGCGTGGGCCGCGCCCCGCGACAACGCTTCGAGCCCGAGGGCGCCACTCCCCGAGTAGAGGTCGAGCACCGTCGCGTCGATCACGAGGTCACCGAGCGAGGAGAACAACGCCTCCTTCACCCGGTCCTGCGTGGGCCGTGCGCCCCCCTTCGGCGCGACGAGCTTGCGCCCGCCCACCGTCCCCGCGATCACCCGCAACGCCATGAGCACAAGGTACGACCGGGCGCGTCGACCTTGCTCACGCTCGAGGTGTCGGCGACACGATCACCGCAACGCCATGCCGGCCGATCCTGGCACCGCGCCGAGCCATCGACCGACACGCGGTGCCCGGGCATCCGTCAGCGTGTAAAGAGCGTCTCGGCGATTCGGCGCTCCTGCGGGGTGGCGAACACGAGTTCGACGCCGACGTCGACGGATTCCCCCAGCGTGACGACGTGGCGAATGCTCCCGTGAAGCCGGATGCCCACCGAGGTGTCGCCCAGGCGCTCCACGGCGATGGCGATCGAGTCGCCGACCCGTACCCCCCTCGCGTCGCCAATCGTGAGCCGCGCACCGCTGTGCGAGACGTCTTCGACCGCACACTCGCTCCACTCCCATTCCGGCCGACCATTGACCCCGAAGCGACCGCGCCAGGCGACTGGCTTCCGGGCTGAGGCTCGACGTTCTCGGGAATCACGTGATGACCGCGTCATGACCATCCGCCTTTCAGGCGGTGAAGAGGGGACGGTGGATGCCGGCCGTCGAGGGCAGGATTGCACTGCGCATCTCGCTCGCCTGGCTCGCCTCGTTTCCGAGCAGATCCATGATTCGAGCCTCGATGGTCTCGGGGGTACTCCCGAGCGCCGCTGCGAGCACGGTGAGATCTTCGAGGCGCAGCGAACCGAAGGACGCGACCGTCGTACTGCGCAACTCGACGACCATCGCGATGTACTCGCGGAGCAGATCGTCCAACGCGACCGTGCCTCCGTGCGCATTGGGCGCCGCGATGGTGACCGCCGCCGGATCCGGGGTCGGTCCCTGGGGCCGTGAGGTCGACGCGGGTTCACAGGCGGCCGCGATCGCGACCGACTCCTCGTCGGAAGCGACCCTGGTGCCCCGCTCGATTGCCGCGAGCGCCCGCCTGGAGAGGCCGGAACGACGTGCGAGCTGACGTCGGGTCAGCCCGGCCGCGCCGCGAGCGCCGCGGACGTCCTCCGAGGGCGCTTGACTCGATCCAGTGACTGTGCTCTCTGACATCACACCTTCGTCGTCATCGGCGCAACTGAACTTGAGACTGCGTTAGTGTTGTCCCTCGTCACCGCAAGAATCGTTCAACCGGGCCCCGCGGGTCACCGATGTCCATGGAGAAACACGGGCCATGGGACGGACTGCCGGAGGATCGCGGTGGGCAAGAAGCAGGCGAAGAAGAATGCACCGAAGCAGGCGAAGCGAGCCGGCGGGGCGAAAAGGAACGAGAACTTCGCGACTCGGGTTCGAGGGGCGCTCGACGAACTCGGACTTGCAGCCTGGGCATCCGCTGGCTGGACCGGCGCCGGGAGATCCAACCCCGATGATCTGCTCACCCGGCTCGACGCCGCCCTGACGGAAGCGGTTCGAAAAGGCGACCGGATCGACGACATGCGAACGTCGATCGAAGATCTGGAGCGAGAATTTGCGGGGCACGGAGACCACATTCGGGCATGCCGGATCGAATTCGACAGCGCCCATCACCAGGCGCTCGCGCGCATCAGTGCCATCGAGGCCGATGTCGGACGCCGTGCGGCGCAACTGACGAAGACGATGACAGTCGACGCCGACGAGCACCGCGCGCGGATGGAGCAACAGTTCGCACAATCGGCCGAGCAATGGGATCACGCGCAGGTGGTCGCACTCGGACGCGTCGAGCGCGCGGTTCAGGAAACCGGGGAGCAGGCGCGCGCGGCTCTCCACCGCTCGACCGACCGGATTGGGATGCTGCTCGCCGCCGTCGAGGCCCACACCGTCGAGATCCTCGAGTCGTCGCAGGAAGCGGATGTCCTCGATGAGGGAGATCCGCCCGAACTGTGGACGACCGGGATCGACTCCCGTGACGTCGAGGACGTCGACGGGATTTGCGATGTCACCACGGACGAGCGCGTCGACGCCAGCACGGCGCAGCACTTCCCTGACGGCACGCTCGACGCAGGCCCCCTGACGGGTGACGAGTTCGGGTTCGGTGAACCGTTCGACGCCACCGTCGACCGAATTCCTCCGCACGAGGACCACGCCCCCCTCTGCTGGCCGCCAGAGACTTCGCCGGGCCCGGAAACCGGAGCAGTCCCCTGGCAGCCGACAACGAACTGGGTCGCACCCGAACCGGCGTCCGCAGAGTCCGACACGACGGTGCTGGAGTGGGCCTCCGAGGGCATGGATGACGTTGGAGTTCCGGGCGACACGAGGCCGCCTCCCCCGCGCAATGGTCGCGTCGTGGCCGTCGAGAGCGCACCGCCCATCGCGCCCGCCGAGGCGACGGTCACCGTCCAGACCTTACGCCTCCTTGAGGCGGTCGAAGCACTGACCCGCCCAGACGCAGAGCACCTCCACGCCGAGATCGTGCGACGGGTCGAGGAAGGGACGGCCCGCGCCGTTCTCCGCTTGACCGTCCCCAACCCCGATGGCTGGTGGGACATTCGTGACGTACCGGTGCGCACCCGTGCCGTTGCCGTGCCCCCGGTCGTCCTACTGCGACAAGAGATCGTCGACGTTCTCACCGGCATCACCAAGTTCGGGGACCTCGAGGAAGTGCACCTCACCTTCGACGCGACAGTGAGGATCGCCGGTCAGCCCGTCGCGTTGCAGGCTCTCTCTCTGGTACCGGCACCGCCCGAACCCAGCGGACCGATCGAGCGAGTCAACCTGAGGACGGCACGGGAAAGCGGGCTCGCGGTCGAGACGGCAGATGGATGGATCGCCATCACGCCGGGTTTGATCGCACACCTCCGCGCCGACGAGCTCACCGAAGTCGAGGTGTCGATCGCGGGGGAGAACCCCGTCCTCACCGCCCGCCGGCCCGACCCGAAGGATCGGTTCTCCGCCCGGTGCGTTGCGACGCTCCACCACTCCACGGAGGAGTACCCGACTCTCGACCGACGAAACGCCGCCGCGAACGCGGCGGAACAGTTGCTGGCCGTGCTCTCCACCGACACGACCTCCGACGAGCTGGAACGGATGCTCAAGGTCGGCGTGAGCTACGTCCGTCGCCGGGCCGCGGCACATCCGATGCTCGCTCCGGACCTTATCGCCACCATCTTGGAGTCCAGCGACGACGCGATGCGTACGGCCGCGGCATCCAACCCGTCCCTCGACCCGGACGCGTGCCACATCGCGGCTGCGGACCGCTCGATGGAAGTGAGGGGGGCCGCCGCGGCCAACCCGGCGCTGCCCGCAACCCTGCTCGCCACGTTGGCGACCGACACCGCGACGCATGTGCGGCTGCATGCAGCTCGGAATCCACGCGCCGAGTCCGAGATCCTGACCAGGCTCGCGCACGACGAGAATCCCGAAGTCCGCGTTGTCGTCGCCAGCCGCGCCGGCGCCGACGCCGACGCCGGGGTACTCCGCTCCCTCTCGGGCGACGTGGACCCTCGGGTGTGCGCGGCGGTCGCCGCCAACCCGAGATGCCCGGCCGACCTGCTCGAAGAACTGGTCTCCATCGCGCCACTCGAGGCGCTGTCGAACCCCCAGGCCCCCGAGGCCCTGCTAACTGCTGCGAGCTTGCTCGACACCGCAGAATTCCGTGCCGCCGTCGCATCGAATCCCGCCACACCCGCCGCCGTGCTGACCCGCCTCGCGCGCGATCAAGACGATCAGGTACTCCGTGCGGTGGGGAACAACCCCGTCGTCCCCTCCCGCCTGCGGAAGAGCGCACAGCGTCGGCTCCCGCGCGAGTGACGAACCGGCGACCGCGACCGGGTCGCGTCGATCGCATCTGCCGCCAACGCTCGTGATCCGCACATCTAGCTCTTGAAGAGGAACTCGACGGCGTCGCCGAGCAGGTCCTCGACCTCTTGGCGCAGCTGGGCATGGGCGACGAGCTCGGGGTCGGCGTCGAGGATCTTCTCCGCGACCGCGCGGGCCTCGAGCACGATGGGCTCGTCGAACGGGAGGCGACCGAGCTTGAGGTCGGTCCACCCGGCCTGGCGCTCGCCGAACACCTCACCCGCGCCGCGGATCGCGAGATCGCGCTCGGCGAGCTCGAAACCGTCGCCCGACTGCACCATCGCCTCCATGCGCTGCACGCCCTGGGGCGTGGTGGGATCGGCGACGAGCACGCACGTGGACGCGTGTTCGCCGCGCCCGATGCGGCCGCGCAGCTGGTGGAGCTGCAGCAGGCCGAAGCGATCGGCGTCTTCGATCACCATGACGGTCGCGTTGGGGACGTCGACCCCCACCTCGATGACGGTGGTCGCCACCAACACGTCGGTCTCCCCCGAGCGGAACGCGCGCATCGCCGCTTCCTTGTCGTTCGGGTGCATCTGCCCGTGCAGCAGACCGAGACGCAGGTCGCGCAGCTCCTCGGCGGCAAGGCGCTCGAATTCCTCGTTGGCCGCCTTCGCCTCCAACTTCGTGGAGCCCTCCACGAGCGGGCACACCACGTAGGCCTGGCGCCCCTTCCCCACTTCTTCGCGCACCAACTCGTACACCGCGACGCGTTCGAGCGGACCGGTGCCGATCACGCGCGTCTCGATGGGCGAGCGCCCCGCGGGCAGGTGGCGGAGCTCCGTCTTGTCGAGATCGCCGTAGATGAGCATCGCCGCCGTGCGCGGGATCGGCGTCGCCGTCATCACCAGCACGTCGGGCGAGTCGCCCTTGGCGCGCAGCAGGTCGCGCTGTTCCACGCCGAATCGATGCTGCTCGTCGATCACCGCGAGGCCCAGGTTGGCGAACTCCACCCCGCCGTAGATCAGCGCGTGCGTACCGACGAGGATGTCGACCTCGCCGCGCAGCAGCCCCTCCGAGATGCGCCGACGGTCGGCCGCCGGCGTGCGGTTGGTGAGCAGCGCGACGCGCACAGGACGCTCGCCGAGTAGCGAACCCTCCTCGGAGACGGTGAGCCCGGCGAGCACCGAGCGCATCGTGAGCTCGTGCTGTTCCGCGAGTACCTCGGTGGGCGCCATGAACGCGCCCTGGTAGCCGCCCTGCACCGCAGTGAGCAGCGCGGTGAGCGCGACCACCGTCTTGCCCGAGCCGACCTCGCCCTGCAACAACCGGTGCATCGGCGCGGGTGCAGCCAGGTCACGCTGGATCTCGGCGATCGCGTTCGCCTGATCGTCGGTCAGCGGGAACGGCAGGCCGTCGTGGAAGCGCGGCACCAGCGCGCCGTCGATCACGTGCTGCACGCCCGTGGCCTCCGCGGCAAGCTTCCGCTTGCGGGCGACGAGCCCGAGCATCATGCGCAGGAACTCGTCGAACTTCAGCCGGTGACGCGCGACGTTCGCGTCGACGAGCGTGTCGGGCTGGTGCACGTCGCGGTACGCGCGGTCGCGTGTGGTGAGGTCGAGGTCGGTGCGGAACACCTCGTCGAGCGGGTCCTGGAATCCGCGTTGCTTCGTGCGGCCGAGCGCCTCCGAGATCGACCGGCGGAGTTGCCAGGTGAGCACCTCGGCCTTCCCCGACTGCGGGTACACGGGCACGATGGTGCCGGTGAGATCGAGACCGCCACCGCGTTCGGTGTCGACCGCGGCGAGCACGTCGATCACCGGGTTCGTCATCTGACGCTTCCCGCGGTAGTCCTCGACCTTGCCGAACACCGACACCTGGGTGCCCTTGGGCAGCTGCCGCTCGCGCCACCCCTGGTTGAAGAACACCACGTAGAGCAGGCCCGTGCCGTCGTACACCGACGCGTTCACGATGACGCGCTTGCCGTCGCGGGTGCGCCGCGCACTGATAGATCGGATCTCGCCGTCGATGGTGGCCTCGACGCCCGGCGCGAGCTCCTGGATCTCGGCGCGCTGCGTGCGGTCGACGTAGCGGCGCGGGTAGTGCTCGAGCAGGTCGAGCACCGAGGTGATGCCCATTTCCCCGAGCCCGTCGCGCAGCTTGGGGCCGACCGACTTGAGATCGGTGACCGATCGCCCCTTCAGCTCCCGGAGCGTGAGGCCGCCATCGGAGGCGTCGGTGGGATGTTTCGCCGGCACGAGCGTGACCGCGCCCGGGCTACTCGACGCCGATGAGGAAGGGATAGAGCGGCTGGTCGCCCCGGTGCAGCTCGACCTCGCAGTCGGGGTACGCCTTGCCGAGATGGTCGCCGAGCGCGGCGACGTCCTGCTCGCTCGCGTCCTCGCCGACGAGCACGGTCACGAGTTCGGATTCGTCGTCGACGAGCGCGTCGAGCAGCGCGACAGCGGCGTCGAGCGCGCTCGGCACCGCGGCGATGATCCCGTCGCGCGTGATCGCGATCCAGTCACCGCTCGCGATCGGGCCGCACTCGGCGTTGCTGTCGCGCACGGCCTGGGTGACCTCGCCGGCGCGCACGCGCTGCGCCTCCTCGGCCATCGCCGCGGTGTTCTCGGCGACGGTCTTCGCCGGGTCGTACACCACGAGCGCGGCGAGCGCCTCCACCACCGCAGTGGTGGGCACGACATCGACGGGCACGTCGGTGAGCTCGGGCACCTGACGCGCCACGGGCACGATGTTCTTGTTGTTCGGCAGCACGATCACGCCGTCGGCGTTGCACGCGCCCACCGCATCGAGGATCTGCGCGGTCGACGGGTTCATCGACTGTCCGCCCGCGACGACGTGCTGCACGCCGAGCGTGCCGAGCAGGCGGCGCAGGCCGTCGCCCACCGCGACCGCGACCACCGCGGTGGCGACCCGCTCGGAGGAGGGTGCATCCTGTTCGCGCACCCACTGTTCCTGTTCGAGGTGCGCGACCTGCTCGACGAGATCGGTGACCTGGATGCGCGACGGCGTGCCCGCGGCGATCCCGGCCTCCACGGCCGCGCCGATCTCGTCGGTGTGCACGTGGCAGTTCCAGAGCCCGTCGCCCCCGACCACCACGATGCTGTCGCCGAGCCCGTCCCATGCGTCCTTGAACGCGGGCACCTGCGCGTCGTCGGCGTGCAGGAGGAACATCACCTCGTAGCGACCACCCTCGAGCTCGTCGTGACGGTGCGCCATGTGGGCATCGACCGACGCGGGGGTGTTCACCACCTGCGGCTCGGGGACGGGCGTGCCGGCGACGACGTTGAGCCACGACGCGAGCAGCAGCTCGAAGCCACGGCCGCCGGCGTCGACCACACCGGCCTCGCGCAGGACCGGCAGCAGGTCGGGAGTGCGGGCCACGGCCTCGCGCGCCGCGTCGGACGCGCGCTCGAGCAGCCCGGTGAGGGTGGACTCGCCCTCGGTGACCGCCTGCTCCACCGACTCGGCCGCGCACCGCACCACGGTGAGGATCGTGCCCTCGACCGGGCGCAGCACCGCCTGGTACGCGGCATCGGCCGCGGTGCGCAGTCCGGTCGCGACGTCGGTCGCGGAGATCGAATCCAGGGGCGCGAACGTGTCGGCGAGGCCCCGCAGGATCTGGGAGAGGATGACGCCCGAGTTGCCCCGGGCCCCCATGAGCGACCCGTGGCGGATCGCCTCGCAGACGTCCTCCATCTTCTGCTCGATGGCGGGCGTCCCGCCCGCGGCATCGGCCAACTCGAGTTCGCCGACCACGGACTCCAGCGTGAGCGCCATGTTGGTGCCGGTGTCGCCGTCGGGTACCGGATAGACGTTCAGCCGGTTCAACTCGTCCTGGTGGGCGCGCAGGGTGTCGCGGTACGTGGCGACGATTCGGCGGAGGTCGGCGGGCGCCAGGAACTCGAGGACGTTCCCGGCGGAACTCACAGGCGGGCTCACGGCTGGGATGGTACTGCGCCCGCTGCTACCCTTGTCCGTTCGACCGACCATCCCCCGAGTGGCCCGTGGCCATTCCCTGTACGAGGCAAGGTTCCAGCATGGCGTCCGTCTGCGAGGTGTGTGGCAAGAAGCCGCAGTTCGGCATGAGCATCAGCCACTCGCACCGCCGCACGAAGCGGCGTTGGAACCCGAACGTGCAGAAGGTCCGGGCGATCGTGAACGGCAGCCCCCGTCGTCTCCACGTGTGTACCTCCTGCCTCAAGGCGGGCAAGGTGCAGAAGCCGTAAGGCGGTCACCGTGCAGGGAGTCGTGCGCTTCTTCGACCCGCAGACGGGCGAAGGCGTCGTGATCAGTGACACCTCCGACCGCACCGAGTACTCGGTCGCGGCCGACGCGCTCGAGGACTCGATCTTCGTGACGCTGCGCCAGGGCCAGCGGGTC
>Ga0209068_10000732_pt1 | contig 17270 bp, 18 predicted proteins | sample ColStrG_CSR_2012_FD_187200 | JGI IMG/M metagenome (GOLD analysis project Ga0209068, IMG submission 187200) | Freshwater sediment microbial communities in response to fracking from Pennsylvania, USA - Cold Stream Run_MetaG_CSR_2012 (SPAdes)... | ecosystem: Environmental > Aquatic > Freshwater >... | reverse complement strand
CATAAATTCGAGTTTGTTTTGGCAAAAGTGGAGGTAATTAGATACCTCGCGGCCCTGTCGGTGCCATCATGGCGGGTGCCCACAAGGGGCTGTGAATGGCGGCCGGCGTGCCGCTGCGATCTGGTCGACCCCCTTTCCGTCGCGCTACCGCGACCTGATCGAGCGCGAGGAGCGACGCGGTGCGCGCTGACCGAGGTAGGGCGCGCCGTGCTGGCGGCGTTGCTCGCGAAGGGCGAGCGATGAGGCACGGGAGTTCCGCTTTCGGAGGAGGACCGGAAAACATATGCTCGGTCGGAGGATTTCGCAGTCTGACCCAAACCGGTCATTCTTCGACGGCGCGTTGTGCGGCGCAGTCTGGTCGTGAGGCGGCAGCGGTTTACAGCGGGGCTATGGTTTCTCTCAAATCGTTCCCCCACGCTTGCGGGTGAGGCCGAGGCCCTGGCGGTCCTCTTGACGCGCTGTGGCCTGATCCTCTGCATCGAATGGCGAGCGTTCGATCGCTAAATCGAGGTGCTTGAGATATCGCTGAACTCCCTCGATTCGGTCCGCGCTCGGCAAGGCACCTGTTAAGCCGGTCAAGGCAGACCGCAATCGGCGCATGACCTGAACCGAACTCGCGCCGAATTGACGAATTTCATCGAACGCTAGCGTCAAATAGTCTTCCCAAGTGGGCATGGGGAGGACTACACGAAGGACACCTTTGGTATCTCTGACATTGCCGACGTCCAACTCACATTGCCCCAGCCGACCCAACAAATCCTCGATCTGATCGATGGCCTGGACGGCCGTTGTCGGATCGTTGATGGCGGGGGACAATGCCTTGATGGCAATGTCGACGAGGAGCCGGATCGGAAATTTTGGGTCCTGTTCGAAAGTGCGCTCGGTCGTAAGCTCTATTGCTCGCATAATCCCCTTCTCGGACAACGGCTTGCTGGCGCCATGAACGTGCAACAGCAGGGTATTCTCGACGAGGGTGTCGCCAACTGCGCACGCCATCACGATAACGACACCGGCCTCTTCAGCCTGCCGAGTGAGGGTATCAATGTCGAATTTGGCAATCGTGCGCGGTTCGCCGGAGTATTTCAAAGTCTGAGTCGCTGGCCCAAGCTGTATCGTTGCATCAGATTTCTGAGCCGGCCTGCTATCTCGTGGTTTCAACAAATCTCGAATGACCCCACGACCCTTGTAGCCGATCATTTGCAGAACATTTGTGATCTGAAGATCGTTCAGGCGTTGCATCAACATGGAAAACAGAAGCATACTCGCAACAAGCAATATCAGTACGAGTATGTTAGAGAACAGCGGAGCCGTCCCTGATCCTTCCCGGTCGACCCATGCAAGTGTCGAAAGCGCATAAAGGAACGTGGCGGCAAACATCCCAAGAGCGTGAAACAGCGTGCGATCGCGCAATAACCAGAGCGCCAAGCGTGGTGAGTAGGCAATTGCGCTGAATTGCACCATGACGGTACCGATGGCGAATACGATGCCGGTGAGCGCCATCATGCCGGACGCTGCACCCGACAAAAACGCCTGCGTCGATGCAACGGATAGGCCTAGTGTGTAGGTTGCGAAGTAGGCATGCTCAATTCGCGGAAGCCCGAAGCCGCAGATGATGCCGCCGGCAACGTACATCATCGGGATGAGCCAAGGAGGCATTTGTCCGTCACCCTTGCATCATCGCTCGATGGAAAAATGAAAGTTTCCGAGCTCCCAGCGAACGGCGTTCATCTCATCAGGGCAAGATTCCGCCAGAAGTTTTCCAGACTGTCCGTGCCGCCGAAGAGCGTGGTGAAGTTGGTTGAGTCCACAAGCACGATGTCTCCAGCACGCTGCTTGTTTGGCGGCATCCAGAGCAGGCAGTTGAACTCCGTATTGCCGGCTGCGGTGAAGGGGTGCGGACGATCGGGGTCGATGGGCTGGCGCGCCAACAGTTGAACCGCCTTGCCGTCCTTTTCGGTAATTTCGTAGTGCGGTAGGTGCGGATGGAAATTCAACGTAGGGACATTCTTGAGCAGGCCCAGCTTGTCGATGTCGCGGAAAGCCGTGAGCGGCGCGATCTCCTTTGTGCCTTTGACCAGCGCGGGACGGAGTCCGTAAGTATTGTGCACCGGGACATCGAGCGCCTTCATCAGCGAGCGGGTATATTGCCCGAAGCGTTGTTGGCGCGGAACGAGCGGGTCGCCGTGATGGAGGTATTCCATCTGGCGCTGCTTCATGTCGCTGGTGAAGCCGACATCGTGGTGCGGTGCGAGCAGCAGACAGGTGCCTTCGCGCTTGAGCCACTCGCGGATGGCCGCGACTTCCTCCGGTGTGGCTTCCTGCTCGGCAAGAAGGTGGTCGAGTCCGAACACCATGAGCGTGTCGGCGTCGGCCAAAATCCGCTTGTCGATCGGCAGTTTGTAGCCCGCCTGGTCGATGCGCTGGAAGACTGCGACCGGGTGGCCAGTGGCCTCGCCGGCAATTTGCTGGAAGGCGAGGGTGGAGCGGTGGAAGAGTTCCAGCGTGCCGGCGATCCCTTGGAGGAATTGCGCCGCACTCCACTCCGGCGTCTCGTAGGCCGGCCACAGCACGGTGCGGACTTCGGTCATCGTAGAGAAGCGATTTTCCATCGCCGCCGGGTCGCGCTGGGATTCCCACGGATAGCTCCACGTCCAGTAGATGCTCAGGCGGCGTTTGCCCGCCGTGTATTTGCGGGGGATGTGGTTTTGGTTGTAGGTGCGTGCTGATGTTGGTGTGCTCATAGTTCTTTTCCTTCCGTTTTTCTCTCGCGGTTCAGCCTAAGCCCGGCGGGCATTGTCGAGCGCTGCGAGATAGTCAAGCGCCTTGAGACCAGGGAGGAAGAAGTAGGCGCCGCCTCTCACGGTGGTGAAGGCGGGCAGGCCAGTGATTTTCTTGCGGATTGGACGCTTTGGAATTTTGTATTCGAGCGTGCCGTCCTGGGTGCCGATGATCGGGTCGCGTTCATTGCCGAGTTCGTGAAAGTTCCGATCGTTCACCCACACGTTTTGGGCAAACTCGAACTGGCGGATGAGGCTCGCGCAGATCACGAAGGCAGCGATGCCGCGCTCCACGCCGTCCTCCGATGCGTCCTCCGGCAAATGCGGACCGTAGGTGGCGCCGCGGCGGATCATGCGGCGGCGGTTCATGTTTGCTGCCGTGTCGCGGGGGTTCATGCGCCGCATGTGCGAGCCGAGCGGCACCGCATACCCATTCGGGTCCATCTGCTTGTAGTTGAAGTCATTGTTGCGTTGCATATCGGCGCCGAGTGCCGGATCGTCTTTCTCAGGCGCCAGTACGAGCGGCGCGCCGCTGCGCCAGCGGCCCATGAGCTTCGCCGCGATCAACTCCTGCTCTTCGGGCGTCTTGCCGTGCTCGCGCAGGAAATCGCGAAACCTGCCTACATGTTCTTCCAGGCGGCGGTAGGCCATGTAGCTGCCGTTGCGGGACAGGATTTCGGGTTGGGGCAGATCGACGGGCGGCCCGTTTTCATCGGGGTATCCGAGGATGAATTCACCGGCCTTGAGCGCCGCGCCGGAGCCGGGCGTGGGCGCCTCGCCGGTACCTTCCATGACCGGCTGCGAGAGACGGTCGCGGTAGCCGAAGTGGTCGTGCGCGTAGTCGAACGGCGGCGTTGCCTCCAGGTCCAGCGTCGAGAGCACCTCCACCCCTTCACACCGCGCGACGAGCTTGTCGTGCTCGCCCTGGCAGCGCCCGCGCTCGGCGGTGTCGCGCGCAAACAGGATGGCGATGGCGTGAAGGTCCGGGCGGGCGAGGCCGCCAACCCAGTTGTCAGGATGGTTCTGTCCGGTGTCGCCGAGCATGTTCGCGCGGACGACAATGCCTTGCTTGAACTCTTCCGGGAACGTTGCGAGCGATGCCTCGTCTAAGCCAAGTGCGCGGAGGCCGTTCCAGGTGAATGCCACCGTCACCCAGCGTTTGTCCTGGTCGACTGAAGCCTGCATCGCGGCGGCCGACTGCACCCTTTCGAGCATCGCCGACAGCCAGGCACGTCCGCCCGCGGCGTTGCGAAACGAAAGGAATTCGTATCGCCCCGTGAGTGCGGGCGCGCGCGTCAGCATGATGTGCTGGATGTCGTCAAACTCAAGCATGGCACGCCCTGCGGTGGATCACTGCATCTGGTCGAGCATGTTCGAGAATGCCGCCTTGAGCTTGAGCGCCTTCTTGATTTCGTCGGCGCTCACGAAAGGATATTCGCCGTATTCCAGGAAGCTCGGGCGCTGATGGTCGCGGACGAACTTGATGAATGCCGCCGCGTTCGTCTTCCAATCCTTCGGAAAGCCTTCCAGATTTTCAAAAACGGTGTTGAGACCGGACGCAGAAAATATTCCAATCGCGTCCTCGGTGTACTTGTCGAAGTCGGTGTCGAATATGCCCATGTACTGGAAGTAGGTTTCCCCCTTGATGTCGAAGAGATTCCAGCGGAGGTAATGCAGCTTAAGCACGGCGAGGATGTCAGGCTGACCGGCCACCGCCTTCTCGATATTCCTGGCATATTCGTAGAAGACTTCCTCGCGTCCGGGGATGATCTTCGCGATGATGGAGAAGCCGTAGCACGCCGGAGTCTTGGGGAAGATCGGCCCGTATCGGCCCTGCTCCACCTTGTCCTTGAAAAATCCCCCCTTGGGGATCGCCACGGCGGCGGGCTTCGTCCAATCGTCCTGCGATTTGTCTGACATGAGCTTGTTCCTCTCTGGTTAGCGGTTGCGTTGCCGCCTAATCCTTCGATTTATCGCTCAGCATCCTTGTCCGCTGTCTCCGTCCCACGGACGATAAATCGCCGCGCGATGCGATTCACGGGGCCGCGCAGAACGATGTAAGGCACGAGCGCCAGCAGCGTTGCGGTGAAGAGCAGTTCCAGCAAGAAGATGCTATCGTGAGTGATGACTTGGTAGATGGCATCGAGGGTTGCGCCAACCAGGAACGGGGTGCGCATGTCCTTCCACCCGCCATGAAGCAATTGCCGACGGTGCTCCGGGCTTGTGATCGCGGCCCACAGATAGGCAGGCCGGCCTTCCCTCGCGTCTTTCATGCCGGCACGCAGTGCTAAAATGGAAGCAATTGTAGGCTGAAAGATGAACCGCAGGTTTAGGCTTCCGGCTGGGCGTGCGAGGAAGTTCTCCCATCCGCGCGCAACCGCATCGGTGATCATGCTCATGTCGGCGGGCATAAAGGCGGCACCCATCGGCGCGCCTCACCGAGGCCGCTTCGTTACGACAGGTGCAAGTCAATCGCGCAATCGTACTCGGGTCCATTGTCCTTTAGGACAATGTCGGCCATCAACCTCAAGACTGCGAAGGTACTCGGCCTCACAATTCTGCCCGCGGTGTTCGCTATCGCCGACGAGGTGATCGAATGAAATTCTAATTGCTGCAATGCAGTGGTCCGGTTATGGCCCAGACCGCCAGTTCGCGGCAGCGCGGCAAGATGTCGGCAATGGAGGCTAAACCGGACGGTCGGCAGGCGACACCCGAACCGCCGTTGTTGACCCTTATGAGACATCGGCCACCGAGGAAATGGAAGCCGAGTTGCAGGTTCCTCTCAGCCCGTTACGCATCAGGATCGGTGCCACCTTTTTCATCGTCACATTGCACCAAAGGACAATATCGCGGGCGCCGGATGGACGTCAGAATTGCTTTCATCGGCTCAGCCACGCTCTCGCGATGGGCAGCCGTCGGCTGAAAGTTGGCTAATCGCTGATCTCGCTTAACCGTGAAGCGCCATCACCAAGTGCAACATCAGAAAGTGTCCAACATGAAAATGTCCCGCCGTGCCGCGACGATTGGCGGCCTTAGTCTACTTGCCGGCACGTCAGTGAGTACAACAACCCGAGCCGAATTGGGGGAGCATTTGCTGGATATCGGCGAAGGGCTTGATGACTTCTGGCTGGCAACCGACGCATACATTTATGGCTACCCGTTGGTGACCATGGAGATGACCCGCAGGGTGATCACTAACGTCCCCGCCGTAGAGGGTACCCGCGGGCCAATGGGCCAAATTATCAGGCTTCGTCAATATCCCAACGCTTCCTACCGCGACGTAACCGCTCCCAACGCCGATACGCTCTACACCACCGCCTTCTTCGATGTCGGCGTTGAGCCGTGGGTGCTCAGCATCCCGGACATGAAAGATCGCTACTACCTCATGCCGATGTTGGACGGCTGGACCGATGTGTTCCAGGTCCCCGGCAAACGCACCACCGGCACCGGCGCACAAACCTACGCCATAACTGGACCGGGCTGGGGCGGTACATTGCCAGCAGGCGTCAAACAACTGAAATCCCCGACCAGTATCGTATGGCTGCTCGGGCGAATCTACTGCACCGGCACGCCAGAGGATTATGCGGCCGTGCACGCGCTGCAGGACGAGTGCAAGCTCGTTCCACTGAGCAGTTACGGCAAACCCTACACGCCGCCGCCCGGAAAGGTGGACCCCTCAATCGACATGAAGACAGCCGTGCGCGAGCAGGTCAACAGCATGGATGCGGTGGCTTATTTCAGCCTTCTCGCACAGCTCATGAAGACCAATCCGCCGTCGGCGGCCGATGCCCCGGCGCTGGCGGAATATGCCAAACTCGGGCTCGTTCCCGGCCAAGACTTCGACGCGAGCAAGCTCAAGGCGGACTTCGTCAAGCGTATCCCGGCAGCCGCCTTCGACCGGATCATGATACAGTTTAAGACCAACAAGGAGGTGAAGAATGTCAACGGCTGGGGCTTCAGCACCAAAACCGGCCTTTACGGCACGGATTATCTCATGCGGGCGTTCATTACGGCGATCGGACTCGGCGCCAACCGCCCGCAGGATGCCGTGTATCCGACCTCGCTAAAGGATGGCGACGGCAGGACCTACAACGGGGCCAACAAGTACATCATGCGCTTTGCTAAGGGCGAGTTGCCACCGGCGGAAGGCTTCTGGTCCCTCACGATGTATGACGGCCAGTATTTCTTTGTCGCGAACCCGATCAACCGCTACTCGATCAGCGCGCGGCAGAACCTCAAACCGAATCCGGACGGCTCTACCGATCTCTATATCCAGAAAGATTCTCCGGGCTCGGACAAGGAATCGAATTGGCTTCCCGCGCCAGCCGACAAGTTCATCCTCATGCTGCGTCTGTACTGGCCGGACGAGAGCCCGCCCTCGATCATCGACGGGACGTGGACAATCCCACCGGTGAAGAAGGTGAGCTAACGATCTGCGAAATCCCAAGCTGGTGAGATGGGCGGCAATGGCGGGATGACCGCTCCTGGCCCGGACGAGACCTGGCAAGCGCGCCGTTCAATGTCCGCAGTTCGGGGTAGACCGGACTCAATTCGCACGCCGACCGTGGGGCCGTTCATGACCCATCTCGGACCTAGCATGTCGTCCCATGTTTTGAGATAAGCCCGCGCGTTGCCTCGGTCGTCGTCTTCCTGGCCGTCAGAATGTAATGCGTAAGATACGGGAACTTCGGATTGTTGCGGCCAAACATGATCTCGTCTGCGTCTGCTTTGATGCGGCCCCGTCTGTCGTTCCCCTTTTCGAGATCGTAGAGCAAATCGTCTTCCCATAGCAGCGTGCCGTCTCGAGCCTCTTCCGCCCGCACGTCCGTTAGGACGGGACAGGAAAGAGCCAGCACTCCCCACCAAGACGGCGAGTGGTATTTCGAGAATTCATCTGGCCAACAAGCCTCATAAACGGGCGGCGGCGCACCCGCAAATTCGCGATCGAAGCACGGATTTCCGATAGCGATTTCCCCACCGGGCTTCAGATAACGGGCTATATACTCAAGAAATCCATCGTTCGCGCCGAAATAATGGAATGCGTCCATGCAGAACAGCGCGTCAAAGTATGCGTCTGCAAAGGGCAGTGGTGCGGTTACGTCCAGATTGAACGGCAGCACGCTGTCCTCGCACCCTGCGATGCGGACCTCATCAAACATTTTGGTGGCGGGAATCCACAAATCGACCGCATAGACAATGACACCGTAATTCCGGGCCATGAAGATTGAAGTCGCGCCCCGACCACATCCAACATCGAGCAGCCTCATGCCTTTACGCAACGGTAGTCGTTCGCAAAGTTGGGACGCGAATAGCAGCCCGCCGGGTCCCATTTTTCCGCGATAGATGTCATCGCGACTCATGCCGCGCAGAGCCGGATAGCTGTCCAACCCAATGCGCCGGAATCGCCGTTTGATCTCTTCAATCTCCATCGGGACGAATTAGCAGAACGGGTGCGATCGCGCTACGACTGTCTCTCGGGCGCTTGCGCTAGCGCTTGGTCGGAGCCCGAGGCGTCATGTCGCCTTCTGGCCCAAACCTCCAGTTCGCGGCAGCGCAGCAGCATGCCGGCAATGGAGGGTAAACCGGACGGTCGCCGGCCGAGGCCCGAACCGGCGCTTTTGACCCAGACCGGCCGTAGGGGGCGTTTGCTCCTCGATCATCCCGTTGGCTCACTGCTCAGGAACGAATTGTGCTTTCCATTTACCGACAGTGTCATTGTCAATTTTTTGAAAGAGGATGTTGGGGATGGTGATCGATGCGCCGACCTGGATTGGCAGGTCAGACTGCGGATTTGAGGTATTGGGCCAGCGCGCATCCGCGATCTGCAAGCCAAGACTGTGTAGAATGGCTTTTGCCGTTGTCGGGATGATCGGGAGTGAGATCGTAGCTGCCAGACGCAGCAGCATCGCGGCCGTCCCAATATCAATCGCCGCGCGTTCTCGGTTGATCTTGATTTTGGCCCATGGCGCTCGTTGTTGAAGGAATTCGTTGCCGAGGGACCAGATCGCTCGCGTTTCTGCCGCCGTCCTGCGATATTCCATTGCTTCATGAGAGTCTGTCAGCGCTTGTAATTTGCTTGCGACCTCGGTCCACACTTTGTCGCCAGCATCTCCGGATGAAGGGACGCGGCCCTCATAATTTGACTTGATGAAGTGCAGGATTCGGTTTGCAAAATTTCCGAGGACGTTCGCAAGGTCCGAGTTCACGACCGCTTGAAAATGCTCCAGGGTGAAGGCCGTGTCAGAACTTTCCGGTGCATGTGCCGTGAGATACCAGCGCCAGCAGTCGGCCGGCAGCAGTTTCAGCGCTTGATCCATGAAGATGCCACGCTGTTGCGAGGTGGAGAATTTGCCGCCGTACCAGGTCATCCAGTTGAACGCCTTGAGCCGATCGACGAGCTTGAATGGCTCGCCCGCACCGATGATGGTCGCAGGAAAGCTGACGGTGTGGAACGCCACGTTGTCCTTCCCCATGAACTGGATGTAGCTGACATCCTCTGCCCCTTGATCGGCACGCCACCAGCGCACCCAATTTCTGCCTGTTGCTTCCGCCCATTCTTGGGTTGCGCCGATATATTCGATCGGCGCATCGAACCAGACGTAGAACACCTTGCGCTCATAGCCCTGGCGGGCGTATCCGTCGCGGGAAACCGGGACCCCCCATGACAGGTCACGCGTGATCGAACGGTCTTGTAGGCCCTCGTCGAGCCATTTGTAGGCAATTGATTTTGCCAACGGCGGCCAGCCGTTCGCTCCATCCACCCATTCTCGAATCGCGCCCGCGAGCTTCGATTGCGACAGGAACAGGTGCTTCGTCCGCCGTATTTCAATGTTGGTTGAGCCAGAGAGCACCGAACGCGGCCGGATCAGCTCGACGGGATCAAGCAATGTCCCGCAGCCGTCACATTGATCGCCACGCGCGCTGTCATATCCGCACGACGGGCATGTGCCTTCGATATAGCGATCGGGCAGAAAGCGGCGATCGTCGACAGAGTAGACCTGCTCTGTTTCCTTCTCCTCAATGTATCCTCGATCCTCCAACCTGGCGGCAAAAAACTGGGTCAGATCGCGATTCTGTCGCGACGATGAGCGGCCAAAAAAGTCAAACGATAATGCGAATTCTTCCCCGCAGGTTCGCTGAAGAAGGTGTTGTTCGTCACAATAGTCGCGGACATCGAGTTTTGCCTCTGCGGCAGCCAGTTCCGCCGGCGTCCCGTGCTCGTCCGTTGCGCAGATGAACAGCACTTCGTGCCCTTGGAGCCGCCGGAATCGCGCGTGCACATCCGCCGGCAACATCGATCCAGCGAGATTGCCCAGATGCTTGATGCCATTGATGTATGGCAAAGCCGAGGTGATAAGGTATCGAGCCATGAAAGCGCTCTGGTCTCACGCGCCGAAGGAATGCGATGAAGCTAAAGAACAGTATTGCGGCGCGCCCTGCTAAGTCTTCCTAGTCTAGTTATACCGTTTGCCCAAGAGTGCGTAAGGGCCGGCGCGATGTCCGTTTCGCAATGCACCCGCTCCATCGACGCGAGCCGAGGCGTTAGCTCCAGCTCGCACGCCCGATTCGCGGAACCGGACATTAGGGATATCTCCCCGGAGGCGGCCGGCTTTACTCCGGCTTGATGCCAGCGAATTTGACCACCTTGCCCCACTCCTCGGTTTCGTCGACGATGTGTTTTCTGAACTCGGTAGGCGTCATCGGCATCGGTACGCCGCTGAGCGCCGACGAGGTGATCGAGTAAGATTTTTTTGCGGTGCAAGAGGCCGCTCCTGGCCCTCTGCGACACGCCGTGACGGGCCTCTGATTTCCGCTTTCGGCGGAAGAACGGTCGTTTAGCAAAGCATCCGCAACCGAGTTTGACCTCAGCGAAGCTGTATTTGCTGGGCGAAAGTCTGCCATCGACTCGCGGTAATCGGATCCTATGTAGACAGCGTCTTAGTTTGATTTTTCGGAGAGATCCTTCGCCATTAGAATCTCATCGTAGTAACGACCGTTTTGCTTCAGAGCGTTCTTCTCTATGCCGTACTCCAGAAAGCCTAGACTCGCATATAGGCGCCGTGCTTGCTCATTGTCCATCACTACCGTTAGTTGGATCAGTTCGACGCGCTGACGAGCAAGATCAAATATCACTTCAACCAGTTGCCGACCGATGCGACCCCTCCTTGCAGTAGGTTGAACGTACATACCCCAAATGACACCCTTATGAGCCATTTTCTGGCCTTGCTGGACTGCGAAGCCGGCGATGGCGACCAGCTTCGAGTCGCGGAACGCGCCGAGCACTGTAGAGTTGCCGAGCGTAGTTGAGAACGAACTCAAAGGTTGGGCATTTTCAGTCTCAAAAGTGCTACCGAACGCTTCCGGGTTAGCTCTGAGAGCTTCCAGCCGAATATCTCGATAGAGGACTGCATCGGCCTGCGTCAGGCGCCGTATCTCGATGGAAGCGGCGCTCATGTTTCGTCCTTCGCAGAAGTGTCCAAGCAGAAAAAACAGGATTTCGGCACGTCACGCTGGCGGCTCTCGAATAAAGCTACACGAACTTTCCCAGCGCGGAAGGGGGTCTTGGCGGGTCATAGAGGGAACGGGCGCCTGACCTTTTTTGCGGTGCGGTAGTCTGCAATTGGCCCACTGCGGCGATTCACGGCAGCTCAGCTTGATGTCTGCAATGGACGGCGCACCGGACCGTCGACGGACGAGGCCGAACCGCCGTTCTTGACCCAACTCTGACGTTCGCCCCCGATTTAGGGCCTGCGGCTGGTCTTGACCGCATGGTGGTCGTTCGCCAGTTTCTGCGGATCGGAGCACTCGCAATGACGGCATCACGACCTGACTACCGTGCTCTCGCAGAGGCACTTCGATACCGCGTCCTGGAAGGGCGCGGCGTGTCCGACCATGCGATACGCAAAGCCGCAGCGGATAGGGCAGCCGGCGGTCCGGCGATGGCAGTTCCCTATGACGATCTCGCGGGCCAGATTGGTGAATGCTCGCATCGTATCACGGATGCGCAGGTGGAGGGAGTTGTGCAGGCGGCGGGAAGTGAGAAGGCCGCTTTCGAGATTGTCGCGGCTGCTGCGATGGGTGCAGGTCTCATGCGTTGGCGATTGGCGCTCAAGGCTTTGGATGAGGCGAGCGATGCGTCTGCGGGAAATTGACAGGGGCGACGGTATTTTCAACCGACTGCTTATCGCTTTCATCTCGTTGGTCTCGGGTATACGATTGCCCGATGCCGCGCGTGTGGCGTTCTATCACAAGGAGTTTTTCGGTAGCCCAATGGGTGCGTGGACACAGGCGACGATGCGTGGACCAAGCGCCTGGAGTGTTGGCGATCGTGAATTGATGGCGGCTTTGATCGCGAAATGGAATTCGTGCGATTTCTGCGTGGGGGCCCACGGGGCGGTCGCGGCTAGAGCGATCGAACGATCCCTGGTTGATACGGCACTTTCTGATTATCGAGCGGCTCCGATCTCCGACGGTCTCAAGGCGACATTGGAATTCCTTGAAGCTATGACGGTGCGGCCAACCGAACTGACATCCGAGAGCGCGGCGGCCGTGTTTGAAGCCGGCGTTAGCGCAGAGGCCCTGAAGGATGCAATCGCGGTTGGTGCGATATTCAACATTGTGACGCGATATGCCAACGCCCTTGATTTCGCACTTCCAACGGCGAACGAATTCGACCGAGCGGCAAGTATGCTTCTCAAACGAGGTTATGCGTCATGACCTTCCGACGGCCCTTCGCTTTAGTTCCGATCAGTCGTATGAAGGACCGCTTTTGGCCCAGACCCGTAGTTCGCTGCTGCGCAGCGATGCGTCTGCTGTCGGGGAACACCGGACGCTCGACCGGCATGATCGGCACGGCTTGAGGTCGGTCAGCGCCGGTGTCGAGCCGCGATATCGCCGGCGGTGACCCGGTCGGACCGGGTTGTCGCCAACCTCAACCGGCCCGGCGCGCACGTTACCGGCATCGCCAACTTAGCGGCCGAGCTGACGGCACAACAATTGTGATTGCTCCACGAGTTGATAGACAATGCTGTAGCGCTTGGCGTTGTCGCGGATACGTTTCAGATCAGCTCCTGCCCCAAGGCTCGCCGATCAGAAATCCGGTTTGTCGGCCTGAGGAATCGGATGGAGATTCTGATTGAAGTAATCCACCCCGGCGCTCTCAGCGCAAACCATCTCCCCCATCGCCACCCCGTTCTTGCGCCAGGTCTGTTTAAGTGTGAGCGGCCCGTTGAACGTGTCTGGATCTTCCACCGTTACGATCGCGGTCAAAGCCCTACCATCCTGGCTGATCGTGAGCCGCTCGAGGACGTGGAGTTTCTCGGTGTGCGGTGTGCGGAAAGAATCGATGTAGTGATACATGCCGCCCGCGAGCCCGATCGTATCGACCACGAGCGTGTCCCCTCTCTCATAATGGCCGATGGATTCGCCGAACCAGGACGGTTTCACATTTTCCGAATGCTTGTCGGTGAGATAGATGCGGCGCACGAAATGATCGCGCTCCCATATCATCCAGACTTCGTTCGGCGTCTGGAGGAAATACACGGGCTGGAGAAAAAGGAGTTGGCCAGGCACGCCCCCAGGCCAGCAGCGTGATTGGGAGATAAAGGGAAGCGGCCTCTTGCCGCTCAACACCTCTTCGTTCGTTGCCTGCATCTGCTCCGCGGCCCAAGGTTTCAAGACCGGATCCTTCGTATTCACGATCGGGGGCCGGAGCTCCCCACCCGCAAAAAGACCGCCATTTTGAATTTGGCTGTTGTAGGGATAGTTAGGATCTGTCTTGATCGGCCCGTGAGCCGAACCCTGTGGAGGGTCGAGCTGAAAATCCCAGAAGTTCGCATTCCAGCCGAAATCTCGGGAATCAAGTTGGGGAATAGAATCCCCTACGAGCACGGCCGCGGAAAAAGACGGAACAAGAGTGACCGCAAGAAAGCCGGCGACAACACCGCCTGCTAGCAAGCGGCTCCACAATGTCGATACCAAAATGTGTGCTGCAAACGACGACATAGGCGATTACTCCACATCATAAGGAACCGAGTCTACATTTTACCAATGGTCAGCACCTGACAAAATACCTCGCGCTCATTCCGAAGTCACGCGAATCGCTCCCGCCCTGCCCGGCAGAATCGCGGCCCTCATCGCCCTTTCGGTTCCGATTTCAGTGGTGCTTATAGCGACGCCGTCGGAGGAGACCCGCAATTGGGCTGCCGCCGAGAAGGTGGTGAACTGCACTACTTTGGCCCACTTCTCAGTTTCGTCGATGATGAGCTTGCCGAAGTCAGCGGGTAACCTGGAAAGCCCCGCGCTCGCAAGGTCGACAAGGCGTGCCTTCTCCTTGGGGTCTGCACAGCCGGTAGTGATCAGCCGCCCACACTTCTGTCCCAAGACCAAATCACCATGCTCGGCTAGTCGGAAGAGCCGGCACAAGCCCTTATCCCATCGGCTAATTTCGTTCTTCCCTCCATTTCTGGCGATCGAGCTAGCAATACGTCAGGCCGATTTGCGGCCAAAATTCGCTCTGGCACAGCCTGCACGCTTGAGCATTTGGTCTTGCGCGAGCAAGAGTCTGAATGGAGGATTTGAACATGCCAACAATCGTGAAAACACGGCAATCCGATGCACGCAAATCATCGGTGCGATTTTCCCTCGGCGAATTTGGTGTGCCAATCGCTCTGTTCTGCGTGACGATTGCCCTTGTGATGGCCGCCTACCTGCTTGATGCAGAGCAGTCGCCAACCGTCTGGCAGGAGACGGGAGTCATTCCCTAAGTGGACCGAAGGAAAGAAATTGCGATGGTCTCGATGCTTGAATACCGCGTCTGTTAGCCAAGTTGCCGCAGACGCCCTTTGAACTACACCCGTGCATCTCGCGACCGACAAGCGAAGCTCTTTCTCCGCCAAGCCGACGCGGCAGAGCGCAATTCGTAGCCGAGCTATGAGCAACATCATTTTGCTGTTCGTCTGTCTTGCCATCGGTTTGCTGCTGCGCAAGTCGCAATCTGTTCCTGAAAATGCCCACATCTCCATCAACACCTTCATTATCTACGTGTCGCTGCCGGCACTGACCGTCGTCCAACTTCACAGCGTGCAGTTTCTGCCGTCCCTTCTTTACGCAGTCGCGATGCCGTGGCTGCTGTTCGTTGCGGGGGCAGCTTTCTTTTGGTCTGCCGCCAAATTGCTGAAGCTCGCACCGGAGACGACCGGAGGACTGATGCTATTGGGCGGGCTCGCCAATACTTCGTTCGTCGGCCTTCCCATGATCGAGGCATTCTGCGGCGCCAACGGTATGACGGTGGGCATCCTGATCGATCAGCTCGGAACCTATTTGGTGCTGAGTACGCTTGGCATCGCGATCGCGACACTCTATTCGACCGGCGAGCCCTCGGCGCGGGCGATCCTCATGCGCATTTGCACGTTTCCGCCGTTCATTGCGCTCCTCGTCGCGCTGGCTTTGTCGCCGGTCGATGTGCCTGCTTGGCTTACCGAGGTCCTGAACCGCCTCGGCGATACTTTGGCGCCGCTCGCGCTGGTTTCCGTCGGGATGCAGTTGCGGCTCGACCAGATCCGAGGCGTGAAGGCGCCGCTTGCGATCGGTCTGGGCTTCAAGTTGCTCATCGGGCCGCTCCTACTGGCAGGCCTCTACGTAGGGCTGCTCCACGCCACCGGCAGTGTCACAAAGATTACCGTGTTTGAGTCGGCGATGGGCCCGCAGATCGGCGCGTCTATCGTGGCGATTCAACATGGCCTCAACCCACCACTCATCACTTTGCTCGTGGGCGTGGGCATTACTCTGTCATTCCTGACCCTGCCGATTTGGTGGTACGTGCTACAGGGGATTTGATTCCCAAGGTTTCGCCATTTGGGACGGTCCGGAGTTCCGCTCTTCGAAAGCAAAGGATTAGTGGATTGGTCGTGGAAAAGCACCGAAGGGGTTGCTTGTTACCGCACGAGCCGACTTCAGCCACTTTATGATCCAACGTGTGGGTTGATTCGGATAGGACGATTGAGAGGGACAAAGCCAATGTCGCTCTTTCAGTGCCGCAAATGCGGATGCGCCGAGGACACAGCGCTTTGTCACTATTGGTCGGCCCGGCTTCAGGAGACCGCATTAGTATGCTCCGCTTGTGATCCTAAAATCGCAAAGTGGCATGGTGAGTTCCCGCGCGAACCCTTCGAGCGACGCCACGAACGAGAAATCGAGCGTTTTCTGGAATTTTCGTGGGCGCAACATCCTAATGGCGATTTCGGGCGGTGCGAACCGATGGTTGGCAATGACCGCACTGGCGACGGCGTGTTGCCGCTCGCCGGTCTAGCGCACAATCACTCCTAGCTAATGATCCTGCCGTGCTCCGAGCGTCGGCTCCTGAGTGTTCGTTGGGTGTACAATAAATCCCATCGATTGGGGCGTTTCCCACAATAGCAAATTCAATGGTTTCTTTGATCTGTTTTAGGACCTGCGGCCGCAGCGCGATCCAGCGGTCGGTCGACAGCCAGCCGACGCAGTCATTGCCATCGAGAGCCGGGCTCGCCCGTTCGACCTTCTTCATTTCTGAGTCGCGCGGCTCGTAACCAAACGCAAGTCGCCGGGTTGAGTCACGCGCACCCGCGCAGGAGGATTTCACATGACGAACAAGCCGGCGCCTACGAGCACCAAAAAGCAGCCGGACACCGCCCATCCCGGAATGATGGGAGACGGCACCGAAGAGCAAAATCTTGACGAGCGCGGCAATCCGGCGGCACGCATCAAGAAGGATGAAGTGAACGCCGCCTTCGGTAAGCAACCTTCCAAGAAGTCCTAACGTTTCTTCGGAAAGCACCGTACATGGAACTAGAGCTACGGCGGAGGTCGCTAGTTGGCGGCCTCCTAGCCTATGGCGCGAAACTCCCGCCGACAGTCAACCGAGCGGAAGGTCGGCCGCATACTTGCGAGCGGTATGCGACGGGGCAGGGGAGCTGCAAGCGCTAAGTTCCATCCCCCCTCTTTCAGTTGAGCTGGCAACCGGTGTAGGCTGTTGGGGAGCTACTGCTTACGTGCCGACGCCGCTGGCAAGCGAGCCTGGCGAAATCACCTGAGAGCGGTTTTGCGAGTCGCCATTTGGAGGGGTCAATCATGACACGACTTCCTGTTGTGATCCTTGCATCTCTGCTGCTTGGCACCAGCGCCGGCGCGCAAGAACGAGTGGAGCCGGCGGCAAAGGATGCAACGGTCTTCGGCTACAGGCCGCACTACCTTGAAGCGGGCCGCGGCGAACCGATCATTTTGCTGCATGGGACCGGCGGGGAGGGTGCCCGTTGGATGCCGACGATCCAGGGGCTTGCAGCGGCCAATTTCCGCGTCATCGCCATCGATCAGATCGGCTTTGGACAGTCCGACAAGCCGCTGACGATTTATCATAGCGGCGTATTCGCAGGTTTTCTCTCGCAATTCATGAAAACGATCGGCGTGCCGAAGGCGGCCATCATCGGTCAATCCATGGGGGCCGGAGTTGCCCTATAC
>Ga0209068_10000729_pt1 | contig 17337 bp, 16 predicted proteins | sample ColStrG_CSR_2012_FD_187200 | JGI IMG/M metagenome (GOLD analysis project Ga0209068, IMG submission 187200) | Freshwater sediment microbial communities in response to fracking from Pennsylvania, USA - Cold Stream Run_MetaG_CSR_2012 (SPAdes)... | ecosystem: Environmental > Aquatic > Freshwater >... | reverse complement strand
CGAATGGCTCTGCCTCGGGCGCCGGGCCGTGATCGACCCGGCGGCGGCTCGGGCCTTGCGTCACTTCGTCCACGATCACGACGTCGACGTGATCCACGCCCATTCCACCTCCATCTTCACGGTGGCGCTGAGCTTTCCCATCGGGCGGCGGCCCGCCATCGTTTGGCACGACCACTTCTCGGGGGCACCAGACCGCCCGGCGCGGCCCTTGCGGGCAGTACGGCGGTGGATCGATGAGGCGGTGGCGGTCAGTCGGCCCATCGAGGCGGCCGACCGCCGCGCCCTGGGCCTGGGCGCTCGGTTGAGTCAGTTGGCCAACTTCTCCGTCTTCGACGCGACCGCCGAGCCGGCCGCCGATCTGCCCGGAATGCCCGGGCGCCGGGTGGTGTCGGTGGCCAACCTTCGACCCGTCAAGGACCAACTCACCTTGATCCGAGCGCTGGCGCGGATGACCGAGATCCTCCCCGACGTCCATCTGCTGCTCGTCGGGAACGATTCGGGACCGTACGCCGACCGCGTCCGCACCGAGGTGAGAAACCGGGACCTCGGCGCCAACGTCACGCTGCTCGGCGTCCGGGCTGACATCGCCTCCGTCCTGGCCGGGTGCGATGTCGCCGTGTTGTCATCGATCGACGAAGGCACGCCGCTGGCGTTGATCGAGTACGGGCTGGCGGGCCGGGCGGTCGTGGCCACGGATGTGGGCGAGATCGGCGAGGTGCTCGACGGCGGGCGGGCCGGGGTGCTGGTGATGCCGGGGGATGACTCGGCCATGGCCGAGGCCGTGGTGCGCCTGCTCGATGACGACACCGAGCGCACCGTGTTGGAGGATCGCTTGTCGCGGCGGGTGGCCGATCGCTACTCCGTCGATCGGCTGCTCACCGGGTGGGCGGAGGTCTACCGGCGGGCCCTGATCCGCAACGGCTGACGGGCGATGGGCACGGCCGCCGCCACCAGTTCGGGTCGGACGTCGTCGTTCGCGACGTCGTCGTTCGGGACGTCGTCGCTCGAACGGTCGTCGATGCGCAGACATCCCAACCCGAACATGACGGCGACGATGGCGATGCGGGTGGCGCTATGGCTCATGGTGAACAGCGCGTAGGCCATCCCACCGGCGGCCAGGAACCGGTTCCAGACGGTCGTCGACCAGGCAATGGACTGGACGACCATGACGGCGAGTGCGGCCAGAGCGATCACGCCCAGCGCGCCGTGCTCGGCCAGGAGCCGGGTGTATTCGGTATGGGTGTTGGCGTCGCTGTCGATCACGCCCCCGCGTTGAAACTTGGCCATGCCCGGGCCGACGCCCAGGAGCGGGTGGGAGCTGAACAAGCCGAGGTCACCCTGGGCGATATCGCTGCGGTTGGTGGAGCCCGCCTCGGCATAGCGAAAGCCCAGTGCTCCGCCGGTGAAGAAGTTGAGCCACGAGTAGATGACGACGGCAACCACGGCCAGGATCACGCCGTAGGTGATCACTTTGGAGCGCCACCCAGCCGATAACAGCCCCACGATGGCGATGCCGCTGGCCGACGCCACGGAGCCCCAGACACCCCCCCGCGACAGCGTGAGCAGGGCCTGGCCAACACACCACAGACCGACGGCCAAGGCCACGAACCGCGTGTGGCGCGTGGTGTGGCTCAACATGATGAGCAGGCAGCACACGGCGCCGGCTCCCAAGATGGTGGAGACTTGGTTGGGGCCGAATCCGCCTGAGGTCACGAAGTTCGACTCGCCCGTGAAGGTGATCCGGCCGGCGGCGATGGTGCCCTTGGTGGCCAGCGCAGCCACGCCGGTGATGGGGAGGACGGCCAGCCACAGGAGGTGCCGGATCTCGCCCTCGGTGGCGGTCATCTGGCGAAAGGCCAGGGCACATACGCCCAACGCCACGGGACCGGAAAGCGCGAACGAAACCTCCGAGCGAGCCAGTGACGGCGACAGGGCCGACACCGTCAGCGCCGCCGATGGAATGATCACCGCGAGGTAGACCAGCGGTGCCACGGCGCGGGTGAGGCGCTTGCAGTGGCGGAACAGCACCAGGACCAGGATGGCCATGAGGGCGTACTTGCCGATCTCCCACGGGACTTTGGCCTGGGTCATGCGCCACAACACGTCGCTGCTGCCGACGTAGACCGCGGCGCCGACGGCCAGATCGATGCGCCGGCCGAGGCCGGCCACCGCCAGCGCAGCCAACAGGCTCAGCGCGGCGACCGCCGTGGCCAGGGTGACCGAGTAGCTGGAGGCGATAGCGACCACGACCTGGAGTACCACCAGGGCCACGATGGTCACCGGTCGGTCGAGGGGGACCCGGGGGAGAGCGGCCAACCGCGGTCGACTGCTCGCCGGGATGGTGGGCGTGGTCATCGTCTCGCCACGCTAGTGCGGCCGCAGCACCCCGAAGAGGTGGGTGCGCAGTCCCGGGATGCGGGCCAAGAGCCCGTACGAGCCCGGCACCAGGGGTTCGGTGCGCCGCACCAGTGGGGGCAGCACCGTGCACGGCTCGAGGTCGACGTGCCACCCGGGGAAGAGGGCGCGCACGGCGGCGATCGGCAGTCCCCGAACCGCCCGGTTCCGGGGGTTGTTGCGGGCCATGTCGTACCAAACCACGGCGCCGCCCGGAGCAAGGATGCGGCGGACCTCGCCCGCCACCGCCTGGGCCAACCCGGCGTCGAGGATCGAGCTGAACACGGTGAACACCGTGACGACGTCGACGGCGGCGGGAGGGAAGGGGAGGGCGGCGCCGTTGGCGGCGGCCACGACCAGGTCCGGATGAACTTGGCGCGCGGCCACGAGCCGAGATTCCAGCAGATCGATGCCGAGTGCGGCCGAACCGGCTGGCAGGAGGGGGCGCAGCGACATCAGGACCGCCCCGTCGCCCGAACCGAGATCCAGGACCCGGGCCCGGCGGGTGGGGTCGATGACGGTGGCCATCGCCCGGGTCGTACGCCGGCGTCGGTCCTCGAGCATGGCTCGATTTCCGGGCTGGAGTGGATCCCATCGTTCGGTGGCGCGCTCGTCGGTGGCATAGCCCTCGTAGACCTCCCGAAGGCGCGCCACTTCGTCCCCATCAGCCACGGCGCTGACGGTAGCCTCCCGAGTTGTGCCCCCCGCTGACGCCGAGTTGCCCTTCGTCTCGGTGGTGATGCCGATCCGCAACGAGCGGGCCTACATCGAGACCGTCGTCACGCAGGTGCTCGACCAGGACTATCCGCTTGACCGGCTGGAGGTGCTGATCGCCGACGGAGAGTCCGACGACGGCACCCGGGAGTGGCTCGACGCCCTGGCCGCCAGCGAAGAGCGGGTGCGCGTCATCGAGAACCCGGCCCGCATCGTCCCCCCCGGGCTGAACCGGGCCATTGCCGCGGCTCGGGGTGAGGTCGTGGTCCGTATCGACGGCCACACCGAGATCGCGCCCGATTTCCTACGCCAGTCGGTGGCGGTGCTGGCCGCCCACCCCGAGGCCTGGTGCGTGGGCGGGCCCATCGTGCATCGCGGCCGCGGCCCGTTCGGGCGAGCGGCGGCCTGGGCTATGTCCAGCCGGGTCGGGGTGGGAGGGGCCACCCACCGTTTCGCCGGCTACGAGGGCCCGGGGGAGAGCGTGCAGTTCCCCACCTTTCACCGCTGGGTGTTCGACGAGGTCGGAACGTTCGATGAGCAGCTTGTCCGCAACCAAGATGACGAGTTCGCCTTCCGGCTGCGCCAGGCCGGGGGCACCATCTGGATCAGCCCCGACATCCGCTACCAGTACTTTGTGCGCGAGCGTCCGGGCCAGTTGTGGCGTCAGTACCGGCAGTACTCGTTCTGGCGGATCCCGATGCTGCGCAAGCATCGACGCCCGACTACCGCCCGCCAGCTGGCCCCCCCGGCCTTCTTCGCGGTCATGGCCGGGGCGGCGCTCGCCGGGGGGATCCGCCGGTCGCCGCTGGTGGCCCTCGGCCTGCCGATCGCCTATGGCGTGACGCTGGCCGCGGTCGGCGTGCGCAGCCGGCGCGACCTCGACGGCGCCGCCGCCGCTCGCGTGCCGCTGGCCCTGGCCACCCTGCACGCCGCCTACGCGGCCGGGTGGTTCCAGGGGGGCTGGTGCCTGCTGGTGCGGCCCGACGCCTGGGCGCCCGGGGCGACCATGGCCGAGCTGAGCCGGTAGATGCCCGGTGGGTAGAGGCGACGAGGCCTACGCGCGGTTGCCGGTGCCGTTGCAGCACGCGGCCGTCACCGCTTTTGGTGCCCGGTGGTACCGACTCCGGTTCGGGCCCGGCTACGGCGACGCGCTTCGGGCCTTTGCCGCCCGGGACCGGTTCGATGCCGGGCAATGGCAGCGTTGGCAGCAGCGGGCGGTGACCGCGGTGGCCAGTGCGGCGGCCGATCGGGTGCCCGCCTATCGCGACCGATGGGACCGGGCCACGCGCGCCGCGGCGCGGCGGGGACAGCTGGGCGAGCTCCCGCTGCTGGCCAAGGACGATCTCCGGGCCGATCCGGAGATGTTCCTGGATCCGGCGCGCCGGCGGCTCGGCGCGCCGCTCACCTTTCCCACCTCGGGCAGCAGCGGCACCCCCCTGCGCACCTATTGGACGGTGGAGGAGTTGCGGGTTTCCATGGCCGTGCGGGAAGTGCGGTCGGCCCGCTGGGCCGGAGTCTCGTTCCGCCAGCCCCGCGCCACCTTCTCCGGTCGCATGGTGGTGACCGACCCGGAAAGCGCTGGTCCGTTCCATCGGTGGAACGCCGTCGAACGCCAGGCCTACTTCTCAGCGTTCCACCTCCACGCCGAGACGGCGGAGATCTACGCCGATGCCCTGCGCCGCCACCACATCGTGTGGGGTACCGGCTATGCCCAATCGTTCGCCCGGCTGGGCGCCGCGCTCCTCGACGGCGGTGGTCCCCGACCTCAGCTGCGGGCCGTGGTGACCACCAGCGAAAAGTTGAGCGACGCGCACCGCGCCACCATCGCCGAGGCCTTCTCCTGTGTCGTGCGCGAGGAGTACTCCAGCATCGAGAACGCCTTCTTCGCCTCAGAGTGCGAGGCCGGCTCGCTGCACGTGAGCCCGGACGTGGGGGTGGTCGAGATTCTGCGCGAGGACGGCACCGTCACGGACCCGGGCGAGGTCGGTGAGGTGGTGGTCACCGGGCTCCTCGGTCGGCTCCAGCCCATGATCCGTTACCGGGTCGGCGATCTGGCGGCGTGGTCCGATGCGCCATGCTCCTGCAGTCGGGCCATGCCGGTGCTGGCCGAGGTGGCGGGTCGGGTCGAGGATGTGCTGACGGGGCCCGATGGGAGGCGCATGACGCGCGTCCAGGGGGTGTTCTACGAGGTCCCTGGTCTGATCGAGGCACAGGTCATCCAGCGCAGCAGCACCCGATTCGAGGTGCGGCTGGTGAGCACCGATCCGTTCGGAGACGGGGAGCGGGCGTTGATCGTTGAGCGCATGATCGAGCGGCTCGGGAGCAGGGCGGAGATCGAGTTGGTGGAGGTGGACGAAATCGCTCGGACCTCCGCCGGGAAGTTCCGGGCGGTGGTCGTCGAGTGGACCCCGTGATGCGTGTGGGCATCGCCGGGCCTCTCCTCGGCGGTCATGACGGTTGGGTGGCCAGTCCCGGTCAAGCGCTGGCGGACCGGTGGCGCGCCGAGGGGGCCGAAGTCCGCACGACCTCGGGCCAGATCGGTCGCGTCCGGCGGCTGGCCGACACGGTGGTGACGGTGGCGCGCTGGCGTCACCGGGTCGACGTGGTCGTGGTGCTCGTCTACAGCGGGATGGGTTTTGCCGTCGCCGAGGCCACCACCGCAGTGGCGCGCGCCGCCGGCCTGCCCGTCGTCTTGTGGTTGCACGGAGGCAACCTGCCCGACTTCGCCGCGGCCCATCCCCGGCGGGTGAAGCGCTTGTTGGCCCGGGGAGCGGCCGTCGTCGCCCCGTCACCGTTCCTGGCCGAGGCGGCGGCCGCCATGGAATGTCGGGCCGAGGTCATTCCCAACGTCATCGAGCTCACCACGGTTCCATGGCGACAACACGCGCCGGCCTCGCCCCGGCTGTTGTGGATGCGTACCTTCCATCCGATCTACGACCCGGAACTGGCGGTGCGGGCGTTGGCCCGGCTCCGTCGCAACCATCCGCAGGCGACCCTGACGATGGCCGGGCAGGAGAAGGGCAGCCTGGCCGACGTGCGCCGTCTGGTGGTCGAGCTCGGGTTAGGTGAGGCGGTGACGTTCCCCGGCTACATCGCCGACGCCGACAAGGCGGATGTGTTCGACCGTCACGACGTGTTCGTCAACACCAATCGCGTGGACAACACCCCGGTCAGCGTCATCGAAGCGATGGCCTCGGGCTTGGCCGTGGTCACCACCGATGCCGGCGGGCTTCCGTACCTGGTGACCGACGGGGTCAGTGGGATAGTCGTGCCCGTCGGCGACGACGAGGCCCTCGCGGCCGCCATAGGGCGGGTGGTAGACGACCCAGGCTTGGCCGCCACGCTGGGCCGGGGCGGCCGGTCCGTGGCGGAATCGTGCGGATGGGATCGTGTGGGCCCGCTGTGGGAGGCCGTACTGAAGCGAGCAGGGGCATAGGTCCTCCGCACCAAATCGACATTTGTGCAGGTCAGAGGCAGTTTGGGTGCTACCGGTGGATGCGGGTGACTGGTAACCTCGGGACCTCCCAGCAATGAGGACCCTCCCCACGTGCGAATCGATAGTGCCAGCAGCCCTCCGCCCGCCGCGGTGACCATCAGCGGTGGCGGGGATGTCACCCAGCTGCGTCGCTACCTCCGTGGCGTGCGCCGTCGCTGGCCCGTGCTGGTGGCGTTCTGTTTCGTGGGCGCGCTGGTCGGGTGGGTCAGCACTCCCAACGCCAAGGGCGCCGTCGTCGCCGACCAGACCTACTACCAGGGAGTGCACACCCTGCTGGCCGACAACACCGGCACCTCGGGTGGGGCATCGGCTACGGGCACCACGGTGAACCTCGAGCAGGCCGCCTTCCTGGCCAACAAGGGGGAGGTCCCTAACCGGGTGGCGAACAAGCTGGGCCTCAGCGCCGAAATGGTGTCGGCGAACTGCCTGGGCCAGTCGCTGGGTGGCGTGTCGTCGATCCAGATCACCTGTGTCGACGCCAACGGTGACCGAGCCGTGATGCTCTCGAACACCGTGGCCACCGAGCTGATCCAGTACCTGGCCGAGACGACCAAGGCCACCTACGAAACCAAGCGCGACTCCATCCAGGCGAAGCTCGACGATCTCACCAGGCAGCGCTCCGACCTCGAGGCCAAGATCGCCAAGACATCTGGTGACACCACCGTCCTGAACGCCCAGCTGGACTCGGTCTCCAACCAGTACCGGATCACCTACGAGCAGTACCAACTTCTGGCGTCGAACGGTCAACCCTCGGCCGGCTTGAGCACGGTGCAGACCGCCACCCCCTTGGCCATCACCCGCGCCGAGTACCAGGCGCTCCGCACGCAGATCCAGTCCGGCCCCGACTTGACCGGGGGCGCAACGGCCACGACCCTGGCCCCCAAATCCAGCCCCAGCACGGGCAAACCAGCCAGCGCGCCGCTCCGAGGAGCGGCCGGCGCGTTCCTGGGTCTGATCCTGGGGATCGTCGTGGCCCTGGTGTTGGATCGCTATGACACCCGGTTGCGTCAGCGTGAGGAAGTCGAGTCAGCCACCGGTCTGCCCGTCCTGGCCGAGATCCCGCCCCTGTCGTCGAAGCAGCAACATGACGTCGAGGTGGTGGCCTTCACCAACCGTCGCTCGCGCACCGCCGAGGCCTACCGGGTGGTGCGTACCGCACTGATCTTCGCCCACGCGGCCGCCGAAGCCGAGCGGGGCGAGTCGGGCACGGTCCCCGTCGTGAACGGCAACGGCGAGGCGGCGCCGGCCGGAGGCCAGGTCGTCATGGTGACCTCGCCCGGCCCCGGTGAGGGCAAGACCACGACGGTGTCCAACCTGGCGGCGGTCATGGCCGAGGGTGGGTTGTCGGTGCTCGTCATCAACTGCGATTTTCGTCGGCCTCGGGTACAGAAGTATCTCATGGACGAGCCCGAGGAAGGACCGCCGGCTGATGCCCGGGGCCTGATCGCCGCGACGGGCCAGGTCAAGGCCGTGGCCACGAAGATGCCGCGGGTGCGCCTCGTCACCGGCATCGGGGAAGGCGATCTCGACGCCAACCCGATCGAGATCGTCGGCATCCAAAAGCGGCTCATCGCCTTTGCCCGCCAGCACTACGACGTGGTGCTGCTCGATACGGCACCGTTCCTGACCACCAACGATGCCAGCGAGTTGCTGGCCGACAGCGATGCGGTGCTGGTCGTGATCCGGTGCGGGAAGACCCGACGAGAAGCGGCCCGGCGTACCAGCGAACTGCTGTTGCGTCTGGAGGCGCCGCTACTCGGCACCGTGTTCACCGACTCGGCCGACGCGCCGTCGGCCGAGTACTACTACCACTACTACCTGGACGACTCGCCGACGAAGAACCGCGGTCGATCGGTCGAGGGACAGCGGGCCTGAGCCGCAGTGATCGAGCGGCACCCCTCAGCGCGATGGCGCGACACCCCGTCGAGCCTGCTGATCCTGGGGCCCGATGATGACGTCGTCCGCCTCGTCGGTCCCGGTCGCCAGCTGTGGCTGGCCCTCGACGCACCCACGACCTTGGAGGCGATGACCGTCGAGGCGGGCGGGGACGCAGAGGCGGTGGCCGAATTCGTCACCGAACTCCGGGCGCTCGGTCTCGTCGTCGACGTTCCCGCGTGAGCGCGGTGGTGAGAGCGCCGCTGATCGACCTGGAAGGGGTGTTGCCCGCGGTCCCCCCGGTCGTGCGGGCCATCGCCGCCTACGGGCTCGAGGCGCCCCATGCCCCTCCCTTCCCGGGCGGAGCCGTGGACGATGAGGAGTGGACGGCGCTGTGGCGAGCGGTCGACGAGCAACGGTTGTGGGGACTTACCTCAGCGGCGCTGGCCGACGGGGTGTTGGTAGTGGGCGAGCGTCGGGCCGCCGAGGTCGTCGCCGGTCACGAGGAAGCGGTGGCCGCCTGCCTGCGGTTGGATCGCCAGCTCGAGGCGGTGGCCGCCGGGTTCGTCGCCGCGGGCGTCGAGTTCCGGGTGTTGAAGGGGGTGGCCGCCGCCTGCTGTCTCTATGACCAACCCGGCGTTCGTCTCTACGGTGACGTCGACCTCCTGGTACGCGGCGAGGACTTCGACCGGGCGGCGGGCGTGGTCGTCGGGTTGGGGGGCGAACGCCACCACGGCGAGCCGCACGTGGGGTTCGTGGCTCGGTTCGGCAAGAGTGCCGCCTTCTCGCTGCCCGGCGGCTGGGAGGTGGACCTGCACCGCACGTTCGGCTTGGGGCCCTTCGGGGTGGCGGCCGGATCCCACGACCTGCTCGGCGCCGGTTGGCCAGTTGACCTGCGCGGGTTCGAGGTCGAGGCCCTCGAACCCGAACCGATGCTGGTCGGCGCCGCCTTCCATGCCGTGCTGGGCGGGGACGTCCGACGACTGCTGCCGTTGCGCGACGTGGCCGAGCTGCTCCGCCCGGGCCGGGTTGATCCGACCACGGTGGTGGCCTTGGCGGAGCGCTGGGGGGTCACGGCCGTGCTCGCCGCCGGCGTCGAAGCGGCCACCCGGGAACTGGGCTTGGCCTCCGACTCGGTGCTGGCGGTCTGGGCCGGCGAGTACGAGCCCTCGCGGCGGGAACGGCGCTGGCTCGACGACGCCCACGACGGCGGTCCCGGCGTGGAGCGGCGGCGAGTCCGTGCGCTGCTGGAGGCGCTGCCATCGGCGACGGATCGTCTGGCCTTTCTTCGGGCCACCTTCTGGTATCCCGGAGCTCCGAGCATGGCTGACCGCGTGGTGCGCTTCAGTCGGGGGATTGGGCGCCGAGCACAGCGGTCCGACTGATGGTCGCCACGGACGGCACCGATGCCCAAACCCGCACCCGCAGGCCGACTGGGCGCGGCCCAGGCAGGGCGGTGCGCAACAGCGTCCACACCACCTCGGCGTCCAGGCCGGGGGAGGCTTCGCCCACATACCACCGGTCGATGGCCAGCTTCACCGGCAACACTCGATCGCGGTAGGCATCGCCGTCGGGATCCTCGGCGATGACGGATCCCTCCCAGTCACCCACCACCAGCTGGGTGGGCCCGGCGATCCCCGGGGGAACCTCCAACACGGCCCGCCAGTCCGGATCGGCGATGTCCACGAACTCGGGCGTCTCGGGCCGCGGGCCGAGCAGGGCCATCTCGCCCCGGGCCACGTTCCACAGTTGCGGCAACTCGTCGAGATGCACCCGCCGCAAGACGCGCCCGATGGGGGTGATGCGATCGTCCCCGGCCCGGGTGAGCCGCAGTCCGGCCGCGGTTCCGTCCTCGTGGGCCACCCCCATGGATCGGAGCTTCCACATGCCGAACACCTCACCGCCCCGGCCGACCCGGGGGACGGCGATGAGGCCGGGCCCGCCGTCAGCCCGGCGGATGAGTACGGCCAGCACGGCCACGACGGGGGCGATCATGATGCCGACCACCACGGCCAGCACTCGGTCGAAGGCGAGGCGACGCCTGAGCCACGGGCTCATGGCGAGGGCGCGTCGACGAGGGCGGCGACGAGGGCGTCGGCGACGCGATCCACGGTGGCCTCGCTGAGCCCGGGATAGAGGGGCAGGCTGAGCGCTCGGGGGGCCAGGGCGTCGGCCACTGGCAGGCCGCCGGGCCCGATCTCGGCGTGGTCAGCGAACCAGGCGAACGTCTGCAGCGGCCGGAAGTGCACGCTGGTGGAGATGCCCCGGTCGGCCAGGGTGGCCGCCACCCGGTCGCGGTCGATGCCCTCGGGCAACAGCACGGGAGCCAGATGATCGGCGCTGTTCTCGTCGAGTGCACTGGGCACGAAGCGCAGGCCATCCACATCGGCCAATCGCTGGCGGTAGCGGTTGACGATGGCGCGCCGGGCCGCCTGCATGGCGTCGAAGCGACGGAACTGCGAGCGGGCCAGCGCGGCCAACACGTCGGGCAGGTTGGCTTTGATGCCGGGCATGACCAGGTCGTAGGCCCCGTGGGTGCCCGGCTTGTAACGCGCCCAGGCATCGCGGCTGAGCCCGTGCAGGCGGTAGGAGCGGGCGAAGTCAGCCAGCTCGGCATCGTCGGTCACGAGGGCCCCGCCTTCAGCCGAGGTGAGGTTCTTGGTGGCGTAGAACGACAGGCAAGCCCCGCCGGTGCCCTGACCGGCCACTCGCCCGCGGTGGTCGCGGGTCCCGAGGGCATGGGCGGCGTCCTCGATGAGGGGCACGCCGGCCTCCGCGCATCGATCGTGGATGGACCGCTCCAGCGCCACGCCGCCGAAGTGCACGCCGACCACCGCATCGAGGCTCGGCAAGGCCGTCTCCAGGGCGGTCGTCGACAGGTTCAGCGTGTCGGGATCCACGTCGAGCAGGACAGGTTGATGGCCCAGATGCACCGCACACAACGCTGAGGAGACAAAGGTCCAGGCCGGCACGCCGACGCGGGAGCCGGGCGGGAGGCCGAGGTAGGCCACCGCGGTATCCAGCGCGGCCGTGCACGACGACATGGCCACCACGTGATCAACCCCGAGGTAGGTGGCCAGGTCGTCCTCCAGGCCCAAACATTCGGCGCCGGTGGTGAGCCAGCCACTTTCGAGCACCCGGGTGACGGCCTCGATGTCCTCGGTCACGAGATCGGGCACGGCGAACGGCACCGCCGAGGTCGTGGGGGAATCGGTCATTGTCCGCTGACGGTACTCGGCCCCAACCACGGGGTGAGGAGGGCCACCGCCTCATCGAGATCGCGGCTGACGAGGCGAACGGTCGCCGTGTGGTGCGTGAGGTCATCGAGGGCCCGGACTCCCGGCTCGCCCACGGCGGCGAGGTTGAAGGCGTTGTGCAGCACCACGAGCAGGGCGGTGGCGCGCTCCACCGGTTCGATCCGGCTGGGTTCGTCCGGTTCATAGGTGGGGAAGGCCACCACCACGATCGGCACGCCGCCGACCTCGCCGACCTCGTCGAGCTGGTCGAGGTGGTCGAGGGCGCCAGCCCGCAAGCGGCGCGGGTCGACGTGCCACTCTTCGGCGAAGTATCCGGCGTCGGTCTCCGCCGCGGTGGGAGCGACGTCGGGGAACAGCGGCCACGAGCCCGGGCCGAGTCCGACGGCCCGGGGATAGACGCGGACCGCACCCGAGTGCACATCGATGCCGACGGCTTCATCGGTGAGGTAGTCGTATCCGGCCCGGACGAGGGCCGCGGCCAGCGTGGATTTTCCCGAGTTCGAATCCGCCGGCAACACGGCGATTCCCTTCGGCCCCCGAACGGCGGCGGCATGCAACAAGACGGTGTCGGTAGTCCCTCCCACCGCCTGCTGGTTGAGCTCGCCCAGCAGACGCTGCAACGCGAGCGAGCGGTCGCCGGTCTGGAGGAGCGCGCGGTCGTCACGCAACAGGATGACCGTTTCGTCATTGGTCACCAGGTCGAGATGGATCGAGGGTGCCCGGTTCGTGGCGCAGGTGTCGATGAGCGATGCCAACACCCCGGTCGCCACCGCGGCCAGCCCCGGTTCCTCGATGCGAATCTGCACCGCGGTGCCTAACAGATCGAGCGTCGGTGGTTGGACGGCCCACGTCCGATCGCCGGCCGGCGTCGGGGCGGTGGTGGGGTCGGCGAGACGAGGCTCGTCGATTGCGCTAATGGTCTCGTCCGGAGACCCGCGGAGGAGCCCCCGCTCGCCGAAGTCGGTCAAGGCAGCCGCCACCTGGCGCGCCACCAGGGTCGTCTCGATGGCGAATGCCGCGGCCAATTCCGCAGTGACCGCCCCCTCCGTGGTCTCGCCGTCGCAGGCGTCGAGGACGAGCCCGGCGGTGAGGTTGAGCAGGTGGGCCTGGCGCCGGACCGGGTCGTACGCCACCCAGGCATCGTCCACGGCCACCACCACCAACTGGGGGTTGCGGCTCGGGAGCGCGTCGTGGGCCGCCATGAACCGGTGAGCGTACGGGATGGTCCCTCGACCCGGCACAATGGAGCGATGGACGTCACCGCCGACCTGGAAGCGCCGTGCGCCCCCGCCCATCTCTTCGACTCGGTCGACGACCTCGGCGCCTATCCCGACTGGCTGGAGATCGTCGAGCGAGCCGAGGTCTCTCCAGCCCATCCCGACGACGATGGTGATGCGGCCTGGCTAATTGACCTGCGCGGCCGCCTGGGTCCACTGGCTCGCTCCAAACGCCTCCGCATGGTCCGCACGACGTGCGATGCCCCGGGGCTGGTGCGATTCGAGCGACGCGAGCACGACGGGCGGAGCCATTCCGACTGGGTGCTGGAGGCTGAGGTCCAGGCCATCGGGGCCGCCGCCGACCCGCCGGCCAGTCGCCTGGTCATGCGCTTGCACTACGGCGGCTCGTTCGGCGGCTCCGTGTTGGAGAAGTTGTTGAGCGACGCCATCGAGCGGTCGCGGCCGGCTTTGTTGGAGCACCTCGGCTCCTGACGATCAGGTCTGGGCGCGGGCCGTCCACCGGTCGCCGTCGCGGTGGAGGGCGAGGGGAAGCCCGAAGCATTCCGACAGCGCCTCGGCGGTGAGCACCTCGTCGATCGAACCCGACGCCTGGACTCGGCCGTCGGTGAGCAGCAGGGCGTGGGTGAACCCCGGGGGGATCTCCTCGACGTGATGGGTCACGAGCACGGTGGGCGGCGTGTTCGGGTCGCGGGCCAGGAGTCCCAGGGTGGCGACGAGTTCCTCGCGGCCCCGGAGGTCCAACCCGGCGGTGGGCTCATCGAGCAACACCAGTCCCGGCTCGATCATCAGCGTTCGGGCCAGCAGCACCCGCTGTCGTTCACCCGACGACAGGAGGATGAAGCGCTGGTCGACCAGGGGGCCACAGCCCATGCGCTCGAGCAACGCCCGGGCCCGGGCCCGATCGGCGTCGTCGTAGGTGTGCCACCACGGTTCGAGCGCGGCGTAGCGCGCCGTCATGACGATCTCGGTCGGGGTCAGCTCGCCCCGAAACTGATCGGCCAGCGAGGGACTGGCCAGGCCGATGCGGGTCCGCACCCGACGAACGTCGGTGCGGCCCAGCGTCTCGCCCAACACGCGAACCGCTCCGCTCGAAGGATGCAACGAAAGCGAGGCGATGCGGATGAGCGACGTCTTACCCGAACCGTTCCGGCCCAGGACCACCCAGCGCTCGGCCGTTTCGACCGTCCAGTTCACGGCGCGGAGGATGGCGCGGCCGTCGCGCACCAGGGTCACCTCGTCGAGCGCCAGGGCCGGGGTTGTCGGGTCGCTCACCGGCGGCACCCTATCGGCGCCGGAGGGCTAGCTTGGGCGTTCGTGAAGCAGCTCACCGGCGTCGACGCCAGCTTCCTCTACATGGAGACCTCGAGCTCGTTCGGCCATGTCAGCGGCCTGTCGGTCTTCGAAAAGCCCGACGTGGCCGGATGGAGCGCCTACGACGCGCTGCGGGCCCAGATCGAACATCGCCTGCCGCTGCTCGAGCCTTTGCGGCGCCGAGTGGTGGAGGTTCCCTTCGAGCTCGACCACCCCTACTGGATCCGGGATCCAGATTTCGACCTCGACTACCACGTGCGGGAGACCGCGGTTCCGCCGCCCGGCGATGACGCCCAATTGGCCAATCTCGTCGCTCGGATCGTGGGGCGCCCCCTGGACCGATCGCATCCGTTGTGGGAGGCCTACGTCATCGAGGGGCTGCCCGAGGATCGCTTCGCCATTCTCACCAAGATCCATCACGCCACCGTCGATGGCGCGTCGGGCGCCGAGTTCATGTCGATCATGTTCGACGACGCGCCGGGCGACGACCTGTCGGTGGACGACGACCATGCCGCGGCCATCGACGAGTGGACGTCAGAGCCGGTCCCGTCGGCGGCCGACGTCATGCGGCAGGCCCTCATCGACGTCATGCGCAAACCCGGCAAGTTGGCCCGGTTGCAGGTGCGGAGCCTGCGGGCTGTGGGTGAGCTCACCCGCAACCGGGGCCTCGTCGGACTGGCCGAGGTAGCCCGCAGCGTTCCCAACCCGCGGGCCATGCTCGGTAGTCGGACACCGATCGAGACCGATGTGCCGCCCACCGTGCCCGACGGCACCGCCCCTCCCACACCGTTCAACGGCGCCATCACCCCGCATCGTCGCGTGGCCATCCGGTCCGCCAGCCTCGATGACGTCAAGGCGGTCAAGAACGCACTGGGGGCGACGGTCAACGACGTGGTCATGGCGGTGGTGAGCGGCGCGTTGCGGGCCTACCTCGAGGGCCACGACGCCCTGCCCACCAACCCGCTTATCGCCATGATCCCGGTCTCGATCCGCACCGGCGACGAGGAGGACCGCTGGACGAACCGCGTGTCCGCCATCTTCACTCCCATCCCCACCGACCAGGCCGACCCCATCGCCCGGGTGGGCGCGGTGCACGAGGCCATGGACATCGCCAAGGATCGCTTCACGTTGTTGCCCGCCGACGTGTTGACCGAGTACTCGCAGTTCGCCCCACCGGCGCTGGCCACACGCGCCATTCGTCTGGCCACGCGGTTGAAGGTGGGTGATCGGCTCAACCCCCCGTTCAACCTGGTCATCTCGAACGTGCCCGGTCCCCGCCAGCCGCTCTACCTCAACGGGGCGAAGGTGCTGCACTACTACCCGGTGTCCACCATCGTCGAAGGCCAAGGACTCAACGTGACTGTGCAGTCCTACTGCGATGTGCTCGACTTCGGCCTGGTGGCGTGTCGCGAACTGGTGCCCGACCTCGACGACCTCGCCGACCTCATGGTGGACGAACTGAGGAACCTGGCCAAGGCCGCCGCCAACCCCTAAGTCAGACGGGCCGGGTCGGGGCTCGGCGCTCACCTCAGGCGAGCCACTTCGGCAGTGACACTGGACGTGGGCCGAGTAGCGAAGGGTCTTGCCAGTCCCGGTCACAGTTACGCCGTCCCGGCGGGTGCGTGCCATCCCTGACGCAACAGACGATCGAGAGGATGGCCATGTCCATGATGGCTGATTCGTCGGGCCCTGTCACCGGTGGCGTCGACACTCACAAAGACGTCCACGTCGCCGCCGTGGTCGACCCGCTCGGGGCCGTGTTGGGCACCGCCGCGTTCGACAACTCAACGCCCGGCTATGAGCTGCTGCACCGGTGGCTGAGCGGCTTCGGGACACTCGAGCGGGTGGGGGTGGAAGGCACCGGCTCCTACGGGGCTGGCCTCGCCAGGTTCCTCACCGCCGCCGACCTCGAGGTGGTCGAGATCAACCGGCCTGACCGTCACGCCCGCCACCGCGAAGGCAAGTCCGATCCGCTCGACGCGATCGCCGCGGCTCGAGGAGCGTCGCAGGCCGCCACGCGGGTGTGCCCAAGAGCGGCGACGGGATCGTGGAATCGATCCGGATGCTGCGAGCGTGTCGACGAGGAGCGGTCCGGGCTCGCACGCGTCTCCGCCGGTCATCCGGGGGTTAGTCGTAGGTTCTCGACCCCTCACCCTCGCGAGGGGGTCCCGGGTAGTGCAGGCGGATTGGTGCGGCACCAACCACTACGGTGTCACCCAATCGCATCGGTCGGTCGGCGCCCGCTGGCGGGGACGATGCGCCTATCCAACGAGGGGAAACGCCATGCGGGAAGACAAAGTTGCTGCGTCTGGTCAGTTGGGGTTCGATCGACGGGACCTTCTGCTCAAGGGAGGGGCGGTGGCAGCTGTCGCTGGCACCGTCATCGCTGGCGTGACCACGCCAGCGGCCGCTGCGCCGTTGGCTCCGGTGCTGCTTCCGTACGGCCCTCAACGTCTGTACGACTCGCGCACTGGCGGTGGCCCGTTGCCGAGTGGGTACCAGGTCACCCTCACCAGTACGAACCCAGCGGTTGACGCTGCGTTCTTGTTGAATCTCACGATCGTCGACACGGTCGGCTCGGGTTTCGTGAGCGTCTTTTCGGCTGACATATCGTGGCCAGGCAGCTCGACCCTCAACTGGTACGGAGCCGGTCAGATCAACGCCAACAACGCTTACACGGCTATCCGCCAGTCGGACCAGGGCATCAAGGTGTACGCCGGCGGCGGCGGATCTACCAACTTCGTGCTGGATCTGGTTGGCCGGCTGACGCTCGTCGACCTCGCCACCATCAGTTCGCTCTCCTCGGCCGCGGCCATGCCGTCCACTAAGACCGCCTTCAGCGAAGTCCATCGCGAGCGCCTGTGAGCGGACACGGGCACGAAACCGGGCATGGCTGGTCGCGGTGCACGGCCAGCTTGGGGGCGACCGGGCGATTACTCTGAGCGGTTCTCCCCAGCCGGGAGTAGGCCAGGCAGCTGCCACTGCTCGGGCGATTTCGGAGGCGTGGGTTTGTCGCTCGAAAGGCCTGGTGGGGCTAGACGCCTGCTACTAG
>Ga0209068_10000728_pt1 | contig 17342 bp, 17 predicted proteins | sample ColStrG_CSR_2012_FD_187200 | JGI IMG/M metagenome (GOLD analysis project Ga0209068, IMG submission 187200) | Freshwater sediment microbial communities in response to fracking from Pennsylvania, USA - Cold Stream Run_MetaG_CSR_2012 (SPAdes)... | ecosystem: Environmental > Aquatic > Freshwater >... | reverse complement strand
CACCGGGTCGCGACCGGCGAACATCGTGGGCTCGCTGCGAAAGGCGGTGCCCTTCACCCACGCCGGAGAGCGTCCGGCGGCGGCCGCCGCGTCCCCACCGGCCTCATTGGTGAGGACCATGGCGCAGGCGCCGTCCGACGAGGGGCAGGTCTCACCAAGGCGGACCGGGTCCCACAGCATCATCGTCTCGTTGATGGATTCGAAGGTGGCGTCCTCTTGGTGGAGGTGGGCGTACGGGTTCTTCAGCGCGTTGAGCCGATCCTTCAAGGCCACGAGCACGCCGATGTGGTCGGGCGCGCCCGAGCGTCGCATGTACGACCTGATGTGAGGGGCGAAGTACCCGCCAGCGCCGGCATGCATCGGAGGTTGGAAGGGCATCGACACCGACAGCGCCCACATGGCCTCGGACTCTGACTGTTTCTCGAAGGCCACGGTGAGCACCCGCTCGTGCAGGCCCGAGGCGATGAGGTCACTGGCCACGATGGCCGTCGACCCACCCACTGAGCCGGCGGTGTGCACCCGGAACATGGGCTTGCCCACGGCCCCTAGTGCGTCGGCCAGGAACAGTTCGGGCATCATCACGCCCTCGAAGAAATCGGGGGCCTTGCCGATCACGACGGCGTCGATGTCCGACCAGGTCATGTCGGCGTCGTCGAGGGCCCGCTTCGCCGCGGTGCGCACCACTCCGGCGATCGATCCCTCGATGATCGCCTGGTGGTGCGTCTGCCCGATGCCGACGATGGCAACTCGTTCCTTACCCATCACGCCCCTTCCAGGACACATACGAGGTTCTGCTGCAGGCACGGGCCGGAGGTGGCATGGGCCACGGCCCGGTCCCCCTGGCCGTTGGTGATGCGGGTGGCGGCCTCACCAATGCGAACCAGCCCCGCGGTCATGATCGGGTTGGCGCACAAGGCCCCACCCGACGGGTTGACGGTGACGTCGGCGCCCAGACCGAGCGCCGATCTCACGATGAGCTCCTGATGGGCAAACGGGGCATGCACCTCGGCGAAGTCGATCGGTCCGTCGTTCACTCCGGCTCGAGCGGCAGCCAGCGCGGTGGAAGGCGACGACGTGAGGTCGCGCACCCCGAGGGCGGCGGCCTCGATGCGGTGGTCGATACCCCGGATCCAGGCCGGACGGGCGCTGAGCTCTCGGGCCACGTCACCGGCGGCCAGGATCATGACGGCCGCGCCATCGGTGATCGGCGGGCAGTCGTGCTTGCGCAGCGGGGCGACGAACTCGGGCTCGGCCAACAGCGCGTCGGGTTGGTGATCCCCCGTGAGGTGGGCGTGGGGGTTCGACATCCCCGCCCGACGGTTGGCCGCCACCACCGCGGCGATCTCCGCCTCAGTGAACGTGCCGGCGTCCAGTCCGGCTCGGGCCTGCAACGCCGCCACCGACACCGAGTCGAGCCACAAGGGCCCCAACGTGTAGGGGTCGAGCTGGCGGCTGAGCACTCGGCGGATGTCACCGGGCGACGACTTGCCGTAGGCGTAGACGAGGGCGATGTCGGCCTTGCCCAGCTGGATCTTCACCCAGGCCTCATACAGCGCCCAGGCCCCGTCCATGTCGACGTGAGATTCGGAGATCGGCGGGAACGGCCCGAACGCATCGAGGGACATGACGAACGAGAACGGCTGACCGGCCAGATAGTCGGAGCTCGACGAGCAGACGAAATCCACTCGGTCCTTCGAGATCCCCGCGCCGGCCAGCGCCTCGCCCATGAGCGGCATCAGCAACTCGACCTCGTTGATGTCGGAGATCGAGCGCCCCAGCTGCTGGGCGAACGAAATGACAGCTACCTCACGCATCAGACGTTGTCCTTGTAGGTCGCGAAGTCCGCATCGGGCTCACCGGTGGGACGGAAGTACTTGATGCTCTCGAGCGTGGGGCCCACCTCTTCGTCGGGAACCCACACCGCCTCGACCCGCATGCCGGAGTGCACGTCGGTGACGGCGACCTCCTGGATGAGGTGCATGATCGGGATGTCGGAGCCGTCGAGCAGGATGAGCGCACTCGTGTAGGGGATCTCCATGAGCGTGCCCATGAACGGCACGTTGACCACACAGAACGAGGTGATCGTCCCGGAGTGACCCAGCTCGACCTCTTCGTCCATGGCGACGCCGTCGGTCGGGCATGACCCCCGCGGGGGCACGTAGACCTTCCGGCAGGCGGGGCAACGTTGACCGACCAGTCGCTTCTCGGCGACGCGGTGCAGGAAGTGGGAACTGGCGCGGCCGGCCGAGTAGATGTAGTTCAAGGTGGCGGGCGTGCGGATGGCCTTGACGGGCTCGACGCCCTGGAGGCTGGCCGGCAACGTGACGTCGCTCATGCGTTGACCTCCGTCGGCTCAAAGCACTCGACGTCGAGGATGTGGCCCTCGCGGTAGCGACCGCCGTCCGGGGCGGCCGAATCGGCTTCCACATCGGCCGGTCGGGTGGGGCGCCAGCGGGCTTGCACCCGCATACCGGTGGACATGGCGGCGGCATCGCCGCCCGTGTCGACGGCGTGCACCATGGCGGTGTCGGCGCCGTCAAGGCGGATCATGGCAAAGGCGAAGGGCCGGTCGAGGGGGTGCCCGTCGATGGGATCGCCCACCCAACACCAGGTCGTCACCACCCCGGCGCTCCCGACCTCGACGATGTCGGTCAGGTCCTCGGCGGTGACGGGGTCGTACTCCTGGGGCGGGACGATCACCTGGCCGTCGGCCCCCTTGATCCCGACGATGATCCCCTCCCGGAGACCGGTCATGAACGCACCGATCACCGGACCGGTCGTCCGTCGGAACGGGTACTCGATCACCACCGGCGCGCTGAGCACGTCGTCGACGCCCATCGGCGTTCCTCCGTTTTCCTGGTCCCGGGGGCCCCATCGACCCGCAGTGAGCGCACTGTAACGCGTTCTACTTTAGGTGGCGTCCGCACGGTCCGGATGGCTAATCTGATGCTCCGTCAGGGACCCACCACGGGCCACGAGCACGACGACGCAGATCGTTGGACACAGGGGAACACATGACCGAGTTGGGCTTCTGGAAGATGGCGACGGCTGATCCCGAGCGGGTGGCGCTCATCACGCCGGACGGGCTCGAACACGATGCCGGCGAGTTGTTGGCCGCCGCCAACCAGGTGAGCCACGGGCTGCGGGCCCTCGGTCTCGAGCGGGGCGACACCGTGGCGGTGGTCCTGCCCAACGACTACGAGATGTTAGCGGTCTACCTCGGGGCGACCCAGATCGGGCTCTACATCACTCCCATCAACCACCATCTCGTCGGTCCCGAGATCGCCTACATCGTCAACGACAGCGACGCCAAGGTGCTGGTGGCCCACGAGCGCTTCGCCGCCGAAGTCGAAAAGGCCGCCACCGAGTTCGCCACCCTGCACGCCAGTCATCGTTTCGCTGTGGGCGCGGTGAGCGGGTTCCGTCCCTATGGCGAGCTGACCGGGGGTCAACCCACCACCGCCCCCGAGGACCGCGTGGCCGGCGCGGCGATGCACTACACCTCGGGCACGACCGGCCGGCCCAAGGGCGTCAAGCGCCAGTTGGTGGACATCGATCCCGACGTGTTGGGCGAGCTCTACAGCGGCTTCCAGGGGATGTTTGGGGTGCAGCCGCTCGACGGGCACGTCCACATCACCGGCTCGCCGCTCTATCACACGGCCGTGCTCATGTGGGCGGCCAACGCGCTGCACATGGGCCACCCCCTCGTGGTCATGGACAAGTGGTCACCGGAGGGGATGCTCGAACTGATCGACCGGCACAAAGTCACAACGAGCCACATGGTGCCGACGCAGTTCCACCGGATGCTGGCGCTGCCTGAGGACGTGCGGATGTCCTACGACATGTCGTCACTGCGTTGCATGGTCCACGCCGCCGCCCCCTGCCCCCCTGACGTCAAGCGCCGCATGATCGAGTGGTGGGGCGACGCCATCATGGAGTACTACGCAGCGACCGAGGGGGGCGGCACCATCGTCACCGCCGCAGAGTGGATGACCAAGCCGGGAACCGTCGGCAAGCCGTGGCCGGGATCCGAAATCCGCATCCTCGACGAAGACGGGAAGGACGTGGCCACCGGGGCCGAGGGAACCGTCTACATGAGCCTCGCCCTGTCCGACTTCGAGTACAAGGGCGACGCGGCCAAGACGGCTGAGAACCGCAAGGCCGGGTTCTTCACCGTCGGCGACTGGGGTCTGCTCGACGAGGACGGGTACTTGTTCCTCAAGGATCGCAAGTCGGACATGATCATCTCGGGCGGGGTCAACATCTATCCGGCCGAGATCGAGGGGGAGCTGCTGACGTTCCCCAAGATCGGCGACGCCGCCGTCTTCGGGATCCCCAACGACGACTGGGGCGAGGAGATCAAGGCCGTCATCCAGCCGGCCGAGGGCATCGAGCCCGACGACGCGCTGCGCGACGAGATCATCGGCTTCTGCATCGAGCGTCTGGCCAGCTACAAGCGGCCCAAGTCGATCGACTTCGTAGCCGAGCTCCCCCGCGATCCCAACGGCAAGCTCTACAAGCGCAAGCTGCGCGACCCCTACTGGGAAGGCCGCGACGCCCGCATCTGACCGGTTTAGCCGCGATGCATGTGGCGGCCGCGGTCGCGGCGGACTTAGGCGTCGAGGGCGGTGCGGTGGCGCTCGATCTCTTCGTAAAGACCGGTGAGGTTCTCGACCGGTGGGAGTTCGACGCGCTCGCCTGAGTTGAGCTCGATCTCGAGGTTCCAGAATCCGGGGATTACGTCGGTGGCGAGGATCCGGTACCAGAGAATGTCGCGACGCCGGGGCCAGTTCTTCTGAATCCGCAGGCCCTCCTCTCGCACCACCAGAACCGCGCCCAACAGGGTGCGGATCCCGAGCACGGAGGTGACCAGCCCGACGAGGCTCAGCAGCCGCATCCACCATTCGATGCCGGTCGCCAGCACCAGCGGGATGAACACCAGGCCCACCACGGCGAGCAACGCCACACGGACCCAGCGGGCAACGGGCGACATGCGGAGCGGGTACCGCTGGGGAGACACAAGGCCATTGTCGCATCCAGCGACGCCGATCCCACCGCGAACGTCGATCGGCCACACATCGAGCCTCCGATCGAGAGCGGGATCGACCACCGGTCGAGGGTGGAATCGACGGCGGATCGACGGCGGATCGACGGCGGATCGACGGCCGATCGGCCTCCGCGGTCACTCCGGCGGTCGACGACCCCAGGCGCTGATGGTGAGCGGACCGAGCACGGCAAAAGAGTCTTGGCGGGCCTGGGCCAACGCCGCGTCCACCGTCACCGCCTCGATCAGGCCGTCGGCCACCAACCGGGGACCTGCTCGCTCCAGCGCCAGCACATACCACTCGGCACCGGGTGTCCCTCCGTGCATGGTCTTGACCGTCCCGCGGGAATCGACCTGGTGCAGTCCGGCCTGGGCGAGCGCACCCAGCATCCGTCGCCCCCAGAACGGGTCGTATCCCGCCGACTCGACGTAGGCCCGGCGCAGTGTGTGATGGAGGGTGGCGAACGGCTCCGGCAGTTCCTGCGTGTCGAACACGAGCCAGTCGACGTCCTCGATCACCACCCAACCACCGGGCTTGGTGGCGATGACCATGTTGGCCAGCGCCTGCTCACGGGCGGGGACATGCTGCAGGACCGCCCGAGCATGGGCCAGGTCGAAATGGGCTGCCGGAAGCGAATCAGTGGCGATGTCGTGACGCCGAAGGATCACGTTTGCCGGCTGTTCCCCCACGAACTGGAGATCCAGGTCGGTCGCCATCACGCGACCCTCCTCGCCGACCTGCTCGGACAGCCAGCGCGCCATCGATCCGCCGCCGGCACCGACCTCCAGCACATGCCAACCCGGGGCGAGCCCCAGGCGAGTCAACAATCGACCTGACCCCCGATCGAATCCCGCCGCCAGGTGGCCGTGCCGGGTCGCCTCCTTGGCCACCTCGGCGGGATCGTCCGACACGCCGTAGCCATACACCACTCCCGACTCCGAAGCGGGAGGGGTGGGTTCGGTCACGACCGTCGCGTCTCACGCCAGGGGACGTCCTTGTCGTCGCGGGCTTCGGCAGGGAGCCCCAGCGCCCGTTCGCCGAGCATGGTGCGATGCACCTCGTTGGTGCCGCCGCCGATGCGCGACGAGAACTGGCCCATCACCTGCATCTGCCAAAACCCGGCCTGGGGGGCGTCGACGCCGGCGAGCATGCCCGCCGCTCCCTCGAGATCCTGGGCCAGTTCCACCCGGAGCGACAACGCGCTGGTGAAGGCGTTCTTGAGCACCGAGGGATCGGGTGGCGTACCCCGCTTCGTCATGATCGCCGTCTGCATCCGCAGCTGCAGGAACGTCAGGATGCGCTCGCGCGTGAACACGTCGGCCAGGCGTTGGCGCACGATCGGATCTTCCGTGCGTCCGAAGGCCCGGGCCACCGCCACCACGGAGTCGAAGGTGCTGGCCTGACCGGCCCCACCGATCATCCCTGATTCGCTGGCCAGGACCGTCCGGGTCACTGCCCAGCCACCGTTGAGTTCACCCACGAGGTTGGCCGCCGGCACCCGCACCTCATTGAGGAAGACCTCGTTGAAGTGCGAGAGTCCCGTGGCCTGCACCAACGGCCGCACCTCGATGCCGGGGGAACGCATGTCGACGATGAAGAACGAGATGCCGCGATGCTTAGGGGCGTCGGGATCGGTGCGGGCGATGAGGATGCCGAAATCGGCGTGGTGGGCGCCGGACGTCCATACCTTCTGGCCGGTGACCACCCACTCGTCGCCGTCCCGCTCGGCCCGGGTGGACAGCGCCGCCAGGTCGCTCCCCGCCCCGGGCTCGCTGAACAGTTGGCACCAACGCTCGTCGCCGCGCAGCAGAGGACCCAGGTAGCGCGCCTGCTGTTGCTCGTTGCCATGACGCATGATCGGAGGCCCGACCAGTTGTTGCGCCGCCCCGATGAACCCGGTGGTCACGTCGAAACGACGGACCTCCTGGTTGAAGATGATGCTCTGGCTCGGTGTGCCACCTCGCCCGCCGAACGCCTTGGGCCAAGCGATCCCGGCCCAGCCGTTGTCGTAGAGCACGGCCTGCCAGTCTCGGCAGCGGTCCTCGTAGGCGGCCAGCACGGCCGGATCGGTGGCCACGCCGCCCCGCGACCAATCGGCGTCGGTACCGGACTTCAGCCCGGCGTGCGCCTCGAGAAAGGCCCGCACCTCGGCCCGGAAGGCGGCGTCCTCGGGGATGTCCTCGAAATCCATAGCGGCCCGATACTAGAACACGTTCTCATTGCCACCCCACCCCCCTTGAACCGGCGTAGGAAGTGGTCGCCCTGGCGACCACTTCCTACGCCGGTTCGGCGGTTTTGGCGGTTCGGTGGTTTTGGCGGTTCGGTGGTTTTGGCGGTTGGGGCATACTGCCGTTCACCATGTCGACTCGCCCCTCGCCATCGTCCCGGTCCGCGTCGGGGCGCGCCCGGCCGGCCGGCGTGGTGATGCTGGGCGTGGTGGCGTTCGTGGCGGCGTTGGCCGTCACCAGTTGCGGTGGTTCTGATGGGTCCGGCTCGACCACGACCACGGATCTGGGGACGAGCGCGACCGCGGTGGCGGTCACCGTCCCGGCCTATTGCGACCCAGCCGTGGCCATCTCCGTTCCCATCGGCCAACAGTTCGCCATCGTCTTGGAGGCCGATCCGGCAACGGGCCTGAGCTGGCAGACCGTCACACCGCCCGACGCCGCGGTGCTGCTCTCCATCGGTACCGAGTTCCCGGGCCCGGGCCAGACGCTGGAGGGAAGCGCTTGCGGCTCCGCCAGCCAGGTCCTCCGCTATGGCGGGCGGGCCCTCGGCACGGCCACCATCACCCTGCGCTACGGCCGCCCCGGGGCCACGGCCGCCGCGGGCGACAAGACCCTGGCGTTCACCGTTACCGTCGTCGATCCCAACGCACCCACCACCGTCGCGCCGATCACCGCACCCGTGGACACGACCACGACGGCGGCGCCGACCACCACGGCCAAACCCAGGTCGACCACGACGACCAATAGATCGGTGACCACCACCACTCGGGCCCGAACCACCACGACGACCTAGCCGCCGACCTTTCTCAGGGACGGTCGAGCCCGGCGGGCGGCGCGCCGACGGGTTCCAGCTCGAGTCCGAGTTCGAAGCCGGGCGCGACATCCTCGTCGAAGGCGAGGGGACGCATCGCCAGATCGATGGCCGTCCAGATCGTCCGGGAGAAGGGGAAGAACGCCACCGGCACGGCACAGGCGGCGACCAGTCCCGCGGCCGCGACCATCGCCATGTTCGGGTACGGATAGGTGGCGGCGACGCTGATGATGAGCACCAACGCCACCGCGGCCTGCGCCAACGTGATGTTGAGAAACCACGATCCGAGCCACTGGCCGTCCTCCCGGCGGAAGCGCAGCCCGCAACCGGGGCAGCTGTCGGCCATCACCACCCAGCGCCGGAACAGGTGGCCAGTGCCGCACACGGGGCAGTGCTTGGCGGCCGCCCGCCGAAGCATCACCGAGGTCGACATTGCCACCGCGCCAGTGTGACACCGCCGCCCCCGAGGCGGAAGGGGCCAAGTCGCGGCGGGTCAGACCGTGGCGTCGAGGAGGTCGGCGATGGTGTCGGCCCAGTCGTCGCGGGTGCCGAACGCCGGCTCCAATGCGTAGGCCCGCTTGAGGAACAGGTGGGCGTCGATCTCCCACGTGTAGCCCATGCCGCCGTGGACCTGGACGCACGATTTGCCGTTGGCCAGCGCCGCCTCGGCCGCGGTGAGCTTGGCCGCAGCCGCCGCCCGTTCCACGGACCCCACCGCGGGGTCATCGAGGGTGACGCCGGCGGCGTAGACCGCACCCCGAGCCACCTCGGCCCGGGTGAACATGTCGGCCAGGATGTGCTTGAGGGCCTGGAACGAGCCGATCGGCCGGCCGAACTGCTCGCGCTCTTTGGCGTAGGCCACGGCAACATCGGTCGACGCCTCAGCCATCCCCAACAACAGCGCTGCCGTCAACACCGCGCCCTGGCGGCGCAGACCGGCCCCCGTCGCCGCGCCGACCAGCAGCGCTCCTTGCGGCAACTCCCCCACCAATCGACCGACCGGAGTGAGGGGGTCGAGGGACTGCAGCGGTTCGACCTCCAAGGCCCCGGCGTCGACGGTCCAGATGCCCTCATCGTCGACGATGGCCAGCACGTCGATCCGATCGGGGTATTCCACGATGCGGCTGGGGTCATGGCGATCGATGCCGCCCACGATGGTCTCGCCCGTGGCCGCGCCGGGCACCAGCCCGGCCACCACTTGGGTCCACACCAGCGGACCCGGCACCAGGGCACGACCAAGTTCCTCGTAGGCCACCACGGCGTCGGCCCACCCCAGCTCGGCGCCGCCCTCGGCCTCGGGGAGTCGCAGCGAAAAGACGCCGAGATCACCCAGCTCGCGCCAGCGGGCTCGGTCCACGCCCGCGTGTTCGGCGAGACCGCGCACCACGGCGATGGGGAACCGTCCGTCACAGAAGGACCGCACGCCGTCGGCCAGCGCGACCTGGTCCTCGCTCAGCTCGAAATCCATCTCACTCCCCCCCGTCGGTGGGCAGCGTCGATGATGACCCGCAGGTCAGTGGAACCCGGGTCACGGCTACTCCCTCGGAAGGCCGAGGATGCGCTCGGCGATGATGTTGCGCTGGATCTGGCTGGTCCCGGCGGCGATGGTGAACGAGGTGCTGCGCAGGCGCTCCTCGACGAAGATCCCCGACGGCCAGGCCCCCACGTCCTCGACCGACAAACCACCCCGCTCGAGCACCCGCATGGCCAGGTCGGTGACCCGTTGGAACAGCTCCGAATACGCCACCTTCATGACCGATCCGGCCGGGCCGGGCACGCCGTTGCGGGCGGCTTGGGACAGGTTGCGCTTGGTCATGGCCCACAGCGCATCCATTTCGGCTTGCAGGTGGCCGACCTCGCGGCGCAGGGCCACGTCATCCCACGCGGTGCCTGAACGGCGGGTGACCAGCCGGGCCAGCCGGACGAGCTCGGAGATTAGCCGGTCGGTCTCCACCAGGTCGGACACGAAGGCCGTGCCCCGCTCGAAGCCGAAGGTGACCATGGCCACCCGCCAGCCATCGTTCTCAAGGCCGACGCGGTTGGCCACCGGCACGCGGGCTTCGTCGAAGAACACCTCGGAGAACTCCGACGTCCCCGCGATGGTGTTGATCGGTCGGATCTCGATGCCGGGCGTGTCCATGGGGAACATCACCCACGTGATGCCCTTGTGCTTGGGCGAGTCAGGATCAGTTCTGATCAGCAACTCACACCAGTCGGCGACCTGGGCGAAGGTCGTCCAGATCTTCTGGCCGGTGATGACGTATTCGTCCCCGTCACGGATACCACGGCAGTTCAGCGAGGCCAAGTCGCTGCCGGCGTTCGGCTCGCTGAAGCCCTGACACCACACTTCTTCGCCCCGCAGGATCTGGGGCAGGTGCTCAGCCTTCTGCTCGGGACTGGCCTCGGTCATGATCGTCGGCCCGGCGTGCAGCGTGCCCACGAAGTTGACGCCCACGTAGGGCGCGCCGGCCCGGGTGGTCTCCTCGAGATAGATGAGTTGTTCGACGAGGGTCGCCCCTCGACCGCCGTACTCCACGGGCCAGCTGATCCCGGCGTAGCCGGCGTCGAAGAGTCGGCGCTGCCAGTCGGTGTCGTAGGCGCGGCGACCGTCCCAGTCGTCGCCGGCGGGCTTGGCTGGCAGGGTCGGCAGCGCCGCCGCCAACCACTCACGAAGCTCTTTGCGGAACCGTTCTTCCGATTCCGAATACCGAAGATCCACGCTGTTCCTTCCGGCGCTCCACCCTCGGAGCCTCAAGATCTGACGCCATGTTAGATCCGGGCCGACCAGGACAAGAATCGGGCCAGACGGCCTCGACTCGTAGGCTGTTGGGGTGGCTCCCAACGATCGGGATTCTGGGCTCTGCCTGGCCGACCTCCTCGCCGCCTTCTCGCTGGCGACCGACCTCGGGTTGGGCCAGCCCATGGAGCATGTGCTGCGGTCGTGGGCGATCGCCACCCGTCTCGGCGAGCGCATGGGCATCGAAGACGACACCGCCTCGTCGCTCTACTACGTGGCCATGCTGGCCTGGGTGGGCTGCGTGGCCGACACGTCGCAGGTGGCGACTTGGTTCGGCGATGACATCGCGTTCCGGCGTGACAGCTACGAGGTGGATCTGGCGGGTCTGCCGATGATGAGGTTCGCACTCCGCCACGTGGGGACCGGCAGCCCGCCGCTCCATCGGCTGCGCCTCGCCGGCAGTCTGGTCGCCACCGGAGGAAAAGCCATCCAGCGTGGCCTCATGTCGCACTGTCTCACCACCTCGAGCATGGCCGAGCGGCTTGGGCTCGGTGACGAGGTGAGTGAGCCGCTGCTGCAGTGGTTCACCCGATGGGATGGGACGGGCGTTCCCGGCGGCGTGGGAGGAGACGAGGTCGCCCCATCGGTCCGGCTGTTCCACTTGGCCGACTGTGCCGAGGTGGCCCAACACAGCGGCGGGACCGACGCCGCCATCGAGATGGCACAAGCGCGACGGGCCAAACAGTTCGACCCGTCGATGGTCGACGAGTTCTGCGCGTGCGCCCCCGACCTGTTCGATGGGTTGGACGAGACGCCGGACTGGTCGGCAGTGATCGCGGGCGACCCCAGTCTCCGCCAGCAGTTGTCCGAGTCCGCGCTTGATCAGGCGCTGGAGGTGATCGCCGACTTCACCGATCTGCGATCACCATGTCGCTCCGGTCACTCCCGAGCTGTTTCCGCCTTGGCCGCCCAAGCCGGGGAGTCGTGCGGTCTCCCCGCCGTCGACGTGGTGACCCTCCGACGCGCGGCGCTGATCCATGACGTGGGCATGCATGGGGTCCCGGCGACCATCCTCGAGAAACCCGGTCCGCTGACGGCCACGGAGTCCGAGCGGATGCGCATGTACGCCTACTACACCGAGCGGACGCTCTCGCGTCCACCGGCCCTCGCTCGGATCGGCACCATCGCCTCGATGGCCAACGAACGGCTCGACGGATCCGGCTATCACCGGGGCCTGTCGGGCTCGGCCGTTCCAACTACCGGGCGGATCCTGGCGGCGGCCGATGCCTACCAGGCCATGATCGAGCCTCGCCCCTACCGCCCGGCGAGAACGCCGAAGGAAGCAACCAACGAGCTTCGCCAGGACGTCCGCGCTGGTCGCCTCGCCGCCGACGCGGTCGACGCGGTGCTGGCCGCCGCCGGCCAGCGACGACCGAAGCGAGCCGTCGGTCCGGCCGGGCTGACCCCCCGAGAGGTCGAAGTCCTGGCACTGATCGCCCGGGGGGCCTCCAACCGACAGGTCGCCCACACGCTCGGCATCACCCCGAAGACAGCCGGCACCCACATCGAGCGGATCTACATCAAGATCGGCGCCTCGACCCGATCGACGGCCACGCTGTTCGCCATGCAGCACGGCCTGCTCGACTCGCTCGAACCTCTCGGTTTGTAGGGCGAACGCCGGACGACGCCCATCGGCGTCATCCGTACCGTGCTTCGTGGGTGGCCTCCACGGCACCCATGCCGACTCCAATTGATCACCCGAGAGGATCAACCATGGCGAACAAAGCCGTCATCTCCCTGACCACCGGCCTCGAAGACACCGAGAAGGTCACCGTCGCCTACCTCGTCGCCGTCGGCGCCGCCGAATCCGGCCGCCCCACCCTCATGTTCCTCACCAAGGAGGCCGTCCGCCTCGCCCTCGACGGCACCGCCGTCGGGGTCGGCTGCGACGGATGTCCCCCGCTCGCCGACCTGGCCAAGCGCTACGAGGCCGCGGGCGGCCGCTACTACGTGTGTCCGATCTGCTTCAACTCCAAGAACCTCGACGACGCCACCTTGATCACCGGCGCCGAACTCCAAGGCACCGTTCCCCTGTGGGAGTGGATCGGCGACGACGCCGCGACCACGTTCAGCTACTGAGCCGAACGGGACCACCCCTCATGACCCACCACGCCACCGCCTCCCGCGTCATCGACGCGCCGGCCGACGAAGTCTTCAGCGTCATCACCGACATCTCCCGCCTCCCCGACTGGAACCGCGCCATCACCGGTGTGATCGAACAGCCCCAGGCCCTGGAGGTCGGTGGCGAATGGGTCGTCCAGATGCACGCACTCGGCCAGAGTTGGCACAGCCGCGCGACGGTGCGGGAACTTGACCTGACTCGGCGTCGCTTCGGCTACCGATCCGCCACCGACGACGGCAACCCCTCCTACGCCCATTGGACCTGGGCGGTGGCCGACCATCCCGGCGGCGCTCACGTCACCGTCAACGTCGAGCTTCATCCCCGCACATTCTGGCGGCGCGTTCTCCTGGTCTGGATCCGTCATAGACAACTCGCCCGCATCGAGCTTCCCGCTTCGCTCACCTCCCTGGAGGCATTCACGAGCCGCGGCGCCGCGCCGATGCCGCCCGCGCCCGCGTCTGAACCTTTGACCACCAAGAGCCCGGGCACCGTGCCGGGCGCCAACCATGGAGGCGTACACCAATGACCGAGACCATCAGCGTCGACCCGGAGGCTCTGCGAGCCGACGTGCGCGACAAGTACAAGGACGTGGCCACGAACCCGCACGGTTCATTCCACTTCCACACCGGACGGCCCCTCGCCGCGCTGCTCGGCTACGACTCAGTAGTCGTGGATGCCCTGCCCGATCGGGCGGTCGAGTCGTTCGCCGGCGTCGGGAACCCCCATTCCTTGCGGCCTCCCGTCGCCGGTGACCACGTCGTCGATCTCGGCTCGGGTGGAGGGTTCGACTGCTTCATCGCCGCCCAGGCCGTCGGCCCCGGTGGTGCGGTGATCGGTGTGGACATGACCCCCGAGATGCTGGTCAAGTCCCGCGAAACAGCGGCGGAACTCGGACTCGGCAACGTCGAGTTCCGCGAGGCAATCCTGGAGGAGCTCCCAGTGGACGACGGCTGGGCCGACCTGGTGATCTCCAACGGCGTGATCAACCTGTGTGCCGACAAGACCGCGGTCTTCGCGCAGGCCCACCGCGCCCTCAAGCCCGGTGGCGCGATCCAGTTCGCCGACATCGCCAACGGCGTACCGCTTCCCGAGCAGGCCGTGTGCTCGATCGACCTGTGGACGGGCTGCATCGCCGGCGGCAAGCCCGTCGATGACTGGTGCGCGCTGCTCACCGCCGCCGGCTTCACCGACATCTCCGTCGGCCCTGCCGTCGACGCGTTCGGCGGATCGGGAGGCGAGCAGAACGCCCGAGCCTTCGAAGTGTTCGCCCACGTGTTCCTCGCCACCAAGCCCGCGTGAACGTCCGATCTAGGACGCGGGGACGTGTACCTACCATTTCGGTACGTACACGTCCCCGCGTCGGGACCGCGACGGCCTGCCGGCTACTTCTTGGCGTTCGGGTCGTTGACGATCATCGCCGTGACCATGCCGTACAGGCCGCTGTCGTTCTCGGCGTGGCTGAGGATGTGGCAGTGCCACGCCCACACGCCGATGTCGTTGGTCGTCGGCATGGCCAGCACCGTGTAGCGCTCGCCCGGGGCGATGAGGATGGTGTCGGCGTAATAGGGCTGGGCCAGGGGCCATCCGTCCTTGGCGATCACCAACTGCTCCACGTGGTGCAGATGCATGGGGTGAGCCTGGAGACCCTCATTGTAATAGTGCACCTCGACCACATCGCCGGGATTGGCCACCACGGGCGCCGTGGCCGGGTAGCCCTTGCCGTTGATGGTCAACCCGATCGCGCCCGCATCGTTGAGCACCATGGGCAACTCCTGGGTGACCTTGAGGTTCGCCGGGATCGTCTCCCAGCCGATCTTCTGGCCGGCCGGCATCGCCACGTCCCCGCTTTGGAAGACGGCGAACATCCCGTTCAGCACCGCGATCTGGCCGTTGGCGTGCGCGTGGTACATGCCGAGTTCGGGGTGGTTGGGGTTGGTCCACGAGTAGGTGTAGGTCTCGCCCGGCGCGATGGGCGGCTGGGTCAGCGGGGAGACTCCGTCCTCGCCGAACGGGGTGGAGATGCCGTGGAAGTGAATGTCGGTGGAGACCGGCAGGCTGTTCTTGATCACGACCTTGACCTTGTCGTTGGGCTCGGTACGGATCCACGGTCCGGGGACCATGCCGTTGTAGGCCCAGGCCTTGACGGTCTTGCCGGGCGACACCTCCCAGTCGATGATCGATGCCTCCAGATTGAAGGTCTTCGTCCCGTCAGCCTCGATGGTCGGCGCCAGCTTCTGGTTGCCGACTCCCTTGGTGGCGTCGCCCTTGACGAAGGTGGCCAGGCCCGCAGCCATGCCTTCGGTCATCTTCTTGTCCATCGCCGCGTAGTCGTCGGCGCCCGCCGTCGCGCTCATGTCCATGCCGCTCATGGCGGTCGACCCCGACGCAGACCCCGTGGCTGCGGATCCCGACGCCGACGCATCGGCCGAAACAACGAGGGTCGCCTTCATACCCGAGTCCGCGTGACCGGGCACCAGGCAAACCAGTTGGTAGGTCCCGGCCGCCAGGGTGCCCAAATCGAGGGTCACCGTAGTGCCGGCGGGGATGTCCGGGGTGCGCTTGCCGCCGGGCGTGACGGACAGGTTGTGGACCATGGTTCCCGCATTGGTGACGCTCAGCTGCACGTGCCCCACCGGCGCGGTGATCGTGGCCGGAGCGATCTTGTACTCCGAGAGACTCACCGCGATCGGTGCGGCCTGGGTGGTGACCGACCCCCCGTCGGAGTTGCGGAACACGGCAATGCCGAGAGTAGAGATACCAAAGGCGACCAGCGCCAGCAGAATGGCGAAGACCGAGGCCATGCTGCGGTCCTTGGTCGATGAGGCGGGTGACATAGGTGCTCCTGGGGCTGGCGCCGACTTCGGTGACGCGCGGCTGCGTCGACTCTTCGGCGGGTGTTGCTCAGAATCCGCTCACGCCGCCCGTATCGACAGGGTCCGGGGTCCACGACACCTCGGGACTTTGGTCCCATCCTCACCACCGACGTGCCCGCGTTGATGCCGTGGGCGAGACTGGTGCAGTGATCCGTGTCTTCCTCCTCGATGACCACGAGATCGTTCGTCGCGGGGTGCGCGAGTTGCTCGAGAGCACCGCCACCATGACCGTCGTCGGCGAGGCCGGCACCGCCGAGGAGGCCTACGGGCGCATCCCGGCCACCTCCCCGGACGTGGCCATCCTCGACGTGCGGCTCCCTGACGGCTCGGGCGTCGAGGTGTGCCGCGAGATTCGGTCGAGGCACCCCGAGATCCAATGCCTCATGCTGACGTCGTATTCCGACGACGAGGCGCTGTTCGACGCCATCGTCGCCGGGGCCGCCGGCTACGTACTCAAGCAGATCAAGACGAACGATCTGGTCGATGCCGTCACCAGGGTGGCCGCCGGGGAGTCGTTGCTCGACCCCCAGCTGACGGCCAAGGTGCTCGACCGGCTGCGGAGCGGCCCCGAAGAGGACGAGCGGCTCAAGCACCTCACCGACCAGGAGCGGCGCATCCTTTCGTTGTTGGCCGACGGGCTCACCAACCGCCAGATCGCCGACGAGATGTTCCTGGCCGAAAAGACCGTCAAGAACTACGTGTCCAACCTCCTGGCCAAGATGGGCATGTCGCGCCGCACCGAGGCCGCCGTGTACGCCGTTCGGCTGTCCGAGCGTGCCGCCCGCCGCCAGGGGACCTGAACCACGCTCCGCTCGGGTCCGCCCGAGCCCGCCCAGGCAGGGACTTTGGTCCCTGGTGCGACGCCCGAATCTCCCCGACAGTGATCCCAGAGGTTGCAACGGCCATCGGGGCCGTTGCTCTGAAGGGGCTGGTGTCGTATGCGAGTCTTGGTTCTCGAAGGCGACGGCAGGTCATCTGCGGGCGTGGAGGAGGAGCTGACCGCCGCGGGTCTCGAGGTCGCTCGCTGCGCGGACGAAGGCGGTCCCGCCTTTCCCTGCAACGGCCTCATGGCCGGTCGGACCTGTCCGCTCGAAAACCACGCGGTCTCGGCCGTGGTGGTGACCACCCAACCCGAAGCGCACGGCGATGATCTTGCCCCCCACGAAGAGGGTGTCCGGTGCGCGCTGCGCCAGTACATCCCGGTGGTCCTCGTCGGCGATCAGACCGACTCACCGCTGGCTCCCTACGCGACCACCATCGCCGCCGACGCCGACACGCTGCTGCCGGCGCTTCACGAAGCGGTGGAAGCGCGACTGCCCCAACACGAGGCGGTCGCCACCGACATGTTCCGCTGGGTGCTCGACACCCACGGCCTCACCGACGTCGGCGCCACCGTGCGGGCCAGCCGCGGGGATCGCGGCGTGCGTCTCACGCTGTATCCGTCGGAGGCGATTCCGGCCAAGGTG
>Ga0209068_10000726_pt1 | contig 17406 bp, 10 predicted proteins | sample ColStrG_CSR_2012_FD_187200 | JGI IMG/M metagenome (GOLD analysis project Ga0209068, IMG submission 187200) | Freshwater sediment microbial communities in response to fracking from Pennsylvania, USA - Cold Stream Run_MetaG_CSR_2012 (SPAdes)... | ecosystem: Environmental > Aquatic > Freshwater >... | reverse complement strand
GACGGAAAGAGCCACGCTGAAACCGAGCACCTCCTTGTTGAGGCCGATTCCCTTGAAATTGCTGATATCTGCGGGGCTCAGGGCTAGCAAACCGGGAACGACCCATGCAGCCAGCAAGACTCCCAGCGCTCCGCCGGAGACCGCCAGCAGAATGCTTTCCGTCAGCAACTGACGAACCAGGCGCGCCCTGCTGGCGCCCATGGCCGCACGTATGGAAACCTCTCTGGCGCGGGCATTGGCGCGCGCGAGCAAGAGATTGGCTACGTTAGCGCATCCAATCAGAAGAACAAAGAATACCGCCGCCAACAACACAAAAAGGACCGGCCGAATATCTCCGACCAGAGAATCCTGCAAGCGTGTGAGTCCAACCCCGACGTCTTCATTTGCGTCGGGATACTGTTTTTCAAGCCGGCCAGCAATCGTATTCATTTCCGTGCTTGCCTGTTGCAACGTCATTCCTGGCTTGAGGCGGGCCCAAACGTCGAGATAGTCGCGATCGCGCATCGGCCGTGGGTCTTGGTTGGGTGCAAGCGAATGCGTCGGAACTCCCCATGGTGATGGCACCCAGAGCTCGCCAAAGTCGGCAGGAGAAAAATTGGGAGGCATGACTCCGATAACTGTGTACGGCTGGCTGTCCAAGGTAATGGTTTGGCCGACCAAGGAGCGGTTGGCGCTATAACGGCGGTTCCAAAGCCTGTGACTGAGCACCACCACATGGTCGTGGCCAGGTTGCTCATCTTCCGCGAGCAAGGTACGTCCCAGCAGCGGGTGGATGCCAAAGAGGGGAAAGAAGCTGGCAGTCATCATCGCGCCGCGGATGCGTTCGGGCCGATCTCCATCGGCGAGGTTGCACTGCCATCCGCGTCCGGCAGCCATCATGGAGAAGACGTGATTTTGCGCAGCCCAATCCAGATAGTTCGCCGGTGACGAATCGAACGACAAATCGCCAGTGCTACGCGCAGTCTGGGAGAGCGAGACAATACGATCCGATTCCGGATACGGAAGCGGATGCAGCAAGACCACATCGACAACGCTGAAGATGGAAGTTGTGCTGGCAATGCCCAAAGCAAGCGCGATCACCGCCACCGCAGTGAAACCCGGGCTCTTGCGGAGCTGGCGGAGGGCGTAGCGAACATCTTGGATAAGGGTGTTCATTAGCTCCTCCTCATTCGTAGCGCAGCGCCACCATGGGATCGACCTTCATCGCCCATCGCGCGGGTATGTAGGCAGCCATGGCAGCGACGGCAGCCAGCAGGAATGTCAATAGAGCAAACGTGACGACGTCGGTCTGAACTACCCCAAAAAGGGCACTCGAAAGCGCTCGCGTCAACAGAGTGGCCAGTGACAGTCCAATCACGAGTCCAACGCCGGCCATCCTCATCGCAAAACCGACCACCAGTCGCAATACATCAACTCGGCGTGCTCCCAGTGCGATCCGTACTCCAATCTCATGGGTGCGTTGCCGCACCGAGTAAGCCATGACAGCGAAGATTCCAGCCGCTGCCAGAGTAAGAGCGCTGAAACCGAAGACCAGCATCATGTGGGCGGACACTTCGATGCCGCTAAGTCCGTCCGAAACGACCTGTTCCAGACTGCGCACGTCATAGGCTGGCTGTTCCGGATCCACGCTTCGTAGCTGCGTTGTAATGGAGCTTGCCAACGCCAACGGGTCTCCCGAGGTCCGCACCACGAACGAGGAGGTGGATTCGGGTTGCTGAGCGAGAGGTATGTATACGGTCGGAGCCGGGTCGCGCTCTAGAGGGTCGGGCTTCACATCTCCGACGATGCCCACAATCGTGCGCATGGGCCCAGCGGCTGCGGGCCGCCCCATCTGGATGTGTTTGCCCAAGGGATCCTGGTCAGGCCAATTCTGCTGAGCCATCGTGGCACTGATGACCGCGACCGGAGGAGCCTCGGCCGTGTCTTGCTCGGAAAGCAGACGCCCTTTCCTTAGCGGAACGCGCAAAGCGGAGAAGAAACCGGGGGTGACGATTTGCGAGATCGCCGAAGGAGTCTGGCCTGGAGTCGCCAGCGGCTTGCCTTCCGCTGCGAACTCGACCCAATTCCAAGTCCACCCCGAAGGTAGGCTGGTCACGGAAGCGGCAGTCTCGACCCCGGGCAGAGTTGCAATTTCCCGTAAGACCCGGTCGTAGTATCCTCTAACGCGATCCTTGTCGCGATATTTCTGTTCCGGTAAAGCAACATGGAATGTGAGCACGTGGCTTCGATCAAAACCCATGTCGGTCGCAACCAGAGTCTGAAAGCCCTTCACCATCGTCCCCGCCCCAACGAGCAGAACGAGGGAGAGGGCAACCTCCGAGACGACGAGCAACCTCCGCAGACGGTGCCGGCTCACGCTGAGGCTGCTGCTGCGCCCTCCCTCTTTGAGCGTGTCGTTGAGGCTGGGGCGCGCCAAGTGCCAGGCTGGTGCCAGTCCCGTGATCACGCCCGTAACAACGGCTATGGCTAGCGTGAAGAGGAAGACTCGTCCATCCACTTGCAAGTGCTTGAGTCCGGCAACATGCTCTACGATGAAAGCGGGGAGGTTCCGGCGCATCAAGGCATTTCCCCAGCTCGCGAGCAAGAGGGCACCTCCGCCCCCGAGCAGCGCGAGTACTGTGCTTTCCACCAACAATTGCCGCCCGATATGCCATCGGGTGGCACCGAGTGCGGTGCGCAGGGCGATTTCTTTTTGGCGGGCGAAGGCACGTGCGAGCTGCAAGTTGGCGACATTCGCACAGCAAAGCAAAAGGACGAAAGCCGCAGCTCCCATGAGAACAAGAACAAACTGCTTCGAGCCCCCGCTAAGATCGTCGACCATGTCCCTCAAGCTAACTTCGTGGCTGCCATTCGTATTCGGATACTCTTGCGCCAGCCTCGTAGCGATAGCCTGGAGATTCGCCTCCGCCCGCGCCATGGAAACACCCTCTCCGAGCCGCCCGAACACAATTAAGGAATGGTTTTCGCGGTCGGCTTTCTGTGCGTCGTTCAGGTTGAGCGGGGTCCAAACCTGTGTGCCGGGTGGAAAATCAAATTCTGGTGATGTTACTCCAGCGACGGCGAACTTCTCGCCGTTCAGCAGCAGTTGGCTACCGACAATTCCAGGATCGGATCCCAGGTGTTGTTGCCAGAAGCTGTACTTCACGACCACCACCGGTGCCGCGTCTGACTGAAAATCTGCGCTGCCGATGCTGCGGCCAAGTTGCATCGGCATCCCGAGCAGCGGAAAGAAGCCGGAGGAAACTCGGAAGCCCTCCACATGCTGGGCCACACTGCCGCCCGTGAGGTTCGCGTCCCAACCTTGAACCGCCGCAAGCTGCTCAAAACCTTTGGCCTGCTCAGTCCAGTCCCGAAAATTCCCGGGAGCTACGTTCATGCGGTAGTCGTTTTGCTTGGGAACCGATTCCCAAACACTCACAATCCGGTCAAGGTGCGGGAACGGAAACGGCCGAAGCAACATCGCGTTCACGCTCGTGAACATTGTTGTGTTCGCGCCGATACCTAAAGCCAACGTAATCACAGCCACGGCAGTGAAACCAGGGTTCTTGCGAAGCTGGCGGAGCGCATAGCGAACGTCTTGGAGCAATCCAGTCATAATTCCTCTTTACTCATAGCGCAGCGCCGCCATGGGATCGACTTTGGTTGCGCGACGCGCCGGAATGAAGCAGGCTGCGAGAGCAACTCCCGCGAGGAGCAGCGCTACTGCCAGGAAAGTCTGCGGATCAGTTGGGCCAACAGAGAACAGCATGCTGGCCAAGACACGGGTCAGGAACACTGACGCTACCAATCCAAGCCCCATTCCGATCAGCGTCAGCCTCAAGCCCTGCCGCAGAATGAGCCTGAGAATGTCTTCGCGCCTGGCTCCCAAAGCCATGCGAATGCCAATTTCGTTCCGGCGCTGGGTTATGGAATAAGCCATTAGGCCGTACAGTCCGATGGCCGCCAGTACCAGGGCCAGTGCGGCGAACATGCCGAGGAGTCGCGACGAGAATCGAGGCTGCGAGACCGACGCGCCCAACACATCATCCATGGATTGAGCGGCGGAGAGTGTGACGTTTTTATCGACTGCGCTTACGCTGGCGCGTAACGCGCCAGCGAGGTTCATAGGATCGGCGGCGGCGCGCACCACAACATTCACGGTCGCTGGCGCAACCTGCGCGTAAGGAACATACATCTCCGGCCAGTCCGGTTCGTTGAGCGCAATGTGGGTAACATTCCCCACCACTCCCACAATTTCGCGTCCCGCTGACGGATCGCCGATGAGTTGTAGACGCTTGCCAAGCACATCTTCGCCTGCGAAGAAACGTGCCACAAATGCCTGGTTGACGACTACCACTCCCGCTGAGTCTGCGTTGTCGCGCTCATCCAGCCATCGGCCAGCAAAGAGAGGAATGCGCATGGCTGATAGGTAGCCGGGCGTAACTTGGCGAAACTGGGCGTCGTCAAATTCACTCGGACCATAAGTGCGTCCTGGAATGTGGAAGAGGTCGTCGCTGTGTCCACCCGCGAGAGGGAGCTCAGAAGTCGCGCCCACAGCTTCGACTCCCGGCAGAGCCTTGACTTGCTCTTCGAATTGTTGCCAGAATTTCGCCCGTTTTTTCGGATCGCCATATCCGCCATACTCTGGTTGATTCAAGCTCAAGCGTGCGGTTATCACGTGGTCAGTTTGAAAGCCAGGAGCCACGTGAACCAGACGCCAGAAACTCTTGAGCAGCAACCCGGCACTGACCAGCAAGGTAAGCGAGATCGCGATTTCAGCCATGACCAACGCGCCACTCAGCCGCTTGTGCGATGTCGGCGCTGACGTTCGACTCGACTCTCTTAGCCCTTGAGTAAATCCCACTCCTGAAACCTGCAAGGCAGGAACGAGACCGAATAGCACGCCCGTCACGAGCGAAACTCCTAGAGTAAACGCCAGTACCGCTGGATTCATTCCGCTCTCGCCGAGACGCGGAACGTTCAACGGACCAAAGGCATGCAGCGCATGAACTCCCCACGTTGCGGCAAGTACCCCAAGCGTGCCTCCGGCGAGGGACAGCATCACACTTTCTGTCAGCGCCTGGCGAATCATGCGACTTCGGCTTGCGCCCAGCGCTGCCCGCAGGGCAAATTCTTTTTGCCGCGAGATGGATCGCGCTAACAACAAATTCGCGACGTTGACGCACGCGATGAGCAACAGAAGTCCTACCGCACCCCACATCAGCAGCAGTGCCGGACGCACGGATCCCAGCAGCACGTCGCGCAGCGGCCGTTGCCGCAGCGACCAGCCTTTATTCGTATCGGGATACTGCTGCGACAACCGCAATGCAATCGCGTCCAAGTCGGCCTGAGATTGTTCGAGGCTCACTCCCGGTTTGAGCCGTCCAATCGCTTTGAAGGAATGGCCCAAGCGGAGGTTCATCCCAGGATTCAGCAGTGGAGTTGGGAGCCAAAGTTGCGCTTCGGTCAGAAGAGGCAAATCCGACGGCAGAACGCCGACAACTGTCAAGCTCGCGCCATCCAGTCTGATGGTTCGTCCTACGATGTTTTGATCGCCGCCGAAATTCCGCTTCCATAGTCCATACCCGAGGATTGCCACTTGCGGCAGATTCACTTCTTCATCCGAGGAAAGAAAATCCCGCCCGAGCAACGGGCGCACACCCATGCAGTCAAAGAAATTCGCCGACGCAATGGTGGTAAGCACCTGTTCCGGTTTGTCCCCAGTGAGATTCGAAGGGTTCGGAGCGTAGCCCATGGCCGCAAGCCGTTCGAAGGTCCGATTGGTGGCACGGTAGTCGCGGAAATCTGGCGGGGAGACTCCCGCTTCATCACTCTGCGGAAACTTACCGTTGAGCCATACCAGCCGATCCGGCGCCCGAAAAGGTAGTTGGCGCAATAACACCGCTTCGATGACGCTGTAAATTGCGGTATTGGCTCCAATGCCGATAGCCAACGTGAGCACAGCCACAGCAGTGAAGCCGGGGTTCTTGCGGAGCTGGCGGAACGCGTAACGAACGTCCTGGAGTAATCCGTTCATAGTTCCTCTTTACTCGTAGTGCAGAGCTACCATGGGATCGACCTGCGCTGCTCTACGTGCCGGGATATAGCTGGCTAGCAGTGCCGAGATCGCGAGCAATGCAGATACCGCGACAACTGTTGCTAAGTCCCAGGATCGAACTCCGAATAGAAGCCCGCGAATCAGAGTTGCTGCAGCGATCGAGCAGGCAAGCCCTGCGGCAATTCCCACACCAATCAACCAAGCCGCCTCTTTCATGATGAGCTGGTACACAGAGCTGCGCTGTGCGCCGAGCGCCATGCGCACTCCGATTTCGCGGGTCCTTTGGCTCACCGAGTACGCGATGACACCGTAGAGACCGATGACGCCCAGCAGCAACGCCAGCGACGCGAAGCCACCTACCAACCAGGCTGTGGAACGGTGGAGATAGGCTGTCGGCGAATTACCGATCCGGTCGGCCATCGTCGCTTCGTCAATCGTGCCCATGCCGGGATCGATTTGATGGATGGCCGCAACCAGCGCTGGGAGCAGTGACTCTTCAGCCTGCGAGGTGCGAACAACGAGAGAGAAATAGTTGTCGGGACTCTGGGTAAAGGGATAGTAGACGGCCGGCCAGATCTCTGAATCCAGCGCACCTTCCTTGACATCGTCCACGACGCCGACGATCTCTTTGATCGACTGCGGCGACAGGTCATTGTTGCCAATTCTCTGGCCGATGGGATCTTCACCAGGAAAGTATTTGTTTGCCAGCGCCTTATTGATGATGACCACGAGCGGCTTCGACACATCTTCGGCGTCGGAAAAGAAACGGCCCCGTACTAGTTTGGCCTGCAACGTAGTGAAATAGGCGGCGCTCACATCTCGTTCGTTCACTTCATTGTGCTCTCCGTGGTAGGGTCGGCCTACAAACCTGATCCAGTCGGTGTTGCCATTGAAACCCACGGGAAGCATGCTACTGAGACCAACCGACTTCACGCCCGGCAGTTCCGCGATGCGGCTCACGACCTGTCGCCCAGCCGCAACGACCTGCTCGTCCTTTTCATACCCGGTCCGCGGCAAAGCGACCCGCAATGTAGCCAGATGATCGGGTTGGAATCCGACTTCCACGTGGAGCAGGCGATAGAAACTCTTGCCCAGCAGCCCGGCGCTCACCAGCAACACGACAGCAACCGCCAGTTCGAACGCGACCATGTTCGCGCCGAAACGACGCCACAAGGTGCCGGCGTAACCGCGACCACCTTCGCTCAGGCCTTCCCGCACTTCTGTCAGCGGCAGGCGCAGGATGGGAGTGATCGAGAACAGGACTGCAGCAAGAACTGAGATGCAACCGGCAAATGCCAGCACGTGAAGATTCAAGCCGAGCCCACGCAGGTACGGCATGCCGCTCATCATGTTCTTCGAGATGAGCCGCGTGAGGACCTGCATCGCCACATGAGCCGCTGCCAGGCCAAGCATGCTCCCCAGTAAAACAAGTACCAGTCCCTCCGTGATGAACTGGCAAATCAGTCGCGTGCGCGATGCGCCGAGAGCCCCTCGTACTGCAATCTCACGCTTGCGGTTCTCGGAACGGACCAAGAGTAAGCTCGACACATTCACGTAAGCGATTAGCAGTAGAAGCCCGGCCCCTCCGAGCAGCGCCAGCAAAATGGGACGGATGTCCCCAACAATCAATTCGGACAGAGGGCCGACGGTCGCGACTTGGCCGCGATTGTCGCCCGGATATTGCATCTCCAGCTGTCGGGCAATCCCCTGCATGTCGGCTAGCGCCGTCTGGACGGAAACACCATCCTTGAGGCGTCCTATGCCTTTGAGATTGTGGCAACTTCGCCTGAGGCCACAGGAGTCGGAAGCGTGCAACGTCGCCCAGAACTCCGCATTGCCGCCCGGAGCGAATTGGAAGTTCTCCGGAAGCACTCCAATGATGGTGTTGGGAATGCCGCTCAGCAGGACGGCTTCGCCTATCACATTCTTTCTTCCACCAAACCGCCTTTGCCACGTGGTGTAACTCAACAGGACCGTCTTCGACGCCCCTGGCAAATCCTCACCGGCATAGAAGTCACGGCCGAGTAAAGGTGCGATACCGAGCGTACGAAAAAAACCATCACTTACTCGTTCGCCTCGCACCGGTTCGGTACCCGTCGGAGTGGCGAGCAGGTAGCCGTTTCCGGTATAGACATCCATCGAGCTGAAAACTTGGTTGAGTTTCTTCCAGTCGAGATAATCAGGATAAGAAAGGTTGGCGCGCGGAATCATCGCGTTGCCTTCAGTTACTTCCACCAGCTTGGTCGGGTCCGGGTAGGGCAGCGGCTTAATCAATGCGGCATCGACAAAACCAAAGATGGCCACGCTGGTACCAATGCCCAGAGTCAGTATCAAGATGGCGGTACAGGCAAAGCCCGGGCTCTTACGAAGCTGTCGTAGTGCGTAACGCAAGTCTTGGAGCAGGCCGTTCATGCATGCACATCCGCCATCAGCTTCTTGAGTTCTTCTTCTGCAACAACCTTGCCATCGAAGAGATGGACTTCCCTGTCAGCGTGCTTCGCAAAGCGTGGATCGTGTGTCACCATGCAAATGGTGGCGCCTTCTTTGTGCAGATCTCCCAGCAGTTCCATAACTGCTTCGCCGTTGCGAGAATCCAGATTTCCGGTCGGTTCGTCCGCCAGCAGGATGGAAGGCTTGCCGCCAAGCGCCCTCGCCACGGCTACGCGCTGTTGCTGACCACCAGAGAGCTGCGAAGGATAGTGCCGAACGCGGTGGGCCATGCCCACACGTTCCAGCGCTTCCATTACGCGCTGCTTGCGGTCGGCGGCGGGCATTTTCTGGCGATACGTAAGCGGCAGCTCCACGTTTTCGTAGACCGTCAAATCGCCAATCAGATTGAAGCTCTGAAAAATGAATCCGATTTCCTGATTGCGAATACGGGCGCGCTCGGAGAAATCCAGATTCTCCACCGGCTTGCCATTCAGTGAATACCGTCCACCCGTCGGTGTATCGAGCAAGCCAATGATTGAGAGGAGGGTTGATTTTCCGCAGCCCGACGGCCCCGACATCGCCACGTAGTCGCCTTTGCTGAGCGCCAGGTGAACCCCGGAAAGCGCATGCGTCTCTATTTCGTCGGTGTAAAAAACCTTCGTTAGATCTTCAATCTGAATCAGCGATTGCCCTGCATCGGTCATGGTCTCCGCCTTTTGAATGTTCTTAAAATCTGGCTTGCTCAATCCTGTAGCCGAACGCGATCGAACGTATCCCAACGAGACATATCGGACAACACGACAGTGTCGCCTTCCTGCAACCCTTCCAGCACCTGAATGGAATTCACCGATGCGCGCCCAACCTTGACGGGCACGCGCATGGCATCCTTACTGCTGCCACTTAACTTGAACAGACTGATCGTGCTGTTCTCCTGGCCTAGCGCCGGACGTCCCACATACAGAACATTTTCCAAACGCTCCAAGTCAATCGTCCCGTCCACACTCAGCTCAGGGCGTGCTCCCTTGGGCAGTTCCCCGTTCAGCTTTACGTCCACCGTAACGGTTCCGTTCTGTGAGGCTGGATCCACCCGCATCACAGTGCCCCCGACCACGCCGTTGTGCGTATCTATAGACGCCACCTGACCAATTTGGACATCACGCACCTGCGTTTCCGCTATTTTCAATGTCGCCATCAGATGATCCGGCTGCACGACTTTCGCCAGCATTGTTCCCGGGGCGAGGTGTTGCCCGACCTGCAGCGGCAAGTCGACAAGAATGCCATCGATTCCAGCGCGGACTCTGAGCGCATCAAGTTGTTTCTGCTTGAGCTCCGCCAACGCTCGCACCTGTGCAGTCTTGGCCTGCTGCTCCGCCAATTTCGATTCCACCGCTTTTTGATTGATATCGAGTCGCTCGCCCTCGAGTTCATGCCTCGTAGTGAGCTCGTCGGCCTTTCCCTTGGACGCTTTGTAGGTCAATCCGGAGATTACGCCCAAATCGTAAAGAGCTTTGTCAGTATCGGACTGCCGACGCGCCTGGTTGTAGTCCGATGTCACTGTGGCCGCGCCCGCTTTCTGATTCATCAGATCGCTCTGCAGACTGACGCGCAAACTTTGATAAGCCGCTTCAGCGGCTTTCAACTGCAGCCCCGCATCCACCGCCGCCTGCTCCACTTGGGGATTGCTCATCTCGACGACGATGGTATCGGCCTTCACTTGCGAGCCCGGCAACACCCGAATGCGCACTACCGTCGCTTCTGTCTCAGCAGGAATCAGACGAACAGCTTCCTGGGTGGGAACGAGGAGTCCAAGTCCCCGAACTTGCCGCAACATGGGCCCGCGCTTAACTGTGTCGGTCCAGACGGTGCTCCGCTCCACGGTCGGGGCGGCTGGCTTAAGCCGCGAGACGCCGATGGAAGCCGCTAAGACAATCACTGCAGCGACGGATCCAAGAATCACTTGGCGGCGGCGTTTTGTGCGTTTGAGATCGGGGCGGGCGATGTCCATTACATAATAAGGAGTGGCAACTGGAAGGCCGATAGCCTCACATCGCTGTAAGCAAAAGAAAAGAAGGGATATATGCCGATGCCGGGACATACCAGAGAGAGCACTTACTGTTCACTCCCGGACTTCGCTGTCCGTACGTGGACACTCTCTCCCTCGCGGACTCGGGCTCGCTTGTTCCACTTCGGTAAGTTCTCGGTCCTGATGATCCCGGCCATGAATCAGCTCTGCCGGCATCGCCGCACCAGCGACGAATCACCCACATCCCGGCGCGATGCGCTTGAACTCTTCCCTACCGTCGCGTAGACTTATGTTGCCCGGGAGTTCCCGCGTGCACACCCAACCCTCTTTGGGACGTGACGCGGAACCTATTGAATTCACTGATCTTACGGCCAGTTGTTGATGTTAGCGGAAGTGGTGGAATTGGCAGACACACCATCTTGAGGGGGTGGCGCCGCAAGGCGTGGGGGTTCAAATCCCCCCTTCCGCACCAAATACTCCCTTCCAGTTGAAGAGATCGGAAATAGGCTCGCGCACCGGCGGCTTACTTCGCTTCCGCGCTACGTGGAATAGTGCGCGTTGATCGAAACATATTCCGAAGTTAGATCCGTCGTCAGGAATTGGATCTGACTGCGACCCCGGCCCAGCTGGACCCGAACTTCGCACTCCGGCGCACTCAGAGCCGCATGAGCTTTCTCGGCATGGAACACACATCCAGCGCCATTTCGGCACACGATCTGGTCGCCTATGTAGATCTTGACCTTTCCGGGATCGACTGCAATCCCAGATCGCCCAATGGCTGCCAGAATACGCCCCCAGTTCGGGTCTGCTCCCGCCCAAGCCGTTTTCACCAGCAACGAATGCGCGATCGTACGAGCGATCTGCAACGCCTCTTTCTTGCTTTTGGCTTGCTCGATGACCAACCGAATCACATGCTGCGCGCCTTCGCCGTCGGTCACGATCTGCTCGGCCAAAGACTGACACACCTCCAGCAGCGATTTCTCCAGCTTCGCCGATCCGCGCAGTCGCAGCCCACTCTTGCCGCTCGCGACGAGCAACACGGTGTCATTCGTGGACGTATCGCCATCCACGGAAATTCGATTAAAGGTCTCCTCGGAAGCTGCAGAAAGCGCGCGCTTCAATTCGCCCGCCGTAGCAGTGACATCCGTAAAGATGTAGACCAGCATCGTCGCCAGTTGCGGATGAATCATTCCGGATCCCTTGGCGATCCCGAGGAATGTTACGGTCTTCGTCCCCACCTTCACGCGACGTGAAGCGATTTTCGGACGTGTATCGGTTGTAAGAATCGCATCCGCGAACTGCGAAGCCGCGGATTCTGTCGCCGCTCGATCACCAAACAACTTCGGCAGGCTCTTCGCGATCTTCTCCACCGGCAGCGGAACCCCGATGATTCCGGTCGAGGACGGGAACACTTCCGCAGCTTTCCCGCCAAGCAGCGCTGCCGCATCCTTGCACACGCTCAAGCATGCAGTGAGGCCGGCTTTTCCAGTCGCGCAATTCGCATTGCCAGAATTGACCAGCACCGCGCGAATTCGTCCGCCATTCTTCTTCAAGAACGCGCGACCAACCTGGACTGGCGCCGCCACAACGCGGTTACTGGTGAACACTGCGGCGGCGACCGACCCTTTCGTGGCTTCTGCGAGAGCAAGATCAGTCCTGCCGCTCACCTTGATCCCTGCTGCCGCAGTAGCGAACGAAAATCCCTCAGGCAGCAAGACCGGTTCAGCGCAACGTTGCAGGGGCTTCATGCAAACAGTCTCACGAAGTTGCCTTCAGACTGGCCCAGAATTGAAATCTTAGGCAACTCGCCGAGTACCATCGCGACTTCATCGCAACTATGCAGGCGCGGGCAGTTCAGGCAATCCTTATACATCTTGTCTGGAATTTGCTCTCGCACTGCCACGTTGAAGCCCAGCCGCGAAAAGAAATCCGGGATTCGCGTGAACAGGCAGATGCTCGACACTTTGTGGTCAGCGGCCTCGGTCAACAGCGCATCCACCAGCAACCGGCCACCACCAGCGCTCTGATGCAGTGGGCTCACGGTAATCGAGCGAATCTCCGCCAGGTGCGGCCCGTAGAGGTGCAATGCTCCGCAGCCGATGATCTCCGTCTGATGCACCACGTTTTCGCGTTCCAGCACAACGAAATCGCGCACGTTCTCGCAAATCTCCGCCAGCGTGCGCGGCAGCAGAGTGCCATCGCCTGAGTAGGCCGAGATCATGCGATAAATTTGCTCCGCGTCGGGAAGTATCGCTTTACGCGTGTACATGGGTTCCCTCACGCAAACGCGCCACTCTCTGCCGCGCGGCCGCAATCGCCTGTCGAACGCGCTGGGGCGCAGTCCCACCGGGAACGTCGTGCAGCGCCAGCACCGCCTTCAGGCTTAAATGCGCGTAAAACGACTCATCAAACGCTGGATGCAGTTTCTGCAAATCTTCCAGCGGCAAATCTTTTAACTCGCATCCACGGTCCAGGCAAAGTTGCACGGCGTTGCCGATCCGCTCATGCGCCATGCGGAACGGGACGCCGCGATTCACCAGATATGTTGAGGCAGCCCAGGCGTTCATGAAGCCAGACTCTGCGGCGGACTGCATGTTCTGTTGATTGAACTCAACTAGTTTCATAAACCCGCAAACCAGCGGCATCATCGCCAATACAGTTTCCGTCGCGTCGAACAGCGGCTCCTGAGTTTCCTGCAGATCCTTGTTGTAGGCTAGCGGCAAGCCCTTTACGGCGATCATCAGGGTGTTGGCAAGGCCCAATACCCGCGCCGCCTTTCCCCGCACCAGTTCCAGCAAATCCGGATTCTTTTTTTGCGGCATTGCGCTGCTTCCCGTCGAGTATGCTTCCGGCAAATGTACGAAGCTGAATTCCTGACTGGAAAACAGAATCATCTCCTCCGCCCAGCGACTCAGGTGCAAGGCGGCCAATGAGAGGCAATTCACGAACTCCAGCGCGAAGTCGCGATCACTCGTCGCATCAATGCTATTTTCGGTCGGCGCGTCGAATTCAAGATTGGACGCCATCGCCGCACGATCCAACGGGAGAACAGCACCCGCGACAGGCCCGGAGCCCAGAGGACATAGATTCACACGCTTCCGACAATCCGCCAGCCGCTCCGAATCGCGCAAAAACATATTCGCGTAACTCAGCAGCCAATGCGCGACCAGAACCGGCTCCGCTCTCTGCAAGTGTGTGTAGGCAGGCATGGCCGCATCTCCGGCACTTTCAGCGCGGCTAACAAACGCCTCAATCCAATCCGCCAATAAGGCCTGCAACTGGCCGATGCTCTCCCGCGTGTAGAGCCGCAAATCCGTCGCCACCTGCTCATTGCGGCTACGCCCGCTGTGCAGCTTATAGCCCGTGTCGCCAATCCGTGCAGCCAGTTGTTTTTCAACGAAGTGGTGTATGTCCTCTGCTTCGTCATCCTGCAAGAACGCCGTCTTGGCGCCTTCAGCCGTACTCGATTGGGTCTCAATCCATTCCAGGCCTTCCAGAATCGAAATGAGCTCTTCGGAGGACAGCACACCAGCAGTCTTCAGCGCCCGCGCATGGGCGCGACTGGCCGCCAGCTCATGGCGTAGCAGCCGCCAGTCGAACCCAAACGACCGCTGCCAGCGCTCAAACGCCGGATTCAACGGCTCGCGAAAGCGCCCCGACCACATTGTCATCGCACTGTCTCCAACCGGGCACGAGCCCGCGAACGAGCCGGCAGCCCAAGAATGCGGATGAAACCCTCCGCATCTTTCTGGTCATAGCTCTCACCCATGGTGAACGCCGCCAGATCGTTCCGATATTGCGAATACTCCGAATGCCGGCTCACGACAGAAACATTGCCCTTGTACAGACTCAACGTGACCGTTCCCGTGATTTCCTTCTGCGTGCTGCCGACAAATGCCTCGATCGACTCGCGCAGCGGCGTAAACCACAGCCCGAAATACACCAGTTCGGCATATTTCAATGCCATATGCTGCTTGAAGTGCATCAAGTCGCGATCTAGCACCAGCGACTCCAGTTCGCGATGCGCGGCAATCAGCAACGTTCCGCCCGGCGTCTCGTAACATCCGCGAGACTTGATGCCAACAAACCGGTTTTCGACGATATCGATGCGCCCAATCGCGTTGCGCGCGCCGATTTCGTTGACCAACTCCACAAGCGCCACCGGATCGAGCTTCATACCGTTCACGGAAACCGGTGTTCCGGCCACGAAACCAATCGTCACCTGTTCTTCGCGATCCGGAGCTTCTTTTGGCGAACGAGTGATCTGCCATGTGCTGTCGAAAGGCGCGTTCCCCGCGTCTTCTAATTCCCCACCCTCATGGCTGATGTGCCACAAATTGCGGTCGCGGCTGTGAATCTTCTCGCGGCTCGCAGTCACCGTAATCCCGTGCGCCTCCGCGTAATCGAGGCAATCTTCACGCGACTTCAACTTCCATTCGCGCCACGGCGCAATCACCTTCAACTCTGGCGCCAGCGCCTGATATGCGTGCTCAAAGCGCACCTGGTCGTTGCCTTTGCCTGTACATCCATGCGCCACACCCACCGCACCCTCATGCAACGCCGTCTCCACCTGATGCTTCGCAATCACGGGACGCGCCAACGATGTGCCGAGCAAGTACTTATGCTCATACACGGCACCCGCCTGCACCGCAGGAAAAACGTAGTCGGTCAGGAATTCTTCCTTCAGATCTTTCACAACAACTTTGGAAGCGCCGGTGTCGTACGCTTTCTTGATTACGGCCTCAATGTCGTCGCCTTGCCCCACATCGGCGACCATTGCGATCACATCGTAAGAGTAGTTTTCCTTCAGCCACGGAATGATGATGGAGGTATCGAGCCCTCCCGAATATGCGAGAACAATTTTTTCAGACATGTGCGCTCCTAACCCAAAAACGTCCGATCCCGCCGCCCAGCAGCCAAACCAAAATCGCTTTCTGAATGTGCATCCGGTTCTCAGCTTGATCAAACACCACCGACTGCGGCGAATCAATAATCTCGTCGGTAACTTCTTCCCCACGATGCGCCGGCAGGCAATGCAGAAACAGCGCATGCGGCGCCGCACACGCCATCAGCTTCTTGTTCACCTGATACGGAGCGAACTTAGGAATGCGTTGGCTGGCTTCCTTCTCCCAACCCATGCTGGTCCACTGGTCGGTGTACACCGCATCCGCGCCATCTACCGCTTCCCGTGGATTCACCATCACATCAATGCGCGCGCCGGTTTGCTGTGCGATGGCTTGCGCCGCCAGCAGCATATCCGCATCCGGCCCGTAGCCTTGCGGCGTGGCGACTCGAATCGACGACCCCAGCAACGCGCAAGTCAGCAGCAGCGAGTTCGCGACGTTGTTCCCATCGCCAACGTAGGCAAGCTGAACGTCTTTCAAATCGCCAAATCTTTCCTGCAAAGTGAAGTAATCCGCCAGCGCCTGGCACGGATGTTCCGTTCCGCTCAGCGCATTGATCACGGGAATGCACGCATGTTCCGCCATTCCTTCGATCGAACTCTGCTCGTAAGTACGCATAACCACCGCATCGACCCAGCGTTCCACGTTGTGAGCAATATCGCTCAGCGATTCGCGCGCATTCAGGCGCTCGTGCGTCTGGTCGATGAAAAATGTCGTCCCGCCCAGGCCCGCCATCCCCGCTTCAAACGTTAGACGCGTGCGCAGCGAAGGCTTTTCAAAAAACATCGCCATCTGCTTGCCGCTGAGTGCGGTGCGAAAATCTTCCGGCTTTGCTTTCAGCATCGCCGTCAGGCTCAGAAGCACTCCCGCTTCTTCCGAGCTCAAGTCCCGCGTGGATACTAGATCGCGACTCGGCGCAGTCTTCGGGGCCGGGGCCGGAAGAAGCTGTCGAGCGGTAAGGGTTTTGCTAGTCATCGTAATCTCTCAACTCCTCAACGTTCTAATCTGACAACACACTAACATTCTCAATACACTTGTCATTCGACTCAATACACTTGTCATTCCGAAGGGCTTTAGCCCTGAGGAATCTGCTTCTACGCTGCGGACTGCAAAGCCGTATCCAGCGCCCGAATCACCTGCTTCACATGCTTCTCTTCAACGATGTAAGGCGGCAAAAACCGCAACACCGTCTCATGCGTGCGATTGATCAGGATCCCTTGCTGCAGCAATTCCTTCACCACCGCCTTAGCCTTATCGGACGATTCCAACTCCATCGCCAACATCAACCCCAGCCCGCGCACCTCGCGGATGCCTGCATGTTTCCTGCGAAGACCTTCCAGTCCCGAACGAAACGACTTGCCAACGTTGTTCACATGCCCGAGCAAGCTTTTCGTTACCTTCACGACTTCCACCGCCACCGCACACGCCAAAGGGCCGCCGCCGAACGTCGTGCCATGCATCCCCGGATGAATCGCCGCCGCGACTTCGTCGGTCGTCAAAATCGCTCCCAGCGGCAATCCGGACGCCAACGGCTTCGCAACGGTCACTAGATCCGGCTTGACGCCGTAATGCTGATACGCAAAGTTCTTCCCCGTTCGCCCAAGTCCCGACTGAATTTCATCGAGCACAAGCAACGCGCCCGTCTTGCTGGTCAACTCTCGCGCACGTTGCAAAAACTCTTTGCTCACCGGGCGAATGCCCCCCTCGCCCTGAATTACTTCCATGCAAATCGCGCAAACCGTCTCGTCGAACCGCCGCTCGAGGCTAGTCACGTCGTTAAATTTCACAAAGCGCACTCCGGGCACCAGCGGCGCGAAAGGCGTGCGGTACTTGGCTTGCCCCGTCGTCGCCAGCGATCCAAACGTGCGCCCATGAAACGAATTCTCCAACGCGAGCACGCGCCACTTCGCCTTGCCCTTGGGCTTCTTCGCCTTCGCGTAAGCTCGAGCAAACTTCAGCGCCCCTTCCCACGCTTCCGTACCGCTATTGCAGAAAAACGCGCGATCCAGCCC
>Ga0209068_10000725_pt1 | contig 17416 bp, 8 predicted proteins | sample ColStrG_CSR_2012_FD_187200 | JGI IMG/M metagenome (GOLD analysis project Ga0209068, IMG submission 187200) | Freshwater sediment microbial communities in response to fracking from Pennsylvania, USA - Cold Stream Run_MetaG_CSR_2012 (SPAdes)... | ecosystem: Environmental > Aquatic > Freshwater >... | reverse complement strand
GATCGAGATCAGACCGGTCGGCACACCGCCGCGGCTGAGGTGCACGGCGTCGGCGTCGGTGCCCGTGGCGCGACCCGACGCCTCGACCGTGAACGGCACCTTCTCGGCCTCGGCGGCGTCGTGCAGGAGTTCGAAGATGCCCTCGTTGAGCGTCGAGCCGCGGCTGATGACCGGTCCTGAGCCGAGCTCGTGCTTGCCTGCCTCCTTGACGTCGATGCCGGGGGCGTCGGTGGCGTGCGTGACGTCGATCACGATCGCGGCGTCCGGTTCGAGCGAGAAGGCGCTCGTGCGCGAGCCGCCGAATGTGGTCTCCTCCTGCGCGGCGGCGACGGCGGCGATCTCCCACTGCGCGCCGCCGGCCGCGGCGACCATGCGTGCGACCTCGAGCGCCACGAACGAGCCGAGCCGGTTGTCGAGCGCGCGCGCCGTGAGCCGTCCGTTGGGGAGCTCCACGGGCGCGGCATCGATCACGGCGACATCGCCGACCCGCACGCTGCCGCGCGCCTGCTTGCCGTCGCGCGCGCCGATGTCGATGTGCAGGTCGGGGATCCTCGCGACCTTCTTGCGCTCCTCGTCGCGCAGCAGATGGACAGGCTTCTTACCGATCACGCCCGCGACGGAACCCTCGCGCGTGTCGATCGCGACGCGCTGACCGACGAGGATCTGGGCGTCCCAGCCGCCCACCTCGCGAAACCACAGGTAGCCGTCGTCGTCGATGTGCGTGACGATCAGGCCGATCTCGTCGATGTGCCCCATCACGAGCAGCCGGCACGCGGCCTTCTCGCTGCCGTGCGCCGGCGCCACGAGCGCGAGCGGCGTTCCGAGCAGGTCCGTCGAGACCTCCGCGAACCCGGCCGCGGCGTCGCGCCAGACGGCGGCCGGCGCCGTCTCGCGTCCCGACGGCCCGCGCGCGGCCAGCAGGTCGGCCAGCGGCTGCGGGTAGCCCTTGCCGGCCTTCAGGCGGGCGCGCGCGGTGCGCCGCGGCTGGGTCATCGGCCGGCGAGCAGCGCTCGCAGGACGTACTGCAGGATTCCGCCGTGACGGAAGTAATCGGCCTCGCGGGGCGTGTCGATGCGCACGCGCGCGTCGAACTCGACGCTCGCGCCCGCGGCGCGCTCGGCGCGCACGCGCACCTGCGGCGGCGGGCCGCCGCCGTCGGCCATCGCCGCGGCGAGGCCGTCGATCGCGAACGTCTCCTCGCCGCTCAGCCCGAGCGACGCGGCGCTCTGACCGTCGGCGAACTGCAGCGGCAGCACGCCCATGCCGACGAGGTTCGAACGGTGGATGCGCTCGAAGCTCTCCGCGATCACGGCGCGCACGCCCAGCAGCTTCGTTCCCTTCGCCGCCCAGTCGCGCGAGGAGCCCGAGCCGTACTCGCGGCCGGCAATCACGATCAATGGGATGTCCGCGGTGATGTAGCGGATGGCGGCGTCGTAGATTGACATCTGCTCCGCGTGGGCCGGATCGGGACCGGCGAGATAGCGCGTATGGCCGCCCTCAGGCAGCGCGGGGCCGCCGCCGAGCAGGTTGCGCAGGCGGATGTTGGCGAACGTGCCGCGCATCATCACCTCGTGGTTGCCGCGCCGCGAGCCGTAGGAGTTGAAGTCGCGCGGCGCCACGCCCTGCTCCTGCAGGTAGGCGCCGGCGGGTCCGTCGCGCTTGATCGAGCCGGCCGGCGAGATGTGGTCCGTGGTGACGCTGTCGCCGAGCAGCGCGAGCACGCGCGCGCCCTCGACGTCGAGCACCGCCGGCGGCTCGTCGGGCATGCCCTCGAAGTATGGGGGCAGGCGCACGTAGGTCGAGCCGGTCTCCCAAGCGAAGCGCTCGCCCGCCGGCACCGGCAGGCTGTTCCAGCGCTCGTCGCCCGCGAACACCTCGCCGTAGCTGCGGCGGAACATGTCTGCGCGAACCGCCTCGCCGACCGTCTCGGCGACCTCGTGCTCGGACGGCCAGATGTCGCGCAGGTAGACGTCGCGGCCCTGCTCGTCCTGGCCGAGCGGATCGCCGACGATGTCCACGTCCATCGTCCCGGCGAGCGCGTAGGCGACGCAGAGCGGCGGCGAGGCGAGGTAGTTCATCTTCACGTCGGGGTTGATCCGGCCCTCGAAGTTGCGGTTGCCCGACAGCACCGAGACGACGGCGAGGTCGGCCTCGCCGACGGCCGCCGAGATGGGCTCGGGAAGCGGTCCCGAGTTGCCGATGCACGTGGTGCAGCCATAGCCGACGAGGTTGAAGCCGAGCTGCTCCAGCGGCTCGGTCAGCCCGGCGCGGTCGAGGTATTCGGTGACGACCTTCGACCCCGGCGCGAGCGACGTCTTGACCCACGGCTTCGAGCGCAGCCCGCGCGCGAGCGCGTTTCGCGCGAGGATGCCAGCTCCGATCATGACCGACGGGTTCGACGTGTTCGTGCAGCTCGTGATCGCCGCGATCACGACGTGGCCGTGGTCGAGCTCGAAGCTCTCGCCGTCCAGCGTGACCGGCGTCGGCGCGCTCGCGCGGGCGAGCGTCGCTGCACCGCCCCGGGCCGCGGCGGTCGCGGCGGGCGCGGCCGGACTCTGAGCGGGCTCGTGTCCGGGCGCGCCGTTGGCGGGCGGATCGGACGCGGGATAGGACTCCGCGACGGCCTCGTCGTGGGCGTCGCTCTGTTCGCCGTCGCTCGGCGCATACGCGTCGAGCGCGCTCCGGAAGGCCTCGCGCGCGCCGCTCAGCGCGACCCTGTCCTGCGGGCGCTTGGGGCCGGCGAGACTCGGCTCGACGCTCGCCAGGTCGAGCTCGAGCGTGTCCGAGAACGTCGGCTCCTCGGCGTGCTCGTCATGCCACAGCCCCTGCTCCTTGGCGTAGGCGTCGACCAGCGCGATCTGCTCGGACGAGCGGCCCGAGAGCTCCAGGTAGGCGAGCGTCTCGGCGTCGATCGGGAAGACCGCGCACGTCGAGCCGAACTCGGGCGACATGTTGCCGATCGTCGCGCGGTCGGCGATCGGGAGCGCGCCGACGCCGGCGCCGTAGAACTCGACGAACTTGCCCACAACGCCGCGCTCGCGCAGGAGCTCGGTGACGGTCAGCACGAGGTCCGTCGCCGTCGTGCCCTCGGGCAGCTCCCCGTGGAGCTTCACGCCGAGCACCTGCGGGATCAGCATCGACATCGGCTGACCGAGCATCGCCGCCTCCGCCTCGATGCCGCCGACGCCCCAGCCGAGCACGCCGAGGCCGTTGACCATCGTCGTGTGCGAGTCGGTGCCGACGAGCGTATCCGGATACGCCTGACCGGTGCGCTCGTTGGGAAACACGACACGCGCGAGGTACTCGAGGTTGACCTGGTGCACGATGCCCGTGTCGGGCGGCACGACCGCGAAGTCGTCAAACGCGCCCTGCCCCCAGCGCAGGAACGCGTAGCGCTCCTGGTTGCGCTCGAACTCGCGCTCGGCGTTGACGCGGAACGAGTCGCGCGTGCCGAACGCGTCAACCTGCACCGAGTGGTCGATCACGAGCTCGGCCGGCACCAGCGGGTTGATGCGGGCGGGATCGCCGCCCATCGCGGCGATCGCGTCGCGCATCGCCGCGAGATCGACGACGGCGGGCACGCCGGTGAAGTCCTGCATCAGCACGCGCGCCGGGGTGAAGGCGATCTCCTTGCTCGGCTGCGCGCGCGCGTCCCAGCCGGCGAGCGCCTCGATGTCGGCCGCCGTGACCGACCCGCTGCCCTCGGTCCGCAGCAGGTTCTCGAGCAGGATCTTCAGGGAGAACGGCAGTCGCGCGACGTCGAATCGCTGCTGGAGCGCGTCGAGTCGGAAGATCTCGTGGCTGCGGCCGGCGACGTTGAGCGTGTCCTTGGCGCCAAAGCTGTTCTCCGACATGGTCATCTCCCGTGCGTTCCGCGGGTCGAGGGGGCAGGCCGCAGTCTCGCAGAGTCGAGCAGCCGGAGCCGGTCGCGGCGGCTGCTCGAAGACGGCTCAGGCGAGCGGCTCGGTGGCGCTCGTCACGCGCCCCTTGCCCTGGCGCTTGGAGCGCATCAGCGCGGTGTCACACGCCTCGAGCAGTTCGTCGGTGCTCATCTCCTGCTCCCACTGGGCGACGCCGATCGAAGCCGCGACTCCGCCCGGAAGCGTGCTCGGCGTGGGCAGCTCACGCATCCGCTCGAGCGCTCTCGCGGCGGCTGCCGCGGCGCTCGTGAGGTCGGCGTTGGGCAGGATCACGACAAACTCGTCGCCGCCGTAGCGGGCGACCCGGTCGAACGCGCGGAACTCGCCGACGAGCGCCTGCACGACCGAGCGCAGCATCGCGTCGCCCGCGCCGTGTCCATGGCGGTCGTTGACGAGCTTGAAGTCGTCGAGATCTATCAACAGGCACGACAGCGGCCCGCCGCTGCGCGCCGCGCGTCCGATCTCCTCGTCCAGGCGCCGGCGCATGGCGCGGTGGTTCATCGCGCCGGTGACCGCGTCGGTTCCCGCCTCGGCGCGCGCCCGCACGAGCGCCAGCGCCGTGCTCCCCTGCTCGACCAGCGCGGTCGCCAGCTCGACGTCGGCAGCCGCGAAGACCTCGCCGACACGTCGCACGAGCATCACGACCGCCTCGACCTCGCCGCGGTCGGCAAGCGGCAGCAGCAGCGCCGCGCGCACGCCGCCTGTCTCCGCGAGCCGCGGCACGCTCGCCTGGAACTCCTCCAGTTCGGCCGCGAGGAAGCTCTGCCCGGTGCTCGCCACCCAGCTGACCCCCGGCGCGCGCTCGGCGCGCGGCACGAGGTAGCTGACGCGGGCTTCCCCGTCGAACATGTAGACCGCCACGAGCTCGTCCTCCGCATCGGGACCGCCGAGGTGGTGGATGTGCACCTCTTCCGCGCCCGGCACCGCCAGCAGCTCGCGCGCGAGTGCGCGGAAGAACGCGTCCGCGTCCGAGGCGCCGTCCGCCAGCGCCGTCAGCCGGCGGATGCCGGCGAGCAGGCGATCGACACCCGCGTGCGTCGAGGTATCCGTACCTGACACGACATCCATACCGTCAACATACGGCATTCGACGGCCGGCGCAAAGAATCCGTGCGGCTCGGCGTGTCAACGTGCCGGCCGATCCACGGCGGCACACGGTCCGGTTCGGTCTGTGTTCGGTTCGGTGTGGAGACGATGTGGCGCGTGATCCGCCCGGGTCACGCCGCTCCGACGGCCGGCGGCGAACCGCGATGCACACATCACGCTAGGCGCGCAGCGCCCCAGCGCGTACCGTCACCGGCCTCCGGCCGCATGCAACAGCGGCACCGGAGCGCCTGGAGGAGGTCGCGCCGCAGCCGTAGTGCTGTGTAGGTGGCGGCTCTCCTGCCTCGTCCGCGTCCGTTGGGAACGTCCGTGGTGTTCAAGCCCATACAAGACAGGAGGAACCGCGGTGAGCACGGAATCGGGCATCGAGGTCGTTAGCGCCCAACGGTGCCGATCGCGCAACATGGCGAAGCCGCGCGGGCAGCGGAAGACACGCCCGAGATGCATTGACAACACTCTGCCTCGAGCCGTAGGGTGGCGAGGGAATGTGGGAACTGCAGGCGGCGCGACAAAACCCGAGGGGCCGACTACCAGGTCTCGCCGTGTGCGTCGGCGTCACGGTACTGCTGGCGCTGTTGGGTGTCGCACAGGGCGCAGCCGCGTCTCGAGGAGCGGGACTAACGGCGATATCAGCTCTCGCTGGGCGGGGGTCGGTCTGCCTCTCCGGCACGCTAGCCGGTAGCTGCCGCAGCGGCTCTCGGCGCGTCCGCAGACGCAGCGCGCGGAGCCGGCTGGCAGCCCAATGGGGGACGACCTGCACGGCAGAAAGCGAAGAAAAACAAATCGAACCGTGTCTCGAAACGCTGCCTGCGACGGTAAACGGCGAAACCAGCGCCACGCTTCACGGGGTCATCAACCCGCATGGACTGCAGACGACCGTGTACTTCGAATGGGCGACCGAACCCCTCGAACCGGTCCCGCCGCCGGGCGTACAACGCACAACTGAAGTGGCGGTTTCCGGCTCCAGCAACATCAACCAGCAGGCGACGATCACCGGACTTCAACCGGGCACCACGTACTACTTTGCGGCTAGCTCAGGCCCCGTAGTCGAAGAACCAGAAGGGTCGCCTTGCGTCCCGATATGCGCTAGCAGCGAAGAGCAGTCCTTCACGACGCCCGGCCAGGGCCCGCCCAGTGCCGCCACCACCGGAGCGGGCACTCCCGGCGCCCATACCGCGACGCTGGAAGGTGAAGTGAACCCGAGGGGTCCCGCCACCGCTGACTACTACTTCGCGTACGGCACGAGTCCTGCCTACGGGGCGTACGCGCCAGCTGGCCCACCTGGCGTGCCGGCTGGCTCGGGGAGCAATCCGATTGCAGTTGCCGCCGGGATCGCGGGTTTAAAAGTCGGCACGACGTACCACTATCAGCTATTCGCCGACAACCTTAGGGGCACGGTGCAGGGCGGTGATAGGACGTTCACCACGACGATCCCGCCGCCGCTGGCGATCACCGAATCACCTACCAGCGTCGGCGACGTTCACGGGACGTTACAAGCGAGCGTCAATCCGGAGGAATCCGAAACCACGTATCAATTCGAATATTGGCCCTCGGCGCGCCCCGGAGAAGTAAGTAAGATTCCCGCGACGCCGCAAAGCGTGGGCTCCGGGACAGCGCTTGTTAAAGTGTCCCAGTCGTTGACGCGCCTCACTCCACGGACGGAATACGCGTACCGCGTCTTAGCCACTAATCGCGCCGGCACGGCGGCGGGCGCGCCGGTCACGTTTGCGACGGGACCGTCGTGGGTGGTCGCTTCGACTCCTGTGCCGTCTGGTGCGACTGAATCGGAATTGGGGAGTGTGTCGTGTGTGTCGGTGTCGTTGTGTGTGGCGGTTGGAAGCTTCAACGAAGGTTCGTCATTGATGCGTCCGTTGGGGGAGATGTGGAACGGGGTGGCGTGGCAGATGATGCCGGCGCCACCGTTGCCGACAGGCGCGACGGTTAGCGAGTTTGACGGGGTGGCGTGTGTGTCGGCGACTGAGTGTCTGGTGGTCGCTGATTATTCGACGACTCGGCGTGAACTTGGGACGCCGGTGATTCCGTTCGCCGAGCGGTGGAACGGGACGGCGTGGACATTGGAGACAGTGCCACTCCCATCGGGTGTGAACGGCGCGTCGCTGGTGGGTATCGACTGCCCGTCGGCAAAACTTTGCGAGGCAGTGGGAGACACCGAACCGACGGCGGTGTCGAAGACCAGCAATCTCGCCGAGCAGTGGAATGGGACGGCTTGGAGCGTCCAGACAACGCCTAACCCGGCGACGGAATATGTCAGTCTGCGTGAGGTGTCGTGCGCTTCGCCCAAAGCGTGTACGGCCGTCGGCTCCGCTGCTTTCGTCTCAGAGGTTGAGCACTGGAACGGTGTCGGATGGAAGGTCGAAGAAACGCCTGCAGTGTCGGGGATAGGTGGGTTGGGTGGCGTGTCGTGCGCGGTCGCGACGGCTTGCGAGGCCGTTGGCTCAAGCGGGAACCCGTTCGCCAAACCGCCAGTTGAATCCGCGTTTGCGCAGGGCTGGAGCGGGAGTGCCTGGACGCTGCAGCCGATATTCGATCCAGCGGGCGCCACGAAGACGGAGCTCAGGAGCGTCTCGTGCTGGGCCGCAGCGGCGTGCACCGCTACCGGCAGCTACCGCAATAGCTCGGGGGCATGGCTTCCCCTTGGCGAGGATCGCATCGCCGGCGAATGGAAGCTACACGCGGCTCCCAGCCCTGAAGGCGCGCAAACAACCGAACTGTATGGGAGTAGCTTCAACTCCGTTTCATGCGCCGCCGCGTCCACCTGCACGGCCGTCGGGGAGTACACCAACAGCAGCGGCACCCGACAACCCTTCGCAGAGTCCTACGGGCCGTAAACTCACCGCGTTGGCAGAGGGAAGCGGAGACGTGGGCCGAGCCGCGTTGGCCGTGAAGGCACGAATACGGCGGGCGGACTGAGCCGGACCGGGCTTCCGCGGAGACCGTCGATCTGAGCCGGGTCTGGCAGCTGCTCATCAAGCGTAGTGGGCTGGCGCGACGCGCCAGCCCACCGAGGGGCACTCAGTTGCGCAACCGTCCGCCTCCCATTCTCAGCCAGCCGTCTAGCAGGGTTCGACACTTGGATCTGCGCGCGGAACCGCGGTACGGCCCAAAGAGTGCGCTCCGGGGCGGCATTCGCCGCCCCGGAGGCAGACGCTCAGCGGAACGTGACGTTCACGTATGCCGTCGAGTGAATCCCCGGCTTCTTCGGCAGGAACCCGACGCGGATCTTCGTGCTGAACGGACGCCGCCTGCTGCGGCCGGCGCTCGACAGCGGCACCTTCAGCTGCGCCGCGCTCGTCGCGCCGCCCAGGTTGCGTGCGACCTGGGAGACGTCGTTGCCGCTGCCGCTGATGCGGCCCGCGGCAAACGTCTTGACCGTCAGGTAGGCCGTGTTGCCGACCACCTTCTGCCCGACGACGCGCACGCCGCAGCCGGACGTGCCGATGACCGTGTTCTGTTTGAACTGCTTGCCGTTCTGCGCGATGATCGTCGTCGGCATCACCAGCTTGGCCACGCAGAGGTCACCGAAGGCAGCGAGCGCCGAGTTCGACGCGAGCGGCAGGTTGACCGTGATGCTCGAGACCGGCACGTCTGGCGTGGTCGCGAACGTCGTGGTCGTGATCCCGTTTTTGATGTCGGTGTTGCCGACCAGGATCACGCGGATGCCGTTGCCGTCGAGCACGAGGTCGAGGTCGGGGAACGCGCGCCCGCCATGGGAGACGAGATACGCGGTGCCTTTCATCTGGACGGGCAGGATCGGCGTGTTGGCGCGCGCCCCGCCGACGGCCGAGCCAGCCGGGCAGCTCGCCGGGTTGGCTTCGAACGTCGCCGCCAGACACGCTTTCTGGAGCGTCGTCAGACGCGAGGGCAGCTGCTTTGGCAGCTGCACCTTCACGTACTGAATGTTCGCCTGACCGGCCGGCTGGTTGATCGTCGTTTCGAGGCTCGCGCCGTTGGCTTTCGAGTATTTGCCGCTCGTGACCGCCTTGAACGTCGGCGCGAACGCGAGCGAGCTGCACCCTTCGGCCTGGAACGGCGTCTTCACCACCGCCGACGCACCGAGCGAGCCCGTGAGCGTCGATTCGGTCTGGAATACCGAGCAGTTCGTCGGGTTGCGCTCGAATCCCTGGCGGTTGATCGACACCGTCACCGAGCGGACCCGCGTGGGCACGCCCTTGACGATGTTCGGCACCTGGTTGTCGGTGGCGATCACCTGGCCGGTGCTCTGGTTGACGTCGATCTTCGCGCGGGCGATCACGGCGCCGAGGTTGAACGGTCCGCCGGCCGCCTGCACGACGATCGCGAGGCCGTACGGGGACCCTTCGAACGGACCTGTCAGATAGACCTTGCCGTTGAACGTGAACGGCGCGCCAGACCCGGCCTTCACCTGGGCCGTGCCGATCTGGCTGGCCGCCGGGCACGTTTCGGTCGCGACCTGCGCCGCGGTGCACGGCGTCACCGTGGAGATCGCGCCGACCACGCCCGGAGGCAGAACCGTCTTGATCGCCGCCAGGTACTGGTTGCCCTGTGGCCGTTCGTAGCCGATCGTGAACGTGCTGTTCGCGCCGCCCTGGCCCGGTTCGTTGCTCGTCGACTGCCCCGGGGCGAACGGGATCGGCGAGGCGCATCCGGTCACTTCGAAGCTCGCCAGCGGCGACTGCGCCGCCGTGCCCGTGAACGGCGTGAACGTCGTCGACGCCGCGTTCGCTTCACACGACAGGCCGTTGGCCAGCGGCGCCAGCGGCCCGCCCTTGAGGCTGAGGACGAGGTTCGAGAACGGCTGTTCGGGGTTTTCCTGGAAGACGGCCGTCAGCTGGCCCGAGACCGGGTTCGGCGTGACTTCGCCTTTCAGGCGGACGACGATGCCGTAGCGATCGGAGGTGGCCGCCACGTACATGATGTACGGCGGTTTCGTGATCGGACCGGATTCCGGCCCGCCTAGATAGGCGTGGCCCTGCAGCGATCCGTTCGGGAGCCCCGGCACGTTGAGGCTGACCGTGCCGATCTGAGACCCTTCCGGACACGTGATCGGGTTCTTCGTCTTGATCCCGATCTGTGCCGGCGTGCACGCTTCCAGGCCGGCCGCGGCCGCCGGGTTCAGCGTGATCCCGGGCGGCAGCGTCACCGTCGCCGTTTTCACCTGCGAGGAGTCTGTTTCCGCCGCTTTTTCCTGGTGCGGCAGGCTGAATTCGGTCTGCAGCGGGTCGGTCGCGTCGGAGGCCTTGTTGCCCTGTGACAGCGCGAAGCCCGGTTTGAAGGGCACGAGACCGCAGTTTTCGGTTCCGATGGGCGTCTTGTACTGAGCGGTCGCAGTTTCGCCGCCTTCGAATTCGAGTTTCAGATGCGTCGTCGTCTGCGGGCCGATGCCCGTGCACGAGGTCGGGTTGGTGAGGAACGATTCCTTGCCGTTCGCACCGGCGCGACCTTCGAAGATCAGCCTCGAGCTGACCAACGGAAGCAACGGCGAGACCTTGATTTCGAAGTAGTCGTGGTAGTCCGCGAGGCCCGTGCCGGCGGCTTCGGCGCCCCATTCGACGCTGCCTTCGATCAGCGTGTGCGCGTAGAGCTGAGGCGTGGGGATGCCGAGCAGGCCTTCGGTCAGTGCTTTCGGCAGCGGCAGCGCGACGCCGAAGTCCGAGGCGAGGCCGACCGGCTGAACGAGGTTGTAGACCTCTCCGACGAGCGGCAGGTCGACCCCGAGTTTTTCGACAAAGACGAGCGCTTCGTTTTTGCCGATTTCCGAGCCTTTCGAGCATGTCGGCGCTTCATAGAGGCCCGTGTGGATCCCCGGAGCCGGTTCGAATTCTTTGCCGAACGCTTCGATCGTGCACTTTTCCGGCGACTCCGGGCTGGTCGCGACGCCGGGAGCCACGTCGGTGCGAATGTGCGTGACCACGCCCAATGGTTTTTCTTTGCCGATCGGGCCGCTGGTGGTGACCTTGAAGTCCGTGATGCCGAAGTTCGGGTGCCCGCCCGCCTGGGTGAAGCCTTCGATTTCGGCTTTTTCTTTTTCTTCGGCCGGCGGAACGTTCTTACACGTGTTGACCTTGCAGTTCGACGCGAAGAAGCGTTCGATGCCGGCGGCCGCCTGCGCGGCCGAGGCCGGGACGGCGATGATGGCCCCTACCAGCAGTGCGAGTAGCGAAATGCGAACGTGGACCCTCATGCCTACCTCCCGATTGGACAGCATCTACCCCTCTTGACTGTTCTATCCCTTTTGACGCCCCACGGCCCCGTAAGTTGCGGGACTTCGGCATTCCTTATTAGACGACCCCCACGAGTATCCTTCCCGGATACGGCGGCAGCAGGGGCTTTCCGGGGCGACGCGCTGGCGCGACGGGGCGCCTGTTGCCGTCAGGTTGAATCTAGTCGGTCCGCCGGCTGAAAGCCAGAGGGAGCGTCAGCCGGTTTCCGGAGCAAGCGAGGTTCCGAAGCTCACGCGCAGAAGCGCGCCGCCGCCGTCGGCGTTTCGCGCCTCGGCGAAGCCGCCGCACGACTCCGCCGCCTGGCGCACGATTGCGAGCCCGAGCCCCGAGCCGGGCAGCTTGCGCGCGTCCTCGGCGCGGTAGAAGCGGTCGAACACGAACGGCAGGTCGTCCTCGTTGAAGCCCGGCCCGTGGTCGCGGACGCTGAGAACGCCGGCGGCGAGCGAGACCTCCACGGTCGCGCCGGCCGGGCTCCACTTGCCCGCGTTGTCGATCAGGTTCGACACGGCCCTGCTGATCCGGTCGGGCTGGCCGCTCACGGTCGTCGCCTCGACGCTCAGCTCGTAGCGCAGATCGCCGCGCCGGCGCGCGCGTTCGACGGCGGCGAGCACGAGCTCGTCCAGGCGCACATCGTCGGGCGGCCCGTCGCCTGCGGGGCCCCGCGCCAGCTCGAGGACGTCGCCGACGAGCGCCGTCAGCTCGTCGAGCTCCTCGATGATGTCCTGGCGAAGCGCCTGTTGCTCGTGCGCCGGCAGCCGCTCGGCCTCGCCGAGGACCTGGACGTTCGCGCGCAGCGAGGAGATCGGCGTGCGCAGCTCGTGGCTGGCGTCCGCGATCAGGTGACGCTGCGCCTGCACGGAGCGCTCGAGCGCGTCGAGCGTCGCGTTGAAGCTCTCCGCCAGGCGCGCAAGCTCGTCACGGCCGTCCACCTCGAGCCGCTGCGAGAGGTCGAGGCTGCCCCTCAGCGTCTCCGTGCGACGGGTGAAGCGCCCGATCGGCGCGAGCGCCGTGCGCGCCACGAGCGCGCCCAACAGCGCGGCGAGCACGATGCCGCCGCCGCCGATCAGCGCGAGGATCAGCAGCAGCCGGCGGAGCTCGCTTTCGACCTCTGTCAGCGGACGCGCGATCAGCACGGCTCCGGCACCCGCGCCGAGTGTGAGCACCCGCAACCGCGTGCCGTTGACGCTGCGATCCGTCAGGCTCGAGCCGCTCGCCTGCGCCGCGATGCGCCTGTCGCCTGCCGAGATCGCGATCCGCGCCGGCGTCGCGCCCTGGCCTCCCGGCACGAACACGGCGCCCTGCGGCGAGATGAACTGGATGTAGCCCGACGCCGCGCCGAACGGAGCCGGCTCGACCGAGCCGGGGAAGCGGCCCGCACGGTCGGCGCTCGCGTCGGGGTTGCCGGCAGAAGGCACGACGCCCGCGCCGGCGCTCGCGCCCGCGCCGGAGCCCGCGCCGGCACCGCCGTAGGCGCCCGTCGGGAAGCGCCCGCCACCACCGATCGCGCCGGCCGCGCCGGCCGCGTGCGGGCCGGGGAACGCGTGGGCGCGCGCGCGCAGCGCGGTGTCGATTTCGCCGCGCAGATCCGAGCGCACGGCGACGTACAGGCCGACCGCGGCCGCGATCACGGCGAGCGCGACCGAGAGGCCGGCCGCGGCCGCGATCCGCGCGCGCAGGCTCATTGCCGCCTCACGGCTCGCGCAGGCAATAGCCGACGCCGCGCACGGTGTGGATCAGCTCGCGTGCGCCTGCCTCCTCGAGCTTGCGCCGCAGGTAGCCGACATACACGCGCAGCGCGTTGGACGCGGGTCCGAAGTCATAGCCCCACACACGGTCGTAGATGAGGCTGTGCGAGAGCACGTGGCGCGGGTTGAGCATCAGCAGCTCGAGCAGCTGGTACTCGGTGCGCGTCAGCTCGACGAAGCGCTCGCCCACCTGTGCGCCGTGGCGCGCGGGATCGAGCGCCAGCTCTGCGAACGACAGCGCGCCCGTGTCGATGTCCGGGTTGGCGCGGCGCAGCAGCGCGCGCAGGCGCGCCTTCAGCTCGCCGACGTCGAACGGCTTGAGCATGTAATCGTCCGCGCCGACGTCGAGGCCGTCGATCCGGTCTGCGACCGCGTCGCGGGCCGTCAGCATCAGGATCGGCACGCGGCTGCCCGTCAAGCGCACGCGGCGGCAGACCTCGAGTCCGTCGATGCCCGGCAGGCCGACGTCGAGCACGACCACATCCGGGACAACCTGCGCGATCCGCTCGAGCGCGCGCTCGCCGTCCTGCGCGAGCTCGACGTCATAGCCGGCGAGCGACAGCGCGCGCCGCAGCGCCTCGCGCACGGCACGGTCGTCGTCGACCACGAGCACCCTCACGAACTGGATTGTCGCGCCGCCGCCGACTGAAGCGCGGCCGCGTCGCCCCGGCAGTCATACAGCGTCGTGCTCGTGCTGGCTTTCGTGCGCGTCGCCGATCGCGAGCCGCTGGCCGAGGACGGCCCGGAGGCCGTGCCGGAGGGGGTGTCGGAGGTCGTGCCGACGCCCGCGATCGTGATGCGCGCGCACACCTTCGCGACCGCCGTCATCGCCGCGCGCGATCCCGTGCGTGTGTCGCCGGGCAGGCGCCCGCTGAAGCCGCCGCCGGAGCCTTCACCGAGCACCCAGCGGACCCTGCCCGCGCGAACCGCCTGCGCGAGCCATGCGACGCCGACGCTGCTCTCGCGACCCGAGAAGCCACCGATACCGGCGACGTCGGCGTTCTGGTTGATGATCGCCGCGGACGCACCGGACTGGCTGGCCAGCGCGAGCGTGCCGCCACCATGCCCCTTGACGTATGCGATCACGCTCTTCAGCGACGCGTTCTCGCCGCCGAACGGTCCGCCGAGCCCTCCGGCGCCACTGCCCGGGCCTCCCGGGCCGCCGAAGCCCGCTCCGGCTCCCGCGCCGGGCGGCGGCCCGCCTGCGGGCGCGCCCGCGCCGGCTGACGGCCCGGCGGGCTGGATCGAGGCGACGCCGCCGCCGCCGGGGCGTTCCGCGGAGGAGCTCGAGGCGCCGGCGCCCGCGCCGGGCGCGCCCGCGCCGGGCGCGCCGAAGAGCTGCGGCCCGCCCTGCGCGAGGCCGGGCCGGGCGCCGAAGCGGCCGAAGCCGCGCCCGCCGAACGGCGCGCCGTCGCTCGAGGCCGAGACGGGGCCGCCGGAGGGAAACGTTCCGCTGGTGGCGTAGCCGAGCGTGTCGAACGCCCACGCGCCCGGCGCGATCAGAAGCGCCGCGAGCGCCGCGCCGAGCGCGGCGATGCGGACGACGCGATCGCGGAACGCGAACAGGGCGATCGCGGCGAGGAGGCCGACGACGATCAAGGCCGCCGGCAGCCAGCTGAGCTGGCCGGGATAGTCGCCGCGCACGATCAGCTCGGTGGCGACGCCGGCGAGGACGGCAAGCGGCGCGACGATCCGCGCGTCGAGCCCGCCACCGAGCATCTCGGCTGCGCCGGCGCCGACGAGTGCGGCGAGGAACGGCGCGAGCAGGGCCACGTAGTAGGGGTGGAAGATGCCGCTTGCGGCGCTGAAGACGACGGCGGTCGCGAGAAACGCGCCGCCGACCGCGATCAGCCAGCCGGTGCGTGGGTCGGCGCGGCGCAGGCGCGTGGAGACGAGCAGGCCCGCGCCGGCGACGAGCGCGAAGCCGAGCAGCCAGCCGGCCTGCCCGCCGAGCGACGCGTTGAGCAGCCGCAGCGGGCTGGCTCCGCCGCCGAACATGCCGCCGCCGCCGGCGCCGCCGGGCCCGCCGGTCTGTCCATCGACGCGGCCGAGCCCGTTGTATTCGAAGATCAGCGAGAAGATGCTGTTGTCGTTCGTGCCCGACACCCACGGCCGCTGAGCGGCCGGAGTGAGCGCGACGAGCGCCGGCCACGCGCCGCCGACGACGATCATCGCGGCGCCGCCCGCGAGCAGCTGACGCAGCGCGTGCAGGCGAGTGCGACCGGCGGGCGCGACCCACAGCCATGCGGCGGCGATCCCCGGCACGACGGCCAGGGCGACGCCCATCTTGGCCTCGAAGCCGAGCCCGACGAGCACGCCCGCGCCGAGAAGCCAGCGGGTGCGGCCGTCCTCGAGCGCGCGCACCGCGCACCACAGCGCGCCGACGCAGCAGAGCACGAGCAGCGCGTCCGGGTTGTTGTGCCGGGAGATCGCGACCGTCATCGGCGTCAGCGCGAGCGCGACGCCGGCGACGAAGCCGCCGATGCGCCCGAAGCGGCGGCGCACGAGGTCATAGACGAGCGCGACGCTCGCAATGCCCATCAGCGCCTGGGGAACGAGCACGCTCAGCGAGTGGTAGCCGAAGATCCTCACCGACAGCGCCTGCACCCACAGCGCCAGCGGCGGCTTGTCCACCGTCATCACGCCGCTCGGGTCGAGCGAGGCGAACAGGAAGTTGTGCCAGCTCGAGCTCATCGAGCGAACGGCCGCGCTGTAGTACTCGTTGGCCCAGCCGTTGCGGCCGAGCGCCCACAGATCGAGCACGGCGGCGAGCGCGAGCAGGAGCACGAGCTCCGGCCGCGGGGCGCGCCTGGCGAGCGCGCGCGCCCGCTCGCTCGTCGCCCAGCGCTCGCTGCGCGCGGCCGCGAGCGAGGCCGGTGCGGCGGCGGCGTTCGACGCGGCCGAACCGGTCTGCCACGAGGAGCTCATGCGGACAGCATCGGGGCGCGGTGTATGACGAGTGTGAGAGGCAGCTGAAAGTTCGCTAAGTGCGTGCGGCCGCCGCGAGGTAGGCGGTCACGAGCGGGTGTGGCCGTTCGGGCGCCGAGGAGGTCTGTGGGACGAACAGGGTCAGGTAGAAGAATGGGTGGGGGGCGAGTCGCATGATCCGCGTACCTCCGTCGGAGCGATCCACGCCGGCGACGACGAGGCCGGCCTCGGAGAGCTGCGGTCGGTAGCTCTCCTGCAGCCCGAAGCGGCAGTAGTACTCCTCGCGGGCGTGATCGGCGCCGTACACGGCGCGCGTGTCGGCGTCCACGAGGTCCACGCCCATCGTCTGGCCGGAGAGCGAGCACAGCAGCTCGTCGATGAACAACGGCCCGGCGCCCGTCGCCTCGCCGTACTCCCCGTGACGAGCGTCCGAGATGCCGGCGACGTTGCGCGCGATCTCGAGGACACCGTGCTGGAAGCCGGCGCAGGTCCCCAGGAACGGCCGCTGGTGCTCGCGGGCGAAGCGAATGCCCTCGAGCGCGCCCTCCAGGCTCGCGAACGGGCTGCCCGGAGCACACCACACGGCGTCGGTCGCGGCGAGCTTCTCGACGGCGCCGTGCTCGAGATTCGGCGTCGCGAACCACGACGCCTCGACTTCAACGCCCAGGAGCTCACCGGAGTGATGCAACGCGGTCTCAATCGCGTCCTGTGGCGCGAAGTCCGGGTAACGGTCGCCGATGACGCCCACCCGCACAGCACCAGCACGCTCACGACGGTCGGCCACGCGGCCGCAGGCTATCGCCTCGGACGAGGCGATGGTCCGCCCGGGCGGTGTCGGCTTCCCGGGCCCCCGAGGCGGCAGCGACACGGCCGATCGGAGTGCCGCGCCATGCGGCCAGGCGGGCCATCCACTGTGTGCGTTACGACTAACCGTGCCGATAATCAGGAGATCGACCGGGTCCCACGTCGACCGGAGGATCGTTGAACGAGCATCCCGTGCGTGTAGTGGTCAGCGACGACCTCCGGCGCAAGCGCCTGACGGTGTTCTTCAGGGGGGTCCTCGTGCTCCCGCACTACGTGTGGCTGGGGATCTGGGGCATCGGCGCGTTCGTCGCCGCGATCGCGAACTGGCTGATCACGCTCGTCGCCGGTCGCCCGCCGGCGGGCCTGCACCGGTTTCTCTGCCTGTACGTGAAATACGCGACACAGGTGTTCGCCTACCTGTACCTCGCAGCTGATCCGTATCCGCCGTTCGATGGCAGGCCCGGATACCCCGTCGATGTGGAGATCGCGGCACCCGAGGCGCAGGGTCGCCTGACGGTCGCGTTCCGTCTGGCGCTCGTGATCCCGGCGCTGGCGCTCGCGGCATCGCTGCTCGGCGCGCCCAACCTCGGTTACAACCGCTTGCGCTCCGGCAGCGACGTCACGCTCAACTATGCGCTCGGCGTCGCCCACGTGGCCTCGTTCCTCGGGTGGTTTGCCTGCATCGCCCGGCGACG
>Ga0209068_10000724_pt1 | contig 17429 bp, 12 predicted proteins | sample ColStrG_CSR_2012_FD_187200 | JGI IMG/M metagenome (GOLD analysis project Ga0209068, IMG submission 187200) | Freshwater sediment microbial communities in response to fracking from Pennsylvania, USA - Cold Stream Run_MetaG_CSR_2012 (SPAdes)... | ecosystem: Environmental > Aquatic > Freshwater >... | reverse complement strand
GGGATCGTCACCATGCGCATCCTCGCTGCGGCCGGGCTCGCCGACGCGGTGAAGGCCAAGGGCAAGCAGGATGGCCTCGGCCCCGGCAAGGAGCTGATCGCCAAGGGCGAGTACGAGATGGGACTGTTCAACATCAGCGAGGCGACCATACCGGGCGTCGTGGTCGCCGGCCCGGTCCCGGCCCCGCTGCAGGACTACACCAACTACGACGCGGCCCTGCTTTCGGGCGTTGCCAACAAGGAGGCGGCTGCCGGCTTCTTGAAATACGTGACCGGCAAGCCCGCGGCGGCGACCTGGAAGGCCGCCAACATCGACGCCATGTGACTCGTGGAAACGCGCGTACCGGCGATATTTGCCGACCGATTGCTTGATTGGGGCCCTTCGCACCTGATCGTGCGAGCCAGGCGCCGGGTCGGATGCTTGACTTTTTTGTTTCCGCCGACTGATTGATCGGCGGGTCGACTCTCAAAACAACAACGCATAGTGCGACACGGGAGGATATGGATGGGCACGAAGCCGGATCATGGCTGGAGCTGGTGGTACCTGCTGTTGCTGGCGCAGTTCGTGCCGGCGCTCTGGGTGCCGTTCTACAACTCCGCCGAGCCCACCTGGATCGGCGTGCCTTTCTTCTACTGGTTTCAGCTGATCCTGGTTTTCATCTGCGCCGCCGTGACGGCCATCGTTTATTTGATCACCGAATCCTCACCGCAACAGTGATCGACGGTCTCCGGGGGAAGTGCCATGCAGGACATCAATTGGGTTGCGCTCGTCGTCTTTGTGGCGCTGTTCGGATTCATCACCTGGCTCGGCTTTGCGGCCGCCCACTGGCGGCACGGCGACATGGATCAGCTGCATGAATGGGGTCTCGGCGGCCGCCGCTTCGGCACTCTCATCGTGTGGTTCCTGGTCGGCGGCGATCTTTATACGGCCTATACCTTCATTGCGGTTCCGGCGTTGGCGTTCGGAACCGGCGCGATCGCCTTCTTCGCGGTTCCCTACACCATCATCATCTATCCGATCCTTTTCATCGTGTTTCCACGCCTGTGGAGCGTGTCGCACAAGCATGGATACATCACGTCGGCCGATTTCGTTAAGGGCCGCTTCGGCAACCGCTGGCTCGCGCTGGCGGTGACGATCACCGGCATCGTGGCGACCATGCCCTATATCGCGTTGCAGCTCGTCGGGCTCCAGGTCGTGATCGGGGGCTTGGGTTTCATCGGCGAGGGCTGGATCGGCGACATACCGCTGATCGTCGCCTTCGTGATCCTGGCGGCGTTCACCTATTCGAGCGGCTTGCGGGCGCCGGCCGCGATCGCGGTCGTGAAGGACCTGCTGATCTACATCACGGCGTTCGCGGCCGTTATCGTGATCCCGATGCAGCTCGGCGGATTCGGCAAGATTTTCGCGGCGGTGCCGGCACAGAAGCTGCTCCTGGCGGTGCCGCAGGGAAGCACCACGGGCGCCTACGGGGCCTACGCGACGCTGGCGCTCGGATCGGCGCTCGCGCTCTTCCTCTATCCCCATTCGCTGACCGGCATTTTGAGCGCCAGCAGCGGGCACGCGGTCCGCCGCAATGCCGCATTGCTGCCGGCCTACTCGTTCATGCTCGGACTGCTGGCGCTGCTGGGCTTCATGGCGATTGCGGTCGGCGTCGACAAGCTGCCCGAATACGCACCGGGCTTCGCGGCGTTCAAAGCCAATTTCGCGGTCCCTGCCCTTCTGCTTCACACCTTCCCGTCGTGGTTCGTGGGTGTGGCATTTGCGGCGATCGGCATCGGCGCCCTGGTCCCGGCTGCGATCATGTCGATCGCGGCCGCAAATCTGTTCACTCGTAATATCTATCGCGAGTTCTTCCACGCCAAGGCCACCGATCGGCAGGAATCGCAAATGGCCAAGTGGGTGTCGCTGGTCGTCAAGCTCGGCGCACTCGTCTTTATCCTGTTTGTGCCGACCCAATACGCCATCCAGCTGCAACTGCTCGGCGGAATCTGGATCATCCAGACGTTGCCAGCCGTCATCATCGGGCTCTACACCCGCTGGTTCAACGCCTGGGCGCTGCTGATCGGCTGGGCGGTCGGAATCGTGGTCGGGACCGCCATGGCGGCGTCGGTCAATTTCGCCGCCATGTATCCGCTCGCGATCGGCGGCTGGACCTTCCCGTCCTACATCGCGCTCTCCACCCTGGTGCTCAATTTGATCGTGGCCGCGGTGCTCACCCCGGTGTTCAACGTGATCGCGCACACGGCCGCCGATGAGACGCTGGCGTCCGATTACGCCATATGACGACTCCGGAGTGGCCGCGCTACGCGCGGTCCTCGCGCAATGCTCCTCGCAGGAGCGCGGCGTAGGCGCGCGCGGAAAAACCTGAGGGGCGATCGAATCCCATGCGGGCCAGGCAATCTCCGATCTCGGCTGAATCCGCCTTTCCGCCCAATCCCCGCGCCAGGATTCGCACGAGACGCAGCGGCGAAGCCGATGCCGACTTGAGCGCCTCCAGCGCCGGCAGCAGTCGCTGCTCGGTCGGCGTGAAGTCGGTTTCGAATGGGAACGGCGCCAGCAGACCTTCGTCGCGCGCGCCCGCCAAGGCCCGCTCGATCCGCTGCGGACTGTTGTCGCGCCAGGCGGGCGGGAGCGCGAAGCGCTTCTCGATCTTGCCGGCGTCTTTGGCCTGCCGCAGCAGCTCATCCTGAAAGCGCGAATCCGCCACCGCCAGCATGGCGGCGATCACATCCCGATCGGTCTTGCCGCGCAGGTCCGCGACGCCGTATTCGGTCACCACCATGTCGCGCAAGTGACGCGGGATGGTCGTGTGCCCGTATTGCCAGCGAATGTTGGAGCTCACGCGTCCCTTGGCGGTGCGGGTCGCGCGCAGCATGATGATGGATCGGGCGTCCTGCAACGCGAAGCCTTGCGCGATGAAATTGTATTGTCCGCCCACGCCGCTGACGACCTGGCCGTTCTCCAGACCGTCGGACACGATGGCGCCGAGCAGGGTCGCCATCATGGCGCCGTTGACGAAGCGCGCCTTGACCCGGGCGCGCCGCTTGGCGACTTCGTCGCCGTAGATTTCATTGACGTATGACACCGCCATCATGCGAAACTTTTCGAGCTCCGCCTGCGGCATCTCGCGTAGCTCCCGGTAGAACGCGCGCGAGCCCAGGAAGAATGCCGCATGCACGAGCGCGCCCTCGACCTCGCGGCGCAGGATGCCGGCGTGATACAGGTCGAGAAATCCCTCCACGAACATCTCGCTGGCGCCGTAGAGACCGGCCTCGAACGGCTCTTCCGCGATCATTCCAGGAGGTGCGGTTGCGCCGGCATCGAGCCGCCTCAACAAGTCACGAAAACCGGCATTGCTCTGGTGGCGCAGAATCAGCGATCGCGCGACCGCATCGCCGAGCGCGCCGATGCCGAGCTGCAGCGTTCCGCCGTCGGCCACGATGCCGGCGACCCGCAGCCCGGCCGCATATTCGGCGAGATCGACCGGCTCGCGCGGCGGTGCGAACAGCGAAAAGTCGGTCTGCGGGCTGTCGAGGATCAGGTCGAACGCTTCGGCATTGAGATTGCCCTCGCCCGGCATGAACGGCAGCTCGCTGTTGACCTGCCCCACGAACAGGAAGTCGACCTCCTTGCTTTGCCGCTTGGCCAGCAGATCGAGCGTAATGTCGGGATTGCAGCTGAGACTATAGCGGGTGGCGCCGTCGCGAACCCGCTTGGCCACCAGTTGCCCGACCACATTGACGCCGCGCTGCAGCACGCAACCGAGCGCATGGGTGTAGTTGGCCGCAATGTAGCTTTGCTGCGCGGCCTTGATGTTGAGCCTGGTGCCGGCCTGAAAGAAGAACTCGTCGACCTCGATATTGGATGGCAGGCCTTGGCGCAACGCCACCGCATAGGCGAGGTCCGGATAGCCGCCGAAGCATCGCTCCGCGATCGGGCCGATGAAACGCCGCTCCAGCTCCGCGGAGGGGTGCGGCTTCTCCAACGTCAGGGCGGTGAAAATCCGCAACCGGATCGAGGGATCCGCCACCGCGCGCGCAAACAGCGCGTTGGCCACGTGGTTGGCTTTGCCGAGACCGAGCGGCATCGCCAGCACGATCGTCTTGCCGACCCGCGCAATGATCGCATCGGCGAGGCGGTCGGCGGAATCGAATTGCGCCGGCGCTGTTTCCGAACGTTTCATGCCGGATGATTCACGCCAGCTTGTTCCAACCCGCGTCGGGGAAGAAACGCTCGCCGTAGCGTTGCGACAGCCGCATCAGCGTCGAGGCGATGTCCGCCACCCCGTGCGACCTGGCATAGTGTAGGGGCCCGCCGCGGAACGGCGCGAAGCCGGTGGCGAAAATCATGGCGCCGTCGATCGTGTCCTCGTCCGCCACCACGCCTTCGCGCAGGCAGGCGACGCAGACGTCGAGCATCGGCAGGATGAGGCGGTTGGTCATCTCGCCGGTGGGCGCCGCGACCTCGGCGTCCTTCACGGGCTTGCCGTCCTTCCAGTCATAGAGGCCCTTGCCGGTCTTGCGGCCGAGCTCGCCCTTGGCGACCTTGTCGCGCAACCAGTTCGGGATATCCGGCATCTTCCGCTCGAGCCCGGCTTTGAGTGTCTCGGCCACATGCATACAGATATCGAGCCCGACTTCATCGGCAAGCTCGATCGGTCCAACCGGCATGCCGAAGCTCTCCGCCGCCCGATCGATGGTCTCGCGCTTGACGCCTTCGCCGAACAAAACCATGGCCTCCAGCAGATAGGGCGTCAGCGCGCGGTTCACCAGGAATCCGGGCGCGCTCTTGACCGGGGCCGGCAGCCGGTCGATGCGGCCCAGGAAGGCGCGCGCGGCCGCCAGGACCTCGGCCGCAACCTTGTCATGGCTGATCACCTCGACCAGTTGCATGCGCGACACCGGATTGAAGAAATGCAGGCCGACCAGCTGCTGCGGCCGCTGCAATCCCTCGCACAACTGCTCCAGCGGAATGCTCGACGTATTGGTGGCCAGGATGGCGTCGCTCCGCATCCTGGGTTCGATGCCGGCATAGACCTTGCGCTTGAGATCCAGCACCTCCGGAACGGCCTCGATCACCAGATCGGCCGAAGCCACGCCCTCGCCCTTCAGATCCGGCATGAGGCGGTCGAGCGCGTTGCGCACATCGATGCGCCGGTGGGAAATCTTGTCGAACAATTTCGCGGCGCGCCCGATGGCGTTGGCGAGCGGCTCCGGCTTCATGTCGGCGAGCGTCACATCGAATCCGCGCCACGCGCACCAGGCCGCAATGTCGCCCCCCATGGCGCCGGCCCCGATGACATGCACACGCTGGCCGGTCCACGTGCCGTCGGTGAGCGATTTGAGCTTCTCCCGCAGGGCGAACACGCGGATCAGGTTCTGCGCCGTAGGGCCCACGACGAGCTGCGAAAACGATGTGATCTCCGCTTTCTGCATGGCGCTGGCATCACCGCCATGAGCTTCCCAAGCATCGATCAGCGCATAGGGAGCGGGATATTGGTCCGCCGGCGCTTTCGCCCTGGCCTGCGCCCGCATGCGCTTGGCGGCGAGCGCGCGGGCGGGACCGAGCCGGAACACCGACACCAGAAGCTTCGATCGGCGTGTCTTCAATTCGCCGGCGACCGCCGATTTGACGGCCGCGCGGACGTGGCGCTCCTGCGTCACCGCATCGACCAGGCCCAGCGACTTCGCCCGGCCGGCGCGGGCCGATCGGCCGGTCAGCATCATGGACATGGCCTCGATCGGATTGATGAGGCGGGTCGAGCGCACCGTCCCGCCGAGGCCGGGATGCAGGCCGAGCAACACCTCGGGGAAGCCGAGGCTCGCGTCCTCGATCGCGATCCGGTAGTCGCAGGCGAGCGCGATCTCGAGCCCGCCGCCCAGGCAATAGCCGTGGATCACCGCGATGGTCGGAAGCTTGAGCCGATCCAGACGATCCGCCACCTCATGGGCGCGCGTGAGGCGCGCCGCGATGTCGGCGGCGTTCTTGGTGTCGCGCAGCTCGCCTACGTCCGCGCCGGCGATGAATCCGGTCGGCTTGGCCGAGCGCAGCACCAGCCCCTTGGCGGTCTCGCTCTCGATCTTGCCGAGCACGTCATCGAGCTCCATGAGCACGTCCTGCGAGAGAGTGTTGGCGCTCGCGCCGCTCTTGTCGAAGACGAGCCAAAGGACGTCGTCCTCGTCCCGCTGCAGCTTCCAATGCCGCCAGGCGCCTGCGTGCTCCCCGCCGCCCGGCCGCGACAGCGGCCCGAGCTCCAGGTTACGCGGCTCGAGAACCTTCCAAACGCGCTGCGCCATGGCCGCTCCTACACCGTCTCGATCAACATGGCGCCGCCTTGCCCGCCGCCGATGCATTCGGTGGCGATCCCGCGTTTCACCCCGAGCCGCTTCATCGCATTGACCAGATGAAGAACGATCCGGTTGCCGCTGGCGCCGACCGGATGCCCGAGCCCGATGGCGCCGCCGTCCACATTGAGCTTGCCGCGATCGATGGCGCCCGCCGCGCCCGGGAGATGCAGCACGTCGCGGCAGAACACGTCGTCGACGAAGGCCGCCAGGCACGCCAGAACCTGCGCCGCGAACGCCTCATTGAGCTCCCACAGATCGACGTCGCCAAGGCCGAGCCCGTGCCGCTTGAGCAGCGCGCTCGAGCACAGTACCGGGCCCAATCCCATGATGGAGGGATCGAGCGCCGACCATTCACTGTCGACGATGACGGCGCGCGGCTTGAGGCCATGCTGCTTGACCGCCGCTTCGGAGGCGAGGATGACCCAGGAGGCTCCATCGGAAATTTGCGAGCTGTTGCCGGGCGTCACCTTGCCCCACGGCCGCTCGAATGCGGGCTTGAGCTTGGCCAGCGCCTCCACGGAGGTGTCCGGCCGCACCCCGTCGTCGAGATCGTAGACCTTGCCGTTGCGGCCGAAGGCCGGCTCGAGCTCGCCCGCGAAAAAACCGCCCGCTTGCGCGCGCGCGAGCTTGAGCTGGCTCTCGACCGCGTACTGATCGGCATCGCGGCGCGAGACGTTGAAGACATGGGCCAGTATCTCGGCGGTCTGCCCCATATTGAGCTCGACCACCGGATCGGTCAGGCCGCGCTCGAGCCCGATGATGGGCTTGAACATGGAGGGACGGAACCCCGCGATGGTCTTGAGCCGCGCCAAGGCGCTGCGCGCGCCGGCGAGCGCCGCATACCAGTCGACGGCGCTGCGGCGAAACACCAGCGGCGAATGGCTGAGCGATTCGGCGCCGCCGGCCAGCACCAGATCGGCGACGCCCTGCTGGATGTAGCGGTAGGCGGTGTCGATCGACTGCATGCCGGAGCCGCAATTGATCTGCACCGTGAACGCCGTCATGGCCTCGCCCATGCCCAGGCGCAGCGCCGCGACGCGCGCGGGATTCATCTCGTCGGCAATCACGTTGACGCAGCCGAGGATGACCTGATCGAAGGCATCCGACGGAAACGGCTGGCGCAGCAGCAGCGGCCGGCCGCATTGAACGGCGAGATCGACCGGCGTGAACGGCCCGGGTCGTCCGCGCGCCTTGAGGAAAGGGGTCCGGCTGCCGTCGATAATGAAGACCGGCCGAGCCTCTACTCCGCGGCGTTCGACTGGAACGGAGTCGCTGTTGGGGATGACACGTCTCCTTGCGCGGCAAAGGCGCGGCGCGGCGAGATCTCTTCGGCAGGGAAGTCATCGACCGCGACGACCGCCGCGATCGCCAGTTGCACGGCCTTGAGCTGGTCCGCCTCGGCATCGTTGATCAATCCGCGCTGCCGGGCCGCCGCGATGTCACGCACATGCGCCTGCCGCATCCGGTCGCGCAGCGGCTGCACCGCGGAGATCAGCGCAAAGGCGCGATCGAGGCGTGCGACGCCCCCGTCATCGGTGCCGTGATAGATATCGACGGTCAGCCGGTCGCGGGCAGCCGAGGGTTCGAGCAAGATGGCGGCGCAGGCTTGGGTGAGCGCGTCCGACGGCCCCAACGTGCGCGTGCCGAACGGTAGCACCAGGAACCGCAGCAGCCAGGCGGCCGGGCGGTTGGGAAAGTTCGCGATGATCTCGTCGAGGCGCATCTCGATGGTGGCGAAGCCCTGCGCCACGCACCACTCGACCAGCGGCAGGTCGGCCGGCTGGCGGCCCTCTTCGTTCCACCGCTTCAACGCCGCCGACAACAGATAGAGCTCGGAGAGAACGTCGCCGAACCGCGCCGAGATCATCTCGCGGCGTTTGAGGTTGCCGCCGAGCGTCAACAGCGCCAGATCGACGGCGAGTGCGAAAGCCGCCGAATAGCGGCTGAGCTGCCGGTAATAGTTGGTGGTCGCGCCGGCCGGCGGCGCCGGCGCCGCGTAGCCGAACGTCCAGCCGCGACTCCAGGCGCGCAGCGCATTGGCGAAGCTGTGACCCACATGGTTCCAGAAAGCGCGATCGAACTCGTCGAGGCCGTGCGCCGGATCGGTCTCCTCGAGCGCCAGCATTTCCTTGAGGATATAGGGATGGCTGCGGATGGCGCCCTGCCCGAACTGGATCAGGCTGCGGGTCACGATATTGGCGCCTTCGACCGTGATGCCGATCGGCACCGCGCGATAGAGATTGCCGAGATAGTTCAGCGGGCCTTCCATCACGCCCTTGCCGCCATGCACGTCCATGGCGTCGTTGGCGGAGACGCGCAGCCGCTCGGTGGCCTGCGCCTTCATGATGGCGGTAATGACCGCGGGCTTGTGGCCGCGATCGATGGCCGCGCAAGTCAAGCGGCGCGCGGCGTCGAGCAGATAGGCGGTGGCCGCCAGGCGGCCGAGCCGCTCCTGCACCGCCTCGAAGCGCCCGATCGGAACATGGAACTGCTCGCGAATACTGGCATAGGCGCCGGTGACATGGGCCGCGAAGGCAGCGCCGGCGGCGGACAGGGAGGGCAGCGAAATGCCGCGCCCGGCCGCGAGTGCGCTCATCAGCATTTTCCAGCCCTTGCCGACCTGCTCGACGCCGCCGATGACATTGTCCATCGGGATGAACACGTCGCGGCCCCAGTTGGGGCCGTTCTGGAAAACATGGAATGCGGGAAGATGGCGGCGGCCGATCTCCACGCCCGGCAGATTGGTCGGCACCAGCGCGACCGTGATGCCGATCTCGTCGCGCGTGCCGATCAGGTGATCGGGATCGTAGAGCTTGAAGGCGAGCCCGAGCACGGTCGCGATCGGGCCGAGGGTGATGTAGCGCTTGTGCCAATTGAGCCTTATGCCGATGACCTCGCGGCCGTCATGGATGCCGCGGCACACGATGCCGGAATCCACCATGGATGCCGCATCCGATCCGGCTTCCGGGCTGGTCAAGCCAAAGCATGGGATTTCGCGCGCATCGGCGAGACGCGGCAGCCAGTAGTCCTGCTGCGCCTTGGTGCCGAACTGATGCAGAAGCTCGCCCGGTCCGAGCGAGTTCGGCACCATCGCGGTCACGGCGACCGAAATGGAACGGGTCGAGAGCTTGCGAATGACCTCTGAATGCGCATAGGCGGAGAAACCGAGGCCCCCATAGGACTTCGGAATGATCATGGCGAAGAACTTGTGGGTCTTGAGATAGTCCCAGACGTTGGGCGGCAGGTCGCGCAGCTCCCAGGTGATGGCCCAATCGTCCAGCATCCCGCACAGTTCCTCGACCGGTCCGTCGAGGAACGCCTGCTCTTCCGCCGAGAGTTGCGCCGGCGGCGTGGCCAGCAGCTTGGCCCAGTCGGGATTGCCCGAAAACAGATCGGCATCCCACCAGACATCGCCGGCCTCGATCGCCTCCCGCTCGGTCGCCGAAAGGCTGGGCAGCACCTTGCGGGCCCAGCGGAAGATCGGACGGGACAGCCAGTCCCGGCGAAAGGAGGATTCGTTCATGAGGATACCGTTGCCATAGCGTTCATGACCAAGCTGACGATGATCAGGTTCATCGGTACTGGATTCAGATGAACAAGTGCTTGCTGATCAATTGTTGATGATCAGAATAAAATGCAACGCCAGCAGGTTACAATCACAAGAGGCTACGATCACAATAAGGATATCCCGTGACGCACGGGTGATTCTCTGCGTTCAAGTCTAGTCGATGGAAGGGTTCCAATCGAGGAAAGTTTCGAGCATTCGGCAATTTGCTTGGCGAGTGTGGGGCGGGCACGGCGCTTCACTCCCTCGCCCCGCAGGGGAGAGGGTGGGGTGAGGGTGTTACGATGATTCCGTATCGCACCGCCGGAGCCCCCTCATCCCACCTTCTCCCCCATGGGGAGAAGGAGTGAAACGCTCTGCGTCCCTCATGACGATGTGGCACCGCCCGGCGATCGATATCAAGCGAAGCCGAACAACCGCGTCGGCGTGTCCTGCAGGATCTTGCGGCGGATGGCCGCGTCGGGAACCCATTCGGCCAGCGATTGCAGCATCTTGGGATAGGTCGCGGTGCGGTCGAGCTCGGTGTTGGTGTGCGGCCAATCGCTGCCCCAGAGCAGGCGGTCGGGGCCGTAGGCCTCGAGCAGGATCGGGGCCGCCACGCGGGCGCCTTCCAGGCTGGTGCGATAGGGGGCGCTGAGCATCACATAGGCGCGGCCGGACTTGGCGGCCGCGACCAGGGCCTTGAATCCCGGATCGCCGTCGGGCCCGAGCTTGGCTTCGAACATGCCCATATGGGGGACCACCACGGCGGCGCCGGTGTCCAGAAAGACCGGAAGAATTTCCGGCAGCCGCTTGCTCTCGATATAAAGGTGCAGGTGCCAATTCCGCCGCTTGGCCTCCGCGAATGTCTCCTTGTAATCGGCCCAATTCGGCGTGGGCAGGCCGAAGATCGGGAAGCGCAGCCCGATCACGCCCAGCGCCGCCATCTCGTCCCATTGCGCAGCGGTCGTGCGCGGCTCGATCCAGGGCACGCCGCGCAGCCGGCCGGGCCTCGCCTTCAAGGCGCCCAGCAGATACGAGTTGTCGTAGCCGAGAAAGCTCGGCTGCGCGATGACCACGCGCCCGATCCCGTTGCTCTCCGCCATCGCCAGCAGCCGGTCATAGGAGGCGTCGTAATCGGGGGAATAGCGCGCGTTGGGAGCGCGCGGCAGCCCGGGCACGAACGTGTGGGTGTGACTGTCGACCAGCGCGGATTCGGCGGCGACGGCGGATTCCCGTCCCAGGATCGAGCCGGCCGCCAGCCCCAACGAGCCCAAACCAAATTCGCGGCGTGTAATCATGGCAGCCTCTCTGTTTTTTCGAGCCCATCGTGACAGTGAGGGCAACCGCAATCAACCGGCGCTTTGCTTTTAGGGCGCAGCCGGTATCGGGCACGGTTTGCGCTCGGAATCCACCGCCACATAGGTGAACAGCCCCTCGGTCACCTCGATCCGCTCCTCGCCGCGGCCGCGCCGGGCCCAGCTCTCGATCTTCACCGTGAGCGAGGTGTTACCGACCTTGATGATCTCCGCATAGCAGCTCACCTCATCGCCGACGAAGACCGGGCGGTGAAACGTCATAGCGGTGATCGCGACCGTGACCACCCGCCCCTTGGCGCGGCGGGTCGCAACCGTGCTGCCGGCCAGATCCATTTGCGACAACAACCAACCGCCGAAAATATCCCCAGCCGGGTTGGCATCCGCCGGCATCGCGATGGCGCGCAGCGCCGGCTCCATTTGCGGCGGGGCGTCGGTTGTGTCGCTGGCGCTCATTGGGAGATTCTCCGTCCGTAATCTGTCGTTCTGGTTGGCCGTCGGTCTTTGTCTGATCAGTCTTTTCGACCCAGCATTGTTTCGTAGCCCATCGTCTCCATGACCTCGAGGATCGAGCGGCCATTGCGAATGGCATCGGCCATTGCCGCTTCCCGCTGCGCCAGCGCTTCGGCCTGCGCGATCACATCCGCTTCCCGAGCCCGCGGGATGAACACCGCGCCGCTCGCATCCGCGATCACGAGATCACCCGGATGCACTTGGACGCCGGCGAACTGGATTTCCTCGTTGAACGACTGTTGCATGATGCGGCCGCGCGCCGTGACCTGCACCGCAGCGCGCCCATAGACGGGAAACTCCAGCTCACGGCTTTCATCGATGTCGCGGCAGGCGCCGTCCACGATCACGCCGCGAACCTGCTTGATTTTTGCGGCGAGCGACAGGAGGCCACCCCAGGCGGCGACATCGAGCCGGCCGCCATTGTCGACCACGATCACGTCGGCGGGTGTCGCCGCCGCGATCGCCGATGTGCACAGATGCTGTTTGGACTGCTCCAGCCCCGCGGGCTTGATCTTGACCGTGATGCAACGCCCAACGACGCGAGAACACGGCCATAACGGGCCGATGCCGAGCACCGCGCCCGGCAAGCCGAGGCGATCAAGCGCGTCCGATACCGCGCAGGTATCGAGCTTGGCCAACCGAGATATGGCCTCCTCCAGGTTCATTTCGCTCCTCCCGAGCATTTTCAACCGATTGACGGCATCTCTTGCGACTCGTCGAAAAACTCGCCCATCTTCGACTCGACGCCGGTCTTGCGCAATTCGGCGAGCCAGAGCGCATGGATCCGCGGGTCCTGATCGGCGTATTCGATCTGCGCGCCGCCGTCCTTGATGCTCACGTCGGTGCGCTTGCCCTCCGAGCCGACGCGGCGATCCCGGATGATCGGATAGCGCTTGCTGCCGAAACCCACCGCCACGTAGCGGGCCGGCTGCGGGCTGGTGTCGAAGTGCTGGTGGAACATGTTGTCGGGCGGCGCAAAGCACATGCCGTGGCGCCAATCGACGCGCTGGAAATCGCGGTCGCCCTCGTTCCACAACAGCGTATAGCCGGTGCCGTGAATAAAGAAGACGTGCAGGCCGGCGCCGTGCCGGTGGCCCTTCTTGTAGGTCCCGACCGGCATCTCCGAGACGTGCGCCCCCATCGAGCCTTCGCTCATCAGGAACTGGATGTTGGAGGAGCCGACGCCACGCGCCTCCCAGGGCTTGAGCTCGAAGGCCCCGATATCCGGCACGAAATTGGTTTCCCACAGATTGCGGCCCGGGCGGATCGCGGTCATCTCGCCCTCGCCGCTGTAGAAGCCTGGCAGACCCTCCCGTTCCGGAAACCCGAATGGATGGTCGAACAGGAACTCCGCCCGGTGCAGCACGTTCATGAGGATGCGCATATTGTTGGAGGAGGCGAGCCGTACCGGCTCGGTGCCGGAGGAATTGAAGATGCGGTAGCTGGAATTGAGCGGCGGCGCAAACAGGCTGCGCGGCCCCCATTCGAACGCGTGCCGGCCGCCGCTCGGCAGCTCGATTACGGTGCTGCCACCGCCGGACACGACGTAGAACAATTCGTCGAACAGATGCTGTTGCGGCGCCGACTGCCCGCCCGGCGGCAACTCGAGCAGAAACACCGTCATCCAGTCGCCGCGTCCCTTGAGATGCACGAAAGCGCCTTTGCATCCCCCGCCCAGCCGCGGCCACGGCGCAGTGTCGGCCGTCAGCAGATCGACCCCGAAGTCCTCGTGAATCGGCAAGCCTTCGGCGGCCGTCCAATCGAGATAGGGATCGATCAGCAAGCGCGGCTGCGGTTCGCTCATGAGCGGTGCTCGAAATATTGTTCCATGCGCGAAGCCGCGCCGGTCGCGGCGATCTCGTCGCGCCATAGGGCATGAATGCGCGGGTCCTGGTCCTGATAGTCGATCTGCAGGCCGCCGTCCTTGACGGATGCATCGAACACTTGCCTGCGTTTGAGCTTGCGGGCCAGCATCGGGTAGCGGTCGCTGCCGATCGAGATGGCGAGATAGCGCAGCGGCTCTGCGCCCGGATTGAAATGCTGATGCAGCGTGTCTTGCGTGAGCGCGAAGATCGAGCCCGGCCGCAATTCGAGCCGTTCGAACGCGGCATCGCCCTCCTTCCAGACCAGCGTGTAGCCCGATCCCGCAATGGCCATCACGTGCACCCCGGCATCGTGCCGGCGCCCCTTGGTATAGGTGCCCCCCGGCATCTCGGAGACATGGGCATGCATGGAGCTGTCGGACAGGATGATGTTGATGTTGCGATTGCCGGCGCCGCGGGCCTCCCATTCCGGCAGATCGAAGGCGCCGAGATCGGGGATGAAGCTCGTCTCCCACAGGTGCCGGCCGGGCGCCACCGACAGAAAAGCGCCGTCGCCCGAAACCGTGCCCGCGGGTCCGACCCGCTCGGGAAAAGCAAACGGATGATCGAACACAAAACGCTCGCTGCGGAACACGTTCATGAGGAACGGCAGATTGTTGCCGCAGATGAGCCGGGCGGGCTCGGTGCGGGAGAAATTGGCGAGCCGGAACGGCGCATTGAGCGGCGGGGAAAACAGCGCGCGTGGTCCCCATGCGAAGGCCCGGCTTACGCTCGCCTCGATGCTGGTGCGGCCGCGGCCCGACAGCACGTAGAACACCTCGTCATAGAGATGCCGGGCCCAGTCCATCTGCGCGCCGGGCGGGATTTCGATGAGCTGCAGTGCCAAAAAGTCGCCGCGGCCCTGCAGATGCACGAACGCCGCACGACAGCCGCCGCCGAGCCGCGGCCATGGCGCCGTCGCGACCGAATCGAGATCGACCCCAAGGCCCTCGACCACGGGAATCTGCTGGCCCGCCGCCCATTCCAGATAGGAATCGATCAAGTAACGAAAATCAGCCTTGCCGGCGTTCAATGGCTTTGCCTCATCTTCTTCGAAGGCAAAGCTAGCCGAGTCCTCGAAGAATACAAATGCCTGTGCGCAGCCACAACAATTATGACACGGGCTGTCCTATCCTATCGGCCTGAGAATGCTTTGCTGATCGCATCGAGACGACTGGCTGGGCTCAAGGAAACCGGATCAAGCGCTTGCATGTCGCACGGCTCTGGTTTTGACATTTGCCCGGTTTCATTGTTAAAAATCTGTTGGCGGCATTCTTTCTCTTCGCCAAAATGACTCACGATCTTCCCCGTACTCAATTTGCCACCCAACATTGCGTTCGTGGTGGGCGTGGGAGAGGGCCTCGGATAAGTCGTCACCATCGCCAATACGAAGCCAATCACCGCAAAGACAAGAAATCCAGCGATGACGATCCGGGCACGGCGCCAATCTTGCGCCTTTTGCTCCGTCTTTGGTTTTGGCCTAGCGACCATGACCAGCGCTGGCGTCGGGCCAGCAATTGCAGGATCGCTAATGGTAGATTTCTCGCTCATTGGCACACGTGATCTGCCGGGGGAGGCGTCTCTAGGATACCCCTTCATAGTGAATGGTTTGCTCATCCCGCCGCGAGATCGCCGGCATATTTGCGAGCGGTGTGAGGGTCGAGCCCCGACTTCTGGGCCGCTACCTTTTCGTAGAGCCGCTTTATCGGCAATGCCGCTCCCTCTATAAGGCTGCCAATAGCCAACAGACGAAGATCGACAACCTCCGGGGAGGACTCGATGACCGCGTACTGGCCCACGCTCGGCACCTATGTCGAAGGCCTCGAGAAAGCCGGCAAGCTTCTGCGCATCACCATCCCGGTCAACAAGGATACCGAGCTGCATCCGCTGGTGCGCCTGCAATTCCGCGGCCTGCCCGAGAGCCAGCGCAAGGCTTTCCTGTTCGAGAACGTGGTCGACGGCAGCGGGCGGCGCTACGACATCCCGGTGCTGGTCGGCGCACTCGCGGGATCGGCCGACATCTATGCGCTCGGCATGGGCTGCGACCTCGACCAGATCGAGGAGGTCTGGGCCAACGCCTTGGCGCACCAGATCGCCCCGGTCGTGGTCGGCGAAGCGCCCTGCCAGGAGGTGGTGATCCGCGGCGAGGAACTCACGCGCGCCGGCCACGGTCTCGGCCGGCTGCCGATCCCCATATCGACGCCGGGATTCGACAACGCCCCCTATACGACGGCCGGCCATTGGGTCACCAAGGACCCCGAGACCGGGATGCACAATCTCGGCAATTATCGCGGCATGGTGAAAGCGGAGGACCGGATCGGCGTGCTGCTGGGCCGCCTCGCCTGGGGCATGCGCTGGCATATCGACCGCTGGCGCGAGCGCGGCGCGCAGCGCGTTCCGGCCGCGATCGTGATCGGGGTGCCGCCCCATGTCTCCTACGCGGCGGTGACCCGCATCCCCAACGACATGTGCGAATACGACGTCGCCGGCGGGTTCGTGGGCCGGCCGCTCGAGCTTTCCCGCTGCGTCACCCAGGATTTGCTGGTGCCGGCGCAAGCCGAGATCGTCATCGAAGGCACGGTGCCGACCGACATGGTCGAGATGGAAGGCGCTTTCGGGGAATTCCCCGGCTACATGGCGCAGCGCGACTACAGCTTCTTCATGGACGTGACCGCGATCACCATGCGCCGCAAGCCGATCTATCTCTCCATCATCAGCCAGATGCCGCCGAGCGAAAGCAGCAAGATGCGCAATATCGGCCGGGCCGCCGCCGGCATCAGGCTGCTGCGCAGCGCCGGCATGGATAACGTGATCGCGGTCGAATATCTGGAATGCGCCGGTTCCAATGCCGTCGCCGTGGTGAAACTCAAGAAGCGCGAGCCCGACGACGGCAAGAAGGCGCTGCGCCTCTTGGCCGAAAAGTTCATGGGCAAGCTGCTGGTCGCGGTCGACGAGGACATCAACATCCGCGACGCCGAGAACGTCCTGTGGGCCATCGCCTATCGGGCGCAGCCCTATCGCGACACCGAAGTGGTCGAAGCGCCTCCGTTCGCGCTCGATCCGGCCGCCGTTCCGCCGGGCGTATCGCGCGGGCTGGTGACGCGCGACACGCCGCCGCGCTCGACCGCGCTCCTCATCGACGCCACCATGCCGTGGCCCTACCCGCCGCTGTCCCTGCCCAAGCGCGAATTCATGGAACGCGCCATCGAGATGTGGCAGGGCCTGCAGCTGCCAGCGCTCAATCTCAAGGAACCCTGGTGGGGCTACTCGCTCGGGCACTGGACGCCGGAGGAGGAGCAGGAGGCCGAGCTTGCGGTCGAGGGCCGCCACTACGAGACCGGCGCGAAGCAGAAGCAGACCCGCCGACGATTCGGCGAATGAACCGCGGCGATAGAGCGCATCGGTAAATTGAAAAGAGCGTCAGCCCCTCTATGTGGAAATACGGAGGATTTCCGATTCGAGCGCATCGGAAATCGCTTTAATCCCCTGCTATGGGGTCGCAGTGTGGCGTCGTGGTCTTGACCTTCCAGTCTTACCAATTCAGACTTCGGTTGGGGACTGGGGAACCGAGGCAATGACGATATATCGCGCGGCGCGCGCCGCGCTCATTGGTCTTGCGGCGTTCGCGGCTGCGCCCGCGACGGCCGCCGACCGGCCAAAAATGCCGGTGAAAGCTCCGGCGCGACCCGCGGTCGCTCCGGTCTCCTCATGGACGCAATTTTATGTCGGCGGCGGCATCGGCCTCAATGCCGAGACCGGCCGCACCAGTGTAACGGCCGGTCCGCCCATCTCAGCGGTATTCAACGTGGATGGGCTCGAGGGCGCAAATCTTGGTCTCTCCGCAACG
>Ga0209068_10000723_pt1 | contig 17431 bp, 7 predicted proteins | sample ColStrG_CSR_2012_FD_187200 | JGI IMG/M metagenome (GOLD analysis project Ga0209068, IMG submission 187200) | Freshwater sediment microbial communities in response to fracking from Pennsylvania, USA - Cold Stream Run_MetaG_CSR_2012 (SPAdes)... | ecosystem: Environmental > Aquatic > Freshwater >... | reverse complement strand
ATGTATTTGTGCGATTCCCACTTGCCGTGCCCATCCTCAACCACCAGCGGATACCACCAAAGCTGCGCATAGATGCCTTCCTTATGAAAATCATCCGCCATCTTCTTGATGGAATCACCGGGGAAAGTCTCCGGACGCGGATCCCAATCGCCGTACGTCGTGAACCAACGATCGTCCAGCGTGGCCCACTTGATGCCCATTTCTTTCAATTTCGGAACGGTTCCCAGCATCTGCGCGGGAGTTACGTTGAACTCGTAGCCCCAACCGCACCAGGCAATCCCATAGTCCTGATCGTTCGGTTTCGCGACCGTCCAGCCTTCTTTTTGCAGCGCCAAGGAATATGTCCGCAGAGGCTCGTAGAAATCTCCGTGGTAGACCGCCACAAAACTGCGCGGCGTAGCGAAGGATTCTCCTGCCTTCAGGGTTGTCTTGGGTTCCAGGACAAGGCTGGTTTCGATGCGCTTGTCCGGCGCGACGCTGACCGGCAACGACAGATCCAAAGGCAAGGTTTCAACGTGCCCGATCGCCTCACCCATATTGGCTGTCCAGAAGGCGTTCACGGGAATTCCTCCGCCGGTGCCCTCCTTCGGGACGACCGCTCCCATCAAATTCGGACGGGAGAACTTGGCGGGAATCTGTAAAACTTCGTCTTGTCCCCAGGTAAAGCTTGCGCCCATGAAGGACCATAGCTGATGTGGGGCAACCTTGGTATCGACCAGCGCAGCGTTGATGCGATGCTCTTGTGTGCTCACGCGATCAAGAGCGATATCCTTGCTTCCGGAGTTCTTGTACGAAGTTGTAACCAGCGCCATGCCGGGGAAGTCGTCGTAAACCTCGAGCGAGACTGTCTCATCCAATCCAGACGAGGCACTGTGCCCGCTGATGTCGATTCGTTTACCCAAAGCGCCCAGTTTGCCTGTAGCTGCGGTCGTAGCTGCCTTATCCAAATCAAGAACAAAATCGCGCACTGGCTTCCCTGCCACGCTGACGCCGCCGCCTGCTGCGTCCTTTGCAGGCTCATCGATGGTCAAACGCTGTCCGTCCTTCAGCAGAAACGCCTGTACATAACCGCGCGGGGTAACATCAAACTCTGCGGCCTTGGTTTTGATCACCAAGGAACCTGCGGTTGCCGGAACAACTTCGACCTCAGACGCCGCAACAACCTTTGGAGCGGAAGCCGCAGGCGCAGCCGTTTCTGTTTTTTGACATCCTTGCAGCAGGCCGAAACTGAAAACAGCGGCCAGCAACACGACAAATCTGTAGATCCCGTTCGAAAATCTCGATTTCATAGCTCTCTCCTGAGATTCTTACTTCACTTCCCCGCTGCAGGTACATTCACATGCTCGTGCATGTCGATCACCGGAAACTTCGCTCGCAGCACAGGAGTCTGTTTCACATGTAGCATAGACCTTTAGGATGAAAATCCTTTTAGCAGGAGGGTTTTCTTTTGGTCGGCGTCAGCGGCGGACTTGTAGCCAATATGGGCGTGGAGCTGCCGCAGGAGCGCAAAATAAGTGGCCATGCTCGCGAGAAAAATCCTTTTCATCGAAAATCCCTTTTCGGAGAATCGCAAAAAAGCCTTACGATTCTGGTAGCAGTGTATACGCTAGAGTGATATATTACGAAATGAAATGTAGCAAATCGAAGCGTCTCGACAATAATCCATGTTAAGCCTGTTGCTAGCGCCGCATCTTCAGAAACTGCCAGGAGCCCCCATGTCCCCATTTTTCGCCGTCCGTCGCCCACTTCAAGCGATGTCTCGCCTTTTTCTTGCGTTCACCGTTTTAGCGATTGCCGCTCTGCCAGCTTTTGCACAAAAAGACGCAGGGGCGATTGTGGGAACCGTCCATGATCCCTCCGGAGCGGTCGTGCCAGACGCGAAGGTCTCGGTGACAGACACTGAGCGCGGCCAAACATTCAATACAAAGACGAACGCGTCGGGCGACTACGTTGCAAGTCCGCTGCGCATCGGGCGCTATACGGTGATGGTGGAGCATGAAGGCTTCAAAAAAGCCGTCTCGAACGCGATCGATATCAATGTGCAGGATCGCGCCGCGGTCAACATTACTTTGGAACTGGGCGCGGCGGCGGAGACGATTACCGTTACAGCCGCGACGCCGCTTCTGAATACCGAGACATCGGAATTGGGCCAGGTAGTCGACCAGAAGCGTGTTTCGACCCTCCCGCTCAATGGTCGCAACTTCGCGCAACTCGCGCTGCTCTCTGCTGGTACAGCGCCCAGCGAACCTGGCTCGCGCGACGAAGGTGGCTTTGGGTTCAGCTCGAACGGCGCGCGCTCGTTACAGAACAATTTCCTGCTCGACGGCGTAGACAATAATTCCAACCTGCCGGATTTGTTGAACGAAACCAACTTCGTGATTCAACCGCCTATCGATGCTTTAGAAGAATTCAAAGTCCAGACCAATGCCTACGGAGCGGAATTCGGACGCGGCAATGGCGCCATCGTCAATGCCGTGATCAAATCTGGCAAGAACCAGCTGCACGGCTCGCTGTGGGAGTTTCTGCGCAACGAGAAATTTGACTCCAAAAACTATTTTGATGACCGCAAAGCCAAGACTCCATCCTATAAACAGAACCAATTCGGCGGCACGTTCGGGGGCCCAGTCGTAATTCCTGGGCTGTACAACGGCAAAGACCACACATTTTTCTTCTTCGACTACGAAGGTTTGCGCAAGCGTCAGGCGCAGACACAGACGGCGCTGGTCCCAGATAGTCACTGGATACAAGGGGATTTCACCAACAAGCTGGACGGCACTCCTCTACTTGACTACGGAACTCCGATTCAAACCTTTGCCGCGAACAAGATCACTATGGTACCGGCTCTGGATTGCAATGGCGTCCAAACCTACGCGGGCGAAATATTCAATACACGACTAACACAATCCTCGCCGCTCTATGCCACCGGCCAGTGCGGGGTGCCTTTTGGTTACAGCGGAGGCCTACCTACCAACGTCATACCGTCTGGGCTGATTGACCCCTTGGCCAAGCGGCTGGCGTTGCTCTATCCGACGGCGGGAACCTTTCAAAACGGCAACAACTTTCTTGCTAACCCTGTCTTAAAGGAATCCCGGACCAACTTCGACGTGCGAGTGGACCAGAAATTCTCCGACGCCAACAATGTTTTCGCCCGCGTCAGCTATGAAGACCAACCCAGCACGATTCCTGGCGCCTTCGGAGGCGTTGCGGACGGTGGTGGATTCTTCAGCGGCGTTGAGGAAAATTCCTACCGCAGCATTGCGACCAGCTGGACGCACATCTTCACACCCACGTTGATTAACGAATTCCGTCTCGGATATAACCGGATCAACTCGCAGCGCGCCCAATTGAACGCCAATACGAACGTGTCTGCCGACCCCAACATCAATTTTCCCGGGGTACCCTTCTCTCCGGGAATTGGCGGTCTTCCACAACTCGGATTCAACGATGTATCCACGCTCGGCAGCCCCACGTTCTTGCCTTCGAAAGAATTGCAGAACTCCTACACACTCTCGGAAAATCTGACCTGGGTCCGGGGACACAACACCCTCAAGTTTGGCACAGAGCTTCGGCGAGAAGAATTCACCATCTACCAGCCCGCTTCTCCGCGCGGCAACCTTAGCTTTGGTCCGCAATTCACGGACAATCCCTCTGCAGCCCACGTCGATCCCAAGACCGGAGACGTCGTGTTTTTCCCGGGGACCGGAGGAACTGGGTTTGCATCCTTCCTGCTTGGCTTAACAGGTGGAGGTGGCATCAATAACCTGCACAACGTGGACTACTTCCGCCAGACCTATGCGTTTTATGGCCAGGATGATTGGAAGGTCACGCAGAAGCTCACACTCAACCTTGGCCTGCGCTACGAACTCTTTCTCCCTGTTACGGAACGGCACAATCAGATCGCAGACTTCGATCTGACGCACCCCTTGACTCCCACACTCATTGTGCCACGCGGACAAACGCAGCAACTCACTCCCACGATTGCCAGCATCGTCACCATCAGCGCCACCGGAAGCAAAAGTTTGATCAAGAACGATCTCAACAACTTTGCGCCGCGCTTTGGTCTCGCCTATCAACTTTTGCCAAAATCCGTGGTGCGCGCCGGCTATGGCATATTCTACGGAGGCCAGGAAAACGGCCCGTACTCGAACCCCAGCCCGGGCTTCAATCCGCCGTTCTTCGTAACACAATCGTTCTCCACTCCTTGCAGCTCACCCTCGGCCAATGCGGCGCAACTGGACTGCTCCGTGCCAAATCTCAGCTTCCTTAACAATGGATTCCCTGCCAACTCCCTGGTCGATCCGAATACCCCGACTCTGTTCTCCGTAGACCAAAACCTGCGCACACCGTATATGCAGCAATGGCACTTTGGGCTGCAACAGGAACTCCCGGGGAATAGCGCGCTGGAGATAACTTACGCGGGTTCCAAAGGCACGAAGCTATATACCTTCTTCAACGGCAATCAAGCGGCTCCTACTGCGGATTCCAAAATCCCGACAGCTATCCGGAGACCCGTCCCCACTATTGACGCGGGCATCGACTGGTTCCGTTCTACGGGTAAATCCAGCTACAACTCCCTGCAGACTCACTATGAGAAGCACTTCCAAAAGGGCTTGCAGTTCCAGGCTTCTTATACGTGGGCACACTCACTGGATATTTCTTCCAACGCGAACCTTGGCCCAACGCAAAACAACAGTGACTTCCGTGACTTCCGCCATCCAGAAGCGGAATGGGGCAATTCCGACTTCGATGTGCGCCACCGTTTCGTTCTCAGCTCCATTTATGAGCTGCCTTTCGGACATGGCAAAACTTTCCTTGGCGGCGCAGGTGGTTTTGCCAACCAAGTCGTTGGAGGATGGCAAGTGTCGAATATCGTTAGCATCACTAGCGGCAACTGGTTCACCGTGCTGGACTCCAACGGAAACTTCGCCAATGCGGACGGAAATGCCGGTGGCGTTTCCCAGCGTCCTGACCAAGTGGGTGACCCACGCGCGAAGCCTTGCATCGCGGGAACTTACTTCAATACCTGCGCGTTCACCGACCCGGCAGCCGGTTCTTTTGGCAATGTGGGCCGTAATACGATTCAGGGGCCGGGCAACAAGGTTTGGGACTTCTCTCTCTTCAAAACCTTCTCCATTGCGGAAAAAGCCCATCTGGAATTCCGTAGTGAGTTCTTCAATATTCTCAACCACACCAACTTCCTTTTTGCAAAATCAGGACCGCAAAACGGCAATGGATCCACCATTTTGGGGGCTTCGCAGTTTGGCCTCTTGACCGCCGCGCGCGATCCTCGTCAGATTCAGTTCGCTCTGAAGCTTTCGTTCTAGGAATACGATTGAATACTTTCCGGGCCGGTCATTAGGATTAATCCTAAGACTGGCCCTTTGTTTTTGACTTCAGCTCGCAAAACTTCGATCAGGTCCTTTCGGCGCCCACGTATAATCACCTCTGAGACGACGCGTGACTTCGCCACCTCTAACGCAACCTAAGGTCGCAATCCCCGCTCTGGCCTTCTGGATTCACGCCCAGTTCATTCTGATTGGCGTCACCACGGTTTTGCTGGGGCCGCTGCTTCCTGCGATCGCACAGCACTGGTCGATGCACGACCTCCAGTCCGGGTATTTTTTCCCGGCACAATTTTCGGGCAATATGCTGGCCAGCCTTCTGTCCACGCGTTTATTGCCGCGCTGGGGATTTGCGCGGTTATGCGCGGCTGGCATGGTCCTTCTGTTCCTCGGCCTTGCAATCCTCGCACTCGGTTCCCGACAAGTCGGACTGGCGGGAATCTTTCTGAATGGTCTCGGAATGGGGTTTGGAATTGCAGCTTCCAATCTGTGGGCCGCCGAGAGCCATCCGTCGCGACGGGCGTCGGCAATCAGCTTGCTGAACTTCTCATGGGGAATCGGGGCGGTAGCCTGTCCGCTCTTGATCGCAACCGGACTGCACTTTTTGCCCATCACGCGACTGCTCCCTGCCCTGGCTATTTTTCCTTTGTTCTTCGCTTTCCGGTTTGCCAGCATCCCAGTGTCGGTCGCAAAGCCGACTACTCATGACCCGAAAGACGAACTACCGGAAACCATCTGGAGACCCGCTGCGTTCGGCATTCTCGCCATCCTGTCGTTTCTCTACGTTGGCACCGAAACTGCCGTAGGCGGATGGATCGCCGCGTACGCGGAAGCGTTCGGCAAAGTATCGATGGGAGCGGCTGCCATGGCTCCATCCGCGTTCTGGGCCGGATTGTTGTTCGGGCGCGGAATAGCTCCGCAGGTGTTGCGCCGTCATCGCGAGCACACCATCTTCACTCTCGGCCTGCTCACTTCGCTGGTCGGCATTATTCTTGTCCTGACGACACATTTTGTCCCCCTCTTGCTCACAGGAACCGCGTTGGCAGGCCTTGGCTTCGCAGCTCTGTACCCCATCTTCCTGGCGGTGATGACACGGGAACTCGGTGCCCAGAGCAACCGTCTGGCTGGGTTCCTATTTGCTTGTGGCGGCATGGGCGCGGCCATTATCCCATTCGCTGTCGGTGCGATCTCGTCCCACACGGGCAGCCGTCGGATAGGTTTAACTCTTGTGCTGGCCACCATTACTATCCTGCTGTTGATGAGTCTCGGCCTCTCGAAACGGCTGGCCTTTGGTGGGCAAGAAACCGCCTAGCCCCAGAAACTTGTTTCTTTTCGCCGGGTGGAGTATCCCAATTGCTAAGGAGCCAAGGCGATGATGAATGCGATGGGCAAGTTCTTCCTTTTTTTCGTGTTACCTGCACTTTTGACAGCAGCAAGCTTAGCAGCATCCCAGCAACGCAACCCGGTCGTGGTCGAGCTGTTCACCTCCGAAGGGTGCTCCAGCTGTCCGCCCGCAGATGCAATTCTCAGCAAGCTCCGCAACGAAGGAACTGCGGATGGCTCCGAAATCCTGATTCTCGGCGAACATGTCGATTACTGGAACAATCTGGGGTGGACTGACCGTTTCTCGTCCGCCGCCTTCACCAAGCGCCAAGCCGGCTACGCCGATCATTTTGACCTCAATTCTTCTTACACGCCGCAGATGGTGATTGATGGTCACGTCGAACTTGTGGGCAACGGCGAGAGCGCCGTGCGTCGACAACTCAGCCTCGCGGCACATTCGCAGAAGCCCGCCCAGGTAAGCCTAAGCTGGGATGCGACTGGGAAACTACAAGTCAACATCGACAGCACGAACGAGACGAACGGCAAAGTCCTTCTTGCGATCACCGAAGACGGACTTTCTACCCGTGTTGGAGGCGGTGAGAATGGAGGTCGCGTCCTCAACCATAGCGGCGTTGTGAGAGACTTGCGCGAGATTGGCAGCCTTAAACAGGGCAAGTTTTCAGAGACGTTGAAGGCGGCGAGCAGTCCAGACTGGAAGCAGGAAAACCTGCGCGCCATCGTGTTCGTACAGAAGCCCGGCCACGGGGATGTGCTAGGCGCGGCATCGCTCGGGTATTCCGGCACGGTACCAAAGTAGACATCCTTATCGCTAGGTTTGAGGGCTCTTTCGTGCCAGTGGGCGGATAATAGAACCAGCGCACCCAAATTCATGGAGCTTGTGGATTTGGGATTCTCACAATCAGGAATCTCTGAGGAGACCAGCATGAAACTGAAGCGGACCTGCGGTCTGCTGTTGACTGCCGCTTTTGCTCTGCCAGCCGCGGCTCAAGTTTCGGTTTATATAGGAGTCCCACCACCGGCGGTTCGTTATGAAAGGCGCCCCGATCCTCCTGGCCCCGGCTTCGCCTGGATCGCCGGCTATTGGGCACCCCAGGGACATCACTACCGCTGGGTTCCCGGCCGCTGGGACCACCCACCCTATGAAGGGGGCTACTGGAGCCACCCGCACTATGACCACGAACGACGAGGCTGGCGGCTGCACGAAGGCCATTGGGATCACGAGGATCACGACCGCGATCATCACGATGACCGTCATGACGAGCACGAGCGTCACTAACCTTTAGGAGAAAAAAAGAGCACTCCGGAATAACGCCGGAGTGCTCTTTGTGTTGGTGGTCAAATATTTCGACAAGGTGAAGACGCGGACTCCCCCAAAGAGCACCCGCGTCTTCTACCCCCGTCGCTTAGTGAACCACCTGCTTCACTACCGTCGAAGTGCTCGTGTTGAAGTTCGTGTTTCCACCATACACGGCAGTAATCGAGTGAGTTCCCACAGCCAGCGTCGTCTTCGTGATCACAGCTTTGTGGGTCGTTGTGTTGAGGGCGGTGGTTCCCAGAGTCGTAGCGCCGTCCTTGAAGGTGACTGTGCCCGTGGGCCCGGCACCCGGAGTTACGGTGGCGGTAAAGGTTACGGCTTGCCCTTTCTTCGATGGATTCAAGGACGAGACGAGCCCGGTGGTCGTAGCGGCTTTCTTCACCGTCTGCGTATGCGCCAGCGACGTGCTACCGCCGAGGCTGGAGTTGCCGCTGTAGACAGCGACGATTGCGTGCGCGCCAGCGGTTAACGTCGACGTCTGGAATGAAGCCTTGCCCGCCGAGAGAACCCCCGTTCCTAATGTGACCGCACCGCTCTTGAATGTCACCGTGCCAGTTGCCGTCGCCGGGGTTACCGACGCGGTGAACGTAACGGATTGGCCATACGTTGACGGATTCGGCGCAGAGGCCAGGGTTGTGGCCGACTTACCCAGAACCTTGAAGCCCGCCGATTTTGCCTGCTCCACATTGCCGGCATTGTCCGTGCTGTGGAACGCAACCGTATGACTTCCGGCTACAGCCACGGCAAATGGTCCGGTGTAGTTTTTTAATGCTCCACCGTCCAACTGATAGACGGTGCTGGCAACGCCGCTCAAGTTGTCGCTGGCAGCGAGCGTCACTACGACCGTGCTGGTTCCACTAAAGCTTGCGCCGCTTACCGGTGCGGTTAGGTCGATGTTCACCGGGACGTTATGGACGAGTTCGGGGTTTCCGGCGTTGTCCGAGCTGAACTCGTATACGAAGTGTCCTCCCTCGGCGGTGACATTGATTGGACCGCTATAGAAAGTGCAGGCGGGCAGATTGTTCCAGGAGCAGGTGTTGTTATCGATCGCGTAGAACGACCCATAAACGCCCGACCCAGTCGTACCACCACCGGGATCGGTCGCCACCAGCGTCACCTGCACCCCTGTATTGTTCCAATTGTGGGCATTCGGCGGCGGGACCGCGGTTGGAGTCGTCGTCGGAGGAATGGTGTCGTAACAGACCGAACCGTAGGTCTGCAGACCACCCCATCCTGCATTGTCCCATGAGCGAACGTATGCGGTGTGGCAGCCCTGACTCACGCTTCCACCGCAGCCTCCGGCGCCGGCGAACGACAAACAGCCGCCCGTTGCATTCGGAAATTCGGGGCCGCTGTAGAAGGAATTCCCTTGCCCCGGTGTTGCCTGGCTGTAGGAATCGCCTGGATCAACATCCCAGGCTTGGCTGAATCCGGCGACGCCGTTCGCAGGACGGCCGTTGCCAGACGTGTCGGTCACACTCCAGCCGACAATCTGATCCGTGTTGTACCAGACGCCAGTCGTTGGTCCGCTAAACGTCGCAACCGGACCGCCGAAGTCCCCGGCGAGATACGTGTTGATGGACCATGCCAGTTGTAGCGCGTTGAACGATCCCCAACCCGTTGCGGCATCGTACCCCGTCGCCGCGCACCAGGAACCCAGTCCCTTCGAAATCGTGATGTCGTTGCTGTTGCATCCCGACGTAATATCGTAGAACGGATAGTGCCCTGCATAGGGAGCATTGAGCGCTTCGTAATACATGTACCAGTTCGGGTTTCCCATCGGCGCGCAAGTTCCATTGCCGCAACTATTGCCGATGACCGCCCCATTCAGGTAGTAGAGATAGGCATTCTCCTGCGCGAAGAATCCCGACATTTCGGGCGCCACAATACTGGTGCCGCCAATGCCGCTCAGAACTCCGTTGAAGTAGTAGTTCTGGCCGATGGCCGCATTGAGCGAGACATCTGGCACGCTGCGACTACCGCTTCCGCAATACGGATTGCTGCCCTGATACCCCGGTGCGGCGAACTTTGCGCTGCAACCGCCGCCTCCGCCGCCATTATTCTGCGGGAATACGCAGCTTCCCGGCGTCGAACCGCCCGTCCAAGCGACTTCGCTGAAATAGGTGGAATCGAAATTGAGGCTGAGCGTCGTGCCGCCAGAAGAAACGATATCCGGGTCGGAGCCCGGATAGCTTACGCTGATCGTCGAGCAATCCGCCGTGGCCCCGTGATCGTGCGAAATTCCTACCAACGTCCAGCCTTGGCCCACCATGGAGTTGAAAATGCCGTGGTCGGTATCCATCGTTCCGCTGTCGTAACACGAAAACTCGGCGCAACCCCAGCTGACATTCATCGTGCGCGCGTTCCCGTCGGCCAGCATGTGGCTCCAAATATCGGTAAAGGTCGACAGGTTATTGTTCACGCCCTGGTACATGAACACAGAAGATGTGTTCTGAAGCGCGCCAAAACTGTTCGACATGGCTGTTGACCATTCGAAATCCAGCGTGCCCTCGTTGTCGCAGCAAGTGGGGCCACCATCGATCGGAATCGTGAAATAGTGATAGGCAAGGTAGGGATACTGGTTGTGGAAGCCCGCGAAGTCGTTAACATTCTGCGAACCGGCCGTGGCAATCGCAATCGATGTAACCGGAGGCGTTCCACCCGGATTGCCGAATGGATTGCAGCAGTGTCCCTGCGCGTAAAGGGCATTGAAGTCATAGGCGTTTGACCCGTAAAGGTCGGTCGGATCGTAAAAGCCGTTTGTGATGCCTGGCTTGCCTTTCTTGGCTTTCTCTTTCGACACCTTCATCGCGGCTTCGAATTTCTTGTGGTCGCCACTCGCACCACCCGTCCCGATCGTTCCCTTAATTGGTCCGGGGGAGTAAATTGGCATCGCAGGCTCAATCCCGTGACTTCCAGGTTGCAGCGTCTGAATGTTGTTCAGCCCACCAACACTATGAACGAGGCTCGCGGCGCTGCCCGCAATCTGCGGGTCGCGATCATTGGAGTAGTGGACAGCAGTTCCTATCTGATAGTTGTTGATTTTGACGTTGAACGCCTTCTCGATCGTGCTAACCGGACCTTCGATGTCAACCACAAGCCGATGGGGAAAGCGCCCAGTGACAGTGAGGCCCTGGCTCTTGGCCCAATCTACAACTGCCTGCTCGTCCTGCTTGCTAGGTCCGAAACGCGCGCTCCACTCTTCGGGCTTCAGAAAGTGGTGGTATTCCTTCGTGCCCTTCGTGTGCAGGTCGGCGAGGAACTGCTCTTCCTCCGCCGCGTGAGGACGTTCTATTCCGAGAACCACTCGTAACATCTGCGTAGGACTGGTTGGCTGCACCAGCTTGGCGGCTCCGTTCACAACCTCCGCCGGAGTCTGCGAAGCGCGCTGCGCAGAAGCTGGGAGAATCAAGTTGATCGAAAAAAGAAAAAGTATCATAGGACAAATAGCGTGACGCCCTATCTTTACGGATAGCGTGCTCTTGCATTGCATGTTCAGCTCCTGGTGAGTTGTCAGTGTTCAGTGAAACTGCCTACGCCGCGCTGCTAGCTGATCCGGGAGCCTCACGGCGTCCACGACAACTCCCGATTCAGAAATCAATTTCGAGTTACCGATGAACGGTAACCGGCTTCCTGAGCGCAGAATTTGCACTCGGAATGCCAAACTTTTCCGGAGCCATTCCGAAAAGTTCGGGATGCATAAACTTCCCTTTTTCGGCGCCCGTTTTTTCTACTTCGAGAGGAATGCGGTGTGCGTCCGCCCATGCGTCGTGGCGAACCCCGGTGACCTGCCAGGAAACCTTCCCGCCGGCCTTTCCGCCCGCGATTTCAAACCGGTTGTTCGTGACTTCTTGCGAGATATACAAGTTCGGTCCGGGTGCACCTATGGCCGTGAGCTGATAGCGAAAATCGCGATTCAGCGCTTCGAACCAATTCGGCAATAAAACCGAAGCCTTGCCTTCCGCATCGAGCAGAACGGTTCCGTTGTAGATATTCATCATGTCCGGCGACTCAACAAAAGAGTGATAGAGATATTTGTTGGAAGGATCCAGCGGGTGATCGATCTTGAACGAACCGCCGGCTTTGGAGAGGTTGCCGTTGATTCCCAGATTGCCGTTTATATCCAGCAAGAGCTCGGCCAGGTTGGTCTGCAGATTGTCGGCTTCGAACAGTGGCGCGGTGCCCTGGCCCTGAACGACCAAAGTGGGCGCGGTACCGGAGCTGTTGTTGACGAACCAGCCCGCGAATCCGTTGTCCGCAGTACCCGCCACACCAATTCCGTTGGTCAGCCCAGTATCGCCATGTGAGCCGATGGGAAGAGTTAGAAACTGCCAATTCGAACTCACGGCTCCCGAGAACCCAAGTACGCCGCTCGCGGCGCCTTTTCCCTCTACACCGATTCCGCTGCTTCCATTGCTGGCGCCAAACACACCGAGTGAATTTGGACCATCGCCAGCACCCAGGACACCCTCGGACGGGGATCCACTGGTATCCGTGGAGTGCCCGAAAATCGCGGCAGCTGACGTTGCAGAACTCGTGGCTTGTAGCAGAGTTTGCTTCGTTCCGTTTACGGTCAAGGGTTGCGTGAAGGTATTCGCTGCCGCCAACTGCGCGTAGCGGGCGTCCGTCGTCGCTGTATTCAGATTCAACGTCACGTTGCCGCTGGTGCCGCCGCCGGTGAGCCCGACACCTGCGGTCACGCCCGTGATTGTTCCGCCGCCACTTACCGTGGCGCAGGCCCAGGCCGTTCCGTTCCATTGCAGAACCTGGTTTGTAGCGCATGTCTTTAGCAGGCTCAGCGTCACGTTGCCCGTTGTGCCACCACCGCTGAGGCCGCTCCCTGCCGTCACCCCAGTGATCGTGCCCAGGCCTGGAAACGTTTGTCCAGAAGCAAATGTAATGAGGCCTTTGCTACTAATCTTCAAGCCCGTTTCGGACGGCACTGCCGCGCCCGCTCCGAAAAGCAAATTCAAAGTTCCTGACGCAGTAGCGGTATGGTTCCCAGCAGGTTCCGCCTGGAGCCGGAAGGTTTGGCTTACCGCCGCGCTTGTATTAAACACAGAAGCGGTGAAGTCATGCGGATTCGAATTGAACCCCTTTGTCGCTGTAGCGGTTCCCGTCGCAGGAGATCCCAGCGTTCCACGAATGAAAGAGCCACCCGTCACGTCCAGCGCAGCCGCAGGTGCTGTGGTACCGATGCCCACTTTCGCCGTGGCGCCTGTTCCCGCCTGGAATAGGGTAGAGCTTCCCAAGGTGCTGGCGTTCGTCCAGATAGGAAGAAAGTTCGTGGTGCCGGTACCGCCGAGCGCTGGCGAAGGTGCGCCGGACGTTGCGCCGACGGCGACCCCATTCCCCCCGGAAGAAGGCGCCGCCAGCACAAATGCCGAGGGCGGCAGTCCACCCACGGTCGCCGCATCCGCCGCTTTGAGCGCATACGGAACACTCAGCAGGAGCACACGCTTACCTTCATCTTGTCCGGATATCTGCACCCCGAGCCAGCGCGCGTCTCCGGAACTAAACAGTTCGACAGGGAGGGATTTTTCGGTGCCCAGAGAAACGCCGTAATGCCCCGAGGCGTCGACTTGGACGTTTTGGGTTTCCATCCACAGCGCACCCCCACCCTGCTCATCCTTGTAGAGAGAAAAGGTGACGCCCAACACGCCCGTCAAGCTCTTCCCGTTGACGTCCTTGGCCACCCCCGAGAACTTCACCAGATTCGGTACCGCGCTGCTCTTCCCGCCGATCGGGATCACGGTGGACATCTGGGCTTGCAATTGCGGCGCCGACCAAAGCGCCGCAAATAGGATGCTCAACACAATTTGGTTCATGACGTTTCTCCTAAGGATGTGACGGCGCGGTCCGGCTCCGCACTTACCAAAAACTCGAACGGCGTCTGCCGTCGCGGATGACTATGCCCGTGAAGTGCCGGCTGGGTCAAAGTATCCGTCTCAAAACAAACTCTGAACTCGTAACACGCTGGTAGCAAATGGTTTACGTTGATCCATGAACAGCGCCGTGCTATGATTTGGCACGTCTGAACTAGGCTAGGCCGCCCATGGATTCGCCCACATCGCAGCGCAAGACGGCTCGCTTCGGGATGTTCGAGGCTGATATGGACGACCGCGTTCTGACCAAGAGTGGCGCGCGCGTCCGGCTGCAGGATCAGCCGTTTCAGATACTTGCCTTGCTGGTGGAGAATCCCGGTAAGACTGTCACCCGTGAGGAGTTGCAGGAAAAGCTCTGGCCTGGAGACACTTTCGTAGAATTCGACGCCGGGTTGAACACAGCCATGAAGAAACTGCGGACGGCGCTGGGTGATGCTGCCGATAGTCCGCGCTTCATTGAAACAGTTCCACGGCGCGGTTATAGATTCGTAGCGCCAGTCAGCTTTCCAGACGAAACGCAGCCTGTATTGGCTGCCCCACCCGCAAGGCCCGAGTTCACGCCCGGGCCCCTGGCAGATCAAGAATCCGAGAAGCCGGATCCCCCAAACGAACCTCGTGCCAACCGGCGCTGGGTCGTCGCCACGGCCCTGATCGTCGCGGCCGCAGTCGGGACATACTCCTACTGCGGAGGGATGCGAGGGAAGAACCAGAGTCCTTTTCTGGTTCAGGCTAAGATGCGGCCCTCAGTGGCGGTTCTTGGCTTTCGAAATTCCTCCGGTAATCCGGACTCTGTGTGGCTCTCCACTGCATTCTCTGAAATGTTGAGCACCGAACTCGCAGCGGACGAAAAACTGCGTACGATTCCCGGCGAAAACATTTCTCGAATCAAAGCTGATTTTTCGCTCCGCGACAGCGACGGCTTGGCTCCCGACACTCTCGGCACCATCCGCCAGGGTCTGAACGTGGATTTCGTCGTTCTAGGTTCGTATTTTGATTTGGGCCAGAAATCTGGCGGTTCCATTCGCATGGATCTCCGGCTGCAAGATGCGCGCACGGGAGAAACGGTGGCCTCTGTCACGGAAAGCGGTACTGAGGTCGGCTTGCCCGATTTAGCCTCTCGCGCCGGCGCTGAACTGCGCCGCAGACTCGGAGCGGGCCAACTCTCGCCTGCTCAGACCGTGAGTACGAACCTTGCATTCCCAGCCAGTACAGAAGCCAATCGGCTGTATTCCGAGGGACTCTCACGACTAAGGGCTTTTGACGCGCTGGGGGCTCGCGCTTCGCTAGAGAAAGCAATCGCGACGCAACCTGGCTTCGCCCTCGCGCACGCATCTCTGGCCGATGCACTTTCCGTCCTAGGCTACGATCTGAAGGCCCGCGAAGAAGCCAAGAAGGCTTTCGATCTGTCGGGGGGACTTTCCAGAGAGCAACGGCTTTGGATCGAGGGGCAATACCGTACGCTGACCGATGATTGGCCAGCAGCTACTGACACGTATCACAAACTCTTCACACTGTTTCCCGACAACCTCGAGTATGGATTGAAGCTCGCTGCAGTGCAGACAAGGACAACTCACGCACCGGAGGCTCTGGCGACGTTGGATCTCTTGCGTCACATGCCTGAACCTGCATCTGGCGACCCGCGCATCGACCAAGCCGTAGCAGTTGCCGAAGCGTCGGTTGGAGACTTTAAGAAGCAAGAGGCCGCCGCGGCTCGCGCCGCAAGCCAGGCACAGGCGCGGGGCTCAAAGCTTCTCTTGGCAACAGCTCGGCACCGCCAGTGCTGGGCTCTGCAACGGCTGGGCCGGGCCCAGGATGCTTCCAATGCCTGCGAAGAAGCTAAGCGCGTCTTTGGCGAGGCAGGCGATCGCGTCTCTGTCGCGAGTCTCTTGGTGACCATGGGATCCTTCCTGCAAGAGGCCGGCAACCTCGCCGGAGCGCGCGCCAACTACGAAGATGCGATTCCCGTGTATCGGGCCGTGGGTGCTCAAGGCGGACTTGCTTCCGCGCTCAATAATCTCGCTATCGTCGCCAGAAATCAGGGCGACTACGCCTCCGCAAATAAAATGTACGAAGAATCTGTCTCCATTTCGCGCAATATTGGCGACAAGGATGGACTCGTTCTCGCACTGGGCAACCTGGGAGCTCTGTTCGTCCACGAAGGCAATCTCAAACAAGGAGCTAAAACGTTCCAGGAACTGCTCGTCACCTGCCGCGAGATTGGAAGTAAACCTCGCATCGCCCTCCAGCTGGACAACTACGGCCAGACGATTTTCATGCAGGGCGATCTGACGGGCGCGCGGAAAGCCCTTGAAGAAGCCCGTGCTCTGGATTCCGAATCCGGCGAGAAACGGCAACTGGGATACCATCTCGCCGCACTGGGCGATCTTCTCGAGACGGAAGGCAAGCTGCCTGAAGCTCGCAAGATGCGAGAAGAAGCACTCAAGATTCGCACCGAACTCGGAGACAAAGGGGATGCCGCGGATGCCTTGGTATCTTTGGGACAATCACTCTTAGAAGAAGGACATCCCCGCGAGGCCGTGGTGTCCTTGCGGGGAGCGGTCCAGCAACTCGATGAAATGAAGATGGTGGACGATCAAGTTACCGCATACGCCGTTCTGTCCCGCGCTCTTCTACAGGCAGGCGACCCAACGGGGGCGGCGCAAGCCATCGACAAAGCTACAGCTGTCGAGGCTAAGAGCAAGGATCGTGGCGTTCATTTCACTTTTGCCATCGCCGATGCACGCGTACGGGCGGCGAACGGCAAGTCGAGCGAAGCAGTCGAGATTTTGCGGGCCGCCCTGAAGGAAATCAAGAAAGACGGTTTCACTGGGCTGGAGATGGAAGGACGACTGGCGCTAGCCCAGATTGAAATGACGTCGGGCAATGCCTCCGTTGGCCGTTCGCAATTACTGGCTTTGGAAAGAGACGCTTCCGCCAAGGGCTATTCGTTGATTGCCCGGAAATCGCGTACCGCACAGACGTAGCCCTATGGATGTTCCTCTCCCAGCACGTAGGATCTCCCGTTTTGGGATGTTTGAGGCAGACCTCGATCGCCACGAACTCACGAAGAATGGAATCCGAGTCCGCCTGCAAGAGCAACCATTTCAAATCCTTCAAATGTTGCTGGAAAGGCCGGGCGAAATCGTCACCCGTGAAGAGCTGCAGGAAAAACTCTGGCCCGGCGACACGTTTGTGGAGTTTGACGCTGGACTGAATACCGCTATCAAGAAGCTGCGCACCGCACTGGGTGACGCCGCCGACAACCCTCTATTCATTGAAACCGTGCCCCGCCGGGGCTACCGCTTAGTTGCGTCGGTGACGCAACTACAGCCGATTGTTGAAGTTGCACCCCAGCCTTCGTCCGCATCGCAAGCCTCTCATGGAACGCTGCCCGGTCCTCCAGCCCCTGCAACGTCGCCGCGCACCATTCGTCCCTGGGTGCTGGCGATCGCCTTGCCGATCGTGGGACTGCTGGCGCTGTATCTCTACCTCGGTGGCCCCCGACAAGAGGGAGAGGAACGGAAGGATTCGAACTCCTTTTCGGT
>Ga0209068_10000722_pt1 | contig 17431 bp, 15 predicted proteins | sample ColStrG_CSR_2012_FD_187200 | JGI IMG/M metagenome (GOLD analysis project Ga0209068, IMG submission 187200) | Freshwater sediment microbial communities in response to fracking from Pennsylvania, USA - Cold Stream Run_MetaG_CSR_2012 (SPAdes)... | ecosystem: Environmental > Aquatic > Freshwater >... | reverse complement strand
GTACCTGGTCTGGGGGGATGTGCCGACACTCGCCCTTCTCGTTGGCTCCGGCATCGTCGTGGCATGCGGGTTGTTCCTGCTCTGGCACGAGGCGCAGCGATCACGCTGACGCAACTGACCGAGAGAGGCGCATTGGTACGGTCCGAGGTTTTTTGCCTCCAATACCAACACCGACCCGCCCTACGGAGCGAGTCAATAGACGGAGGCCGTGACCTTTCAATCGAATTTCCTGAACACCGGCTTCACTGGGCGACCCACCAGGTATTTTTCGACGCCATCCTCCAGCGCTTGTCGGTAGACCCGCAGCGATTCGCCGACTGCGTCGATTGTCTGATCGATGTCCGCGTCGGTATGCGAAAAGCTGACCACCAACGACTGCACTAGGAATCCTTGCTGGATCATCTGCTGAAGAAAGAGCGTCCGAAACGACTGCGAGAGTCGCCTTGATTGATCGCGCGTCGCATATGTCAGATTGGACGGACGTCCCAGCAACTCAAAATGGCCGACAAGGCCGAGTGCTTCGATCTCCCGATTGATACCGGCCCGCAACCTCTCTCCCTGACGGTAGAGTTGCTCTACAACGTTGTCACGGCGATAGATCTTCATGGTTTCAATTGCCGCGGCGAGTGCGTGGTTTTCGGCGCCATGGGTTGCGGAAAGCAAGAACACGCGCTCCTTGTCATGGTGCAGGCCACCAAGCTCCATAAGCTCCTTCTTGCCTGCCAATGCGGAAACCGAAAAGCCATTTCCCATGGCTTTACCGAAGGTCGACAGATCGGGTGCGATCCCATAGGCTTTTTGTGCACCACCAAGATGCCATCGAAAACCAGTGATCAACTCATCGAGAATAAATACCGCTCCTTCCTTCCTGCATAGCTTTTGAACAGAGGTGAGGAAATCGCCTTCAGGCTCCACCGCCGTGGCCGCTTCCAGCACAACGCACGCAATCTTTGCAGGATTCCGCTCAAACAGCAATCGGAGGCTCTCGATGTCGTTGTATCGAAACTGAACGGTCAAGCCTTGGACGACTTTCGGAATGCCTGCCGACATTGGTGTGCTTCCGATGAACCAGTCATCGGCGGAAAAGATCGGGTGATCCGCGCACTGGGCAATCAGATCGCGCCCGGTATAGGCTCGCGACAACCGGACCGCTGCGCTGGTCGCATCAGATCCGTTTTTCGCAAACTTGACCATATCGGCGCCTTCGATCAGGCCCAGCAGCTCTTGCGCACAGTCAAGCTCGATGGTCGCAGGGCGCGTGAAGTTGCTCCCGAGCAGCATCTGCCGATGGGCTGCTTCGACGACAGGCCGGTAGCCGTGGCCGAGGGATACGGCACGCAATCCCATACCGTATTCGATGAACTCGTTACCGTCCACATCCCACACGTGGCACCCATCCCCACGCGTCAGGAAGCCCGGCGCCATGAGCGGATATTGATCGTCCCCTTTTGCATAAGTATGCGCTCCGCCGGGAATGATCGAATGTGCTCTCTTCTGCATTTCAGACGAGGCCGGAAAAATCCTCCAGCCAAGATTGGTCTTTGATCTCACTAGCCGCCTCGCTCAATCCAGAATTATTAATTGATTGTTATGAATTTCGGCCAACAGGCCCCAAAGTCAGCGTGTCATTCGGCACACCCGAGTGAAATTCAGCGTCATTGCGTCGCACCGCTCGCTGACCGGAGGCGTCAGTAACGAGGGCAGTTGCGCGCCTTGAGCCGCAAGCCCGTCTTTCAGCGGCACAATCTGTGCACAACGGCGCGCCACATATCAAGGGGTGGCAGTCAAAGGTGGTTTACAGCTTGCCCGGCTGCCTGCTACGTTTGATTGTCGAAATAGAGCCGGATCAGCATGAACAAGCCGCATCTCGAATTCACCAGGATCGACCTCTCGGTCGGCTGGGCGACCCCGTCCGGATATCCGGACGGCATCAAGCAGAAAATCTTGGCGAGTGATATCGACGAGAGCGGCAAGACCGGAAGCCGGAGCCGGCTCTTGCGTTTCGAGCCGGGTGTCTACACGACCGCGCCGTTTGTGCATGATCACTGGGAAGAGGTCTATCTGATGTCAGGCGACCTGATCGTCGGCAATGACGCACATGGCGAAGGCGGCGAATCGTTTGAGGCCCCCACCTATGCGTGCCGGCCGCCGGGCGTTCATCACGGCCCGTTCAAATCGGCGGGCGGCTGCATGTTGTTCGAAATCCACTATTACGATGAGAGCAAATCCTAGCCCGCGCGTCGTCGTTTTGTCTTATGGGCGCTAACGTGTCGACATTAACGCGTCTTGTGCAAGCGGAGTGGCTTGGTCTTCTCGCGCGCGATAATGCCCTTCGCCTCCAGATCGAGTTGAACCGTCTTCGCCCACCAGCCCGCCTTGTGTCCTGCCGGAAACAGCTTCTCGGGTAGATGGGCGACTACACGTTCTTGAATATCCTCCACCGTCAGTCCCGGCGATGTCTTTGGAAGAATCTTCAGGAGCGCCCGTTTCATTGCTTCATACAAGTCCGCTTGAAGGTGCTTGACGCGCCCAGGATGGTTCACATTTTCTACCTCGACCACAACAGCTCTGTTCGCAGCCATGTCGGATGCTCCGTGCTCGACCAGGGTTGCCCGCGCGGCGCAGACGCCGGGGATGACGGTCGTGATGCTTGCAATCACGAGCGTGTCGACGGGATGATTGGCGCAGCGCTCGCCCCAAAGGACGAACGAGGAAACGGCGCTCCGACAGTGTGCGAAACTTTTTTCTCGGCGCGCTGCCCGGCTTTGTTTACTTTCACGGCCTCAAGGACCTTACCCCCCAGCCGCACCGCGATCGGGTGGACTGCGCTTGTCTTGCGCCTTCCCCGGGTGCAGTCTTGGCGCTGGAATTCGCACAGGAATTCGGGAGCCAACAAAAACCGGGAGGTCGAGACCCATGAAGCATCCAATCATGGCCGCAATGTCGGTCGCAGCTGCGGCGCTGGTGGGATCGGCGCTCACGGCCGGCGCCCAGGAGAGCTATCCGACCAAGCCGATCCGCGTGATCGTCCCGGAGGTCGTCGGTTCGGCCGCCGATCTCATGTCGCGGATCATCGGCCAGCGAATTGGCGAGGCGCTCGGCCAGCCGGTGACGTTCGAGAACCTGTTCCTGGAAGCCGGCGTCGAGAAGGGCATCAAGTCGGCACCCGACGGCTATAGCCTCATCTACGGATCGTCCGGCAACCTGGCGCTGCTGCCCCACGTCAAGAAGGTCTCGTTCGATCCCTTGAAGGACCTCACTCCCGTTGCGCGCTTCGTGATCCAGCCGACCCTGATTGCGACCAATGCCAAGCTGCCGGTCAACAGCCTGGCGGAGCTGGTCGCCATGATGAAGCAGAACCCCGGCAAGCTTCGGATGTCGACCGCCGGCGCCGGCACGGCCGGCCATTTCGCCGGCGAAATGTTCATCGCCATGGCGGGCGTCAAGCCCGAGGTGGTCCACTATAATGGCGGCGGACCGGCGATCGAGGGCGTCGTCAACAACGACTCGCAATGGACCGTGGCCCCCATCGGCGGCCGCCTGCCCCAGGTGCGCAGCGGCAAGCTCAAGGCGCTCGCGATCGGCAGCCCGACGCGGCTGGCCTTGCTGCCGGACGTTCCGACCGTCGCAGAATCCGGCTATCCCGGCTATAACGCCGTCGGCTGGGGTGCGATCTTCGTGCCGAACGGTACGCCGCAGCCGATCATCGACAAGCTCAACGCGACCATCGCCAAGGTCGTCACCCTGCCGGAGGTCAAGAAGCAATTCGAGGAGCAGGGCACCGAGGGCGCCAGCAGCAGCCAGACCGAAATGGGCCAAGCTACTCCGGGATGAATACGCGCGGCTCGGCCAGACGGCGAAGAGCCTCGGGCTCAGCGTGAACTGACGGCGTTGTGTTTGTTTGACGCTATGCGGCGGAGGAACTATCAAAGACATCCCCCACGCGTTCCTGCGAGGGACTCGAGACGGTTAGGGACGCTGGGCCCCTCACTCCTTCTCCCAGTTGGGGAGAAGGTGGGATGAGGGGCTCCGGCGGTGCGATACGGAAACAGCGTAACCCCCTCTCCCCAACCCTCTCCCCTTCGGGGCGAGGGCGCGAGGCGCCGTGCCCACCTAAGTGATAATGACCTCGTTGCCGCCAGCGCCTGAACCACCCGCGCATCACTTCGCCGCACCGCTGAAATTTCTCAAATCCGGCGGCGGTTGGTTCTTCTTGGTCGGCATCATGAGGCCGTCGCCGGTGATGAAATAGGTCTCCTTGCCGAGAAAGACGTATTGGTTGCTCTCGCCACAAACATACTCGGCCCAGGTCGGATTGCGATCACGATGGTAGCTGCGGGTCACTACCCAGGGCCGCGTGAAGGCGTGATCGATGGTCGTGATCTCGTCGTGCAGGACGTCCGGATCGGACTTGTCGAGAAAGAAACGCTCCTTGATGACGGTCTGGTTGTCCTGGTGCAGCGGAATGCCGCTCGGGTCCGCGATGCGGGGACCGCGAAAGCCGCGCGTCTCGACTTCGAGCGTGGTGAAGCGGCCGTCGCCGTCCGGATCGGTCCAGCGGCCGATCGAATAGCCCGCGTAGGTCGGCGCGAGCGTCTTGGGCCACGCCCGTCCGTCCGTATAGATTCGCCGCAGATCGCTGTTGAAGGTGATTTGGATGTAGGTCGTCTCCGGCGTGACGATGAGCTCCATCGGCTCATAGACGATCATCATCCGCGGCATGCCGCCCGGCGTGCAATGCGCCTGCGTGTTGTAGTCCTGCCCGCCGGTGTCCAAGTCGGCCATGTTGGCCTCCCAGATCGCCTGATATTCCGCGGTCAACGGCGGTTGCTGGGCCCGGCCCCCGCGCTTGCTCGGATCGAACGAACCGCCGCCGATCCGTTCCCACATTCCCTTCCAATCGGGATACTTGGAATCGTCGAGCGCGTGCGCGACCGGCATCGTCATGCTCAGCATGGCCGCCGAAGTGATCGCAACGATGAAGTTCCGAAAATGCATCACGGTTCTCCGATGATCCCGGGGGGCGGGACGAACCAAACGCAGCTTCAGCGCAAAATCTAGAGCATTTCCGGGCCAGGTGAATACCCACTTTGTCCCACTTTGTCCTTCAGTCCCGGTTGCGAGCAAAGCCGGAAAGACGCATCCTGTGCGGCATAGCGACCATTTGACCAACCGGGATGATGTCGGAGGGAGGCTTCCATGCGCCGAGGCAAGAACATGCTCTATCCGCTTCTGGTGGCGTGTCTCATCTGGGCCGCAGGCGGTCCCTCTGCGGTGCGAAGCCAAGCCCCCGCGCCGGCAGCGGTGACTGTGTTCGAAGGGGCCCGCTTGATCACGGGCGACGGCAGCGCCCCGATCGAAAGCTCGGCCTTTATGGTCGAGAACGGCGTGTTCACCCGGGTCGGCCGGCGCGGTGAGCTGGCGGTGCCGGCCGGCACCACGCACGTGGATCTGACCGGCAAGACCGTGATGCCTACCATGACCGATCTGCATGGGCACATCGGGTTCCAGAACGTGGCCGAAGGAACCATGTCGAAGGAGACCTTCACCCGCGAGAACCTCATCGATCATCTCCAGCGTCTCGCCTATCACGGGGTCGGCGCGGTCGTCGGCGTCGGCGATCTGGTGGATCGCTCCGACATGCACGGCGGCCGCACCAATTGGGGCGATGTGCCGTTGCGCGTGCGCGAGGAGGTCGTCCCGGGCGCAGCGCTGTTTCGCACCGCGGGGGTCGGGATGTCCTGGCCGGGCGCGGGTGCCCAAGGGCACGTCTCCAGGGCCGACGTGAGCTATCCGGTCACCACCGTCGAGGAGGTGCGCGCCGCGGTCGCCGACTACGTGAAGATGAAGCCCGAATTCATCAAGATCTGGGTGGACGACCGGCAAAGAACCAAGATGACGCTGACGCCGCCGCTCTATCGCGCGATCCTCGAGGAGGCGCACAAATACAATGTTCCGGTCGGCGTCCATAACGTGACCTTGGCGGATGCCAAGGAAATGATGCGCGGCGGCATGGAAGGATGGCTGCACGTTCCGGTGCGCGGCGGCGAGGCGGTCGACGACGAATTGATCTCCATCGTGAAAGAGCGGATCGCCAAGAACGATCGGCCCAACATGTGGATGACGCCGTCCCTGATCACCGCCTGGATGAACGCGTCGTGGGCGACCACCCCGGACGGCCAGCGCCCGGCCTGGCTCGACGACCCGCTGCTGCGCGAGACCTATTCACCCCAGCAGGTCGAGGAATACTGGGGCACGTCGCGCAAGCAAGGGATCATCAACCGCTACATCGCGCGCGAGTTCGAGCTGCTGGGACGCAACGCCATGACGCTGCGCTCAGCCGGGATGCGGATCGTCACCGGGACCGACACCGGGCAAACCCAGTTCCTGATCGGCTATTTCAACCACCTGGACCTGGAGAGCATGGTGGCGATCGGCATGACGCCGGCCGAGACCATCGTGGCGGCGACGCGCGACGCGGCCGACATCGCGCACCTCAATACCGGGTTGGTGGCGCCGGGCCGGCAGGCCGATTTCATCGTGCTCGATGCCAATCCGCTCGAAAGCATTTCCAACACCAGGCGGATCAACAAGGTCTACCTGCGGGGACAGGAAGTGCCGCGCGCCGCGCTGGCAGCCAAATGGCAGGCGAAGTTTCGCCAGGCCGCCTTGGCCAAGTAGATGTGGGGCGGTTAGGCGCTCAGGGCATCTGCGCCGGTCTCGCGGGGTAGTTGCGTCCCGAGCCGGCTCTTCGTTGCGACAGTTCTGTGACGGCCAGATCTGTGACGGCCAGAGCCGATCAACCAAATTTCAAGACAAATTCGTAACGTCACGCACCCATTGTCATAAAGTTGAGACACGAAATCGCAATTGTCTTCCCATGCGATTCGGCAATGTGATTGGAGGCCGCTGGCGGCCTTGGATTCGGTGCCATTTCCGCTCCACGTCCGTGGCCGGGGGGCGTGCGGCCTGATGCGCGTGCTCATCGCAACCGATGCCTGGCACCCACAGATCAATGGCGTGGTACGCACGCTGACGTCGCTGGCGCACAGCGCGCTCAGTCTCGGCGTCACCATGGATTTCCTCACGCCCGAGGGATTTCCCTCCATACCGGTGCCGACCTATCCGGGCCTGCGCCTCGCTCTGCCGAGCCCGACGCGGATTGCGCGGCGGATCGAGCAGGCCGAGCCCGACGCCATCCATATCGCGACCGAGGGGCCCATCGGCCACATGGTGCGCGGCTACTGCGTCAATCGCGGCTTGCCCTTCACCACCAGCTACACGACGCGCTTTCCGGAATACATCTCGGCCCGCCTCGCGATACCGGAGGCTTGGAGCTACGCGGTCTTGCGCCGCTTCCATTCCGCCGCCACCGTCACGATGGTGTCAACGCCTTCGCTGATGACCGAATTCACGCAGCGCGGCTTCAAGAATCTCGGCATGTGGACCCGCGGCGTCGACACCGCGCTGTTTTGTCCCGAGCACGCGATGGCGCTCGATTTTCCGCGCCCGATTTTCGTCAGCGTCGGCCGCGTTGCGGTCGAGAAGAACCTCGAAGCCTTTCTCTCGCTCGACCTACCCGGCACCAAGATGGTCATCGGGCAAGGTCCGCAGGAGGCCGCGCTGGCGCGCCGGTTCCCCGACGCAAAGTTCCTCGGCCTCCTGGAGGACACCGCCCTGGCGGCGCATCTGGCGGCCGCGGACGTCTTCGTGTTTCCCAGCCGGACGGACACGTTCGGCGTCGTGCAGCTGGAGGCGCTCGCTTGCGGCGTTCCGGTCGCGGCCTATCCGGTGACGGGTCCAAGCGACGTCATCGCGGGCAATCCCATCGGGGTCATCGACGAGGATTTGCGGGCCGCCTGCTTGGGGGCCCTGCACATGTCGCGGAAGGCCTGCCGCAGCTTCGCCTTGACCCGCTCCTGGGAAAACAGCGCGCGGCAATTCATCGGACACATCAATCAAGTAGTGATCGGCGATTCCCGCAAGCCTCGTGCTGCGTGAGGCGGCCGACCGGCGGAAGGGGCCGATAGAACGATGGTGGCGGAACTCGACAAACAAACGATCGCGCAGGCCTATGCGTGCTGGGCCCCGTTCTACGATCTCGTATTCGGCGCGGTGTTCGAGCAAGGCCGACACGCCGCCATCCGGGCGGCCGAGCGCATCGGCGGCCGCATCCTCGAAGTCGGGGTCGGCACCGGAATTTCGCTGCCCGATTACGGCAAGACGAGCCGCCTGGTCGGCGTCGATCTGTCCGAGCCGATGTTGCGCAAGGCGCAAAAGCGTGTGACCGAGCTCGGCCTGCGCAATGTCGAGGGGCTCTCCCTCATGGACGCCGAGCGGCTGGCCTTCCCGGATGACAGCTTCGACGTCATCGTAGCGCAATACGTGATCACCACGGTGCCGCACCCGGAGGCGACGCTCGATGAGTTCGCCCGCGTGCTCAAGCCGGGCGGCGAGATCGTGCTGGTCAGCCGGGTCGGCGCGGAAACCGGCTTGCGGGGCGCCTTCGAGCAATGCTTTGCGCCGCTGACGCACTGGCTCGGCTGGCGGCTGGAGTTTCCCTGGTCGCGATATGTGAACTGGGCGGAACGCTCCCATGGCGTGCGGCTGATCGAGCGCCGGGCGATGCCCCCGTTCGGGCATTTCTCGCTTATCCGATTCGCCAAGGAACAAAAGAGCGCCGCGCTCGCGCATCGCCGGGAGCTGCGCGCCAGCGGCTGAGGCGGTACCCGGCGATTGCTGTGAATCGCGCTCGCGCGAGTCTTCGAAATGTCATATGTCGTTTATAAGAATTGTCTTTGGAAAAATGGGGAAATCGATGGACGGCTTTCTTCAGGCGCTCAAGGTGCAGCGGTGGGACGATCACCGTTACTACCACCACAGCCGAATCAATCAGGCGCTGCACTTGGTCAGCGCCTCCAGCTTCGTCTGTGCCTACGCGTTGGCCTTCACCAACCCGGCCGCAGCCGCGCTGGTGGGTTGGCTCGTCGGGATGACCAGCCGGCAAGCCGGGCACTTCTTCTTCGAGCCGAAAGACTATGACGAGGTGAACCAGGCGACGCACGAGTACAAGGAAGAGGTCAAGGTCGGCTACAATCTCAAGCGCAAGGTCGTCCTGATGACGATCTGGGCGCTGTCGCCGCTCCCGCTCTACCTCGATCCCTCCCTGTTCGGGTTGTTCCAGCCGCACGACGGCGCCGGCGAGTTCCTGCGCCATGTGGCGCTGATCTGGTTGATGATCGGGCTGGGGGGGCTCGTGTTTCGGACCGTGCACCTGTTCTACCTCAAGGACGTCCAGACTGGGCTGGTTTGGGCCACCAAAATCCTCACCGACCCGTTCCACGACATCAAGCTCTACCACAAGGCGCCGATCTACCTGCTGCGCGGCGAGCTGTTCGACACGATGACGCCGAAGCCGCACGGGTAAGAAACTTTCGGAAGGGCTGAATGTCATCGCCGGGCATAGCCCGCGGACACGGGCGTAAACGCCCTTGTATCCCGGCGATCTCGACAAGGAGAGCACAGCGCAATCCTCATCGAGGTGGCCGGAACAAGTCCGGCCATGACAAACTAGGAGGACGCCTTCTCTTGGCCGCGAGCGAGTGACCAGCGGTGGGCGATGATCTCCCGCAGGATCCGGCGCCTGATGGATTTGTTGGTCGTCGTGGCGTCGGCCCACCACCAGCCGTCCTGCTGCATCGCCTTGGCGGCGGCCACGAAGCGGTCCGCCACCGCGTCGAAGTCGGCATCCGTGTAGTTGAGGCTGAAGATCAAGCGCCCGGTCCCGACCCAGCTGAGCGCCAGGCCCTCGGCGCGCAGGTAATATTGCAGCATCCAGTTGTAGCGCGACGGCTGCGTGTAGCAGACCGTCCAGATCGAGGACAGGTTCGCCACCTCGACCGGCAGGCCCTCGTCCCGCAGGCGTTGATTGAGGCGCTGCGCGCGCCGATCCCAGACCGCATCGAGATCGCGGTAGAGCGCCTGGATTTCCGCCGTCGCGAGGCGCTGCAGAAATTCATGCATCGCGGCCATCACGTAAGGGTGCGAATTGAAGGTACCGCGGGCAAAGCAGACGTCCGCCGGACGGTCGTCGCGGAAGCGCTTCATGAGCTCCGCCCGGCCGCAGAGCACGCCGATCGGAAGGCCACCGCCCAGCGTCTTGCCGTATGTCACCAGGTCGGCCGCAACCCCGAAATACTCTTGCGCCCCGCCGGGCGCGACGCGGAACCCGACAAAGACCTCATCGAAGATCAGCACGATGTTGCGTTCCGTGCAGACGGCGCGCAATTGCCTGAGCCAATCCGTATAGGCGGCCCGGTCGAAATGGGCGCTGCGGGCACTGTCGACCAAGCTGGAATCCGCCGGCGCACCCGCATTGGGGTGCAGCCCCTGCAGCGGATTGACCAACACGCAGGCGATGTCGCGGCGGCTGCGCAGGACCCGCAGCGTAGCCTCCGACATCTCCGCCAGCGTATAGGTTTCATGCGCCGGCGCCGGGTTGCCGACACCGGGCGCCACGTCGCCCCACCAGCCGTGATAGGCGCCGCAAAAACGCACCAGACGGGACCGGCGCGTGTGGTAGCGCGCCAGCCGCACCGCCTGCATGACCGCCTCGGTTCCGGACATGTGAAACGAGACCTCGTCGAGCCCGGAAATCTCCTTGAGCCGCTCGACATTGGCGGCGATGACCGGATGATAGGCGCCCAGCACCGGACCGAGATCGCGCACGCGCTGCTGGCCCCGCTCCATGCAATCCTTGTAGAAGTCGTAGCCGAACACGTTGACGCCGTAGGAACCGGTCAGATCGTACAGATGATTGCCGTCGAGATCGGTCAGGGTCACGCCCTCCGAGGATTGAACGAAGGCGCCCGCCTTGAGGTGCTGGCGCACGAAACGGCTGAACTGGAACGGCACCCGATAGGCGTCGGTGAACTGCAGGTCGGAGATGCCATGCGCGACCTCCGCGGTGCGCGCGATGGTCTGCGCGAACCGCTCCCGGTAAAGGTCCGTGAGCCGCATGAACCCGGCGCGGCGACGCGCCGCAATCTCATCGGGCGCATCGTCGCAGCGAAAGAACTGCGCCTCGTCGTAGGCATAGAACGGGATCAGGCCTGCAATCCGCCGCGCCATGCGGACGTGCCCGGTCAAAGACCGGTGCTTGGCGAGCGAAAGCGCGAGGCGCCGCTTCAATGCCGGCAGCGCCATCGCCAAGGCGATCGCCCCGAGACCAGCCCATGCAAGCGTAGCGGCGCCGAATTCCATCGAATCAGTGTTTATCCATGCCGGTTGACCGGACCATGACGGTCCGATCCTGGATTTCAAGGATTTTCCAGCAGGAGGAGCTCAATTTCCTCCTGACCAACCGCATTCCGCGCCGCCTCCTGACACAGTTCGTCGGCTGGTTCAGCCAGATCGAGCAGCCGCTGGTGCGCGACCTCTCGATCGCGGTCTGGCGTTTCTTTTCCGGGCTCGACCTCAGCGAAGCCAGGACGACGCAATTTCGCAGCATGCACGACTGCTTCATCCGGGAGCTCAAGCCGGGCGCGCGGCCGATCGACCAGGACCCCGCCGTCCTGGTCAGCCCCTGCGACGCGATCGTGGGCGCATGCGGCACGGTCGCCGGCACGGAGCTGTTCCAGGTCAAAGGGTTTCCCTACCGGCTGGAGGACCTGCTCGGTGAGGGCGAGTTGGTGAACGCCCACCGCAACGGCCGCTATGTCACGTTGCGCCTGACGTCGAGCATGTATCACCGCTTCCATGCGCCCCACGACTGCCGCGTCGAGCAGGTCACCTACATCTCGGGCGACACCTGGAACGTCAACCCGATCGCGCTCAAACGCATCGAGAAGCTGTTCTGCAAGAACGAGCGCGCGCTCTTGCGGACCAGGCTCACCGCCGGCGGCCACCTGGTGACCCTGGTGCCGGTCGCCGCCGTGCTGGTGGCCAGCATCCGGCTGCACTTCCTCGATGTCCTGCTCACGCTCGACCATCGCGGGCCGAACGTCATGTCCTGCAACGCGCCCTTCAACAAGGGCGACGAAATGGGCTGGTTCCAGCACGGATCGACCATCATCGTGTTCGCACCCGACGGCTTCACGCTGTGCGAGGGCGCGCGGGAGGGCGCGACCATCCGAGTCGGCGAGCGGCTGATGCGCCTGCCTTGAAGGGGCCTCACGTCCACAGCGCCCGCAGCCCGAAAAAGGCCGTGTCCTTGAGCCGCCGCGATCCGCCCTGCCACCAGCTGGAGCGCGGATCCGTGCAATAGGTCATGCTGAGCATGAGACGCCGCTCGCCGTCGCGGATCGGCGTCACCATGTGACGGACGCGCGCGCCTTCAAACACCACCAGCGTGTTGGCGGCCGTGCTGATCTCGATCTCCCGCCCGGGCAGGCGCGCCTTGAGCACCGCATGGCTCAATCCGTGCGCGGCCCGCCCCGCGTTGTGGATCGCGAGCAGCACCGTGAAATGCCGGCCGCGGTAGAAGTTGTGATCGTAATGCCAGCCGATATGGTCGCCCGGCTTGTTGTAGACCAGCACCGACAGCGAGCTCTGGTCGTGGATCGGCGTCGGTCGTATGGGGGTGCCGACCAGGCGCGAGACCACGTCGCGCAAGCCGGCCGAGTGGTAGCAGGCCACGATCGCGGGCGCGGCCGCAATCAGGGTCTCGTAGGCGACCGTCCCGCCCTGCTTGTGGGTCGGCACGAAGCTGCGCTCGGGCGCCACCAGCCGCTCCGCCTCGTAGGCGAGCGCCGCGAAGCTCGCGGGCGGCAGGAAGTCAGGCACCACGGCGAGCCGGTCCGCGAAGCTCGGCAGGCTGCGCGACGCCATCGCGGCCAGGTCGAGTTCGTGAGCACGCGTGATGTGCGCGATACGGTTCGCCAGCTCCCGGTAGAGTCGCGCCCGCCGGGATTTGACGTAGAGGAAGCCGCTGGTCGCAAGGGCGCCTGACCCCAGGACCGTTCCCAGGACCGTTCCCATGACGGTTTCGGCTATGACGGTTTCGGCCAGCATCGCGGCACGCCCTCCCCTGGCGAGGACTCGAACCCACCGGATGAGCGTTAAACCAGCAGTGCGACAGTTCTATTGCATCCCGCAGCGCAGCACGCCCGGGATGCTTCCGCGCAACTCAGCCTGACCGCGTGCTCAGCTCCGGATTGAGCTTTCGGGGCGGATCCCACGGATACCGTCGCCGCGCCTCCGCGGGCCGCGGCATGAGATGCGCAGGACCGAGCGCCGCCGCATCGGGCGCCAGCCGATGCACGAGAGCGTAGAGCTCGGCCGTGAGCGCGCTGCGGTCGGCTCGGCATTCGAGCTGCCCGAACGGCACCACGGCGCCCACATGCACCTTGACGGTCGCGCCCACGAAGTGCCGGAACTCCGAGACCAGGAGCGACAGCCGGAGCATCAGACTGTAGCGGCTGATCAAATGAAACAGCGCGCTGTTCTGCCCCTCGAAATAAACCGGCAGCACCGCCGCCTGCGCCTGCTGGATCAGCCGGGCCGTGAATGCCTTCCAGGGCAGCTCTTCGGCCTTGCCGGCAGGCTGTTCCGCCGTGGCGACCCCGCCGGCCGGGAAGACCACGATGGTGACGCCCTGCTTCAACAGGCGCCGCGCATCGGTCCGGCTCTTGATATTTGTCTCGATCGCATCCCGGCTGGCCGAAAAGTCGATCGGCAGCGCATAGGGCCTGATCTCCGGCAGCTTCATGAAGTCGCTGTTGATGAGAATGCGATAAGGGCGGCCGAGCTCTTCGGCGAGCGCCAGCACCGCGATACCGTCGCCGATGCCGAACGGGTGGTTGGCGACGATCACCAGCGGGACTTGCGGCGGCACGGTGATCGGCCAGGCCGGCGCCCGCACGTCGAGCCTTGTGCCGAGCATCTCGAGCAGCGCCCCCATCATGCGGGGGCTGGTCTCCGCGACGGTCCGCCAGCGGTAGTAGACCGGCAGCAGCCGGCGCCGGCCCGACACGTTCTCGATGGCGCGCATGGTCCAGCGCTTCCAGAACGGATCGCGCCACGACACATAGCTGAGCTCTTCGGACAGCACGGGATCCCATCACGGCTTGGAGCATGATCCCGAAAAGTTGCAGACCTTTCGGACCAGATTATGCGGCCGAACAAATGCCATATGGCGGACCTCATAGAGGAAATATGTGACGCGCGCATTGGGGCCGGCGAAATGAAGGCGGCCTCAAAAAGACTGCGGGCGAGCCCGCTCCGCATGAAGCCAGGACCCGCCCGCGAGATCTTGCGTGTGGCGCCGCCGCTGCCGGCGGCGCCAGCCTTGCCTGCGTTACTTCGCCTGCGCCTTGAGGGCGGCCACTTCGGCCTCGCTGCGCAGCGTCATGACGCCCATCTCGCTCGCCCGGTAGATCGGCACGATCACTTGCGTCTTGCCGTCGTGCTCCATGAGCGAGATGTGACGGATTTCAGTCCCGCGCACCGGCAAGTCGAACATGGTGAACTTGTTGGTGGCCGGATCGAGTTTCACGATCTGATCGGAGGTCCACAGATTTCCCCACACATTGTGATTCTGGTCCACCACGAGGTGGTAGGCCTGCATAGTCTTCTCGGGGAACGGAACAATCGTGGTCTCCATGGTCTTGGTGTTGATCTTGGCCAGGCTCGCACCCCAGGAATTGCCGACCCACAACACGTCGGCATTCTTGTCGGTGCCCATGCGGCGCGGTCCTTCCGACCATGGCAGCGGGTTGCCGTTGGTGACGTTGTCGAAACTGTCATAGAACGCCTTCTGGGCCGGCGTCAGCCGGTCCATCTCATTCTTGAGCAGGGGCAGCGCGACTTCCGACGTCTTGCCGGTCGTCGTGTCGGCCTTGCCGATGGTGTCGAACGCCATCTGGGCCCACCAGCCGTTGCCGTCACGATCGCCGGCAGCCCCGTAGGTGCTGTTGGTGCCTTTCGCATTCTTGAAGGGCGTCAAAGACTTGAAGTCGGAGAAGGTTTCGGTCGCCGGATCAAAGCGCAGCACGCCGTCCGGGGCCGAAGCCCAGATCTTGCCTTTGCCGTCGACATCCATGGTCACGGCGCCGCCCAGCGGCGACATGGTGTTGGGGGTCTGATAGACGGTGATCTTCTCGCTCTTGGTGTCGAGCTTGCCGAGGCCGCGACGGCCCGGGTTCACGTCGAACCAGAAGTTTCCTTCGCCGTCCCGCACCAGACCATGGGCGGTCGCGGCGCGCCCGCCCGGGCCGTCCACCTTCAGGAACTTCACGTCGCCGGTCTTGGTGTCGACCCTGCCGACCGTGAGCAACCTATTGGGATTGTTCGAGGTGAAATAGAGGTTGCCGTCCAACCCCATGCCGCCATCATGGGGCAGTTCGCCGAGCTTGGAGGTGGTGCCGAGCGTCCAATCGGTGCCGCCATTGGGGTTGTACTTCGCGTTGGTGCCGATGCCGGCATCCGGGTTGAGCGGCAGGTCATAGGTCGTCCACACCACGCGGGCGGCTTCGCCGGTCGGCCGCGGACGCGGCTTGAACTTCATCGAGGATTCACCCGGTCCGCGCGCGCGGGCCAGATAGGCCGCCAGTTGCTTCTGATTGAAGTCGATGATCCCGTTGGGCTTGGCGCCCGGCCCCGGATAGACGCCGGTGCCCGGAATGACCTTCATCAGATTGATGATCTTGTTCCAGCCCGCCTCGTCGAAGCGGAACTGCAGCGGATAGCCCGGCGTGTGACAGCCGGTGCATTGATTGGTGAACACCTTCTTGATGCGGGCGTCATCCTCGGTGTCCTCGGGCAATGCCGCCACCAGCAACTCGCTCGGAAGCTGGCGAACCCGCTGCTCCGGATCGGCGATCGGCTGGAGCACCAGGTCCTGATGCGCGGTGGCGGAAAGGTCGACCGCGGCTTTGCTGGTCTCGAAGCTCAGCGCCTGCGCCCAGACCTGGTACTTGCCGGCCGGCAGCGGCGGGAAATAGTAGTTGCCGGTATCGTCCGTATAGACGCTGGTGGTGATGGTGGTGCCGTCTTGCTTGGCCGACACCGTCACGCCGCCGAGTTTTTCGCCCGCCGGCGAGGAGATCGCGCCGTTGAGCACTTGGTCGGCCGCCATCGTGGGCGTCGCCGCCGCGGCAATCACCAGGCTCGCCACGCTCGCCAACAGGATGCTTCGTACGTTGGTCATGAGAGCTTCTCCCTATGAGAGTTGAGTCCAGAATTTCCAGCTTGCAGATTTCGTGAACGCGCAGAGTCTTCAAACGCGTAGAATCTCGACTGGCCGTTCAGGGCGCCGCGGGGGCCGCTGGTGCGGCGGCCGGTGCCGGTACGGTGCGCACATAGGCAATGATCGCGTCGATGTCCGTGCTCTTCAGATAGCTCTTGAAGGACGGCATGCGCGGCGTGCCGTTGGTGATGTATTCGCGCATGATGTCGTCATCACCGCCCCCCGCCAGCTTGTTCAGCGGCGGACCGTACGTCTTGGCGCCGCGCTCGGGCGGAAGGTGGCAGATGCCGCATGACTGGGCCAAGAGTTGTTGGCCGTGTCGTTGGATCTCGTTGAGACCGCCGCCCGCCTGCTGGGCGGACGCTTGTTGTGGACCGGCGGCGAACACGAATAGCAGCAGCCAAGCGCTATGCTTCATCGGGCTTCCTCCTCCTAAAATTGTTTTTTTGAAGCTTATCCCTCGGGGACCGGCAAGGAAAGGGCCTCCCGAGCCTCTCGGGCGGGCCAGCGCGGGGTCCTGTTACGAGGAGAAGAAACTCGAGAAATCAGGAATCCGCCCTGCCCTCGCAAGCCGGCCTGGTGCGCCGGTCGTTCGCCTCGCTCGCGCACTTGGCGGCATGGGCGTCGCGATTGATCACCTGCAAATTCGGCACGCCCCAGAACGCGAGCAGTCGCGGCCAATCCGTGTCGCGATGCTCGCGCCACACCCGGTAGAGCGGCACCCGGTGGTCGACCTCCGCGGTCTTGCGCAGGCGTTTTCCGCTTTCGCCGCAACGCCGTGCCTGCAGTTGCTTAAGTATGCGCACGAAGTCGCTCGGGGCGTTCCACAAATCCCAGGCGATCACGCAGGCGGCATGCCAGCCGGCCTTCTTGTTGGGGCCGGCACCCCACAGGTCGGCGTGCCAGCCGAAGCGGTAGACCGGCTGTCCGCAGACGCAACAGTGTCCCGGACCGCGCCCGAAAGCAGGCTCCCGGAAGGGCGCCGGCGGCGCCCGAAACGTCGCCGGCAAGCCGTCATCGCGGCCGCTTCGGAGGCTCCATGTCCATCCGGCCGGAGTGCCGCTGCGGGCGGCGAGTGCGCGCGCCAGGCGGTCGGCCCGCACCGGATGCGCCCGCCAATAGCCGTCGATCGCGAGCCGCGGCATTGGCGGTATGAACGGACGGCTCAATGCGCGGGTCAGAACCGGCGCGGGAAAGAGGCTCGGCAACGCCTTCTCGAGACGCGCGAGTGATCGCCGATTTCGC
>Ga0209068_10000720_pt1 | contig 17449 bp, 16 predicted proteins | sample ColStrG_CSR_2012_FD_187200 | JGI IMG/M metagenome (GOLD analysis project Ga0209068, IMG submission 187200) | Freshwater sediment microbial communities in response to fracking from Pennsylvania, USA - Cold Stream Run_MetaG_CSR_2012 (SPAdes)... | ecosystem: Environmental > Aquatic > Freshwater >... | reverse complement strand
TCTGCTTCGACAGGCCGACGCCGCGCATCTGGGCGTCCGTCAGCTTCAGGATTCCAGCCGGAGTCAGCGGGTCTCCCGCAAGATCGGTAAAGCGATTGAAGATCGTCACCGCCGCCTTGCCGTTCAACTGCTGATACAGGATCGCCTCGGCCAGATTGTGAAAGGTGGGGTCTCCAAACTGCATGCGGCACGGCCCGACCTGCTCAATGATGGCGGCCATAACAGGGTCGGACTTCTTCAGGTGGTTGATTGCTTTGCGCATCGCTGATTGCTCCTCACCGCTAGGCAGTCAGTTTAGCACATGGGCGAACAAATGGCGAATTTCTGCTGGCACCTGAGACTTAAGGCATCGCTTTCACCGCGCTCAGTGCCGTGTGTGCCTTGAGGGTAGTGTGGACTTCGCGCACAGCGCGAACTACTAGTTCTGGATTTTCGATGGGAATGCCGTGGTTGCTGTTCTCGTCGACGAACATCTTACTGTTCGTTGACAGCGTCTCCATGTCCTTAAGTTGGACGGCTCTTGCGGGTTCATGCGCGTTTCCATCGCCCTTGCCAGCCGCCAGAACGAAAAGGGGAATACTTCCGAGGGGGTGCGGGCGCTTCTTGCGAGTTTCATGAACTTGCTCGAACTCCTCCGGCAGCCATTCCTCATACCTGCCTCTTGCCGCAGAAATCGGCTTAGAGTTCATGTCAGCAAAACGCCACAGGCGGAGGTCGGTCGCCGACAACTTTGTCCACGGATAGGTCGGCGGACTTTGACTGTCTTTGACCTTCTGGGCTCTCCAGTGATCGAAGGACTTTTGCTCGTCCGGCGTTAATGCTGGCGGAGGACTTGATTTCATCGTCTGAGGCGGGGGAATCGCCTTGCCAGTTGCGAACTCTCTAAACCGCTTGTCGCCCATCACCGTGTCCTCGTGGGCTGAATCAACCAGAATCATACCCGTCACCTCTGTGGGATACGTGTCAGAGTAGATGCGGTCAATCATTCCGCCCAGCGACCAACCGACGAGGATGTAGGGCGGCTTGACGCGGGCTGCTTTCAAGAGTCGATGAAGTTCATAAACCTGCTGATGCATGGTCTGAGGGATTGGTCCCGCGTCGCTCCAGCCCTCGTATGCGCGATCGTAGCTGCATACTCGCGTAAAGCGCGCGACGTCCGGTTGCACCAAAGCCCATACCATCGAATTTCCGGAAGATCCATACTCCAGCACAACTGTGGGTGTGCCCCGGCCCGAACAGTTCAGGTGGAGTCGGTATCCGCCAATATCCACGAGCTTCCCCGGAGGCGTTGGCTGCGCCGATGTCTGAGCCACGTTTGTCGGCGTTAGGAAAAGCGTCAGGAGCAGGGCGAGAATACTCAGCTTCATGTGTGCAATCCTCAACAGTAGAAATTGACCAGCACAAGTAGAACGTCCAAGGCGAGAATCCTTGCGGAAAAACTATTGCAGTTAGACGGTTAATTCAAGAAGGAAAATGGAAGTGCACGTCGTGCTTGGACGCGACGGGCACGCCGTCGAGCGTGGCCGGCTGGTAGTGCCAGAGGCGAAGAGTCGCCGCGATCTTCTCATCGATGCCGTGGCCGATGGCCTGCACAATTTTCGTCTCGACCACATTGCCCTGGGAGTCGATCGTCACCTCGATGACGACGTCGCCCCGCAAATCGTGCGGAAGCTCCGCCCGCGCGACCGGAGGGTCGGGATACACGACGGGATAGGCCACGTGCACCTCATGGCCAATTATCGGCCCATCGATCATGGTGCCGAGCGGTGATCCAGCACCGGAGTTGTGGTCGGCGGCTCCGGCGTCTGGCGGAACCTGTTGATGGTCAGCCGGAGGCTTTTTCGTCGAGGGACGTGGCCGCGAGCGGGGGGCGGACGATTCGCGCGGCAGGACTAGCTTTGCTTCTGTGGCCGCGTCCACGCCGCCAGGAGGGAAGTACGTGACGCGGTAGGAGTGAGTCCCGTCTCCGTAGGCCAGCCAGGCCGGGGCAAGTTCGACGACTCTCGGCTGATGAAACACGATCCAGAGGAGCAGCAGGAGATGCCCCGCCACCGACAACCCTACCGCCCGGTAGTTTTTCAAACGCGGCGTCGCTGGCTGGAGTCCGGTGAGCACACTACTAGCCTATCTTGAATCTGACGTGCTAGCACCGAAAAGGTTCCGCGAAAACGCCAGGAAGAGAGGCGCAGAGCAAAGTGAGAGTCCGTCCGGCTAGACCGCGTTCGCCTGCTTCTCCGCCATGTCGCCAATGACCGGCAGCTTGAACATCTGGCCCTGGTAGGCCTTCAGCACCAGGATGATCCAAATAACCAGTCCAGCCAGGCTGATCAGTGGCCACAAAAGAAGCGTTGCCCAACCGAGGAGCGGAATGTGCCCGATGAACGCAAGGGCTATCCAGAGCACCGTCCAGGCCAGGGCGAAGAAGATGCATTGGAAGGAGTGGAATCGGATAAATCGTTTCTTGTTATAGGGCTCCAGCACCAGGAAAACGATCGCCGGGATAATGGTCACGTACGCCAGGGCGCCTGCCATGTTGTCTGTAAGCCCGCCGCCAGCGACTGCGCCTGCTGCCGGAACAGCGCCAGCACATTTCGGACAGGCCGCGCCCTCGGCCATTTGCGTTCCACAGTTTGGACAAAATGCCACGAGAAACCTCCTGAAGACTGACGGATTCCGCACTCGCCCCGCGCAGCCCCGAGAAATAGCCACTTCGCGGCGAGACTCCGCGATCGATGGCACGCACGTTATCAGAAATGCACCGCCGCACGCAATGACGCAAGACGAGTTTTGACGCACGACCAGTTTGAGCCGAGGAGTGCAAGAGCTTTCTTGTTGGCAACTACTGGCTCGATTCTGTTCGCCGGAGAGATCGCAGGTAGAGCACAATCTGCCAGCGCTGCAATTCCGGAAGGCGGCTGAATGAGGGCATGCCTCGGTCAGGGTTGCCGTTTGTGATCTTCCAGAAAAGCGCTCCATCACTCTGCCCTTGCACGACTGGGAGCTGCAGATCCGCCGCTTTCTTCAACCCTTCCCCCGATTTCCCATGGCATTCCACGCAGTTGCGCGTGAACAGTTTCTTGCCTCCCGCGGCGAGTTCCGGCCGCTCGGCCAACGGGTTCGCCTTCTCGATCGCTTCCGTTGGCACTCGCCAGCTCGGGTCCCGCTGATAGTTCTGGTTCTGGGCTACCGCCATTGGAACGATCAAAAGCATGGGCAAGAAGGGAGTCCAGAGGCGAATCACGGCTTGCCTCCGAACATACGAGCGACCTTACGGCCAAAGGCCTGAATTTCGTAACTGTAACCGAATCGCAGCAGGACTGGGTTGCTGACGTGCGTCAGCCCGATGGCGGGCGAAAAATGAATGCTTGAGCTATCGCCGATCTGCCAGCGGATGACCGGCGCGATGTAGTGGGCGGTGTGATGGAGCGAGAGATCGAGCGTGCTGCCCAGCCCTCCGTACATTTCAACGCCCGCGATGAAGTTTTCGCGGCACCATCGGCACTGGCCACTTGTCGCGATCCTGGCAAGCGGCCGCGCGACTCCCATGGAGTAGCCGAACTCGAACCCTTCGGTCGCGGAGAGATTTTTCTCCGCGATAAAATTACCCGCTACGTTCCAATCGTGGAGGTTGCTCGACAGGATCAGCTTGCCTTCAAGTTCGTGCACATGGGTGCCGGCCAGTTCGGCATTTCGCGCAGCCGATGGCTCGGAGTGTCCGACGATTTCTTTTTGAATCCGGGTGGCCTCATTGATACCTTCGTATTCCAGGTAGAGCACCGGATTGATCCAGTGCTCCCGCTTGAGGGGGCGAAAGCGGTTTTCCAGCCGCCAGCCGGTGAAGACGGCGCTATCGCCCGAGGTGCGCTGGCCTTCGAAGTAGAGTTCGGTTGTCCAGCGACCGGTTATGCCGTATTCGATTTCGGAGTAGGGGGCAAAGAACAGCCGCTGTCCGGAGCGGGGCAGTCCGAGCGTGCTGCTGGTCTCCAGTTCCAAGTTTCCGGGCTCTTCGAGGTGATGATCGTAAGTAACGAAGTAGGGTGCTTCTTGAGCGTGGACGATCGGCGCCACGCACGCCAGGAGGAGGAGGAGGAGAAGTGCCCGCAGCCGCGGTGCGGCAGGCCGGATGCAGGGAACGGGAAAAGTCATCGGCACCTAATTGAAAATGAAATTCAATTTCAATTGCCAATGTACCCGAAGCTTCCTCCCCATGGCGAGCCATCTGCGTCACACTTTTGTAATAGAGAGACGCCATGGCCACGCGTCCGGCGTCCGCTGACAGGAAACTCACAGCGATTGCAGAAACGCCAGCAGCGCTTTTTTCTCTGCGGGCTTCAGCTTCGAAGAGCGCTCACTCACTTCCTCGGCTTCTCCCCGGTGACGACCGATGGCATCGCTGAGTTCAACCGACCCGCCGTCGTGCATGAGGCGCGAGCGTAGCCGCAATCCCCAGAGCGGAGCGGTCCGCAGCTTGTTGCGCGCGCAGAGCATATCCCGCAACAGGTCGGGGTGTTTCTCGCCTTCCAGCAAGGCGGTCTGATAACTCTCACTGCATTCATCCTCGGCTTTCCCTTTTTGGCGTTGCTTCGTTTCCGCGGCTTTTGACGCCTCCACCTCGCGCATGCGCTTCTCGACTCGCTCGCGGCCGAAGTGTTCGACCAGCGCGACTGGGATTCCGTCGCCCGTGCCAACGTTGTGGAGCAGGAAGTCGCTATACGGATGAATCGTCTTGTTCTCAAGTGCGTCCGGATGCAATCCCGGGCCCCCGGGTGCTGCGGGACTCTTGCCGGTCACGATTGTCTCCACATGGCAAGTGGCACATCCAATCTTCGCGAACAGTTGCGCACCCTGCTTGACTTCTGGAGTCGCCGCCGCAATCTCGTCGCGGGCGGGCGCCTTCAGCGACCGCATGAAGCTGGCGAAGTGGTCGATGTCTTCCAGGTTGCTGTCCGTCGGATCGGGCAGACTGTTGGGCTCGGTGATCTTGGTGGGGTCGCTATTTGGAACTGTCGCTGTGATCGGTGGATTGCAGATAGAGGTCACCTCCGCTGGTTGCAGGCGGTTCGTGATTCCCATTTCGTTCAAGTACGCGTCAGCGGCAAATGCTAGAAGGCTGGCGTGCTGGTCTTTCCAGCCAAAGCGGCCAATGCGGTCTTTGCCTTCGCTCTCAGGAACAAGCACTTTGACCGCTTGCCCGCAGATTTTTCCGTGCGATGCTTTGCATTGTTGCTTGCGAATGTCGAGCAGGGTCTGGTCGGCGATGGCTTCGACGTACCCGTCTCCGAGTGTGTTCGTGGCGAGGCGGGTGGTGCGAACGGTTTCCGTGTCGGGCGCGCGTTCCTGAATCTCCGGACAAATAGCGCGGTCATTCACCAGGTTCCGGTCTTTGATGATCTGCGCTCCGTGATTGATGGCAATTTCAGGGTTCTGGAAGTGGCCGTGGGCGTCGAAGTGCCCTACGCGCAACTCGCTGACCTGGCTGGCGGCGCCGGTCACCGGCGTCTGGTGACACTCGCGACACGACTGTGCGTTGTAAAGCGGGCCGAGTCCCTCAGGAGCGATGTGTTCGACTTCCTCAAAAGTCTTCTGGTCGGCCGTGCGCCGCCCGGAATCGGAAAATCCATTGCTCAGGTCGTCGAATCCGGTGACTGCCTCCGGAGGCTGGGTGGACGCTTGTCCGCCGGAATGGACTGCTATTGCGAGAAACAAGGATGCAACAAACACAAGAGACAACACTGTCGGTTTCATCGGACACTCCTTGCCAGGCCAGACGTCTTTGAACGGACGAAGCAGCGCTGCGCGAAGTCTCTCTCACGCGTGAAGCAACGCTCTACTCGGTAATCACCCGGTCGGCCCACTCGACCAGGGAGACGAAGATCGTCGGATTGCCAAACTTGGCGCCCCAGTTTGCAAGATCCTCCTCCGTGACACCGCGCGCACGAGAGCAGGCGCCGCAAGCATAGATCGTAACTTTCTTGGCGGCGAGCTTATTGAGAAAATCGACGACCGGCGGCCACCCAACCGGAGTCACAGAGGTGGCGACCGCCGTACGCATCAAGACCACCGCCTCACCGAGCAGAAAAATTTGGACCTCGTGCCCTGCCTCGGCCAGCGCCAGCCCGTGCGAGAAGGGAAACGCAGCCTTGGTCGGGTCGTCGGATCCCCAGGCGCTCTTCATCATGATCTTCAGAGATTTCTTCGGCGAGCCTGTCTGTGCGTTGAGAACTCCGGCAGCCAGCAACGGTAACGCGGCGAGCCGGGACAAAAACAAGCGACGTGCCATGTGGGCCTCCGGGAACAGGTTTATGCGTATGTGAGGACGCCTATCATAGCAAGGAAATGTTCCGGCGCAAAAAAATAAGGAGCCAGTGGGTGGTTGACGTTTGCGCCTAAGACAAGAAGTTCAGGGTCTTGGCAATCAGTTCCTCGGTCTCCTGGTAAGGGTCCCCCGAGTTGTCGTACTCCATCGAAAGGTAGCCGCGAAAACCGCTCTTCTTCAGAATTCCGAAAACATACGCCAAGTCCACTTGGACGTTAGCGCCTTTCTCCGTTGATTCCGACTGCTTAACATGGCAAATTCCATAGGCGTGGTTGAACATAGCCTCCACTCCGGCGTAGGCGTCTTCGGGCGCTTTGTGCATCAGCGAGTTTCCAAAGTCGGGCAGGCCACGCAGCCACGGGCTGTTTACCTTCTCGATCAGCCTCACCAGAAGCACCGGGTCTTCGGTCACCCCGTCGTCGTTTTCCAGATGGATAACGACGTTACGCGACGCAGAGTGTTCCACGATACGCAGCAGCGTGTCAGTGCAGCGGTCGAGATCGGGTGGCCGGTTATCGGCGGAGACGATGTGGGTACGAATGCTGGGAGAGCCAAGAGTGGCGGCCGCATCAATCCAACGCCGGTTGTCTGCGACGGCCCTTTCGCGCTCGGCCGGGTCGGCCGCGTAGAAGCTGTGCAGTCCATCGAACGCGATATTGGCGACCGCCGATTGTGCCCTTTCGAGCGCTGCGCGAAGCGCGTCCAAGTACTTCGGTTCAAGCGATCGGAAATGACTGCTCCAGGGTTCGATCTTGTTGATGTTGAACCGGGACTTTACGTGTGCGGCGAATTCGGCGAGCTCCATTTTTGGCGCGGCCGTGGCGGCGGCTGCGCCTACATATTCCGCGGGAAGGATGAAGTCGCGAAAGGGATAGGAAGCAACGGCGATGCGATCACGCGCAGCAATCGGGAAATGGATGTCTGGTTGAGCCAGCGGGCCGGCGCCATAAGAGGGTGTTACAAGAAATCCGGCAGCCAGCAGCGCGGTCTCGGACAGAAATTCTCTACGCGTCTTCATGGTGAGCCGCCCCTTCCACTCGATGTTGTACCAGAATTCGACGACCGAAGTCTGCGAGAGTTTTGCCCCGATCGCGCGTTGCTTTTATGATGGTCACCGGGCGGAACGATGAACGGTCTTCCGCCCTTTCAATTTGAAAGGGAATCATGATCGTCGTAGTTTCGGGGCTCCCTCGGTCGGGAACCTCTTTGATGATGCAGATGTTGGCTGCGGGCGGGCTGCCCGTGCTCTCCGATGGCGAGCGCAAAGCCGACAACGACAACCCAAAAGGCTATCTGGAGTGGGAGCGGGTTAAGCAACTTCCAAAGGATCCCGCCCTCATCGCCGAGGCTGAGGGCAAAGTGGTGAAGGTAATCTCGCAGTTGCTGCTTTCCCTGCCCGCAAGCCATGAGTATCGCGTGATCTTCATGCAGCGCCCGCTGCCCGAAGTGATGAAATCGCAGGAAGAGATGTTGCGGCGGCGGGGAACGGCTGATTCGACTGCCGACACTTCTCCGATCGAACACGCGTTTCAGCGTCACCTGATCGAAGTTAACAAGTGGTTGACTGCCAAACCGAATGTGCAGGTCCTGCGCGTGCACTATCACCGCGTGCTGCGGGAAGCAAAGACGGTAGCGGAAGAGCTGGCAAAATTCCTGGGAGCCCCGCTCGACATCAGCTCGATGGTGCAGCAGGTGGACGGATCTCTCTACCGGAATCGCATGAAGTAGCGACGTAGATGCGGCATGTGGCTCATCCGCGGTATTGCTTGCGTCAGGGCTGGCGAGCTAAGAGATCGATGTAGGCCGTCCCGATAAGCTGCTTCTGTTCGATCCCGAATTCGCGCAGTAAGGCCTCGGCGATGCCTTTACCTTCCATTTCGGTTTGTCCGATCCGCAGGACAACCTCCAATTCCAGAAAATCTCCGAGACCCTCAACTTGATCGATGTGGATCCGAGTCTGGCCAACCCGATAGAGAGTTCTGGTTTTCCTGACAGTTCCCAATTGGCCGAGAGTCTTCGTGAGGATGTCCACCAGGACGGAGGGATCCGATGTGCGAGCGATCGAATACTGTGAGCAGCGGACCTCGGCGACATCATCCCGTTGATACCGAATGAGTTCTCCCCGGTCGACTGCGAAGATGCGCAGCTTAAGGCGAGCACCTTGGCAGCGGAAGAAGATGTCCTGCTGATGGATGATTTCGCGCCCAGAGTCGCTCAGCCGGGCGGCGGTGTTGAGTGCTCGTTCGCGATCGGTCAGAGAGGCCTTGATCTCGACGTTGGTAGGCATGCCGAAGGCTACGTGATGCTCACTTCCGTATATGTCCCGTAAACCTGCCGCAGCGCTTCGCAAATTTCGCCCACCGTGGCATAAGCCCGGACCGCATCCACGATGTAAGGCATCGTGTTGGCGTCAGAGATATTGCTGTTCGTCGCGGCTGGCGGATCTTTCGTGGCCGCTTGCTTGAGCCTATCGAGACAACGCTGTACTTCTTCATTCGAGCGCCGCTTGCGCAGCGCTCGGAGCTTCTTCTCCTGCGCATGCGCAACCGATTCACCAATGTAGAGAATTTTCGGCGACTCTTCCTCCACCTCGAAGTCGTTCACTCCTACCGTGATCTTTTCATTGGCTTCCACGGCACGCTGATACTGGTAACTGGCCTCGGCGATTTCTTTCTGTGGATATCCGCGTTCGATGGCTTTGACCATGCCCCCCATCTGGTCGAGTTTTTCAAAGTAATCGAAGGCGCCTTGCTCCATGTCGAGCGTTTGCCGTTCGACGAAATACGAACCGCCCAGCGGATCGACGGTCTGTGCGGCGCCGGATTCGTAGGCGATGATCTGCTGCGTGCGCAGGGCAATGCGCGCGGCCTCGGCCGTTGGCAGCGCCAAAGCCTCGTCGTATGCATCGGTGTGTAGCGACTGCGTGCCGCCGAGAACAGCCGCCAGCGCCTGCAGGGCAACTCGCGCGATGTTGTTCATCGGTTGCTGCGCAGGAAGCGAGACGCCCGCAGTCTGCGTGTGGAAGCGCATCAGGCGAGTGCGGTCGTTCTTCGTGCCAAAGCGGTCCTTCATCAAGCGATACCAGATCTTGCGAGCGGCACGGTACTTGGCAATCTCTTCGAAGAAATCGTTGTGCGCATTGAAGAAGAAGCTCAGGCGCGCTCCGAACTCGTCGACATCCAATCCGCGACGACGCGCCCACTCGACATATTCGACACCATCGTAAATGGTGAAGGCCAGTTCCTGGAGCGCGGTCGATCCGGCTTCGCGAATGTGATAGCCGCTGATGGAAATGGTGTTGAAACGCGGCGTGAACTTCGATCCAAACTCGAACGTGTCGATGACCAGTCGCATCGAAGGTGCGGGGGGATAGATGTACTCCTTCTGCGCGATGTATTCCTTGAGAATGTCGTTCTGGATCGTGCCCGAAATCTTCTTCCAGTCGGCGCCCTGCTTCTCCGCCACGACCAGGTACATCGCCCAGAGGACGCTCGCGGGCGAGTTGATGGTCATCGACGTCGTCGTCTTCTCGAGATCAATGCCGTCGAACAGGATCTCCATGTCCTCCAGCGAGTCGATCGCGACGCCGCATTTGCCCACTTCGCCTTCGCTGGCCGGGTGATCGGAGTCGTAGCCCATCAGCGTGGGCAGGTCGAAGGCAACCGACAACCCGCCCCCACCGTGTTCAAGCAGGTACTTGTAGCGCTGGTTGGTTTCCTCCGGCGAGGCGAAGCCGGAAAACATCCTCATCGTCCAGAGCTTGCCGCGGTAGCCGGTCGAGTGAATGCCGCGCGTGTAGGGCGGTTCGCCCGGATAGCCCAGGTACTGATCGTAGTTCCAGTCGGCAGGCAGATCGGCCTGGGTATAGAGCCTCCGAATCGGGACATTTGAAATTGTGCTGAAGCGAGCGTGGCCGTGCTCGTCGAGATTGGTGCCGGTCGCCGCGCCGATCGGTTTTTCGGGAGCCTTGTCGAGCGTGGGGGCGAGGGTTTTCTTAGCCCAGTCGAGTTCCGATTGCGCCGGGTGGAGATTATCGGAAACGTCCGCGATCGGGCTTTCCGCAACTGCCTTAACCTCGTTCCCTTTCGATTTGCTTGCGGCCATCCGGCACCCCGCGCCGTGTTTGATGATAGAGGAGCGACCGGGGAGGGACAACATAAACGACCGACCGAGCGGTTGGTGCACTCTGACCGAGGCCAGCTGCGAGCTTCGGGTTCGGAGCTGCGGATTTGGATTGGTTTGCTCGATGTTCGAATCTCCTCACGCTTGACGCCGCTTTTCGAGCCAACCTATGCTTGGTCTTCATTCTTCTCGGAGGCAACCCTGAAAGCGTTCCGGCGCCTGTTGCAGCGCACACCGGTCTACGGCGCGTACAAGGCCGTTGGCCACTATCCCGATTACTGGTACTGGATGCTGCGTGGCCGCCCGCCGCGCTCTCCGCATCTGCTCAAGCAGACGGTGGTACGCGAATACGGCGAGAAGTTCGCCTTGAAGACGCTAGTCGAAACCGGTACGTACTACGGTGAAATGGTCGCGGCAATGAAGAACCGCTTCGAACGAATCTACTCCATCGAATTCGACCCGGCCCTCGCCGAGCGCGCCACACGAAAATTCGCGCGCAACGAGCACATCAAAATCTTCTGCGGAGACAGCCGCGTGGTGATGTCAGAAGTTCTGGCGTTACTGAAGAGCCCTGCCCTCTTCTGGCTCGACGCCGGCTACTACGGCTGGGTGGGCATGCAAACCGACAGGCAGCGCCTCTCGGCGGAAATGGAGATGATCCTCAGCCATCCCTACCCCCATGTCATCCTGCTTGACGATGCGCGCTGCCTGACGGGCGAGAATGGAATTCCCACGGTGAGTCAAGTAAAGTCTCACATCGAGTCGACATTTCCCCAGAGATCGGTCAGGGTCGAGTTCGACGTGATGCGAATCACGATGCGCGGTTAGTGCGCATCTTCTCCGCGCGCCAATTCCCACGCCTTTGCATACTTCCACGAGACATAGACCGAGTGATACATGTGCAGCAGCAACCCCTCGCGCCCGTCCAGAAATCCGAGCCGAAAGAAATAGTTGTAGGTGAACGTAGCCAGGGGCCTCAGCACAACGTTCCACAAGCTGAAACTGCGGTGCCCCTTTCCCACCGCCATCTTCGCTCCCAGGGACGAGTAGCGGTTCATGTGCTCCAAGTACAGAGTCAATGTTGGATAGGTGTAATGCACCATCGGGTGGCGAAACCGCCCCACCGGCTTCTGGCTCTTGAGTTCAAAGCGGTCATGCGGGTCGAAGCCAGTAGAGTATCCATCGCCCCGCTGGAATAGCCGCAGTTTCGGATCGGGATAGAAGCCGCCGTGCCGCATCCATCTTCCGAGAAATAGATTCTGGCGCGGCATCGAGTAGCCTTCGAACTTGCCAACTCCGGTGAGAACGCCGCGAATCTCATCGGCCAACCCAGGCGATACTTCCTCATCGGCATCCAGCGAAAGGATCCAGTTTTGTGTGCACAACTCCAGCGCATAATTTTTCTGCGCCACGTAGCCGCGCCAAGGCTCGTGGATCACCCTCGCGCCGTACTCCCGCGCAATGTCGCAGGTGTGATCGTGCGAGCCCGAGTCCACGACTACGATCTCGTCCGCCCACCGAACACTTGCCAGCGTGCGGCCCAGATTCGCTTCTTCGTTGAACGCAACGATCGCAACAGAAAGACCCATGACTTTTGCGTGGTCCAAGAACGGTTTTAAGATCGCATATTATCGCACACGAAAAACGCACAAAAGATCGCTTCGAGACCCGAGAGTTTTTCCGCGGTCCTCCGTGTCCTCGGTGACCTCTGCGGTGAAGAAACCCCGACGCGCCCGGGCAATCCCGCGCAGCGGTCTCGTATACTGCCGCAGTATGGGTCTAAGCCTGAAGCGATTGTTCAAGAAGAAGGAAGCGCAGGAGCGCAAGATCCTGCGCCAAATCGAACGCGCGGGCGACGTTGTGCAGCCTGAATATCACCGCGCCTCTCCCGAGTGCCCGCACCCCGAGCGTTGGAGCATGTACGACTCGATGACCGCCGAGGTCGAGGTCCTCGAGTTTCTGCGTTGTCTGGTGACAACAATCAAACCGGAACTGGTTGTAGAGACTGGCACATTCAGCGGCATCAGTACGTTATGGATCGCCCAAGGCCTGAAGCAAAACGGCCGCGGCAAGGTGATCACCTGCGAACTCGATCCCGTAGTCTACGCTAATGCCCGCGACCGCATCGCGAAGTCAGAGCTAGCGGAGTGGATCGAATGCCGCAACCAGTCCAGTCTCGAAACCAAGATTGACGCTACGATCGATCTTCTCTTTAGCGATAGCGAGCAGTCCATCCGCGAAAAAGAAGTGCGCCGCTTTCTACCCCAGGTCAATCCCAACGGACTCATCTTGGTGCACGATGCCAGTTCTCACCAAGAGGCGGTGCGTGAGGCAGCGCTCCGTCTGGAGAGCGAAGGCCTGATCTCGGTCGTCCTGCTGCCGACGCCAAGGGGTCTGGTGGTCGCGCAGAAACGCGAAGGGCGAAGCTAGCAACAAGGGTGTGGAGATAGGAACAAGGGCGATGCCAGGAACGCGCACCACCCATCCAGACGTGTCATCCCGAGCGGAGTCGAGGGACCCCTATTCCACTACTGCTGCGGTTGAGCCACCGGAGGACTCGCTGGCTCGGCCGGTCTCGGCGCCACATAGGGCACGCTCGGCATCTTCGTAACCTGCCCGCGCTCGGCGTCGCTCATCAGAATGCCCAACCGATCCAGCGTCGCACCCGTCGACCGGTCGAGTTCAACCCGCGCCTTTTCATAGTTCGAATTGGCCGTGACGAGGTTGGACTTGGCTTGTGTCAAGTCGCGTTCCGTCTGTAGAACTGCCGTTGTAGTCGATGCGCCGAGGGCGTATTTTTTCTGCTCAGCGTCCAGCGATTGTTTCGCCAATTCGACCGCCGCGCGCGCCGCTTCGACCGCCGCCCGCCCCTGCTGCACCGAGAACTGCGCCTGCCGTACTTCGATGCGGATCTTGTTTTCCTGCTGCTGCAAGTTCATCTGCGCTTGGCGATATTCCAGTTCCGCGCGTACCTGGTCGGCCTGCGCGGAGCGGTTGCGGATGGGGATCGCGAGTTGTAAACCGATACCCTTGTCAGGGGCAGTGGAGTCAATCAATTGATTCAAGGCCCCGCCATAAGAATTTGAAGGGAGGGCGTTGCTGCTGCAAATCGTATTGTTCGGGTCCAGGCAAATGTACTTAGGATTGATCGTCCCACCCAGGCCCGTGCCTTGGTAGTACGCAAATAGATTGACTGTAGGCAGAAGCGCATTCTTGGCCGATCGCTTACTGATTTCATCATTCGCAAGAACGATCCGCGATTCGGCGAGGTCGGCCCGATGAGCCAAAGCCTCGTTCACCAGTTCCTGGGTTGGGATGATCGGCTCCTTGTCCGGCACCGACATCGTGTCAGTTGGAATCACCTCAGCGTCTGCAAGTACAGGATCGACAAGCGTCCGGCTCAACGCGTTCTTAATCAACAATTCCTGCAACTGGAGAGTGGTCTGGGACACGATGAGCGATTGCTGGTTGGTCGCCACCACGCTCTGCGCGCGGACCACTTCGATAGGAGCGAGGGTTCCAATTTCAACCTGCTTCCGGTTGTCGGACAAAGTCTTCTGTGCCAGCGCGAGCGAGTCCTGTTGCACTTTCACATTTTCGTAGGCGTTAACCAAGTCCCAGTAGATGTTCTGGACCTGGTTAACTGTCGTAATTACCTGCAGACGGAAAGCAACATCGGAGCTTTCCCGGTTGTTTTTGGCGATCTTGATGAAGCGAGTATTGGACGAAACTCCAAAACCCGAAAGCAGCGGCTGGCTGACGGTAGCCCGGAAATTCGAGTTGAACTGCGTCGTCAAAGCCTGAAAATTCGAGAGCGGGCTCGCCGTTCCGCGCGTGTTGTTGAAACCAACGGAAAGGTTAGTCCCCCAGTGGAACCCTTGCTGATATCCAAAGTCCCACGTCGTTGTGTGGCTGTTGCTGAATGGTTGCGAAAATGGATTGTAGGATTGCGTACGGTTCTGATCCAATTGAAACGTACCCGTCAAAGTAGGATCAAAAGACGGCACCGACGCACCCACGCCGGTCGTTGACGTCACCAAGCCGGAGGTCCCGGTTCCCGCGCCGCCGGTTCCTGTTGTCGTACCGCCAGCGCCGCTGCCCGTGGAAGTCGTACCGACTCCCGTGCCGGTTCCGCCCGGGGTTCCCTGTAGCAGGCCCGTATTCACGCCGCGCGTCGCAGATCCCGCCTTTGCCCGCCAGATGTCTGTATCGGCGATATTCAGGTTGTATCGCTGAATCGCAATATCAAGATTGTTCTCCAGCGCCAGAGCTACTGCGTCGTTCATGGACAAATACAGCTTGCCGTCGCGCATGAGTTGATCGATGCGCCCCGTGTTTGCCAAGTTCGGCGGAGCCACCGAACGCGGCGTGTATGGGGCCGCCGGGTTCCCAAAATGCGATCGCGGCTGCGAATATTCCTTCACCTCAAACGGCTGTGCCGCCTCCGGTACCGCCTTCTGCGCTTGCGAAGGCGCGTTGGGTACCGAAGAAGAATCCTGTGCCCAGCCCGCAGGCACCATAGCGGCAGCAAGCAGCAGGGCTGAAGCCTGCCGCAGGGCGGAAAACGCAGTAGAACGCTGCATTCGTATCATCTCCATCCACCAGGTCTGAGAGAAACGGACGTAGTTATCAGGACATCTTGTAATACGCAGATCGCAAGGCAAGAGTTCCTTCTTCAGAAGTAATTTTTGCATGAACTCGTGAGTGAACTAGTATAGCTGACGCGCCCCAAGCCGCTTTGTGACACCGCGAGTAAAACTTTGTAAAACTTTATGGATGAAGCTGCCACCCCGGAGGACTCGGAAAAGCTGGTGCGCAATCTCAAACTGACTCTTTCTTACGATGGCTCCGATTTCGCCGGTTGGCAGGTACAGCCCGGCCGCAGCACTATCCAGGGCACACTCGCCTCGGCCATTGGACGGCTCACCGGCGAAAAAGTACTCCCCCAGGGCTCCGGCCGCACCGACGCGGGCGTGCATGCGCTGGCCCAGGTCGCCACGTTTGCTACCGCATCGCCGATTCCGACCGAGAACTGGGTTAAGGCGCTAAACGACATCCTGCCCCCATCAATTCGCGCGCTGGAAGTGAGCGCTGTCGCCGCGGACTTTCATGCGCGCAAGTCCACGCAGGCCAAGACCTATCGTTACCGGATGTACCGAGCGGCAGTATGCCCGCCGTTTCTGGCGCGCTACGTCTGGCACTATCCCTTTCCCCTACAAGAGGACGGGATGTCAGAAGCGGCCGCGTTGGTCGCCGGCGAACATGACTTCACGTCGTTCGCCGCCGTTGATCCCGAACGCGTCGAGCGTCTTGAAAACGACCAGCATGGCCGGAGCGCCGATGCACGGGAGAAGGGCAACCTTGCCGACATCAATGTGCGCAAGGTTCTTTCGTCCGCGTGGCACCGCGAAGGCGACGAACTGATTTACACAGTCCGAGGAAACGGTTTCCTTCATCACATGGTGCGCAACCTGGTCGGAACCTTTCTTTGGGTTGGAAAGGGAACCCTGACGCCCAAAGACTTCCGCTACATCCTCGATGCGCGCAACCGATCTGCAGCCGGACCAACCGCCCCAGCCAGCGGCCTGTACCTGGTGAGCGTCGAATACAAGTAGAGCTGTCGTCCCGCCGGCATCACCGTACTGATTCCACAATCGATCGAGAAACCAAAGCCACTCCCAACTCCGCTTCCCCGCCGCATCGCTCTGGACTACACTGTCCATGCGTTCATGGCCACCGACGTCCAAATCGCCGTCTCGCGGCTCGCATCGGTGAACCCTGCCACGGGCGAAGTTCTCGGCGAACTGGATTGTGCCGGCCCCACGGAAGTTCGCGCCGCCGTCGCTCAGGCCCGAGCCGCCCAGCCGGAGTGGAATGCCTGGGGCATTCGCAATCGCGTTCAGGTATTGCGCCGTTTCCAGCAAAATCTTCTCGCTTCCAAGACCGATATTGCGCGCCGCATTACACACGAAGCTGGAAAGCCCTACGTCGAGGCGCTGCTCACCGAAGTGCTGGTTGTACTCGACGCTGCGCGTTTCCTCATCGACAACGCGTTCCCGATCCTGCGCGAAGAGAAGTTGCCCCACGGAAATCTCGCGCTGAAGACCAAGTCCGGACGCATTCTTCACGAACCGTACGGCGTGATCGGAATCATTTCGCCTTGGAACTATCCGTTCTCAATTCCTGCGACGGAGACCATGGCGGCGCTCGTAGCCGGAAATGCAGTGATCCTCAAGCCGTCGGAACTCACGCCGTTGATCGCGATCGAACTCCAGTCCCTGCTGCGCAGGTCCGGCGTTCCCGCCGATATTTTTCAAGTGCTGCCCGGCGAAGGGGCGACTGGCGCAGCGTTGGTGAATAGCGAAATCGACAAGCTGGTCTTCACCGGAAGCGTCGCGACTGGCAGGAGAATTGCCCAGGTGGCGGCCGAGCGGCTGCTTCCCGTCGTGCTCGAATTGGGTGGCAAGGATGCGATGCTGGTGCTGGATGACGCAGATGCCGATACCGCCTCAAGCGCGGCGGTGTGGGGCGCATTTGTCAATGCTGGGCAGACCTGCCTGTCTGTGGAACGCTGCTACGTGCACGCAAGCCTGTATTCAGTCTTCGTAGAAGCCTGTGCCGAAAAGGCGCGTAAGCTGCATGTCGGAAACGGCATGGATGCTTCCAGCGAAATCGGTCCGATGATCCACGAGCGGCAGGTGCGTATTGTTGAATCTCACGTGGACGATGCTCGCAAGCGCGGTGCGCGGGTCGTCACGGGAGGCGTGCGTCTACGCGAGATGGGCCCAACTTTCTTCGCGCCTACCGTACTCGCCGATGTGGACCACGGCATGCGCGTGATGCGCGAAGAGACGTTTGGCCCGGTACTGCCGATTGCGAGTTTCGCCGACGACGAGGAAGCAGTGCGTCTAGCAAACGATTCCAACTATGGTCTCGCCGCCAGTATCTGGACACCTGACCGCCGTCGCGGCGAGCGTCTGGCCCGCCGGATTCAGGCCGGTACTGTTATGG